>Ga0116186_1000902_pt1 | contig 32573 bp, 27 predicted proteins | sample AD_JPNNA4_MetaG_FD_89806 | JGI IMG/M metagenome (GOLD analysis project Ga0116186, IMG submission 89806) | Active sludge microbial communities of municipal wastewater-treating anaerobic digesters from Japan - AD_JPNNA4_MetaG | ecosystem: Engineered > Bioreactor > Anaerobic > Digestate | place...
AAAGATTCGGACAGAAAAATATAATCGAAATTATTTCGATTTTAAGGGCCTATAGCTCAGCTGGTTAGAGCACCTGACTCATAATCAGGGGGTCCCTGGTTCAAGCCCAGGTGGGCCCACCCCTGAAAGTCCCGAGAAATCGGGATTTTTTATATGGTAAAAAACAATAGGCTGGTAAGTCAAACGACAATTCCAGCCTATTGTTTTGTTTGTCAAATCCGTAGATCTGAAAAACTGAATATATAGTTAGTCAGCTAGTTGTAGGTGTCTATTTCTAATTTATACGAACCATCTTTTTGCAAACGCCAAACATTGACATAATTAAATGGCCATTTGGTAGAATCGGCCAAAAGCGTGTACCCTTCACCTGTTTCGTAAATAATTTCACGATTTCCTCGAACCTCAATAATATTTAGAATTATGTCAATAGGTTCCTCTTTTAATCTGAGGAAACCACCCCAGTCTTTTGCAATTTCTTCTTTTCCCTTTAATATTGGCCGATGCGGTGTAACATACTGGGCACTGTCTGAATATATATTAGCCAGATATGCTGAGTCTTTGTTTTTAATACCAATACTGAATTGTGCATCGTATTTCTTGACAATTTCTAACATCTCTGCTTTGTTTAGTGCTTTTTCTGCAGTATTACATGAAACCAAAAATATAACAAGGATTGGGATGAGCGCTTTTTTCATTTTCTTAAGAATTTATTATGAATAACTACTTTTGCACTATCACATTTATATGATGAGTTACCCTTATTAAATATTTTTGAAAAAAATTTCATGATGTTAAAAGCTTTTTTTAAAGAGGGTGTTATTGAAGCTGGCTGCGATGAAGCAGGCAGAGGATGCCTTGCAGGGCCTGTATTTGCCGCAGCAGTAATACTTCCTCAAGGCTTTTTTCATCCATTGCTCAATGACTCGAAAAAAATGACTGAGAAAAACCGGGAAACATTGAGGGATATAATTAAAAAAGAGGCACTGGCTTTTGCTGTTGCAACCTGTTCTGCAGAGGAGATAGACAATATTAATATTTTGAATGCTTCTTTTTTGGCTATGCACAGGGCTATAGATCAATTGAAAACAAGACCTGAGTTTTTATTGATTGATGGAAATCGTTTTAATCCATACCCTAACCTTCAACATAAGTGTATAATTGGTGGAGATGCCCTATATCAGTCAATTTCTGCAGCATCAGTACTTGCAAAGACTTACAGAGATAAGTATATGCAATCATTGCATAATGAATATCCCGAATATAATTGGAAAAAGAACAAAGGTTATCCAACCACAGATCATCGTCTGGCCATAAAGAAACATGGACTTACGCCACACCACAGGCACACCTTTGCTGCAAAGTTTATAGAGCCTTCGTTGTTTGATTGAAATGTCGTACAAAATAGGTCCAAGTCAAAGACTTGAACTATAGGCGATTAACATTGTATGAAAAATTAGCCCAAGTCAAAATAAAAGACTTAAACTACCAAAAATTGCCTCATTATATGTGAGGCGAATTATACCGTAGCCTTTTCTGCTTCTTTTTCGGCCTGTTGCTCAGCTCCTTTGATGATAAAATGCAGACGGTTCAGGATGTTTACATCACTCACACCGCTATCGAAGTCTAAGAAAAGCATATTCATTGAAGGGAAACGATGTTTTAGTTTTCTTTCGATACCTTTAGCTACAACATGGTTGGCAATACATCCAAAAGGCTGTAAACTTACCACATAGTTAACATTTTCTTCAGCAAAATTAGCAATCTCTGCAGGTATCAACCAACCTTCACCAAATTGGGCTGCAGTATTGACAATCTCTTCAGCCTTTTCAGCATCTGTATAGATATTGGTAAATGGTCTGTAATACTTAAAGTCTTTGGCAGCGTTTTCAACTTTTTTGATATACCTGTCAACCAAAGCAAAGAGTATGTCAACAATCCATTGAGGCAGCCCAGGTTTTTCCAGATGTTTTGCAACGTTTATCTTATAGTTGGCAAAATATTGCAGGAAAAAGTTGGCCAGCGAAGGCATAACCACCTCAACATTTTGTTCAATAAGCCAGTTTACTACATTTTTATTGCCAAAAGCGTTGTATTTTACATAAATTTCGCCCACAATACCAATACGTGGGACAAATTCTTTGTCAGTACACATGCTATTAAATTCAGCAGCTGCTTGTTTTAACAGTTTAAGCATACCTCGAATATCTTTCTTTTCGGCAAAAGGCAAAGCTGCATTGATGTATTTATCCCTAAGAGAAACAGCCCCGCCTTGCACTTTTTGACGAACAACAGTTGCATAATACATTTTTGAGATGCAATCTGCATAAAGCATCGACACTGCGGTAATTGTAAGTGCTTTTCGCCACTTAACATCAAATCCGGGTTGCGGGTTGAGCAGGCTATCTCCTGAAGCTATTGAAATCACAGGAATATCTTCATAACCAGCTGCTACCATAGCCTTTTTTATTAGCGAAAGGTAATTGGTAGCGCGGCATTGTCCGCCAGTCTGGGTAATTCCAATGGCAATTTCATCGCGATTGTACTTCCTGGTTTGCAAGGCTTTTATAATATCCCCAATAACAAGGGTTGCCGGGTAACATACTTCGTTGTTGGCAAACTTAAGACCAAGTTCAGAAGAGTGTACATCTGAAGGAGGCAATGTTACAAAGTTATAGCCCGCCAGTTTAAATAGTACCGGCACAAAAGGCGAGTAATACTCAGAAAAGAAGGGGACAAGTATTGTTCTGTGTTTGTCTTCTTCAGTAAATATTTTATTTTTAATTAATGGAGTTATAGTAACTTCCTTGTCAGAAGCAAATCGGAGCGATTCGATTAACGAACGTATCCTAAGGCGCAGTGACCCAATGTTATTAACATCATCTATTTTAAGAATGGTATGGCTTTTACCATGACGTTTTAGTATTTCATTGACTTCATCAATGATAAAGGCATCCGGTCCACATCCAAACGAAGTCATTTGTACAAGGTGGACGTTGGCATTTGTTTTAGCAACCCATTCTGCAGCTTTCAGGATACGATTGGTGTAAGCCCATTGCATAATGGTCTGTACATTGTCAAAAGTATTATGTTCTTCACTTCTGACGAAGTCTTCCGAGATGACATCTACGCCAAAAGCAGAAATCATATCAGATATCTTATGCTGGATTAAAGGGTCGGCATGATATGGACGGCCTACCAGCATGATGACCATATTGTTTCCTACTGAATTTTTCTCGATAATACGCTGGCAATTTTCTTGTAATGAGCTAACGTACATCCTTTGGGCTGCCAAAGCTTTAGGTAATGCCTTTTCTACCAAACTTTTTTCAATACCCAATGTCATTAAATACTTTATGCAAGCCTTTGTTAATAGTTGCTCATTGTTAAAAGCAATAGTTGGGGCATCAATACAAATATTGTGTTTCTCCAGAAAGGGCATGGAGCTCTTTATAACATCAGAATAGCCCGATACAATTGGACAATTGAAGCTATTGGGAGTATTTTTGTCTTCTTTAGACTCATAAACCACGTAAGGCATGAAAATGCGATTTGCCTTTTTATCTATCAGGTCAATAATATGGCCATGTACAAGTTTTGCCGGGAAACAAATATTGTCGGACATCACATAAGGCAAGCCTTTTTCATATAAAGTAAATGTTGAACGTCCGGAAAGTACAGTTTTTATGCCACATTCATTAAATAAAGTAAGCCAAAACTGCATATTTTCATACATGTTGAGAATACGTGGAATGCCGATTACAATAGGATTAGTGGTTTCTACTTTTTTCTGGGCAACAATTTTGTTGTATTTAAAGTTGTAATGGTTTTCGCCCTTTACAAAATCCTGTCCTTTATTGGAGTATATCTTTTCACACTTGTTTCCGGAAAAATAGGAATTGCCATTGTGGAAAGTATATTTATTGATAATACAGTTGTTTTCGCAGCCACTGCAATAAAATTGTTCAGATTGATATGCATTTAATGATGCCACTTCTTTCAATGCCCTTACGTTGTGAATATTTTCATTTTTATGCATACGACAAGCAAACAATGCAGCGCCATAAGCGCCCATAAGTTCGGGTACATCAGAAAATATAACTTCTTTTCCGGTAAGAAGCTCTAAAGCCCTTACAACAGCATGGTTACGCATGGCACCACCCTGAACAACTATATTATCGCCAAGTTCAGAAACGTCTTTAATTTTGAGTACTTTGTATAAGCAGTTTTTAACTACAGAATAAGCCAAACCTGCAGAAATATCGGCAACAGAAGCTCCTTCACGAAGAAATTGCTTTACTTTTGAATTCATGAACACGGTACAACGTGTACCAAGGTCACAGGGAGCATTTGCATTGCATGCCAACGTTGCAAAGTTAGCTGCAGTATAGTTAAGCGATTTGGCAAAACCTTCAATGAAAGAACCACAGCCTGATGAGCAAGCTTCATTAATTTCAAGCCTGTTAATAGCGCCATTTTCAACAAAGATAGCTTTCATATCCTGGCCACCAATATCGAGGATGAAGGATACTTTAGGATTAAACTTTTGAGCTGCGGAATAATGGGCAATGGTTTCAACTATTCCATGATCTATGTTATATGCAGCTTTAACAAGGTCTTCACCATATCCGGTTACGCTGGATGCAACAATGTGAATATCTTTCTTGGCACTATTTGCTAAGACAAGAAATTCACTAAGCCCTTCAGATATTGTTTTTAAAGGATTTCCTTTGTTTCGTGAGTAAAATTGAAAAACGATACGTTCTTTATCGTCAATAGCTACAATCTTAGTAGTAGTAGAACCAGAGTCTATACCAATAAAACATTCGTTGCCCTCAAGTTTTTCAAGTGTTATACTTTCCAAACGATGGTTTTGCTTTAGGGCAATCCATTGTTCAAGTTCAGCCTGATTGTCAAAAAGCTTATTTAACCTGCCTTTAGAAATACTATGAGGCTGTTTGTTAATGCTTTCAATTTTTTCAATTAAGCTATTCAATAAAACAGCTTTTTCATCTTGTTTTTCGGTTAAAGCACATCCAAAAGCCGGTATTAATGCAGCATTTTCAGAAATAATATAATCTTCGTCTTTTAGTTTAAGATAATTTACAAAAGCCTGACGAAGTGCAGGGATAAACGCTAAAGGCCCACCACAGAAAAATATTTTTGGAAGAGGCTCTGTACCCCGTGAAAGAGAAGTTATTGTTTGTAAAGCTACAGCATGAAATACAGATGCTGAAATATCGGCTATGCTAACATTACGTGCAATAAGGTTTTGGACATCAGTTTTTGAAAAAACACCACAACGAGAAGCTATCGGGTAAATTTTCCCTGCAGACAAAGCCTGGCGGCTCATTTCTGCAATATCCACAGCTAAAATGGTTGCCATTTGGTCGATGAATGCCCCGGTACCTCCTGCACAGCTTCCATTCATACGGATATCAGGGATACTGCCAGCTTTAAGAAAAACCATTTTTGTGTCTTCTCCGCCAATATCAATGAGCGTTTGAATTTCACGGTGTTTGTGGGAGATATAATCTGTTGCTGCAATAACTTCCTGAGCAAATTGCAGGCCATAGCGTTCAGATACGCCCATGCCGGCCGAACCAGTTACACAAACAGCAATAGCTTGGTTGCCAACTACACAGAAGGCTTTTTTAAGTATGTCGGTCAAAGCACTGCTGATATTGGCGTGATGCCTCTGATAATCTGAAAACAGGACTTTGTCTTTTTTCTCATCCAGAACTACCATTTTAATGGTAGTTGAGCCTATGTCGATACCGCAATGAAGTGGCTGGTTGGTCATAATATAGGGTTCACTTAAAATAAAAACACAAATATAGGTATTTTATGTTTTTTAACAAAAAGCGAGTTGACTATGGATGAAAGGTTGAACTTAGTTGGAAGCGCAAAATCTTTTGCAACGGTTTTAAAAAAGCCAATAAAAGGATTATTTTTGTTTTGTAATGTTGCTAATTATTCTGTTAAGACTAATTGAGCAGGTATAAAAATAAGTATGAGCCCTTATTCTGACCGTAAAGAAGATTTTATTATAAAACCCGATTATTTATCTCCAGTTAAAGTTTATAGTATCGTCAGGCCTGCTATCGAAACTGGCTATGTTTACAATTTTACCTCAGATAGCGGGTTATTTTATGAAGTCCGGTTTGCGCCCAAAGTGGACAATATACTTGGTATGGTGGTCAATTTTACTGTGGATAGCGATGAGTTTGACAGCGACTATCCGGTAACCAACAGAGGCGAGGTATATAATATCATTGCCACAGTTATAGAAATTATCAGGATATTTCATCATTTTCACAACTTTACTACATCGTACGAATTTTCTGGGGAATTCAAAGAAAACGAATCAAAAACTGAGCATAATGCCAGTATCCGTTCCCGTCTTTATTTGCGTTATGCCCCAATAGTACTTAGTAGTAATTGGAAAGCCCAAATTACCGGGAATAAAGTATTACTTAAGAAGGTGAAGTAATGAATCCCTTATTAGAAGTAAAAAACCTCTGTATTAGTTTTAACAATTCAGGCAAAGCTGTAGATAATCTTTCATTTTCATTGCCAGTAGGCCAAACATTAGGCATTGTAGGAGAGTCGGGCTCAGGAAAGTCTGTTACAGGATTGGCTATAACTCGTCTTTTGCCTAAAACCACAAATATTTCAGGACAAATTCTTGCACCTCACAATTGGCTTGATAATGCTGCTGATGATTATATTGATTTACTTCAGTTACCTGAAAAATCAATGATTAAGCTACGAGGTAAACGAATATCTTTTATTTTTCAAGAACCGATGACAGCATTGAACCCTTCAATGCATTGTGGTAAGCAGATAGAAGAAATATTAAAGTTGCACAAAATAGTAGAGAAAAGCAATTTGATTGAAAGACAATTGCAATTGCTCAAGGATGTTCAACTTCCAAACCCCGAAATTGTTTTAAAAAAATATCCCCATCAACTTTCAGGAGGGCAAAGGCAACGGTTGATGATAGCTATGGCAATGGCAGCAAATCCGGACATTATTATTGCAGACGAGCCTACAACAGCTTTGGATGTTACGGTTCAGTTTGAGATACTTGAATTGCTCAAGCAAATGAAGCAGGAGCGGAACCTCACCATGATATTTATCTCGCACGACCTGAATGTCATCAGCCATATAGCCGATAATGTGCTGGTGATGCGACATGGCAACATGATGGAGCAAGGCACTGTCAGGCAAGTGATGAATAATCCGCAACATTTATACACCAAAGCATTGCTCGAAAGTAAACCTTCATTTCATTCAAGGCCTGTTAAATTGCCTACAGTAGATGATTTTATTGATGAAAAGCCTTTTTATAAAGAAGAAGAAAGTATTGAGTTACGAAAAGAAAAGCAAAATAAAATATACAATGCCCGGCCGCTCATAGAAATAAGTAATTTGAATGTAGGCTTCTCGTTAAAATCCTTATTTAACAAACAACAAACTTTGATATTGAGAGGTATTGACCTGAAAATATGGAAAGGCGAAACGCTTGGCCTTGTAGGTGGCTCGGGAAGCGGAAAAACTACATTAGGAAGAACTTTAATGCAGTTAATAGAAGGATATCAGGGCAACATTAAGTATGAGGGAAAAAAAATAAAAGACTTTTCGAAGAACGAAATGCTGAAGTTCAGGCAGAAAGTCCAATTGGTTTTTCAAGACCCTTATTCTTCATTAAATCCTTATCAGACCATTGGGCAATCTATAACTGAGCCAATAATTGTGCATAATTTGTATAAAAATAATTCAGAAGTACGTAACAGAGCTATAGAACTGATGCAAATGACCCGCATACAGCCCGAATGGTATAGCCGGTATCCACATCAACTTTCGGGAGGACAGCGTCAGCGGGTAGTTATTGCTCGGGCATTAGCATTAAACCCAGAAGTGCTAATCTGCGACGAATCGGTATCTGCGCTGGACGTTTCTGTACAAGCACAAGTGCTTAACCTGCTCAACGAACTAAAAGAAAAGATAGGGCTTACATATATTTTCATTTCGCATGACCTGGCAGTTGTTAAGTATATGTCTGATCGTATTGTTGTACTTGACAAAGGGCTTATTGTTGAAGATAACGAAGCTGACGAATTGTGCCAAAATCCTGCACATCCATATACTCAAAGGCTGTTAAGTGCGGCAAAAATGGAATAAATATTTTCTAACAATAAAAGTTTATTTATTCATCAATAAATATATTTTTGTATTCTCAAGAGTATCACATTATTGGATAGGATAATTTTTAAAAAGATAAGTAAAGACAGGGATTGAAAAATGAAAACTAAACTTATAATTGTTTCAGTCATTTTTATTGGCCTTTTCAGTATTTTCATGCTGAAAGGGCTGAGTTCTTATCCCGAAAAACCAAAAATGGAGCTCAACCCAGCTCCTGTGAAATCTGAATTAGAGGCATTATATGCTTTATACGATAGTGTAATGCGTGCCGAAATGGATTCGACAGGTGTTGTTGGGGCCAGCGTGGCCATTGTTTACAACAATAAAATAGACTTCCTCAAATGTTACGGAGTTAAAAAAGTAGGAGAAACCGATTCGATAAACCCGCAAACAGTGTTCAGGCTTGCTTCGGTTTCAAAGGCTGTTACAGGCGTTTTGGCGGGATTGTTGGATAACGAAGGTGTTATCAGCCTCAATGATAAAGTAATTGATTATATTCCTGATTTTAAATTAAAAAGCGCTGTCAATACAAATAACTTGCGTATAAAAAATATCCTGAGCCACACTTCGGGGCTTACTCCTCATGCTTTTGACAACCTTGTAGAGCAAAAAATGCCTTTCAATAAGCTAATGTACAATTTGAGTAAAGCTGAAATATCTGGAAAACCTGGACAATTATATAGTTATCAGAATGTAATGTATAGTTTATTTGACACTATAGCTTCGGTTAAAACATCAAAGCCTTATGGAGAGCTTATGTCGGAAAAGATTTTCAAGCCTTTCAATATGTATAATGCATCAACCAGTTACGAGTCTTTTAAAAACAACGACAATATTGCCTATCCGCACAAATGGACCAAAAACGGGTATAAGCCAATTCCTCTTAATCAAGGCTATTATTCCACCATATCAGCAGCCGGGGTGAATGCCAGCATTTCGGACATGGCCAGTTTTTTGTTAAAGCTTTTAAGAACAGACAGTTTGTCTTTAGACTCTGGTGTAATCCGCACTATATTTACACCACAAGTGGTTACTCCGCTAAACAGGCATTATTTTAAGGAGTGGGGAAAAGTTGCTTCCAGGCAATATGGCATTGGCTGGAGGATTATCGAATATAAAGGCCATCAACTGGCCTATCATGGAGGCTTTATACAGGGTTACAGGGCAGAAATAGCATTGTGTCGGGAGATGAACGTTGGCATTGTGTTTTTGACCAATTCACCCAACAAAGCAGCTACCATAAGTATCCCTACTTTTTTGAATATGTTTTTCGACCTGAAAGAAAAAGGCGTATTAGCTGCCAAATAAAACAGGGCTCTAAAGCAGCTTATCTGCTGTTGTTATAAAATTATTCGAACCCAAATGATGAATTGTCTTTGCGTTCAGATTCTCGGAAAGCAGACGGCCTTTATAGGCATCTTTTTGGCCGAAGGCATTGATTACATCACCTAATACTATTCCTACTGTTTCTTGCATTACTACTGAATGCAGGTTGCATTCGAGATAAGCAATACAATCCAAAGGCAAAGCTATTTTCAGAACCGGGCTTTCAAAGGTTGATAAATGGAGATGCTCAATTTTATTGACCTTATGGCCAGAACAAGAGCCAAGTTCTTTTACCATTTCTACCTGATTAGCTGAAGGCAAAGCAATGACAAATTTTTTTGTATCAATAATATTGGCATAAGTTTTATGTTGCAAGTCACTAACAAAAAGCAGACGTGTGGTTTTGTCATAGTCCACCGGGCAATGCCATGCAATAGGAGCCATATTGTAAATACCTTCAGAAGACACAGTGCATACTATAATCAGTCCTCCCGAATTGAGGAGTTGATAAGCTTTTTCATTTTTGACAGCTTGAAAATTTTCCATTATTAGCATGAGTTCAGATTAAACATTTCTATCTTTTGCTTAAAAGCAAAAGTACTACAAATAAAATGCTAAAGGTCAAAGATTTATCGTAAATGGGCTAAAAAAGATTTTTATTCTCATCAGGACATTGCTTGCGGAACCTTTAAATCATTTATTTCTTCCCAAAGCTTTTGAAATAGTTACCGGGAATTTCTTACATTGTCACCCAAACCGCCCCATTAATAAAGAGTTTGCGTGTTTAGGCGTTTTATAATTTTTTTCAAGGCCATTACCGGAAACTATTTTTGAAAAAAACTCCAATATTGACATTTTGGCAAAAAGAATTGTTTTTATAATTTTAAAATATCATCTTTGATTAAATTTACATTTACTACAAGTAACTGAAAATATACTATTCATGGCACACTGCATAATAAAAAACATTTTGTTCATTACTGTTCTTTTTTTAACGTTCGCATGCCGAAACGAAAGCAACTCTAATGTTACCTTAACAGAAGAAGACACACTTGTCAATACTGAAGAAGTAGTGGCTAAAGCCCGAAGTGTTTTTTACCGGATGTATTTACCTAATGAGATGTATAAGGTTTTTGAAAAAGCCGGGGCTATTTATTCGCCCGAAATTCTGAACCCCGTAGAAAACGTCAATTTATACGAGTCGAGTACCAAAGCCGCCCTTAATTTGGGTGTTTATGGCGTTGACCTTAGCTACAATAAGATTTTTGGGCAAAACCAAAAAACATTGCTCTATTTTACAGTAATACACAAACTTTCACAACAGCTTGGCATCCCGGACAATATTTTTTCGCAAGCATTGAAAAAAATGGAGCAAAACTTGTCAAATCGTGACTCATTAACAGAGTATGCCACAGATGTTTTTTCTTCTACACATAAGTTTCTTAACGAAAACGACAGGAAATCAACAGCAGCACTGATTATAGCTGGTGGCTGGATTGAAGCGCTATACATTGCCTCACAAATATCTGATGACGATGTAGAAAACAAAGAAATCATAGAGCGTATAGCATTCCAAAAATATTCTTTACGTTCGCTCATGTCTATGCTTGCCAACTATCAGGCCGAACCTTCGGTAAACAGGTATTATCTTATGTTCAAAGCATTGAATAATGCATACAACGAATTTGAAATATACTATTTCCCGGATGATGTTTCAATTGATACTATTAACAAGCTTATCAATGCTAAAAAAGTAAACATTGATTTGCCGGCCGGGAAAATTGAAAAAATCAAAAAGATTATTGCCCAAATCCGTCAGGAGATTACCATGTAGCCTCAACGTATTGACATAATTTTTGAAGCCACTGCTTTTGCAGCATCAGAGCCCAAAAAAGCTACAAGCCCTCTGCGCAGCTCTTCTGCAAGGGCAGGCAAATGAACCGGTGCAATAGATTCTTCATTTATTCCAAGCTTAGCGGCCTGACTCTTGAGGGTACCTTTTGTCATCATATCTCCAATCAAAGGGACTAGAATTTCATATATTTTTTGCGCGTATATATTAGTATATGAGCTCATAATTATTGTGCATTAACAGATTCAACTAATTCTTTTTGATACAAACCGGCAAGACCAATGACCAGGTAACCTACATGCCATAAAACATCAATAAGGTTGCCATTTCCATAAATATCCAGCCAACCTAAATAAGCATATAACATATCGGCCATTGTAAAGCAAACAAACCCGATGGACAACATGCGCATTGGCAAGGAAATAGCAGCCCGTCCAAAAAGCGTAGTTATGTAAAACAGTATAATTGCAGGAATAACTGTTAACAAATCTGCTATTGGATAATACATATAAAAAAGTTTTGTAATATCATCTGATTCATTATCAGACAAAATGGGAATAAGCAGAAAATAGGCCATTGCCACAAAAACGACGAAAGAACTGGCAGCAATAATGGCATAAACTTTCATTTTTCCCAGTGGAAAGCCACTCCTTTTATAACCAAAAAACATCATAAACAAACCTGCAAATAAAGGAATATAAGCTGTACACCAGAAAATATCAGCTAAAGAAGGGAAATACTCATTCATATCAATTTTAAATCCAATTTCGAGAATGGCATAAGTGGTTTCTGCCAAAAAATCAAAAAAGATACCAATAAAAATAAGCACCCAGCTTACCCGGGCAAAATCTATTTCTTTAAAAGCTTTGAAGGTATGATACAAACATACAACGGCAATAAATGATGTCAATACGGGCAATGTATCACTTACATACTGCAATACAGAAGGCCCGCCCCACTGTCCCAGATAATATACCACATTTAAAACTGTTAATACAGCAATAAAAATCAAAAGCAATTTAGACTTTTTCATACATTGTAATTGTGTTGGTTTTATATTTAAATGTAAGCCTTTTTTTTCAAATATTCAAGCTCAAGATAAGATTAGCCCTTTAGATAATAAAACTTAAGCATTAGCCTATCAGTTTTTTTCGTATATTTAACTAAATGTAAGATAATTGCATGTTTGTTTTACTTAATACAAACTCAAAATCGAAAACTATGAAAGCTATATTTTTCGCCTCTTTCTTAGCCATTGTCTTGGTTAATACCTGGGCGCAGGAAAAAGATTCGTCAGGCCTGAGTTTGAATCTTGGAGCTGATGTTGTAAGCCGCTATATCTGGCGTGGCCAGGCCAATAGCTCCTCACCGGCCATCCAGCCAACTTTAAGCCTTAATTATAAAAACATAAGCTTTGGCAGTTGGGCTTCCTATACCACTTCCAATAACGACTTACAGGAGGTTGATCTTTTCCTGACCTATAAAATTGGAGGATTTACAGTAGGGTTGAACGATTACTTCATGTCATCAGATAGTTTGGACGACCTATATTTTAATTGGAAAAACAAAGAAACAGGCCATACGTTGGAGCCTTTCATTACTTATTCAGAAATTGCTGGTACGCCATTAAGCCTCACTGCTGCGGTATTTGCGTATGGCGATGATTTAGATGAAAATGAAGACAACTATTATTCAAGCTATTTGGAACTTAGCTTTGCCAAAACCTTAGGAAACATTGACTACAACATTTTTTGTGGCGGGACTTTCGGGAAAGGTTATTATGCCGATGATATGAACATTGTAAATGTCGGCATCACTCTGACCAAGACAATAGAAATAACGCCAAGCTTTTCACTGCCTTGTAATGGTTCATTTGTGATAAACCCAAGTACCGAAAATGTTTTTGTTGTTTTTGGAATAACTTTTTAGCCTGAAACTTAAATACTATAATTACATTTAAACCACCCCTACCCTTCCTTATACAGGAGGGGAAATATTCCATATTACTAAAAAAATTATTTCAACTTATTTTCAAGCTCTTCAATATTGATAATGGTCAGGATGGTTTTGCCTTCAGGGCAATAATTATGGTTTTTACAGGCGAATAGCTTGTCAATAAGGTCAGACATTTCCTCACTGCCAAGCGCTCGTCCATACGGTATGGCAGATGCTTTGCTCAATGCCAGGGCTATTGTTTCTTTTACCGAAGTCCCGCTTTGCGAAGGAGCATGGTGCAATTCGGCAAGCAAATCATCCACCAGCTTTTGCGGGTTGGCCTGCTCCAAAGCAGCCGGAAAGCCATTGACAACAACTGAGTTTTGCCCAAAATCCTGAATGTCAAAACCAGCCTGGTTGATTGCAGCAGAATATTCCATTATCAGCTCATGGTCTGCAGGAGAAAGCTCAACGACCTGCGGAAAAATTTCTTTTTGGACTGCATTTGCACTTTTTTCAATATTTTCAAGATATTGCTCAAACAAGATGCGCAAGTGCGCCCTGCGTTGGTCTATTAACAAAAGGCCGGATTTAGAAGGGGTTAGGATATATTTATTCTTAACTTGAAGAAATTGTTGCTGCTTTGACACCTGCACGTCATCAGCCCCTTTATTTTCGACAGGTTCAAAATTTGGGATTCGTAGCTCTGTCTTAGGTTCATTTTCAAACCCACTGTACAGATCTTGCCAGTTATTGGGCAAAGAACGCGAATGACTTGAAAAATCAGCCCTCACGCTTACGCTCTTTTTTTGCTCAGGTTTAAATGGGTCAAAAGTTGCATCAATATCTATTTGAGGCAGATTGACATCTGTAGCTCGCGAAAGTACAGGAATTTCAACCGAACGGTCTATTTCAAAATCAATAGATGGCACAATGCTGAATTTCCCTAAGGATTCCTTCACCGTAGCATGCAAAATCTGCCATACAGCCTGCTCGTCAAAAAACTTTATCTCAGTCTTTACCGGATGGATATTGACATCAATATTGGCCGGGTCAATGGTAAAACAAATGAAATAGGAAGGCTGCAATTCTGGTAACAAAATCTTTTCATAAGCCTTGATAATGGCCTTATGCAAAATTGGATGCCGCATGTAACGGTTGTTGACAAAGAAAAACTGGTCGGGCTGGCTCTTCTTTGCCACATCTGGTTTGGTAATGTATCCTGTTATTTTTATGATAGAAGTTTCGCAATTGACATCTACCAGCGATTGGTTGATATTTTTGCCAAAAAGCTGAATAATCCTTTGTCTGAAAGGCGAAGTATAAAGCTTTAAAACCTCTGTATTGCCATTTCTCAGTTCAAACTGGATATGAGGAAACGCCAATGCTACTTTTTGCAACTCGAACACAATGAGCTTAAACTCGTAATTGTCAGTTTTCAGGAACTTGCGACGAACCGGGATGTTATAAAACAGGTTTTTCACCATAAAATTTGTACCTGTGGCACATGAAACCGGTGTTTGGCCTAATACCTCAGAAGCCGCAATGTTTATTTCTGTTCCCAGCTCATCCTCCTGACGCTTAGTACGCAAAACAACCTCGGCCACAGCAGCTATAGAAGCAAGTGCTTCGCCCCTGAAGCCCATGGTACGTATATCAAACAAATCTTCAGCCCGCTTAATCTTAGATGTAGCATGACGTTCAAAAGACATACGGGCATCAGTTTCGCTCATCCCCTTGCCGTTGTCAATAACCTGGATTAAAGTACGGCCTGCATCCTTGATAATTACTGATATTTGTGTAGCCCCGGCATCAATAGCATTTTCAACCAGCTCCTTTACTACCGAAGCAGGGCGCTGGATAACCTCTCCAGCCGCTATCTGGTTGGCAACACTATCGGGCAAAAGCGCTATAATATCGGGCATATTTCAGATTTTTATGCAAATTTACATTTATTGCAACATTTGCCAACAGGGGGTAAAGGCATATTTATTAACTTTGCCATTATGCTGGAAAAAACAAGGGCTATAACACTACATGGGCTTAAATATGGCGACACGGGCTTGGTTGTACATCTTTATACCGAGGCTCATGGCCGCCAATCATATTTTGTGAAAGGTGCTTTTTCAAAAAAAAGCCAGATAAAGTCCAACCTTTTTTTCCCATTGTCATTACTGGAACTGGAAGTATATCACAAGCCATCATCACAGTTAAATAAAATAAAAGAAGCCGTACTAACTCCTCAACTGCTTACGATTCATAGCAACCCATACAAAAATGCCATTGCCATATTTATTTCAGAGGTGCTTTACAAAGTTTTGCGCGAAGAAGCAGCCAATGACAGTATGTTTAACTTCTTGTTCAATTCCGTTTGCATGCTGGACCTGCATCACGACTCGCCTTCCAACTTTCACCTCGTTTTCATGTGCCTTCTGGCAAAACAGCTTGGCTTTTTCCCAACAAATAACTACTCTTCGGTAAACAAATTTTTTGATTTGCACGAAGGCTTTTTTGTTTCACAACACCCCTCACACAGACAGTGCATGGGCGCAGGTATGTCTGAAATATTCTCAGAACTTCTCGGTACAAATTATGAAAATAGTGCCCATTTGCCCATCGACAGGATGATGCGGGCTTCAATGCTTGATGCTATTGCTACATATTTTTACTTACATATGCACGGAATAGGCCAGTTTAAAAGCCTCCAGGTGTTGCACGATGTTTTTGCCTGATGTTTTTGCAAGAAATTTTCAAAATGATACCTTTACAACCATAACCAAAAATACTAAATATGATTGCAAGGAACGCATTTCTTTGGATTATAGCATTTGTAACAATTTCGGCCTTTCAGCAGGCCAAAGCACAGAAAACCATTACTTTTCCTTCAAAAGACAGCCTTACCATCACTGCCGATTACTACGAAGCTGACCCAAAAGCGCCTTTTATTCTGCTCTTTCATCAGGCAGGTTCCAGTCGTGGCGAATTTACTGAAATTGCCCCCCGCTTTGTCAAACTCGGCTACAATTGTCTCGCTGTTGACCTTCGTTCGGGGAATGAGACAAAATACGTTATCAACCAAACTGCTTTAAAAGCAAAAAGCCAGAAAAAGCCAACAAAATACTTAAATGCAGCCCTCGATATGCAAGCAGCCATTGAATATGCAAGCAATAAAAGCCGAAAGCCTGTAGTTGTGCTTGGGAGCTCTTATTCGGCCTCACTTGGGCTGTTATTAGCAAAAACCAACCCGCAAATTAGCGCTGTTATAGCCTTCAGCCCGGGCGAGTATTTCGAAAAAGAAAATTTTACAAGGGATAGTATTGCAGGCCTTGACATTCCTATATTTGCAGCATCGGCAAAAGATGAATACAAGTACCTTACAGCGCTTTTCGGCAAAGTAAACCGTATTAACTATACGCTCTTTTGCCCTTCAAAAGGCAATGGCGAACATGGCGCTAAGGCGCTTTGGACAGAATCTCCTGAAAATGGCGAATATTGGCTGGCATTAATGCTGTTTATCAATCAAATAAAGGATTTTTAATTTCACTGCTTCATAAAACAATATAATTATGTTATTCAACACCCTGCATTTTTTGATATTCTTCGTTGTTGTATTTGTCCTTTTCTTTACACTGCCCCATAAATTCAGATGGGTTATGTTGTTAGCCGCCAGCTGTTATTTTTACATGGCCTTCATCCCAATCTATATTCTAATCCTGGCATTCACAATAGTAGTGGACTATTTTGCAGGGATAATGATTGAAAAATCGCACGATAAAAGAAAAAGATGGTTTTTAATAGCCAGTTTAGTGGCCAACATTGGCATACTGGCATTTTTCAAATATTACAACTTTCTTAACAACAACCTTTCATTATTGTTGGGGAAATTTGGATATCCTGACCCAATACCCGCCCTTGAAATCATTCTGCCCATAGGGCTTTCGTTCCACACGTTTCAGGCTATGAGCTATACCATTGAGGTGTACAGGGGAAAACAAAAAGCTGAAAGACATTTTGGCATTTACGCACTCTATGTAATGTTTTACCCTCAGCTGGTTGCCGGCCCTATTGAAAGGCCGCAAAATTTGCTCCACCAGTTCCACAATAAGCATTCATTTAGCATACAAAACTTATCTGACGGATTACGGTTAATCATTTATGGGTTGTTTTTAAAAATGGTCATTGCCGATAATGTTTCTCCTTATGTCAATAGCATGTATGCCAATCCACAAAATTACAGCTCTACCGACATTATTACCGCCCTTTGTTTCTATTCCATCCAAATCTATTGCGATTTCTGTGGTTATTCTTTAATCGCCATAGGAAGCGCTAAGTCTATGGGGTTTAATTTGATGAACAACTTTCACACGCCATATTTCTCAAGGACAGTATCTGAATTTTGGAAAAGATGGCATATTTCACTCTCTACCTGGTTTAAAGACTATTTGTACATACCGCTTGGCGGGAACCGTGTTGCATTGCCGCGCTGGATGTTTAATATATTTATTGTCTTTGCTATTAGCGGGCTTTGGCATGGGGCCAGTTGGAACTTTGTGATATGGGGCGTATTGTGGGGCTTGTTAAATGTAGGGGAAGTTTTATACAACAAGCTTTTTAGCAGGCCTGAAGAAAAAGGAGACTTTAAAATCTGGCATAGCATCCATGCTGCTAAGATGTTTATAATAGCTACCTTTTTGTGGGTCTTTTTCAGAAGTGAGAACATGGAGAAGGTCAAACTTCTTGCAAAATCGATTAAACACAACTTTTCATTAAACAATAGCTTAAATGTACCACATTTGGTTTGGGCGTTGTTAATTGTATTTCTTGTTTTCGAAATTATGTTCTACAACCATCGTTTTGACAAATGGTGCGAAAAAAGGGACCCGATAATAAAATGGTCGGTTTATATCATCCTTATCTCGTCAATTATCATGTTTGCGGGCATTGAGGACATTCCATTTATTTACTTCCAGTTTTAAAAATTATGAAACGCCCATGATTGTAAACAAACAAAAAGTCACATGAGTAAAATGCGGGCGTTGTACCATCCCTTAAAAATAAAATTTTATTATGATAAAAATAGCTAAATTTATAATTCCCAGGGTTTTAGTGCTTGCCATAACATTAATCGCAGCAAATTTCATCTACACAAAATTCTTTTTTGAAAAAGACCTTCAAATGCATGCTGATATGATTAACCTTACCCGTGGGAAAGACTCAGCAAGAGTGATATATATGGGAGAATCGTCAAATTTCACTTCGCACAGTGATGACAAAGACCCCCGAAGCATATCCGGTATGCTATGCGACTATTTCCCGGGGCTAAACATTCAAGATATTTCGCATGGGGCATTACACGCATATAATTATTATATTTTTTTGAAAACAATTCAGAATAATTCTAAACTGGAAACCATCATCATAACCTTGAACCTTCGTTCTTTTGATGCCAATTGGAGATATTCAGACCTGGAAACTTTTCTCCAAAAACAAATGGTAATGATAGACCCTACTTATCCCCCATTGTTTAGGCGTTTTTTGCTGGGCTTTAAAGGATATGACAATAAAACAGTAAAAGAACGGGAACGCCAATTTTTACATGAATGGGAAACAACAGTACTGAAAGTCCCCTTCCCACTTCAATATAATACCGTAAGAAAATGGGACAAAGGAATAGCAACAAACGGGTATATAGATGTTTCAGGCAATAGAAATGAAGATTCAACAATTCTCGCCTGTCATTACGTAAAAACTTATGCCTTTCAAATAGACACCAACAAAAACCCCCGTATTAAAGATTTTGACAACATTGTTAAACTGGCAAAACAAAGGGGTTGGCATGTTATTTTTAACCTGATGGCCGAAAACACTCAAAAAGCGGACAAACTCGTAGGAAAAGAACTTGTTTACCTGATAAAGCAAAATAGAGATTTATTAGTTTCGCGATATTCAAAAATGGGGGCCATTGTTGTAGATAACTTAGAATGCGTCAATGACAGCAATTATATTGATCAAAACTGGACTACTGAACATTATAAAGAAACAGGGCGCAAAACAATTGCTAAAAATTTGTCGGAAGCACTAAAAACCATATACCCACAATACTATAAAAGTATTGTTGCAGATAATAAATAGATTATAATTAATGAAAGTAAAATTTATCATTCTCCGCTTCAGCTCTATTGGCGACATTGTGCTAACTACCCCTGTCATCAGGTGTTTGAAAGAACAGGTTGAAGGGGCAGAAATTCATTTTGTTACGAAAAAAAAGTTTGCATCGGTAGTGGCCGACAATCCTTATATTGACAAAATCCACCTTCTGGATGGTAAGTTAAAAAGCCTTATTGAAGAGTTACGCCAGGAAGAATGTGACCATATCATCGATTTGCACCATAACCTTCGTACATATATCGTAAAAAAGAAGCTTGGGTTGTTTGCATTTTCTTTTGACAAAATCAACATCCAGAAATGGCTGATGGTACAATTTAAAATCAATAAACTACCTCAAAAACATATTGTTGACCGCTACCTTGAGACGTGCCGCCTTTTTGATGTAACCAATGATGGCAAAGGCCTTGATTTTTTTATCAATCCTAAAAATGAAATTGAAATTTCGCAGCTCCCATCATTTTTACAAAACGGATACATTGCCCTTGTCATTGGAGGGATGCATGGCACAAAGCAAATGCCCAATGCAAAACTCGCCGAACTAAGCAATAAGCTGAATCTGCCCGTTGTATTGCTTGGTGGGCCCGACGATTCTCAAGCCGCAGAAAGCATTATTAATGAAAGTAAAAATGCCAATATCTTCAACGCCTGCGGAAAATACAACCTACAACAATCCGCTTCGATAGTAAAACAAGCAAAGCTTGTTATTGCGCACGATACAGGACTGATGCATATTGCAGCAGCATTTAAAAAGCGTATTATCTCTATATGGGGCAATACCATTCCCGAATTTGGGATGTACCCTTATGTAAGTGATGAGAATCAGGCTATTTTTGAAGTCAAAGGTCTGAAATGCAGGCCATGTTCAAAGATTGGCTACAAGAAATGCCCAAAAGGCCACCACAATTGTATGAACCTTATTGATGTCAACAAAATAGCCGAGAAAGCTAATAGTTGGATTTAAAACATTCATCTTACCCGGAATGATTACTTTTTTTGCTTTAATATTAGCCATAGTACTCCAATTTGCAGGGGCAATAGTAGCTATTAGTAATATCAGGCGAACAAAATACAGTATTTCGTGGATATTAATCTCTCTGGGCTTTCTGGTGATGGCCATTCAGCGATTTATCGAATTTATACCCTACGTTTGGCGGGGCTGGGAAAAAGACGTAGCAACAATCAATACATGGTTAGGGATTATCACCTCCATTCTTATTGCTGTTGGGGTAATTTATATACGCAAAATCCTTGATTTTCTGCGGAAAGTAGAACGAGAAAAGCAGGAATCGCAGAAAAAGATTTTGAACGCTGTTATCCAAGCTGAAGAAAAAGAACGCCGCCGCCTTGCAAAAGAGCTGCATGACGGCATGGGGCCATTGCTCTCGGCAGTAAAAATGGCCGTTTCGTCACTGGTAAAGACAGAAACCAACTCCAACAATAAACTTATCATCGAAAACACCGACCAGATGATAACAGAAGCTATTCGCAGTTTAAAAGAAATATCAAACAACCTGAGCCCTCACGTACTGGAAAACTTTGGATTGGCAAGCGCTATTAAATCTTTCTCATCTAAAATAAGTGCTACAAGGGCTATTCAGATTACATTCTTTTCCAACATGTTTGATATTAGGCTCAATAGCAATACCGAAATCATCATTTACCGTGTAGTGTGCGAGTTGATAAACAACACTCTTAAACATGCCAATGCTCAAAACATTGAGATTGAGCTGAAACAACATGGCAAAATCATTACTTTGCTATATACTGATGACGGCTGTGGTTTTGATACCAGCACAGTGTTACGAAACGAAAACAAAGGAATGGGGCTTTCAAACATTATTAACCGTATAAAATCTATCAAAGGGGCTGTAAATATTGAGAGTAGCCACGGCAAAGGTTTGAAAGTAATAATAATTGTAAATACTTAAGAAGATAAAGGTTCTACATGGATTGATACTTCTATATTTTTTATCTTCTCCATAATATCTTTCTCAATCATATCGCACATTTCATGAGCCATACCCACCGAAATATCCGGAGCAACTTCGAGGTGCAACTCCGCAAACCTGTAATGACCGGCCTTACGAGTACGCAAAGCATGAAAACTAAGATTGTGTGATTTAATGGAATCTTTAATAACCTCTACTTCACTTTCCGAGAGAGAAGCATCCAATAACGGGGCGTAAGCCGCTCTTAAAAGGTGTACAGCCTCCTTGACTATTAGTGTAGCAACAAAAACAGCAATCACAGAGTCTAAAAAGTGCCAACCAGTAGCCCAAATAAGCAATAACCCAATAGCAACACCCAAAGATGTATAAACATCGGTCTTCAAATGCAGCGCATCTGCTTCCAATGCAATAGAATCAGTCTTTTTAGCAACTTTATATAAATATCTTGAAACAAAGAAATTGGCAACAGCCGAAACAAACATCACAACCGAGCCAAGCCCAATAGACTCAATAGGACCAGGATGTAAAATCTTTACAACAGCTTCATAAATAATCCATCCCGATGCTAATAATATAAGTAAAGCCTCAATAATACCCGATACATTTTCATACTTCCCATGACCATAAGGATGACCTTTATCAGCCGGGGTATCTGAAATACGAACAGCAAAAAAAGCAATCACTGCAGCCAGCAAATCCATTGCCGAGTGAATTGCCTCAGACAAAATACTCACCGAACCCGTTATAAATCCAGTAATTAATTTGAAAATTACCAACGATGTATTGGAAAAAACGGAAATTCCGGCAGCTTTAGTTTTTTCGTTCATCAAAGCTTTTTTAGATTGTTTTTTGCAAATATAAAATCTAATTTAAAAAGAATAATTGAATTTGCAAAAGCTTTACTTAAACACCTCTGTCCGCTTCTGGGCTATATACGACTCTTTAGTATTAACAATTATCGTAGAAGAATAAGGCAACTCTGAGCGTTGAAGTTTATTAGTAGGCCTTACAATGAAAGTCCTTTCCCCAGCCTTGATTACAACAGGTATTGAGAATCCTTCAACAGCATTGCCCCATTTGTAATAAAAATTGTTTTTGCCAGTATTTTGGTCATACGAAAACTCCCAAAGGAGTATGGGACAAACCCTCGAATACAAGTACTGATTGAAGAATGTGGTAAAATCTTTACCAGTCTTTTCATTCACCAGCTTCATAAAAGCCTCTGTAGTAGCAATACCATAAGCATTCTGCAAATAAAAGGTTTTTAAAATGTCCCTGAAAATAGAATCATTGTTTATTGAGTTTCGTAAGGTATGCAATGTCAAAGCCCCTTTCATATATACATCGGTATCACGGTAATCCCAAAAGTTAACAGCATAAGGGCCTATAACAGGCTTTTTGTTTTTAATCAACATGGCGTAAAACCTGAGTAATTTAAAATAATCATCTTTCCCCTTTGCTGCCTCCAAAAAAAGGGCTTCAGAATAAGTAGCAAAACCTTCATGTATCCAGACATCAGCATAATCTGAGGCCGATACGCTATTCCCCCACCATTCATGGGCCGTTTCGTGCAATATAATATGGTCCGTCCCAATCCAAGGTGCTATTTTATAAGCATTACCATAAGCAATAGCAGACTGGTGTTCCATTCCCTCATAAGGACTTTCTACAAGCTTGTATCCATCTTTAGGCCATGGATATGGCCCGTAAAATTGCTCAAATTTGCTGATAATACTATCTACTATCAAAAAATGGTTCTGGGCAATTTTATAATTGTCCTTTAATACATAAAAATCCATGTCGAAATTTGAAAACCTGCTACTGTAAATCCTTTGGAACTTGGCAAAGTTGCCAAGATAAAATGTAAAATTGTAATGATTGATAGGATAATGAACTTTCCAGGTATAAGTAACCTCATCGCCAATAGCGGTAGAATCAATCATCACGCCATTAGAAACACAATAAAGACCTTTAGGCACAATAAAATGTGACAATATGCTGTCAGGTTCGTCAGGGAGCTGGTCTTTTGATGGCCACCAAAGACTCGAACCCGCAACTTCACAAGCAACTCCGGCCCAGGTATTCCCATATTTATCATTCTTCCAAACCATGCCACCTTCCCAGGGAGGACGCTTAGCCACTTGTGGTTTGCCATGATAATACATAGTCAACTGCAATCTCTCTCCCTTTGCTACCTTTTGCGGGGTATAAATAAATACAGCTCCATGTTTTCGAGAAAAAATGAGAGGTTTACCATTCATCAAAACACTATCAAAAGATAAATTGGGGTACAAATCTACCTGTAACATTTCAAAATCACTCAATGCCTTGCAGTGCATGATTACCTTTCCGCCAACTTCTTTAGTTTGAGGTTGTATTCGAATAAACAACTCATAAAACGTAACATCATAGCAGGCTCGCCGGGGAGAAATGGCCCCATGCAAAGAGTCTGCCTCAGTAAACTTTGGAAATTTATAAGCAAAACGAGGCGTTTTATGCGACATATTAATCCCTACAAAAGAGCATGAACTAAAAAGTAAACAGCAAAAACAACAAAAAAGGCCCTTTTGAACAAAATTAATTTTCAATAATCGGATAACTTGAGCTGCAAAAACAAGTGAGCTTGTCCCGACAAATGGCAATCCAAACGCGTTTGTGTTTACTTCTATACATGCCCGTTTCATGCGAAAAATTCTTACAACGTCGAAAATACCTGCAAATACGATGCAGTGCACAATTCAAAATCTTTAAATGCGCCACAATATTAATGAAAGATAATTAGAAATTTGGAAAACAATAAGTTTTTTTGTACATTTCGCCAAAATCGTTGTAAAACCTAAAACACATCACATGAAAAAGATTATATTCTTAGTTTCGCTGGTTACAATAGCTTTTTGGGGTTGCAAAAACAATTCATCTGAATATATAAACAAACTGGAACAGAAGATTAAAGAAGATTCGCTGAAAAATGTAGCAGAAATGCAGACCTTAAAAAGCGAAATGCAGGCACGCCTTGATTCAATGCAACAAGCTTGTGGCGATTGCATTGGATCGTTCTATGTTGTAACCGGAAGTTTCCGTGAACCACAAAACGCTGACAATTATCTGGCTGAGATGAAAAAGCAAGGGTTTAAAGCTCAAATCATCGTTGCCCCTAATGGGTTTCATCTGGTTTGCATCTATTGCGGACAAAATCTCAAAGACGTACTCGGAGCTCTCCAATCTGCCCGCAACAATGTACAACCTGAATCGTGGGTGTATATTAAATAATATGTGTTTTTATATTTATTTTATCTAATACCTTGCAAATTAGAAAAAAAAACATATAAATTTGCAATCGAAATATCATTCAGGGAATAGGGGACAAAAAGTCCCCTATTTTATTAGCTATATGAACGTAGAACAAATAAAAAACATAGTTGAAGAAGCCATCGACAAATCTAAACTTTTTGTCGTTGAAGTAAATTGCAGTCCTTCCAATAAAATCACTGTTGCTGTGGATGCTTTTCACAACATCACACTTGACGAATGTGTATTTATCAGCCGTGCCATTGAGTCAAAGCTCAACCGCGATGAAGAAGACTTTGAACTGGAAGTAACCTCACCGGGCCTTTCGCAGCCATTTAAAGTACATCAACAATACCTTAAAAATCAGGGCAAAGAAGTAGAAGTGCTTTTGAAAGACGGAGAAAAACTAACAGGCATATTACAAAACGTTTCCTCCGATGGAATCGAATTAGCGCTTTTTGCCCAAAAGAAAAAAAGCAAGAAACCTCCTGTAGAAGAACCTGAGAAAGAGTTCTACAAGTTTGAAGAGATAAAATGGACTAAAGAACATATAAAATTTTAATAGTACTTTGTTGAAACCAGAAAATTACTGATATGGAAAACGCAAGTCTTATCGAAACCTTATTGGAGTTTAAAGAGCAGAAGAACATCGATCGTGCAACCCTGATGAGGGTACTTGAAGACGTATTCAGGGCACACCTTGTAAAACATTATGGCAACGCAGACAATTTTGACATCATTATCAACATTGACAAAGGGGACTTTGAAATTTGGCGCAACCGTCATGTAGTAGCAGATGATGAACTTACCGACCCTGTTAGCCAAATTTCGCTGACAGAAGCCCAAAAGATAGACGAAGATTATGAAATTGGCGAAGATGTTACCGATGAAGTAAAACTATCATCGTTTGAACGCCGTTCGATATTATCATTGCGCCAAAACCTCAACGCCCGTATCAGCGAACTCGAAAAGAGCAATATTTACGCAAAATATAAAGACAGAATTGGCGAAATCATCACCGGTGAAGTTTACCAGGTTTGGAAAAAAGAAATACTTGTATTGGATGACGAAGAAAACGAACTTTCGTTGCCCAAGACTGAACAAATCCCGGGCGACCATTTCCGCAAAGGCGATACCGTAAGGGCAGTAGTTTATAAAGTAGAAATGCGCAATAACTCTCCACAAATCATCTTGTCACGTACTGCATCTACTTTCCTCGAAAGGCTTTTCGAACTTGAAGTCCCAGAAATCAATGACGGCCTCATTACTATCAAAAAGATTGTACGAATGCCAGGGGAAAGGGCAAAAGTAGCAGTTGAATCTTATGATGAACGCATTGACCCTGTTGGGGCATGCGTAGGGATGAAAGGCTCTCGTATCCACGGCATAGTACGTGAATTGCGCAATGAAAACATAGACGTAATAAACTTTACAAACAACATTCAGCTTTTTATCCAAAGAGCGTTGAGCCCTGCTAAAATCAACTCTATTAAAATAATTGAAGAAACTAAGCATGCCGAAGTATATCTTCACCCCAAAGAGGTATCTCTGGCTATTGGTAAAGGAGGGCTCAACATTAAGCTTGCCAGCAAGCTTACAGGGTATGAAATTGACGTTTATCGTGAGTCAGAACAGGACGAAGAAGATGTTAACCTCGACGAATTTGCTGACGAAATTGACGATTGGATTATCGATGAGCTCAAAGCCATTGGTTGCGACACCGCCAAAAGCGTATTAGAAATTGGTGCCGAAGACCTGGTTAAACGTACAGATCTGGAAGAAGAAACAGTGAAAGAACTGATCAGGATCCTTAAAGCTGAATTTGAATAAGCACATAACAAAAAAGAAGGTTGATATAAATTTAAATATCAGTTATTTATAAAATAAAAAAGAAAAGTTACTTTTGTTCCTTGAAAAACAAATAAAATCAAAAGGCAACAGTATCAATTTCGAGTATCAGGCAAAGAAAACAAAATTGAATTTTAGCAGCACTATAATATGAGCGACATTAAAGGAGTACGACTTAGTAAATTAGCCAAAGAACTGAATGTTGGTATAAACACCATTACCGACTTCTTAAAAAAGAAGGGACATACCATAGAACATGATCCCAACGCAAAAATTTCGCCAGAGCTGGTAACCTTACTTGAAAAAGAGTTTAGCAGTGAGATTAGTGCAAAAAAAGAATCTGAAAAAGTTGATTTGAAAGGCATACGTGAAAAAAAAGAAACTATTGTCCTTCAAGAAAAGCACCAGTCAATAGATAAGGATAATAATCAAGAAACTGAAACTGCTTTAAGCGAAAGCAAAGAAAAAATTGAACTTAAAGTTGTTGGTAAAATTAACCTTGATGCCCCTAAAGTTGAAAAGTCTGCTCCAAAGGTAAATGCTGAAGAAAGTAAAAAAGAAATTGTTGTCAACGAAAAACCAAAAAATATTGAAAAAACTGCTGCTAAAATCGAAAAGCCTGTAGATATCCCTCTTGAAGTGCCTAATGAAATTGAAGCTCCAAAAGTTGTTGGCCGTATTGACCTCGACAATATGAACCTCAAGACCCGTCCGGATAAAAAAACAAAAGAAGAACGCATTAGAGAAGAAAAAGAAAAACAAAAAGAAGCCAGGGCAAACGTAACTGCTAAAATAGCAGAACCCCAGAATAAAAGCGAAGAGGTAAAAGCAGCTACCGAAGAAATAGAAGAAGAAATAGAAGAAACCTCTGAATCAGCAAGCCAGGAAGATTTAATCCGCATGCCAATTGAAAAACTTAATGGCCCTAAGGTTTTAGGGAAAATAGACCTTCCTTCAGAAAAAGAAAAAAAACTTGTAATATCTTCAAGCTCAATTGACAGCGACAAATTCAAAAAGAAAAAACGCAAACGGATAAAAATTGAAGGGCAAAAAGTAAGTGTAGTCCCTGAGCAAAAAGCTCCCGCAAAACCTCTTGAAGTAAAACTCAAAAAAGACAAGAAAAAATTTAAAAAACCTTTCAGGCCTGAAGTAAGTGAAGAAGAAGTTTCTAAACAAATTAAAGAAACCCTTGCCCGTCTCACCTCAAAAGGAAAATCAAAAACTTCAAAATACCGTCGCGAAAAACGTGAAGAAATCCGTGAACGTCAACAGGCTGAGTTAGAACTGCAAGAAATAGAAAAAAACATCCTTAAAGTAACAGAATTTGTTTCGGTAAACGAATTGGCCACTATGATGGATGTTCCGGCAACAAAGCTTATTGCTACATGTATGAGCCTTGGGCTGTTTGTTTCAATCAACCAAAGATTAGATGCAGAAACCATTGTATTATTGGCCGAAGAACACAATTACAAAGTAGAATTCATTAGTGCAGAGATTCAGGAAGCAATCAAAGAAGAAGAAGTTGACACCCCGGACAAGCTTTTACCAAGGCCTCCAATTGTAACAGTAATGGGGCACGTAGACCATGGGAAAACCAAACTGCTTGACTTTATCCGCAACACCAACGTTATAGCTGGAGAAGCCGGAGGTATTACCCAACATATCGGAGCTTATTCAGTACAGGTTGCAGATGGCAAACAAATCACATTTCTTGATACTCCGGGTCACGAAGCATTTACAGCAATGCGCGCCCGTGGGGCCAAAATTACAGACATTGCTATCATTGTGATCGCAGCCGATGATGGCGTAATGCCCCAAACCCGGGAAGCAATTAACCACGCCCAGGCAGCCGGCGTACCAATTATTTTTGCCATTAACAAAATAGATAAACCTACGGCCAACCCCGAAAAAATAAAAGAAGAACTTGCAGCCATGAACCTTCTGGTAGAAGATTGGGGAGGTAAATATCAATCTCAGGAAGTTTCAGCCAAATCTGGATTAAACATCGACAAGTTACTTGAAAAAGTGCTACTTGAAGCAGAAATATTAGAACTCAAAGCAAACCCAAATAAAAATGCCAAAGGTACAGTTGTAGAATCAACGCTGGACAAAGGCCGTGGGTATGTAGCTACCATACTTGTTCAGAGTGGCACATTAAAACAAGGCGACATAGTACTTGCAGGGACCAATTATGGAAAAGTAAAAGCCATGTACAACGAACGTGGCAAAAAAATTGACGTTGCAGGGCCCTCGACACCGGTACTTATTTTGGGTTTAAATGGTGCGCCACAGGCCGGTGATGAGTTTCATGTACTTAACGATGAAAAAGAAGTAAAAGAAATTGCTGCAAAACGAGAACAATTACAACGCGAGCAAGGCTTACGTACCAAAAAACATATCACCCTCGACGAAATTGGCCGCCGTATTGCTATTGGCAACTTCAAAGAGCTTAACATTATTGTAAAAGGTGACGTGGACGGTTCCATCGAAGCCTTATCAGACTCGCTTATCAAGCTTTCTACCGAAGAAATCCAGGTCAACATTATCCATAAAGCAGTAGGCCAGATCTCCGAATCGGATATCATGTTGGCTGTTGCATCCAATGCTATTGTAGTAGGGTTTCAGGTACGTCCATCAATGAGTGCCCGACGCCTGGCCGAAAAAGAACAAATCGAAATACGCCTATACTCTATCATCTACGATGCCATTGAAGAAATTAAAGATGCTATGGAAGGCATGCTTTCGCCCGAAATCAAAGAAGAAATTGTTGCCACCCTTGAAATACGCGAAGTATTTAAGATTTCAAAAGTTGGTGCTGTTGCCGGGTGTATTTGTAAAGAAGGGAAAATACAACGCAACACCAAAGTTCGCGTTATCCGGGATGGTATTGTAGTTTACACCGGCGAGCTTGCCTCTTTGAAACGTTTCAAAGATGATGTAAAAGAAGTACTCCCAGGCCAAGATTGCGGCTTAGGCATTTCCAACTTCAATGACATAAAAGTTGGCGATATTATAGAAGGCTACAAAGAAACTGAAGTAAAGAAAAAGCTGTAAAAAATTCAACTTAAGAATATCATAAAAAAACGCCTTGACTCAAAAGTTAAGGCGTTTTTTTATGGGAAATTACAGCCTGCTGATGAGATTAATTTGGGTTTAAATAAACATTTAAAAATTATATATATATTTGCTTGCCAAGCAAAAGAAACCATAACAATGAAATATAATGCCAATTAATGTTTTTGTGCCAAAATTCAGAACTGATGAAATTTTGGAGGAAATAAAAGAATGTCTCGAAAAAGGTTGGACAGGATTAGGTTTTAAAACTGTAGAATTTGAAAACCATTGGAAACAGTATACTGGTATGCCCAATGCTCACTTTTTATCATCAAACACAGCAGGCCTGCATTTAGCATTAAACATATTTAAAGAGCAAAATAAGTGGGCAGATGGAGATGAGGTTATTTCTACTCCTTTAACTTTTATTTCTACAAACCATGCAATAGTATATGAAAGGCTTACGCCTGTTTTTGCAGATGTTGATGAATACCTATGCCTCGATCCAAAATCAGTTTTAAAGGCCATCACCCCTAAAACGAGAGCATTAATATTTGTTGGCATTGGCGGCAACAGTGGACAATACGAAGAAATAGTCAAAATTTGTAAAGAACATAATATAAAGCTCATATTAGATGCAGCCCATATGGCCGGGACCAAACTCAATGGCAAACACATTGGTAGTGATGCTGATGTAGTTGTGTATAGTTTTCAGGCCGTAAAAAATCTTCCTTCTGCTGATTCAGGGATGATTTGTTTTGCTGATCAGCAATTGGACAATTTAGCCAGGAAAAAAAGCTGGTTGGGCATTTCAAAAGACACATACCAGCGGTTCAATAAAAACGAGGGTAGTTACAAATGGAAATATGATGTCGAATCTATAGGGTTCAAATATCATGGCAATTCAATTATGGCATCAATGGGCTTGGTACAACTCAAATATTTGGACGAAGACAATACTTATAGAAGAAAACTTGCGTCTTTATACGATAAAAAACTTGAAAATATAAAAAACATTCAAATTATCAAAGTTGCCCCTAATTGTGAAAGTTCAAGGCATCTTTACCAAATTTGTGTCCCGAATCGGGATGAGGTTATGCAATTTTTCTATGACAATGGTATTTATCCAGGCGTACACTATATTGATAATACAGAATACACTGTTTACAATTATGCTTATGGCAAATGCCCAAATGCTTCGTTAAAATCAAAAATGCTATTAAGTTTACCACTACATTTAAACTTAACAGAAAACGATTTAAACTTAATTGTATCAACTTTAGAAAAAGCATTAAAAAATTGCGTTAAACCCAATGAGAGTCTTATTTCTGACTTTAGCAAATGATAACATAGCCAGTAGCCGAACAAGGGTATTCCAATTCATTCCGTATTTAAATAAACTGGGCATTACTTGTAAAGTTATTGTCAGTAACCCATATTATGCAAGACGGTCAAAAAACATCTTGAAAAAGGTCGCAAAAAGTATTCACAAAAAACTAAATAACCTTAATTTCTTTTTTACCAGCCTGTTTTTTACTAATATTTTTATTCAAAAAGTATATTTGCCCAGATGGGAAATCAAGATTTTTAAATATTGTGGTAAAAACATTATTTATGATTTTGATGATGCTATTTATGTAAATGAACAGAGTCAGGCTATTTCAAAAAACAAACGCAAAAGGCTTGATTATGTTTTGAAACAAGCAGATTGGATTACAGTTGAAAACGAAACTAATGCAAACTATGCCAAAATTTGTGGAAACAATAATTCAATAATTATCACCGGCCCAATAGAATGTAATCGTTATTTTCCACAAGAAAACACCAATTCGGGCAACGAATTTGTTATTGGTTGGATTGGAAGCCCCAGTACCACAAAATATCTTGAAATTGTAAAAAGGCCACTCCAAATATTATCCCAAACACATCCCAATTTCAAACTGATGCTGATTGGGGCCAATGATATTGCAATAGAAGGGGTAAATACTGAAAATTACCCTTGGACATTAGATTCTGAAGTAGAATTGCTAAGAAAATTTGATATTGGGATAATGCCACTGTATAATGATATTTGGTGTGCAGGAAAAGGCGGATATAAACTTTTACAATACATGGCCTTGGGTATCCCTTCTATTGCATCCCCTGTAGGAGTCAACGATGATATTCTTAATATGGGAGATATTGGGTTCAAAGCCATTACAGAAGAAGATTGGATCAAATCTTTTGAAAAGCTAATCAACAATAAAGAAATACGCTTGCAAATGGGCAAAAAAGCAAGAGAAACTGCGTTGACATATTTTTCCTACGAAAAATATGTCCATGATTTAATTCATTGCTTTAGATAATTCATTTTTGAGTTTTCTATTACTTTTCTTTCTTTGAGAACCAATCTCCATGCAAAAAAACCTTTTTATTTCTATAACCATCAACAGGCAATATTTTGCCGAACTATATGATTTGGATGTTTTAATCCTCCCGTTATAAACGGGACAAGCTGATTTAGAAATTGTTTGAAAAATTTTATTAAATTATTGAATTACCATATTTAAATCGATTAAGCATTTTTAATGCGGAATTTTGATTTTATAAACATTCAGACAGAATAAATAATGAGTTAATTTTTAAAATTCCAAAGAAGCCATAACTTGCAACAGAACATTTCGTTATCTTTGTATTGCTGATTAAACATTCATTTTGGGTTATTTTCAATTTTGTTTTTTGAACCAAATTCATGTAACATCAGCATAGTCCATTGTAATTTACAAAAGTCTTTTGTACTTTTTATAAATACAATAGGGATAATTTTGCGAAGAAAAAATGAATACACAAATTACACAATTGTTTGGCATACAATATCCTATTGTACAGGGAGGTATGGTTTGGTGCAGCGGATGGGAGCTCGCTTCAGCCGTAAGCAATGCCGGAGGTTTGGGGCTTATTGGCTCTGG
>Ga0116186_1000904_pt1 | contig 32525 bp, 29 predicted proteins | sample AD_JPNNA4_MetaG_FD_89806 | JGI IMG/M metagenome (GOLD analysis project Ga0116186, IMG submission 89806) | Active sludge microbial communities of municipal wastewater-treating anaerobic digesters from Japan - AD_JPNNA4_MetaG | ecosystem: Engineered > Bioreactor > Anaerobic > Digestate | place...
ACAGCCAGCAGAGTTGTCAGTTTTTCGCGGCACCATACATCCTCATAGCTTGTTGTGTATGATCCTGTGCCTATGGCTATGAGGAATTTACGATCCTCCGGTATTGTAAACCCGGCCAGCTCTGCCATTCTTTGAGGCGATTGGGCCACTGAATCAGGAAGACGATGGCAATTCTCATCCCACATTATTTTCTTTACGGCAAGCTGCTGTTCCGCGTTCAGCAGGTAGCCTCCCACTTTAACCAGTTCCTTTATTGCATCATCATATATGCTCTCATGTATAACTATGTTTCCGTCAGCTGAGCATCCGGATCCGAAATCCGATGTCTTGGAAAGCATTGTATTGTATGCTGCCTGGTAAAGCTCATCCTTAGCTGTCTCATCCCAAATCATGGTTGCATTGCCGGCGCCTACGCCAAAAGCCGGAGTGCCCGAATGATATGCTCTTCTTACTACACCCTGTCCGCCTGTGGCAATTACCAAATCGCATTTTGTGTTGAGCGCCTCAGACATGGCTTTGTTTATTTTAGCTTTTCCAACTCCAAGGATCTGGATCAGATCTTCCGGTGCACCTACCTGCCTCAAACCTTCACGCATAAGCTCAATTGTGCGGCCGCCTGTCTTTACCGCTCTTGGATGAGGTGAGAAGATTATGGCGTTCCGGGCTTTAAGGGCATATATGGCATTGCCTGCCGGTGTCAAGTCCGGGTTGGTAGCCGGAACAACACATGCAATAACTCCTACCGGCTTGCCATACTTGACTATTCCTTTTTCCGGTATTTCCTCAATGATACCTACGCTCTTCTGGCGCAACGCATCCCTCAGCACACCTCTGATTTTGAATTTCTTATTCTCGCGGCTGACGGGATCTCCCATCCCGCTCTCCTCTATGCTCATCCTGACCAGTTCTTTAAAGGTCTGAGTATTTGCAACTTTCCATGCTATAGCTCTTATAGTGCGGTCAACTTCTTCCTGGCTCCATTTTTCAAATATCTTCTGCGCCGCATCAGCTCTTGCAAACTTTTCCTCGATCTCATCTATCTGGTCCTGGTTAAGCTTTGAATATACTTCCTCCATTGAACTCATTCTGCTCATAATCATTCCTCCTAAACATTAGTATTCGCTCTGTACATGTTATATGCTTCCTGCTATGGAAATACAGATATCCACGCTTCACATACCGGAAGCTATTTCTCTAAGCTTTGCTGCTATCTGATTAAATCCTTTGAACGACCTGCCTTGAGTATATATGAATCAGTGTCATGGCCTACCATTTGACGTACCTTCCCGGAAAGCTGGATTAATCTGACAATATCTATTCCTGTTTCTATTCCCATCTCATCCATCATATGTACTACATCTTCAGATGATACATTCCCCGCTGCTCCGGGGACAAAAGGACAACCTCCCAGCCCTGCAATGGAGGAGTCGAATTGTGTTATTCCGGCCTGCATCGCAGCCAGTATATTTGCCATGGCCATTCCTCTTGTATTATGAAAATGAAGCCACCATTTCACCTGGGGATAGCATTCCTGCATATTGATGCACATTGAATATACTTGATCGGGAACAGCCATACCGGAAGCGTCCGACAGGGATATTTCGTCTATTCCGACATTCAGGTAGGCTTCAACTATACTCTTGACAGATTCCAGTGATATGTTTCCCTCCCAGGGAGAGCCAAAGGGCATTGAAATTGATCCGGATACCTTAATTCCGTGCTGCTCGGCAAGGGCAACACTTTCTTCAAAGCCGGCAACACTTTCCTCAGGCGTCCTGTTCAAATTTGCTAGATTATGCCCGAGGCTTGCCGACACATTAAGCTTGACCTTGCGGCACCCGCAATTAATGGCGCGTTCTACACCTTTTTTATTGGCAATCAGTGCACGCAGCTCTACTCCATCAACCTGATTCAAAGCTGAGAAAAGCTCATCGGTATCTGCCATTTGAGGTACTGCCTTCGGATTCATGAAAGAACCTAACTCAATTACCTTGAAGCCGGCAGCTATAATGCCATTGGCCAATTCCAGCTTTTCCTGAGTCTGCAAAATCTTTTTTTCATTCTGCAAGCCATCCCGGAGGCCAACTTCGCAAATAGTTATTTTTGACGGAAGATTCATGCTTCTTCCCTCCTTATAGTTATAAAAATGTTTTGTATGTTAAGAAAAGTCTATATTAATTTCTCTCAGCAGTCCAATACCTATTTTGTATAACATAATAAAATTTCTCTATGATTTATTTATGTTTTGAAATTCAATCCTTCTCCCCTCACTTGCAGATTGGTATGCGGCATATATAACCTTAATAGTTTCATAAGCCAGGTCAAAACCGGAAACCGGTTTTCTCCCATAAGCGACGCATTCGACAAAGTCCTGTAATTCATACACATACCCCCGAAGAATTTCATCACATACAAACAAGTTATTCCAGCCGGTTTTCTCCGGAAGCATCTCTGAAAATACAACGTCTTCCAAGCCCTCCTGGTCCAGGAAATATGTCCTCAAGTTATCTGCGGGAGTTATATTGCACATTAGTGTGCCGTCATTTGCATATATTTCAACATAATTCTTAGTCCCTCCCAGTACATTGTCACTGGCAATAATAATTGCTTTTGTATTGTCCGAAAACGTTAATGTAACATTTGAAAACTCTTCTACATCATAGGGTTTACTTGTTAAATGCCTTTTTTCATATTGTGTGAGATTGGAACCGGTATTGCCCATGTCAGCCGCTACACTCACCACGTTTATTTTTTCGTTTCTTGCGGCAGCTTCAACTTGCTTCAGCCATAATATTCCTGACAGCGGATGGCAGCCAACCCTGATAAATGAACCACCGCCGGTCCTATCCCATTGCCCTGCAACCGGCGATGAAGACCCTCTTAAGCTTTCTTCACCTTTCATAAAAAGAATTTTGCTCTTTTTACTTCTGATAATCTCTGCAGACTTTGTGATGGCAGGACAATACACATAATTTTCTGCATACATAAACAGCTTATCACTTGCCTCAACTACTTTTTTGACTTCTTCGATCTGTTCTATGACCTTATTATACATTTTTGATTTCGGGACCTTTATTCCTATAGGCTTTTCATCTTCTGCCTCACCGAAATAACCGGTCAAAGGCTTTTCGCAGATAACATTTTTCCCGGCTTTCAAGGCTCTCATTGCTATGTCTGCATGAGACATTGGAGGAGTAACAATATCAATTATGTCTATTTCGGGGTCATTGAGTACATTCTCAATATCTGTTGTCACATTTTCAATTCCATAAGTTTCTGCAAATTTCTCTGCTTTTTCCAGATCATAGGCATCCACTACGGCTTTTATCTTCACAGGCACTTTACTGACCTTTGCGTAACCATTGGCATGCAAAGCTCCCCCATAACCGGAACCTATTAATGCAATATTTATAGCTTTCAATTAGATCCTTCTTTCTCTATTACCAACAATTTTTTACGATTTTCTGAATATTCATTATATTACTATAATTTTATAGCATTTTCCCTTGACTGTCCAATACTCATTTTGTATAATTTAATAGAAGTTCTCTATAGGTTGCTTGTTTCTTTACAATTAGTAATTGACTTATGCATTAATGAAAATTAAGCTTCTAAGGAGGCAATACCATGACCTTGGAACAATTGAGATACTTTGTTGAAACAGCTCATACCCTGCACTATACAAAGGCAGCGGAGCAGCTGAATATATCTCAGCCCAGCCTCAGTTATGCCATTTCGCAGTTATGCAAGAGATTGGGTGTACCGCTGTTTAAAAAGGAAGGAATAAAAGTTTCATTGACAGAATACGGTGAAGCCTTTCTCCCCTATGCTGAAAGCGCTCTCAACATACTTAACCAGGGAGAAGCCCAGCTTAACAGAATGAATAAACCATACGGCGGCAACATCAATCTTGGATATATCTACAGTGTCAGCTTTGATGAGATCCCGCATTTGATAGATGATTTCTACGCCTGTCAGGGCAACAGAAATATAAATTTCAGCTTCCAGGTTAACATGACAAATCTACTGATCAGGAAGCTGATAGAAGGTACCCTTGATGTTGTCATGGCTCCGTCTACTGAAATTGTGAACGAGTGCATCGATTTCATCCCTTTATTTGAACAGGAGCTGTTTCTGGTTGTATATAATAATCATCCTTTGGCAAGCCGTACCTCAGTCACAATAGATGATTTCAAAAATGAAAAATTTATTATGATAAAAAAAGAAACCGATCTGCATTTTCAGACCGATTCCTTATTCAAGAAATTCAATATCTTGCCAAATATCTTTTTTGAGGTGGACGAGTGCAACTCAATGGCCTCTTTTGTAGGAGCACAGCTGGGAATAGCAATTATGCCCAAAATTCCTTCTCTCGACGGCTATAAGGTAACTGCCATACCCTTTGAAGGAAGAACAGTGAGCAGGACTATAAGCCTTCTGTGGAATAATAGGGTAAAGCATACTCCTGCTCTCAAAAGCTTCCTGGACTATTGCATCTCTTCAAGATCAACCAACATAAGGAATATAAAAAAGTAATGGCGACAATTAATGCTTGTACTCTGATTCAGTTCATTTTTTCATAATCAAATTGAATTTCAATGTCTTTTCCGTCGAAATAGACAAGGTCGCCATCATCGTAATGCCAAACTGCCTGTAAAACAGCCGGCTTTCTGATGCCGTCTTTTTCCGCATACTCACTGAAGACTGCCGACCACTTAACCTTTTCACTGGTACCATCAATTGCTGCAGCCTCCCTGTCATCTGTTACAAAGGAAAGCATTTCACCTTTTTCATTAAATGTAAATATACCTCCGGCAGTGATACCATTGTGGGATATCGTTGCTTTTGCATGTAAGTCGTCGATTTCTTCCCAGGAAACATAATCCTGTAAAGCTGCATTGGGAATAATAAGGCACTCTGACAAGTATGTGACAAGGCTTGATTTATCCAATGCTTCCCCTGTCTGATTAAACAAGGTGAAAAGCTTTGCCAATACGCCTTTCATTGACCCTCTTCCTGCAGTAAACAAATCCAAACCTTCAAAAGGTATTCCATACAATGAACTGTCTATATATGCGATTCTTATTGGTTCGTTTACAAAATTGTATTGTATATTATCAATTTTTATTGCAGATTTATCCTTTCCAAATGAAAAATCAACATCTTTATATATGGCCTTCATAGAGGACATCTTAGGCGTGCCAATATAGCCGCAATACCTGAAATATTTCTGAACAGGCAGCGGCAGGTCTGCAATATCTTCTTCTGTAAATATACCGCTTTCACCAGGCAGTCCGGTTAAATAACTGCCTGTAAGCCCTAAAAATTCTGCTCTGGTTTTTGAATACGAAATATTAAAAAAAACTGTAATAATTCCTATGATAGCAAGTAAAACTCCAATAATTGAAAACAATCTTTTCTTTCTCCTCTTTTTCATATACGATCCTCCACCTCGGAATCATTTTTCTTCTAAAACAACAGTATTATAGAATCACACACGGGCCATTTTGGGTACAATCTCGTTTGTAAAGCATTGAACTAATCTATTCCTTTGCTCCTCACCCGTTTCTTCCTCAACAATAAGCTTTATAACAAGCCCCACGGCAGATGCAATAATCAATTGCGAAATGAGTTCGCATTTGCTGTCCTCCAAATCAATATCCTTATTAATTTCTTTTATGCATTTGCATAATGCTCCTATGACGGACTTCTCATTTGAAGCCCCTTCATACAGAAATGAAGTCTGTTTTATAGTTTCGGGAGATTTGCTTAATTGCGCAGCCATATACTCTTCAGGCATTTTCAGTGCGGCATCTATATAATGCCTGGTCATTTTTTTTAATTGTTCTTCCGGAGAGCCGCTTGTCATATTTGCAGAAGCTATTGCCGATATTATTTTTTTATAACCCCTTTGCATCAAATGGCTTATGATTTCATCCTTATCCGCAAAGTAGTGGTAAATAATAGATGGCGAATATTCAATTTTGCTAGCTATTTTTCTGATAGACAGCTTATCGTATCCTTCAGAATTTGCAATCAATGCTGCCGTTGACAGTATAAGCTCCTTCATTTCTTCTATTTCACGTTCTCTTCTTTCACTGATAGCCATACATTCATCCTCCGTTTAACTGCGTTCCATTATTTATACTTGTTCCTTTTTTGAACACTGTTCTATTCCATAATATCTCTATATATTTCTGTTGTCAATACAAAAAATACCGCAAAAAAAATAAGTGCCCGGCAAAATGAATTGCCAGGCACCAAACATATCTGCTTACCTTTTCCAATTGCTGATAAAATCCTTAAATTTTTCTTCAATAGGTGAAAGACATCTGTTATTGCAATAAACCAGGCTGAAGCTTCTCTTGAGCTCCAGGTCGGATATTTCGTATTGCTTTAGTTGTCCTGACTCAACTTCACGTTTTACTGCAATATCGGATACCAAACTAATGCCGACATCCAATTCCACCATTTTTTTAATTGCTTCCAGGCTGTCGTTAATAATCTGTGATTGAAACATTGACATATCCAGATCCTTTTCTTTCAAGGCATTTTCAAGAAGAAGCCTTGTGCCGGAGCCTTCTTCCCTGAGCAGTATGTTTTCTCCGACTAAACTCTTAATACTGACAGAATCCGAATCGAATTTTTTTTGAGGAGAAGCAATAAGTACCATTCTGTCATCATAAAAATCAATATATTCAAGGGCATCTGAGTTATACTTTGCTCCGACAAGTCCCAGGTTAATTCTGCCGGAAAGGATTTCTTCGATTACTTCGCTTGAATCTTTATGGCTGATAGAAAAAAGAACCAAAGGATATGCCTCTTTAAATTCCTTAACAATATATGGGAGAATATATTGTCCCGGTATTGTGCTGGCATATATCTCCAGGGTCCCTTCAATATTCTTCTTGTATCCGCTGAGGGCGTATTCGGCTTTTTCATAAATATTCATTAATTCCACCGCATAACGGTAAAAAAGCTTCCCTCCTTCAGTCAATGAGATGTTCTTGGTTTTTCGGTTGATTAATGTTACCCCAAGTTCACCCTCCAGTTTCTGCACATTGCTGGTGACAGCCGGCTGCGATATGAATAACATATCTGCCGCTCTTGAAAAACTCTTTTTCCGGGCGACCGCAACAAATATCTTCACCTGGTTAAATTCCATTTTATCTCCCCTCCGGTTACTTCAATTTACTTATGTGATCTGCCGCATATATTATATCGGCTTCTTCCATGAAATGGCTCAATCCGAAACGTACGGTACCCCTTGGAAAAGTCCCCAATGTCTTATGGGCAGAAGGTGCACAGTGCAGCCCGCTTCTGGTCATGATGCCAAACTCTGATGAGAGACGGTGTGCCATCTCTGCATTATCCTGAGTCTTAAAATCGATAGATACGATTCCCGTTCTTCTTTTAGTATCCTTCTTCCCGATTATGTCAACATGAGGCATATTCATCAGCCTTTCCAAGAAAAACGACATAAGCTGCATTTCCTTTTCATATATCTCTTGAATACCTATCTCCTGTATATATTTCAGTGAAGCGTTAAGGCCGTATATACCGGGCACATTCGGAGTTCCGGCTTCAAATTTATCCGGCATGTAGGAGGGCTGTATTTCTGAATCAGACAAGCTTCCCGTGCCTCCTTCAATAAATGCGGAGAGCTCATCAGCCAGGTCATCCCGCACCAAAAAACCGCCAATCCCCTGAGGCCCTAGCAAGCCTTTGTGTCCGGTGAAAGCAATGGCATCAGCGCACATTTCATCAAAGTCAACCTTTACGGCTCCTGCCGTCTGAGCCGTATCAACAATAAAACGCAAACCCTTTTCTTTGCAGATTCTTCCGATCTCTTTCAAATCTAAAATTGTACCGCAGACATTGGAAGCATGAGTCATGACTACTCCCTTTGTATTAGGAAGGATTAATGGCAATAAATCCTTTCCGTCGATGCTGCCGTCATTTCTGCATAAAACTCTTGAAAACGTAACCCCTTTTCCTTCAAGAGCCCTAAGGGGTCTCATCACTGCGTTATGTTCCATAGAGGAAACTATCACATGGTCGCCGCTTTTAAAAAGCCCCTTAATCAGCACATTAAGGCTTTCTGTGATATTCTTAGTAAATACAACATTTTCCGGCTTATCGAATCCAAAAAACGTACAGAGCAGCTCCCTGGTTTCAAAAACCACATTTTCAGCCTCAAAAGAATTTGAATAAGAGCCTCTGTTGATATTTGCACCTATATGAATAAGATATTTATACACACTTTCAGCTACTCCCGGGGCCTTTGGAAAGGATGTAGCCCCATTATCCATATATAGCTCTTTCACAGTGCACCTCCGCTAATCAACCTTATCTAGATTATACATTGGAACAGTACTAAAAACAATTTGTATTCATTTTCATGATTCTGCGCTGCAGAATTATTTGTTTTTGTTATTTTACTATTGTTATTTGCATTGTTAAACTAATAACAGATATATCATATCATAAGGGAGATATTGAAGTATGAAAGAAAAATCAGGAATTATCATTACCGGCGGAATAATCGGCTTATTTGCAGTTCTTTTGGTTTACTTCGGCAATCCGGCAAACATGGGTTTTTGTGTAGCGTGCTTTATTCGTGACACAGCAGGGGCACTTGGCCTGCATCGTGCAGAAGTCGTGCAGTACATTCGCCCGGAGATTATTGGTCTTGTATTAGGTTCATTTATTCTGTCTTCCATGAACAAAGAGTTTTCATCCCGGGGAGGCTCATCACCCGTTACCAGATTTGTACTTTCGATTGTAGTAATGATTGGGGCACTTGTTTTTCTGGGTTGTCCCCTTAGAATGATCCTGAGGATTGCAGGAGGCGACTTTAATGCAGTTGTCGGATTAGCAGGATTTATTTCCGGTATTTGTGTTGGGATTTTCTTTCTCAACAAAGGATTCAACCTCAAGAGGAGCTACAAGCTGACAAATTTGGAAGGGTACCTGTTTCCGGCCATTAATGTTGGCTTGCTGGCCCTGCTTATTATAGCACCTGCTTTTCTGTTTTTCAGCAAATCCGGTCCGGGAGCAGCATCGGCACCGATATGGATTTCGCTTGCGGCAGGATTAATTGTCGGCGCACTTGCACAAAAGTCAAGGCTGTGCACTGCAGGGGCTACCAGGGACTTGATTCTTTTCCGCGACAACTATCTGATGCTTGGCTTCCTGTCAATTCTTGCGGCAGCTCTTGTTGGAAATCTGGTTTTGGGAAAATTCAATCCCGGCTTTGCAGAACAACCTATTGCCCATACGGATGGTCTGTGGAACTTCCTGGGTATGGCATTGGCAGGTTGGGGATCTGTTCTTCTGGGAGGCTGCCCTTTCAGACAGATGATACTTGCCGGTGAAGGCAACACTGATTCGGCTGTCTGCGCTATAGGATTGCTTGTGGGAGCGGCCATCAGCCACAACTTTGGTCTTGCATCCAGTGCAAAAGGAGTTACTCCAAACGGACAGATAGCTGTCGGAATCTGTTTCTTGATCCTATTGGCTATCTCCTGGGCCAATTCAGAGTTTCTGTCAAAAAACGCACAGTCTTAATAGGAGGGAAATATGAAAACAATAGATACATGCGGCATGAGCTGCCCGCAACCGGTGCTCATGACTAAAAAAGCTCTCAATGAAGAAAAAGACGGTATAGACGTAATCGTAGACAACAACACCGCGAAAGGGAATGTCCTGCGTTTTATGAAAAGTGCCGGGTATTCAGTTGAAATTGAGGAAAAAGACGGCACATTTGTGCTGAAGGCCAAAAAATGAACAAGGAATATCAGGTTCTTTTCTTCACCCATACCGGGGCGATTAAATTCGAAAGGGCTATGAAAAAAGAAAATATCTCTTGTGAGTTAATGCCCGTACCAAGATCACTAAGCTCGAACTGTGGAGTAAGCGCCCGTATTTACTATAATGGGCAATTTGACCAGTTGATAAATGACCAGGTAGAGAAAATCTATCAGAAATATGACGGGGTTTATACCCTTGTATATGAAGCGTAAATATTAAGTAATTGCCAGGCACGCCTAATATTTTGTCCGGTGCCTGGCATCTGTTTGTCTTCGGATGAAATTCCGTTAGTATGAAATCTCCTTCTGCAAAAAAGTACCATTTTTCAAATCATCGAAAGCTTTATCCAATTCTTCCTTTGTGTTCATAACTATAGGTCCCCCCCAAGCTATCGGTTCGGCCAGGATTGTCGAACTCACAAACAGCACTTGCGCATTTTTGTCTGCTGCTTTTATCTCCACATGTTCACCGGAGGTAAGCTTTACAGCAGTCTTTTCTTTTACTAACTCGCCCCCGATATATGCGTCCCCCAAGAGTGTAAAAATCATTACCGAGCGGCTTCTTTCCGTTTTTACGGAAACAGAGGCTTTGGCATTTAGATGCAGGTCATAATAATCCAGCGGAAGATATTTGCTCATATACCCTTTTCTTCCCTCATATTCGCCTGCGAGCAGTCTTAGCTTTCCGTTCTCCAACTTAACTTCTTCAATTTCAGCATTCTTTATGCTGCGGTAAGCCGGCGGAACCATCTTATCCTTCGCAGGAAGATTAAGCCAAAGCTGTACCCCAAGCAATCTTTCTGATGCCGGCAGCTTTTCTTCATGCAGAATACCTGATCCCGCTGTCATCCATTGTACTTCTCCATCGCCGATGGTATCCTCATTGCCTAAACTATCCTTATGGGTCATATACCCATGATACACATAGCTGATTGTTTCGATGCCCCTGTGGGGATGCATGGGAAATCCCGCTGTGTAATCATCTGGATTTGTACTGTCAAAGGAGTCGAGCATTAAAATCGGATCATATTCACTAACAGTCCCCTTTCCCAATACTCTAACCAAATTTACCCCTGCGCCGTCTTGTGTCCTAAACCCTCTAACCTGTTGTTCAACCTTTCTCTCCATTTGTTTACCTCCATAATTCATCACATATGTTCGTAAAACTAAGACTTGTACCGTGGGTATTGGGCCGGATAATAGTGCAAGGCACTAAGACCCAATTATACGGAACCCTTCCGGCAGCGGATCATCAGGGTCTAGCACAATATTGTTAAAGCCGGTGATATGCGCGGTACCCGACACTTCGGTAATCACGGCATCATATTCTCCCACTTTGCAGCGGCTTATCACTTTTGACTCCATAGGGGTGTCTATTATACTTTTGTTTACAAGTATGTCACCGTCCTGCATGACATTCTTGTGCACCAGGAGTGCCGTACGCCCTCCGGTGCCTGTTCCCGTAGGGCTCCGGTCTATCTGTCCATCGGCAAAAATACAGATGTTGTTCGATATCAGCCGATTCCCGTTACGTTTGACCGGTGACATCAGAATAGTGCCATACAGCCAGTCAATGCCGGGTTCTGTAGGGTGTTTGAATGTATGTTCTTCCATTACTTTGTGTTTAATCTCCATGCCAATCTTCACCAGCTGCTCAGCTGAATTTGGCTCTACCTTCAAATCAACCTTGTCGGCGTCAACATATACGTAAAACGCACCGCAATAGGCAATGTCGCAGACTACATCCCTGTTCAGGCTTTCAACATGTACAGTGATATTCTCCTTATATACAAAGCAGGGCACATTATGAAAGCGCACACGCAGCACCTTGCCCTTTTCAACATCTGCGTACGCTGTAACGCGGCCGGCAGGCGAGTCAATTCTTATCACATTCTCCCCTTCTGTGTGGCCTATCATACCGGTTTCAATAACTACCTTCGTCACGGCGATAATACCGTGTCCGCACATGGAGCTTAGCCCCTCATTGTGGGTAAACAGCACTCCGAAATCACCATCCGGAGTAACAGCAGGTACAAGAATGCATCCATACATTCCTGAATGCCCGCGGGGTTCCAGCATCAGCATGCGGCGCAGCCCGTCATAGTTCTGATTCACATAGTCGCGTTTTTCAAGGATTGTATTGCCCGGTATGGGCGGAAAACCTGATGTAATAATACGCAGCGGCTCTCCCGCCGTATGTGCATCAATACATGTAATATAGTGGGAAAAATTCATCATAAAAGACCCTCCATTATTTATTGGATTTGCTTTACTTCCGCCTTGAAGCCCTATGGATTTAATTTTTGGCCGATGCCTCGCTCTATAGCCTTATTATATATATTTTCGGCAACAAAAATATCAAACAGCGCCATTCCGACAGATTTGTAGAATGTAGTCCTGCTGCGGTCAATACTGTCAGCTTTGACAGCCGAATAGAGTGTCTGGATATTTTCTTCCTTGAACCAGCCCTTTTCGCAAGGCGTTGCCAGATCTCCCGATTCCTCCTTGGCAAGGTCAACATCTATGTAAATCTTTTCAAGCAATTTGTAAATACTCTCCGGATACTCCCGCATATTGGGTTTGTAAGATCCAATTCCGATAAAATGCTTCCCTTCCAAAAGCTCTGCATCATCAGGCAGCACCGGAGTGAAAGACGTCGTTGCGGTAATGATTATATCAGACTTTTTGACCAGTTCCTCCGAGCTTGCCGCAGGTACAATATTGACTCCGGGCAGCTTTTCTTTGAGCCGTTTTGCAAAGCTTTCACCTTTCCATGGGGTGATATTATAAACGCAGATATCCTCTATATCACGGACTGCCGTTGCATATTGTGCCTGATAATAAGCCTGGACTCCGGTACCTACAATACCAAGATTATGGCAGTTTTCCCCTGACGTGTATTTAATCCCCGCTGCGCCTACAGCTCCTGTGCGGTAGGCAGTAATTGAAGCGCCGTCTAAAATACAATCGATTGTGCCGGTTTTTGGATTGTTGAGCAGCATGACCCCCTGTATCGTCGGCAGATTGTATTTGGAATTCTCCTGAGACAGGGTCAGAATCTTGGTTCCTTTTATCTGATCGGTGAAGCAGGGCATGTAGAGATATGTCTCAGTATTGGTCACATTGACTTTTATGCGATCCGGCTGTATGAATTGTTTCTTGTCATAGATTTCCATAGCGTGTTCTACAGTCTCAATCATTTCATTAAAATCAACAAGTGAAGAAATATCTTGCTTGTTTAAGTATAACATGCTTAACCTCCTCTTAGTCCAAAGGCTGCTCCTTATTGTCTTCAGTCACTATCCTCAAGGGTAGAATTGTAAGAACACATTTCAGGGTTATCGAAGCCAAAACAATAGCACCCCCTAACAATGCATAAATACCGGGCGCCTCCCCCAGCGCCAGAAAAACCAATAAAGGATTCAGTATAGGTTCAACTATGGAAATCAGCACCGCTTCCAAGGCTGTCGCTTTTTTTATAGCTGCAGAATAAAATACATAGGGTATCCCCAGTTGAAATACTCCGAGTATCAGCAGTAAAAACCATCCCGAAGTGTTTGGTACCGACCGGCAGAGAAAAGGAAGCCCGATAACAGCGGTAATAATATTTGCCAGCAAAGTCGATTCCAGGGGAGAGCCGTCTTTTTGCATCCTCATAAAAATCACAAAAAACGCATAAGTAATACCGCTCACTACTGCACAAACATTTCCAAAAAGGCCTTTAGCGCTCAGGCCTCCGACAAAAAACAATCCCATTCCGCCCATTACCACTGCAACTGTCAGCCAATCATACTTTGTGGCCTTTTCCTTAAGCAGCCATGACCCCAAAATGGCAACATATATTGGGGCAGTAGATTGCAGCAGTATAGCGTTGGCTGCAGTCGTCGTCTTTGTTGCAGTAATAAAGAGTATTGCCGTAGCCGAACTGGAAATCGCCGCTCCTACCTGAGGAAGAGACCAGTTAAATTTAGGTTTTTTGAGATATATAAGCAGAACTATTGATGTGATAGCGGCCCTTGCTCCTGCAATAGACAAAGGGCTGGCATCCACCATTTTGATAAGCAGCCCTCCGATACTCCACATTGCTGCAGTAGCTGCAAGCATCAGCATTGCTTTAGACCTTTCCTTTGATAAAGGAGCAGTACTCACATTTTTTCCCCCTAAATTCAATTCACTTACAGTTATTATACCATTTAATCAGCGGGATGGCATGACGTCCATTGTTACATCTTTTTAAGTATGCCCTTTATCATTTCAGGCCTTATCTCCCATATGTTCGCCTGTATTCTGAAAGGATCCCATTGATCTGTCTCAAATACTCTTATCCAGCTGTCAATTACCCTTTTTCTCTCCTCCGGATAAAAGTGTGAAGTATTCTCATCAAGGAACGAATATGAATCCCGGAAGCCTTTACTGGATATATCCTTTTCATACTCTTCCAAATCCTTCTCGTCCTTCGGCACATAATGATGGTTGAGTACATAATCCCATTTACAGCCGTCAAAATATATTATTTCCGATTCATCCACCTCCAGGACATATACTATCTCAGTGTCCGTAGGCCTCAGCATATATTCCTCGCTAATGGAACACCATATTGGGAACTCCACTCCCTCCGGCTTGGGGACCATCTTATCTGCAGCATTAACAAACCAATTGTATAAATTGATGATATAATCCGCAATCAGGTCGAATTTTTCTGCCAGGTGCTTCCTTTTGATACGAATGACACCCTCTTTTTTCAAATCCTCCAGGCTCCTTATATCCTGCCTCGTCCAAAGAGTCACCTTTTTTGCTGAAGCTTTTGGCTCTGACAATCCCATTACCTCCTAATTATGTGACAGGTACAGAACTTAAGAACTTATATAAATTGATTCATCACTCAAATTCTATTATTCTGTACCCGGCAACTAAGCAAATTATACAATCTTTTCACCGTTGTACCTCTCTCCCCCTGCATTGGGCAAAAGTCCATAACGCTCGGTCCACAAGGTTTTGTATTTTACAGCCTGAGCATGAATCCGCTCCAATGATCCGGGTATTTGTTTAATAACCTTGCCAGGTACCCCCACCACAAGCGAATGCGGCGGTATAATCTGGTTTTCCAGAATAACACTTCCGGCTGCAATTATACTTCCCTTACCAATGACGCTTCCTGCAAGAATAACTGAATTCATTCCCAGAAGGCAATGCTCCTCTATGGTTGCTCCATGAATAATACAGCCATGGCCAACGGTAACATAATCGCCGATGATTGAAGCACAATCATCTGTACCATGAATAACACAATTATCCTGGATGTTGCTGCAGCGGCCAATCTCGATAGCGTTGACATCGCCTCTTGCTACCGAATTAAACCAAATACTGCTATACTCCTTCATCACTACTCTGCCGATAAGCTGAACACCTTCCGCAACAAAAGACCTGGCATCCAGACTGGGAGTGTGAGATTCAAATTCATGAACCATTCTATGCACCTGCTTTCATTATTCTTTCGTTTATGAGCGGCAGCCCTCGCTGTGTCGGTGACACCCACGCCACGGATTCCATATGGACATTTTAATCACCTCTCACAGATTCAATCTTCCTTCCATGGTTTCCTCAAAAAAATCCTCCTGGTAACATATTATCTTAGTATCAGCAAAAGAACAACCCGTTGCAAGTGTTCCAAAATATTATGCAGAATATTGTAATTCGGCTATGAAGAGTACTATAATAAAATCAGGGCAATGTAAAAAAATTTTAAGGGGTTGAAATCATGCAATTAGATAAACAATTAGAAAAAATTGTGGGACTTATGTCAGGTATTAATGCGGATATTCATATGATTGGCCCTTCCTCCGGACTTGAATATTTGACGGGAATCAATCCTCATCCGGATGAAAGGTTCAAAGCGCTGTTCATCCTAAAAGATAAGAGGCATTTTTACATATCCCCGGAAATATACTATGAAGAAACCCGGGAACTCTTAGGAGAAAAGGAAGACATATTTGTATGGAGCGATACAGACGGCTTCCTGTCCGCAATCGAGAAAGCCGACAGAAAATACGGCCTTTCAGGAAAAACCATTGCGGTAAATGACGGAATCGTAGCTATAAATATGCTGGACATAGGAAACTTCTTAGACATAAAATTCATAAATGGAAACAATATACTGGAAGATGTCAGAATCCGAAAAACTGAAGAAGAAAAGGATTGTATGAGAAAAGCAGCAAAGATTGCCGATGAAGTGGTTGAAGAAACAATTAAGTATATAAAGCCGGGCTTGACAGAAAGAGATATTGTAAAAAAACTGGAAGAGCTCTATACAGAAAAAGGTGTAAGTATGTCCTTCCACCCCATTGTTGCATCAGGACCCAATACCTCGAAGCCTCATTACAATGGGGATAGCAGAGTCATACAGGAACAGGATATAATAATAATAGACACCGGCTGCAGGTATAAAGGCTACTGCTCCGATATCTCGAGAACGGTTTTCGTAGGTGAACCCACGGAAGAACAAAGAAAGATATTCGATATCTGTGTAAAAGCGACAACTGCAGGTGAAATGGCCGTCAGAGAAGGTATCCCTGCTGAAGAAGTGGATATGGCTGCCCGTAATGTAATTAAAGCAGCAGGCTACGGGGATTACTTCCTCAACAGGACAGGACATGGTATAGGTATTGCTGTCCATGAAGGCCCGTACATAAGAACCGGCAATAAGCAGATCCTTGAAAACGGAATGTGCTTCAGCGTAGAGCCCGGAATATATATTTCCGGCAAATTCGGCATGAGGGTTGAGAACATAGTTCTTGTAGAAAACGGCAAGGCAGAAATACTCAATAGTGTTACCAAGGACATCATTATTGTATAACTGTCTGAGCAAATCAAATATATTCAAAAGCACTGCATTAAATAAAATGCAGTGCTTTAATTCTACTTTCAATAAGCCTCCAAACTTCTTCCTCCGCAGGCATTGCCGGTATAGCGCCGCGCTTCGTGACGCACAGAGCCGCAGCTGCATTTGCAAAACGTACATATTCTGTAAGGGTGTCAAAATTAAGATCATTTAGCGAAGCACCCTTCAGAATCCGGCTTAAAAACGCCCCCCAAAAAGCATCTCCGGCTCCCGTGGTATCAATAATCTTAGGCATCGTAAATGCCGGAATCCCAACATACCTGCCGTTAAATCCAAGCATCGCCCCTTTATCGCCAAGAGTCACAACAGCTACCCTGGCACCATTATTCAGGAGGTATTCAAGAGCTTGCTTGGGATCATGAAAATCTGTCAGCAAAGCTGTCTCTTCATCGGACATTTTTACATAATCGGCATAAGGCAGCAGAGACCTCATATGAAGAATTGCTTCACTTTTGCTTCGCCAGAGCATTGCCCTATAATTTGGATCGTAGGAAATAATTGCGCCTTTACCCTTAGCTGTCTTCACAGCATACAAAGTTGCTCCGCGGGCAGGCTCATCCGTCATGGATAGCGAACCCACGTGCAATATCCTGCAGCTTGAAAGCAGCTCATGGCTGATTTCCTCAGCCTTAAGGCAGGTGTCGGCACCAGGCTTGCGTGCAAAGGCAAAAGTCCTCTCCCCCTTTTGGGAAAGTGCGACAAAGGCTAAGGTTGTGAACACCTCATCAGAGAAAACCAGATTATCGGTGTTGACACCGATGCTCTGCAAGGTGGAAGCTAAAAAAGCGCCGTGCATGTCGTTTCCTACCTTGCCGATGAACGATGTTCTGACTCCCATGCGTGAAGCTGCACAAGCAACATTTGCAACTGCACCGCCGGGATTTTGTTCAAATAACCTTTGATTGTTTGCGGATATACCGCTTTCTGTAAAATCAATCAGCAATTCTCCCAAAGCAACCAAATCAAACATAATACTTCCTCCATTGTTCAATGCCCAACACAGAGCACAAGTGAACTATATAAATGTAAGAGTGATTGTATTTCTGTAGCTTCCTCCCGATGGAAGCGATATCAGGTCCTTCTGATGCTCCAAATCCTCAACAACCCCTTTACGTGACGGCAGGGAGGACCATGGCTCAATGCATACGAAATTTGCTTCTCTACGGGGTGTATGCCACAAGCCCAGATATTTCATATCAGGATAGTATACGGATATAGAGCGGTTCCCATTCTTTGACTTTAAGGCCACAGACTTCGGCATGTCTTTAAGGACTATGGCATCATTGTCAAAAAGGTTGTGTGACAATGCAAGTCTTTGCTTATATTCTAGATAAAAAGGCTTATCCTCTCCATTTAAAAAGCAGTCCTCCGAGAACCCGATGCGCACGATTGAGCAAGGCTCCCCAAAATCGAGATAATAATCCTCAAAACACTCTGAGGGTTCAAGGGGAATATTAAAGCCGGGATGAGCCCCAACCCCAAAATACATTGTGTCCTGAGTCAAGTTCTTTACCACATAAGTCAAAGCCAGAGTATTTTCATCTATTTCATAAATGACCTCAAACAAAAATTCAAAGGGATAGATTTTCAATGTCTCACCGCTTGAGCTCAAAGAAAAGATCATTTTAGCTTTATCCAAATATGTTATTTTAAACTCCGAGGTTGGTGCGAAGCCATGAATAGGAAGTTTATAGCTCCTGCCTTTATAAGTATATCTGCCCTCTGTCAACCGTGCAATATATGGAAAGAGATTTGGTGAACGACCCTTCCAAATCGTCGGATCCCCCTGCCATAAAAACATCGTCCCATCTGCGCCCTTTATTTCTTGAAGCTCAGCACCAAGCCGCGAAGCAGTTACCGTAATATGTCTGTTTGCTATAGTAAATATCTTATCCATTATTTTGCCTTTGGATATTCAGTGCATAACAGGCGATAAGGCTCCTCGTCCTCCTCCAGGGTCGGAAAACGTCCAAGGTCTTCATAGAAGCGGTTGTCGTTCTTATCGTCATTGCACGTGGATACTTCGCCCAAAAGCACGGGGCCGGTACCTTCCTCTACCATGAAATCATGATACATATAAGGGAAAATACTTATGCTCTCACCGGGGGTGAGGCGTATCTGAGTGCCTGCAGGGACATAATATTCACGTCCGTCAGAGAATATTTTTACATCAGTGTTTGAGAACTTTCCTGAGGGTGTGGAATTGTAGACGCGGATAAATACATTGCCTCCGCCTCTATTTATAATATCCTCCATTTTTCCCCAGTGGAAGTGCATTGGAGAATACTGGTTTTCCTTTAGCATAAGCAGCTTCTCCGCATAAGGCTTCTTATACTTGTCGCTCATTTTGACGTTGCCGTTTCGAATAGTTATAAGTGTAAAACCCAGCTCGTCAAATCTGCCCTCGCCGTAGTCTGTTACATCCCAGCCCAGCATATTGTCACGGATTTCGTCATATTCATGGCCCTTGTTCTTCCATTCTTCAGGTGTCCAATGGCAGAATGGAGGCAGAGCGAATCTGTGCTCATTAGCTAAGGCCTCCATTTCTTTTATCGCCTTGTTGATTTCTGATCTCTTCATACATATTACCCCTTTTGAATTTATTTCTTATTTTTCTTTATTGTCAGCATCGCTGCTTTTGCCGCTCCTACAGAGGCTTCCTCTTTGTTTTCAGGAATAATGACTCGCCTTTTGAAGGTATCTTCCAGAAGCTTTGCCAGCAAGGGGTTTAGCCTTATTCCGTTTCCGCCGGCATATATAGGGCTCTGATTTGCAGCAATTTCAGGGATGGAAACAAAATAAGAATAGAGCTCTTCACATATTCCCCGCAGCAATGCAACAATTAAATTCTGCGGCGTAAAATTGCCGGGAGAAATGCCCGTTATACTCCCGCGGATATGGGGCTCAGCCCGTGTTCCGCGAAAACGGGTGTCCACCATTAGCCCTTCTCCTGCCTTGTCATATCCCTCAAGCCCGGCTTTGTTCATTATTTCATATAGATTACCCGTTTCTTTAACGCCCATCATTTTTGCCGTTTCCTCAAAAAAGCTTTTCAAAATGTTATAGGAAAATCCACCGCATAATGGCGCTCCTACAAGCAGGTATTTATTAAAAAGATATGGACGGCACTCCATATGCTCGGATGCGGTGGCAGCATCTATTACAAGAGATATCTGGCTTGATGTCCCAATATTAATTTGTATGATGCTATTTTCACCCAGAGAACCGAAAACAGATGCCTGATTGTCGCCAATGGCCGTACATACCAGAATATTATCTTTTGTCTTCCCTATCAATTCTTCACCTTTTGTTACATCGGGCAGAATGCATGGGTCCATACCAGATTTTCTTAAGGCTTCCACATCAAATCGCATGTTCCCTAAGTCAAAAATACCAAGAGATGCCGCATTGCTCGGATGCATCTTGGGGACAGCCATGCCGCAAAGCTGCATTGCGACGTAATCTCCTATGGTGCAAAGCTTCGCTGCACCGGCAGGTATGCATGAATTAACCACATTATAATAGTGAGTTGAAAGGCCGAAGCCTGTAGCCATGGGATATCCTGTCAATCGGGTCAAACGCATGCAGTAGGTTTCACCACCGTCAATGCTTTCATTTCCTCGCTCGTCCTGCCATGAATACAGGGGCGAAACCGCAGCTCCCTTTTCGTCAACATACAAAATACCATGCATCTGATTGGAAATCCCAATAGCCTCAATGTCCCTATACTGCTCAATCATTTCAGCTATCAGCTTCCTGCAGCTGTCAAGAATACTTTTAGGCGACTGCAGTGACTCAAAGCTTTTTCCGCTATGGCTGGTATTGGGCATTGTCTTGCTTTGAAGCAGTTGTCCCTCTTCGTTGATGCAGACCGCGCAAATTGTTGTTGTTCCAATGTCTATTCCAAGATAATTCATATATTTACCTCAACAAACTGTAGATTTTAAATCCAGCCGCTTAATAATATCCTGCTGTATCTCCGGTGAAAGATCAAGGAAGTTAACAAAAGTACCGTGAATTCTCATGATGTAGACTCCGCTTGGTGCATATTTCTTGGGTTCCTGTAAAACTTTGCGCAGGATTTCAGGTGTAGCAACATTCACATACAAGTAAAAGGGTGCAGCAGTTCCTCGCTCCCGGGAAAAGAATAGAGGACGCAATATCTTATTCTTAAATTCAAGCCCTTTCTCTTCATAGGTTGCTCCCCTGAAATATTTGGGATCAAGGCCGAGGTGGGAAGCATATCCTCCATAAAACTTGTCATAGGGCAGCTTTCTTGCTGAAAGCACACGGAAGCCAAGTCCGTTCTCAGCGCTTCCGAACAGCGGATCTACGCCATAATTCAGCTGCTCCCTTGCATGACGCCCGTCAGGGGTGGCCCCAACCCAATAGCCATAAAGCAAATGAGTGCTGGGTGTTGAAAAATCAGGCCTAAATGGATTGCCTAAATAGTTCTTCAATGAAGCTACCTTTTCTGCAATGCAGGAAGCTATATTTACGGCTTCCTGATCTACCGAAGGCAAGTTGTTGCCGAATTTATCACAGTCCAAAAGGTACTGTCGAAGCTCCTCATCCTCTGAAAAGTCGGACTTCAGGGCATTTAACAGCCTCAAAGCGTCCTGAGGGCGCTCCTCAAGCAATTTATCTATTGCAATGAAAGAATCGGCAACCACCGAAAGTCCATGAATCAAGCATCCGCTGCCGTTATATTTCGTACCCTGCTCATTCACATCACGCATATCAATACCGCTTTGCAGCCCACCCATAAAAACCGACAGGAAAGGCACAGGCAGATGGGACAAGGCCTCACAAGCGCCATTTGCCGCTTTGGCCATACGGTGCATGAAATAATCAACATTTTTGTAGTACAGCTCCCGAATATTGCTAAGCAGTGCAGCAGCCTGCTCATTTGTTTCACAGGATGTATCGCAGCTGCATATCTGCTTGCCCGAAATTGCACTTTTCCCTGAGTTAAGAGTAAGCTCAAGTATCTTTCCGAGATTTAGCCAGCTGTTAGTCGTGTTTCCATTGTCCTTGCCCATAATAAGCGGCTCCTGACAGCCTGCGACTGAATAGTCTGCAAGATCATCACGCTCCACCCCGCGATCTTCCAATACCTTAAAGAGAGCATCATCATTGAAGAAAGAGGGTGTAAGGCATCCGGGGCTGAATAAGAATCTGCCCAGTTCGCCGTACATTTCATCAGGTGTATTCTCATGCAGCTTGACTGATAATATAGGCTGGGGGAGATTCATGGAATAATATGCATCCAGAAGCGCATAGGAGCACAAGTTGCTAAGGTCATTGCCCTCCACATCCCGGCCTCCTATGAGGATATTTTGTGAAATAGCCCAGCTCCGGTCTCCAACATTGAAGAATACAAGAAAGTGCATAAACAGTCCCGCGGCAAGTTCCCGCGACAAACCTTCCTTTGCGCGGTAAGGCTCGAATATCCTGTCGGCATTGCCTACCGAGAATGCAAAGGGATTTGGTGCCTGCTCCAGGCACATGGCCTGCCATAAAATAATAAAGGATTGTACAGCCTCATATAGTGTAGACGCTCCCTTGCGGGGCACCTTAGCAAGGGTGTCTGCCATTAAGGTAAAGCGTCTTTTTTCATCTTCCGAACCATTGCCTGCAAGTTCCAGTGCAAGCTTTTGATATCTTTCAGCCAAAATAAGCGCGGCTTCAAGAGACATTTTCATCCCATTGTATTGATTACGTCTCCGTTCTGCCGTTTCGTATGTCATTTTTCTTTCAAGTTGTTCAATAAGTGCCTCCAAGCCATTTTGAAGAGCATATCTAAAATCAGGAATCACGTGCCCCGTTACCTGCTCTATAAAATAGGCAACCTCACAGGTATCAGCCTCTGCCTCCTCATAAACCTTTGACAGGTGCCGCACATAGGTGCTGTTTTTCGTAGCGTTTCGTACCTTCTCAATGCGTTCTGCAGTAAATTCCTCATTTGGCTCAATGTCATCATAAACCGCTGTAGGATCGCAATAACCGTTAAAGGTGCTGACCTTGAAGTTAGGATTGATAAGCGCATAGCTTTTCGCAAAGGCATCACGCTGAGTTCCTGCAAAAACGGCGTTCTTGCTGATGAACAAAGGAAGGCGCCTTGCGACTTCCAGCTGAGCAAGAGCCCTCTTCTCTACCTCAGACTTATCAGGATATTGTTCAAATACCTCTTGGGTTATTTCATTGACCAGAAACCAGCCATCCAAACGCTTTATCCTACGTTCCTCGGCAAAAAGTGCTTTTGCAGCAGTTTCAAGAGCTCTCCCGGTATAGATATGGTTTATATTCATAAAGCTTCCCCCTAAAATAGATATTAAGTATGGATAACTTTAAGACCGGCCTCCAAATAGGCTTTTTCATATGCATTAAGGATTTCGTAACTGACAAAACCGTCGTCTATGGTGTATTGCTTCCCGCATTGCTCCCATTTTATCTTTCCTAACTCATGATATGGGAGCAGCTCAAAGCTTACATTGTGCAGATTAAACCGGCTGTAAATATTAATAAAGCCTTGGATAAATCGTATATCTGCATTAAAGCCTTTTATCAGAGGAGTGCGTATCCATATTTCAGGCTTCTCCTGGGAAGCCAGCATTAAGTTCTCAATCACGGCTTCATTCGATATGCCTGTATATTTCTTATGTATTTTGGGATCACAGTGCTTGAGATCTGCAATCAATAAATCAAGGTATGGCAGCAGCTCGGGGAGACGGGGATGAGTCACATTTGTTTCTATGGCGGTATGGATGTTTTCTTCCTTCAACCGTTTCAGCATGTACAGCAGTGCTTCAAATTGCAGGGTAGGCTCGCCGCCGCTGTATGTCACGCCCCCTCCATCGATCATAATGGGGCGAGAGGATAACACCTCTGCAATCAATTCATCACAGTCTACAGGCTTGAAGCTTATTCTGGCGGTGCCGCGGCTGTCGATCATTTCCGTACCGTAGGGAGACATCCCCTCGGGATTGGAGCACCAGGGGCATGTCATGTTACAGCCGTTGAGGTGATAAACAAGCCTGTTTCCCGGCCCGTCCTGTGAAAAATTAAAGCCCTTGTTGAAAATTTTGACTTTGATAGAGATACACCGCCTTTCATATTTAAGCTAAATATATCATGCAGAATTTTTTTTGTCAAATGATTTGACAAATTCAAAAGTATGATATATACTGAGTTCGTAAAATACAAAATTTTCTAATAAAGTGATAGGCGGTTGTAGCTAATGATAAAAAAAACAGCTTTGAATGCAGCAAGAATGAAGAGCAAGAACTACAGAAGAATACTCGATGAAATATGGGTTGCCCCGGCTTCCCGCTCGGAGCTGGCACGACGCATTGGCCTGACAAGAGCAGCAATAAGCGTAATAGTAGATTCACTTCTTCAAAGGAATATATTGGTTGAGGGCGACGTGATCAACACCAAGACCAGGGGCCGCTCATCAACTGAGCTTCACTGGAATAAGGATGCTTTTTACAGCGTAGGAATAAGCCTTCAACGTAAAAAAATCACTGTAGGGCTTACAGACTTTTGCGGGAATCTGTTGGCAGTAAGCGAAATCAATTTATATACATATGCCACAGAGGATAAAGAGGCTTTACTTGTCAGAGCAGAAGATATCATTGAGAATTTTATTAAACATCTTAGGCCTTCCGGTGAATTTCTCGGAATCGGGATATCATCTCCCGGACCTTTTGATTTGCAGACCGGAACGATATTAAACCCACCAAACTTTGAGTTTCTTCATAATACACCTATAGTCGAAATTTTAAAAGAAAGGTTTAACTGTAAGGTAATCATAGAAAACGATGCCAATGCCTGCGCCCTAGTGGAGCTGCGCTATGGAACAAAAGCTAAATATGACAGCTTCCTCCTTCTCGACATCAACGAAGGTGTGGGCAGCGGCCTTATACTCAACGGCAAACTGAACAAAGGCGTTATGGGCCATGGCAATGAGCTTGGGCATGTGACCATTGATATGAACGGCCCCAAATGCCAGTGCGGAAATTATGGCTGTGCAGAGCTTTATTCTTCAATCCCCAATATTGTTGCACAGGCAAAAGCACTGGATGAAAGCCTGATAAACTGGAAGACCATTGTGGAATTCGCATACTCAGGTGTTCCCACTGCACTGAAGATTCTGAAGAGAGAAGCAGAATATATTGCAACCATGGCTGTAACTGCAATAAACATACTGGATATTCAAGCTGTAGTGCTCACCGGACAAGTTGCATACAATCCGGAGCTGCTTATTTCAATGATTGAGGAAGAAATAAACAACCGGATATTCACGAGGCTTTCACGTACGGTCAAGGTGCTGCGCTCCCAGATAAGCCGCAACAGCCAAGCCCTGCTCGGGTCAAACTTAATGATAGAAAACTACCTGGAAGACTTGAGCAACGCGGTTTCCTTTGAATCTGAAAGCTAAAATACAGCTAAAATGGATATATAGAAGGGGAACGATGATGGCAGATTATATTGTTGAATTATTTAAAGTCACCAAAATTTTTCCCGGAGTAAAAGCATTGGACAATGTATCATTTAATCTGAAAGCCGGGGAAGTCCTTGCGCTGCTTGGGGAAAACGGAGCCGGTAAGTCAACCTTGATGAAGGTCTTAAGTGGTGTTTATACGAAAGACTCCGGACTCATCAAGGTGTTTGGCGAGATTGTTGAGGGCCTGACCCCCAAGAAAGCGCAGGATTTAGGCATAGCCATTATTCATCAAGAGCTCAACATGTGCAGCCACCTGTCCGTAGCTGAAAATATCTTTCTTGGTAGGGAAATTGTCAGAAACGGTATTCTCGCTCAGAATGAAATGAACGCCGAGGCAAAAAAGATTCTGGATAGTTTAAGCCTTGACATTGATCCTGAGACAATAGTCGGTACTCTGCCTGTTTCAAAGCAGCAAATGGTTGAAATTGCAAAAGCACTATCTACCAATGCAAAGATACTCATTATGGATGAACCTACCTCTGCACTTACAGCCAAAGAAATAGAAGAGCTTTTTAAGATCATACGCAAGCTTCGTGATGAAGGCCGGGGAATAGTATATATATCACACCGGCTTGAAGAACTCCGTTACATCGTTGACAGAGTGACTATCCTTCGGGATGGACAGTTCATAAAGACAATGGACTTCAAGGATACCGACATGAGAGAGATCATTTCCCTTATGGTGGGACGCGATATTAAGGAAAAATACCCAAGAATTGAATGCAACGTCAGAAAGAAGATATTTGAAGTAAAAAACCTCAATGCAGGACGTATGGTCCGGAATATTAACCTTGAGCTCTATGAGGGTGAAATCGTCGGTATCGCAGGCCTGATGGGCGCCGGCCGCACAGAGACCTCGAGAGCCATCTTCGGTGCAGACCCTAAGGACTCCGGTGAAATCCGGCTCCATGGCAGAAAGGTAACCATCAACAGCCCTGCGGATGCTATACGCGAAGGCATTGTGGTTGTCCCGGAGGATCGAAAGAAGTACGGGCTTTGCACAAAGCTTAGCATAAAGAACAATATATCGCTGCCTAATCTCAATAGACTTATCATGTTTTTGGGATATATAAATAAAAAGCAAGAGAACATCATGGCACAGACAGCAGTCGATAGCCTGAAAATAAAGCTTGCAAGCGCAGACGCAAATGCAGACAGCCTTTCCGGCGGCAATCAGCAAAAGGTTGTAGTGGGAAAATGGCTTGCCAATAATTCAAAGATAATAATCTTCGACGAACCCACAAGAGGAATTGATGTAGCTGCCAAGGTAGAAATCTATAACATTATGAATCAGCTTAAGCGGCAGGGAATCGGGGTGCTGTTTATCTCCTCTGAGCTGCCTGAAATACTTGGAATTAGCGACCGAATAATAGTCATGTGCGACGGCAGGATTACCGGAGAGATGTCGGCTTCAGAGGCTACTCAGGATAAGATTCTCGAGCTTGCAACAAGGTTTGAAACAAAGCTGGCGTAATTACAAGCTTTAGTGCGATTTGTTTTGTAAGTTAATTTGTAAGTTAATTATGAAATGGGAGTAGTGCAAATGGAAAGCAAAAGAAAGAATGTATTACATCAGGTTTTATCAATTCGCGGAATGGGGCAGGTCGTCACAGTTTCAGCAGGTTTGCTTGTACTATGTGTAATATTCGGAGCTCTTAACCCAAACTTTTACTCCGGCAGAAATATAGCAAATCTGCTTCGCCAGATTGCGCCATTCATAATTGTTGGTATCGGTCAGTCCTATGTCTTAATAACCGGCAACATCGACCTTTCTATCGGTTCAGTACTGGGTATGAGCTGCATGATATCTGCGACCCTTATGACCAAAGGAGTTAATCCCTGGGTTGCATCACTTATTACGATGATTGCCTGCATTATGGTAGGCTTCATCAACGGCGGACTGGTCTCAGGCTTCAAGCTGCCGCCTTTTATCGCCACCCTTGGAACAATGACAGTGGCCCGAGGTATAGCTCAGCTTGTGAACAATAATATGAATACCGATGCAATCGGTGAAAGTGCAAATGGCTTCAGAAACTTTTTTTATTATGGAAAAACGCTATCGTTGTATAACACAGTATGGGTTGCACTGGTGCTTTGGATAGTATTCAACTTTATTCTGAGCCAGACTAAAGTAGGCCGTCATATATATGCAATCGGCAGCAATATTGAAGCAGCAAAGCTTTCGGGCGTCAACACAGCTGTAACCACGACAATCGCATACATTGTAAGTGCATTCTGCGCAGGTATGACAGGGCTGATAACGTGTGCAACCGGCGGACTCGGAACTATGGATGCCGGTAATTCATATGAGCTCTATGCAGTTGCAGCATCAGTTATCGGAGGTGTAAGTACACTGGGCGGACAGGGAATTTTGCTCGGAACCATTGTCGGCGCCTGCGTATGGGGAGTTATGCAAAATGGGCTTCAGTTCGTAGGAGCTCCCGTTGCCCTTCGTAATATTGTCATAGGAATTATAGTTATTGTCTCTGTACTTGCCGATGTTATTGTCCGCAGTGGCAAGGGCAAAAAGTCAATAACACGGTTTTTGGGCGTCAGCCTTAAAATAAAATAAATCATGGAGGTAGGAGGATTTATGAAAAAATCGAAACTTGCTCCGATTATTCTCTGTCTGGTATTGGTAACAGCACTGCTGATGACTGCATGCAGCAGCGGTGGCAATGCACAGACAGCCGCTCCAGCAGGTGAGAGCGGAACAAAGAGCTACAAGGTTTACCTCATCACTATGGACCTCATGGATCAACACTGGGTATCGGTGGATAAAGGCTGTAAGGATGCTGCTGAGGAGATTGGCAACATAGAGTACATTTGGAACGCACCAACAAGCGGCAAGGACGATGCAGCTCAAATCGAATGTATTAACAATGCAGCAGCTGACGGTGCTGATCTGATACTTCTTGCTTCAAATGGGCCTGACACACAGGTTGCAACACTGAAAGAAATTACAAGCCAGGGCGTAAAGATCATTTATGTTGACTCACCAGCTAACTTTGATGCTCTTCAAACTTTGGCAACAGACAACACGGCAGCAGGCAAAACAGCCGGCGAAGAAATGCTTAATGAATTAAAGGCAAGAGGAATTACCAGCGGTAAAATAGGCATTGTAAACGTAAACGCTGCAACAACCTCAACTGTTCATCGTGAAAATGGCTTCCGCTCCGTATTTGAAGGCACAGGCTTTGAGATTCTGGAAACTCAATACGGCGAAGGTCAGGTTGACAAGTCACAACAAATCGCTACAAACTACATTACAGAAGGCTGCGTTGGTATCTTCGGAACTAACGAAGGCGGTACTGTAGGCGTAGGCAATGCAATAGCTGAAGCAGGCGGCAAGGTTGTAGGCGTTGGCTTCGACAAATCTGATGCAGTCCTTCAGCATATAAAGAATGGTAATCTGCTATGCACAATGGCTCAGAACCCTTATGTCATGGGATATGAAGGCATGAAATCAGCTAAGATCGCCCTGGACGGCGGCACAATCTCTCAAAAGAACGTTGATACAGGCGTTTCAGTTATAAATAAAGATAATGTAAATGAAGCTGCAAAATAAAAATTGACAGCATTAATGTGCCACGGAAGGATAAAAGCCTGAGAGATACAGTAATATCTCTCAGGCTTTCTTATTCATATTTTTCATCTGATTAGAGATTCCGTAAGTACACTCCACGCACAAATCATCCCTGCAAACATAAGGACGATAACACTTAAGCCCGCATGTGTCCAACGGTTTGATTTTATCTTATTGCCGACCTCCCGATAGAAAGTCCTCTTTCATATGCTTCCTTGTTCATTGAAATCATTATCCGTTTTCATCAGAGTATTTCCTTCTTTGACCGCATGTCTGCAATTTCTTTATCACTATATCCCAATGAGCGGAGTATCTCTTCCGTATCCTCTCCTACACAGCCCTTTGTTTCGTATCCCTTTCGCCCGAAATCCGAGAATAGAATGGGCGGCATCGGCAATGCTGTTTCTGCTCCGTCCGGGTATGAAACTTTCTCAAAGCACCCGTTAACCCAAGCCTGCTGATCCAGGTATACCTCTTTGAAATGTCTCACCTTCTCGTTTGGGATATCATTGGCATCGAATATTTCACACCATTCCTCTGCAGTCCTGGTCAGCATGATTTTTTCTACTTTAGCGACTACCTCCGCAACTGCATCGGTTTCACGCATGGTAACCAAGTCAGCAAGCCTGGGATCTGTCATAAGCTCCGGCATGTCAAACAATTCAGCAAAAATCGCCTTGTCTGTTGCATAGCTTTTTTCCATGACCGCAACCCATTCACCATCCTTGCATTCATAAAAGTCTGAGAACGGATCCCAAGGATGATACCTGTCCTGCGGATAGTTCTTCCCATACTGGGGCTGAGCATTGACTACAGATGTCGCATTGCACCATATTCCCGATGATAAAAGAGAGGTAGAAACCAGGGTTCCGCGGTTTGTCACGGTTCTTGCATAAAGTGCCATCAGAATACCGCTGAGAAAGCTGCTGGAGGTTGCCAGATCTCCGAAGCCGAAGCTGGGACGAATTACAAAGGAACCCGGAACAACCCAATCCATAATCGCCCCGGATCTGAGCCAGAAAGCCGTCGTGTCAAAACCCGGGCGGTCGGCATCGGGGCCCTCAAGTCCGAAGCCGGAGAAATGTCCATAAATCAAACTGGGGTACTTGTCTTTTAGAGCATCATAGCCCAGCCCCATTCTTATTAAGGATTTCATCCGTACATTAGTTATAAATATGTCCGACTGCTCCAAAAGTTTATGGAGCGCCTCCTTACCCTTTTCACTCTTCAAATTGATTGATATAGTTTTTTTCCCGGAGTTTAATACATCAAACAACGGACTGTTATACGGTTCGGAGGGCAATTGATGGCCTTTGCTCATACCTCTTATAAGATCGCCGTCTGGCGGGGCTTCAATTTTTATGACATTGGCTCCATAGGTTGCCAGTACACGGCCTACGGCTGGAGCCGCCACAACTGTTGCAAGCTCAATAACATTTATGCCGGCAAGCGGCAGGGATTTTTTGTTTTCCATATCATTTCCTCCGTTATCTGTTACTGAAAAAATATTCCCCTGAAGGCTGGGATGGATCTCTTGATCATATCGGCAAGAGCGTTTTGTACCAAGGGAATGTATTTTGGAATTAAACATTTTGACAGCTGCAAAGCCTTTCGCCATTTGAAGATCATGCTGTTCAGCTTTTGATTATGAGATAATAATTGATTGCTGTGAAAATTACTAAGCTAAGCATATTATAAAAGCTAAAGCTGACTATATATTTTCCGCTGCTCTCGGGATTCTCTCTTATAAAAAGCTTATATGATATTACACTGGCCAGGGAGGCGATAATTGTCCCCATCCCCCCTATATTCACCCCCAGTAGCAGCTCCTTCCAATGAGGAGTAAACTGTGACAGTAAAACCGCGCAGGGAACATTACTGATAAACTGGCTTAGGACAATGGAGCTGAAATATGTATATTCAGCACTGTCAAGGCTTGTCCTCATAAAGCCGGCGATGAAAGGAATATTTGATATATTTCCTATGAAAACGAAAAAGCATACAAAAGTAGCCAATAAAAGATAATCCGCTTTTCTCAGCAGTTCCTTGTTGATGCTTAATGTCATTGCAATTGTCAGCAAGAGAACCAGTTGATAGTTTACTATCTTGAATACGGAAAGTATTATGACAGCGAATAATATTGCCCAAATTGCTTCTTTCTTTCCATCCTTTACTTTTATCGGATCTAAGGCAATTCCAAATTCAAACCGCGGGTTGTTAAAATTCAGAAGAAACAGCCATACCAAGCCCAAAACTGCAAACATGGCAACCGGGATAAAAAACTGTGCAGCCGTAAGCTTATAATATGAAAATATGTAAAGGTTCTGCGGGTTGCCTACCGGCGTCAAGCTGCTTCCTATATTCGCCGCCAAAGTTTGCAATATAACGGTCAGCAGCACATTCATCCCGGATTTTCTGCTTATGATAAGAGTCAGCGGCACAAGAGTCAACAATGCTATGTCGTTGGTGATGATCATTGAAGCGAAGAAGCTTAATGATATCATTACCAGTGATACTTTGCGGCTGTTTGTGCATCTGTTTATTATGCCGACAGCAATCCTATCAAGGAAACGAAGCTCCTCAAAGGCCTTTACCACTATCATCAGATTGAATAAGCAGGCCAAGACCTCAAAGTTTATGTACTCGAACCTCGGATAGGAAAAGACACAGCTAATCAAAGCCAGTATAAAGGATAAAGAAAATACCGGGTCCCTTTTTAAAAATGCTATGGCAAATTGAATGCTTTTCTTATTTAATACGAGTATATGTGTAGTCATTAGTTAATCCTTACTGCATATGTGATGTAGATTATATAAACAATCCAAAGCTAATATTACTACATATCAAATCAAAAAAAAAGGCCATGCAGAAATAAAATACCACATTCTATTCTTTTCTCAGTGTATAAGTATTAAATCCATCTTCAGGAGCTCCATTAAAATAGCTGGTTCCATTGAGGTCTTACCGGATTTGTACTCTGTAATTCTCTCTAAATCAAAAGGCCTGTGACGTACTCCATCACAGGCTTTCCTATACTCTGGATGTTTTCTATTCAGCAAATATATTCAACGATTGCCCTGTCATGTAGATTGAATCATCTGAAGCTAAAAACACAAAGCCTGGTGCTATTTCATATGGTTGAGCTGCTCTTCCCATTGGAGTGTTCGTACCCCAGGTAGCCACAACCTCCGGACTGAAGGCTGCAGGAATGATTGGTGTCCAAGTTTCACCTGGAAGTACACAATTTACACGAATCCCCCGTGGAAGCAAATTTTTGGATAAGGACCGTGTAAAAGAAACAATCGCGCCTTTGGAGGTTTCGTAATCCACCGCAATCCCATATGGCCTGTAAGAAGCTATTGAAGATGTATTGATAATCGAACTTCCCGGTCTCATATATGGCAGAGCCGCCTTAGTCAATGAAAAAAACGAAAATAGATTTACAGCAAAGGTCCTCTCCAAGTTGTACCTCGTTATGCTTTCGAACCGATCTGCAGGAAAAACTAAACCGGCATTATTTATCAGTACATCCAATTTACCAAAGTTTCTGATAACCTGTTGAACAACAAACAGGCAGTTTTCTTCAAAACCGATATCAGCTGCTATGATTATACATTTTCTGCCCAGTTGGTTTATTCTAGCCTTTGTTTCAGCTGCGTCCTGATGTTCATTTAAATATACTATGGCTATATCTGCTCCTTCTTTTGCGAGGGCATAAGC
>Ga0116186_1000921_pt1 | contig 32175 bp, 33 predicted proteins | sample AD_JPNNA4_MetaG_FD_89806 | JGI IMG/M metagenome (GOLD analysis project Ga0116186, IMG submission 89806) | Active sludge microbial communities of municipal wastewater-treating anaerobic digesters from Japan - AD_JPNNA4_MetaG | ecosystem: Engineered > Bioreactor > Anaerobic > Digestate | place...
CCGCCAGCGGCGGCAACGCCTCTCTGACCCCTACCCCTGGCTGATGGAGCGAGTCCGCGCCGAAGCCCAGACCACCGAGCACGGGCGCCAGACCTGACTCAGAAGGGTGGGCGTCCGGTGGTCCAGGTCTTGCCCCATTCGAGGACCAGATGTGCGGTGAAGAGACTCCCCTGCTCAAACGACCCGAAGGGGTCCTGCAGGTAGCGGATCTCGTCGTGTTGCGGTCCTCGCGGATCGACCCGGACGAGCGCGAGTCGATAATCAGGCCGAGCGTTGAGCCCATAGAGCACCTCGGTGTGGCTGATCCTGAAATCCTCGGCGCCGGCGATACGACCCTTGACCTCGATGAGCAGGCCTGTGCCATCAGGTGATTCGGAGCGGATGTCGTAGCCGGGATTGTTGAAGGCCTGCTCGATCGGGGTGCGCCCGAGGGCTCGCTCAGCCGCGAGCACGGCCTCGACGGCACGACGCTCGACGGCCTTGGTCTCGACGGCGAAGGTCGGCACGCGAGGGAGCTCTTCTCCCGACCCTTCGGGAGGTGCGGGCTCCGCGCCGGGCCCGTCGGTCTCCGCCAGCTCGTCGAGCCACGAGGCCGGGACGACGATCGCCGACGCCATGACCCGAGGTGGCGGCGTGCGCATCGAGAGTTCCTTCTCGATCTGGGCGATGCGCGCCGCCATGCGCGCCTCGAGCGCGCTGCTCTTGCGCATGAGGGAGTCGCTGGACTCCTTGGGCTTCTGACCCATGAGTTCCTTGGTGGATGCAGCGAGCGCCTCGCCACCGAGGCGGTTGATCTCCTGCGACAGCCGCTCCTGCACTTGTCCGCGAGTGCGCTCGAGGTCGCGCTCCCGCCTCGGCCCGACCTCGGCGAGATACTCCGGCAACTCATGGGTGATGAGCCAGTCCGTCGCGGCACGTTCGGCCGACCCCAGCCACGGCAGGGCCCGCGCTCGATCGGCCAACGGACCTTCCGGCAGCGCGACACAGTCGAGATAGGGAGCCGGCCCCGCTGGGGTGACGTCACCCTGGGAGGAGGCCACGGCATACCCAAATCTCTTGGCGACCACCTCGCCAGTGCCGTCGATGACTTCGTTGCGGACACCGATGAGCAGGTGCGGCTCGTCGATGGTCGCCGAGACGAGGACCGTGCCGCGCTCGAGCGCTGCGCCCCAACGGATCTGGGCCTCGGTCATGACGGCGTCGTGGAGCGGATGGCCGGGGGCGAGCAGGTCGGCGCGCACGTCGCGTCCGCCCCCGCCGCCCGGTCCGGGGATGCCGCCGATCTCGAAGGTGACCCGCTCATAGCGTGAGGCGACGGCCTTGCGTCGGCCACGCAGGGACTCGGGGACGCGGGTGACCTCGAAGCGGTCCTGCTCGCGGCGAGCCATCCGGCCGCCGAGCCGCTCGAAGGCCGCCCGGAAGGCCATCGAGATGTAGTGCGGCTGGAGTCGGCGGGCGCGAGCGTCATCCATGGCACGGCGCATCGCGTCGACCTCGGTGTCGTGCATGCCCTCGCTGGCCAGGGCCCGTTCGGCCATGAGTTCCCGCAGGCCCTCGGCGACATTGCTGTCGATGACCTGGTGCATCTTGGCGCGGGTCTCGGGGAGCTCGCCATAGCGGATCGCGTCGAGGAGGAGATCGCGCAGCGGCTTGTCGGAGAAGGCACCGCCGAGGACGTCAAAGACCTTGCCGCCGTATGCCGCTCGCTGCTCCTCGATCTTTTCGAGGAGTCGCTCGAAGACCTCGCCCTCCCGGGTGTTGGTGGCGACGAGGTTCCAGAGTCGGCAGACCTCCTCCTGGCCGATGCGGTGCACGCGACCGAAGCGCTGCTCGATGCGGTTGGGATTCCACGGGAGGTCGTAGTTGACCATGAGGTGGGCGGCTTGGAGGTTGAGACCCTCACCGGCGGCATCGGTCGCGACGAGCACACGGCATACGGGGTTCTTGGTGAATTCCTCTGCGATCCGACGACGTTCGGGGCGGCGGACGCCACCGTGCATGGCCTCGACGGCTTCAGGGCGGCCGAGGAGGTTGCGGACCTGCTGCACGAGATAGTCGAGGGTGTCGCGGTGCTCGGTGAAGATGATGAGCTTGCGGGTGCTGGCGGCCGAGTCGAGGACGTTGTCCTCGAGGATCGTGCGAAGTTCGGACCATTTGACGTCTTGGCCGGAAGCGCGGACGCGGGCGGCGAGGGTGCTCAGGTGCTCCAGCTCGTTGATCTCCAGGCGCAACTCCTCGACGGTGCGGGCACTGGTGGCCGCGTCGACGACCTCCTCCTCGAGTTCCTCGAGATCCTCGCTGCTCCACTCGTCCTCGTCGAAGTCGAGCGGAGTCTGGAGGGCGGGGTCTGTCGACGCCGTGGGGACGCCGTGTTCGATGTCGTGGGCACGCTTGGTGAGGCGCGCGATGCGGCGCTTGAGTGACTCGTGGATCCCTGCGGGGCTCGAGGCGAGGCGGCGCTGGAGGACGGTGAGGGCGAAGCCGACGGTGTTGCGCCGCTTGCCGTCGAGCCGGTCCGCGCGGCCCATGCCCTCGCGGACATAGTCGGTGACCTGTTGATAGAGCTCGGCTTCGTGCGCGGTGAGCTCGTAGGGGACGGTGTGCGCGAAGCGCTCCGGGAAGAGCGGCTTGCCCTCGAAGGTGAGCAGGTCCTCCTTGACCATGCGGCGCATGACGCCCTTGGTGTCGGAGTGGTGGTGCTCCTTGCGATATTTGCCGGCGAACTTGTCGCGGTCGAGGAGGGTGAGGAAGGCTTGGAAGTCCTCCTCCTTGCCCGAGTGCGGGGTCGCGGTCATGAGGAGGAGGTGACGGGCCCGTGTGCCGAGGAGTTGGCCGAGCTCGAAGCGCTTGGTCTGCTTGAGTTCGCCGCCGAACCAGTGGGCGCCCATCCGGTGGGCTTCGTCGACGATGACCAGGTCCCAGTGGCTGTCCTCGATCTGCTCGAGCAGGGCCTCGTTGCGGGCGAGTTGGTCCATCCGGGCGATGAGGAGCGGGTGGGCATCGAAGACGGTCTGGCCGACGGTGGCGTCGATGAGCTGGTTGGTCAGGATGTCGAAGCGCAGGCCGAACTTGAGGAAGAGCTCGTCCTGCCACTGGTCGACGAGGCCACCCGGGGCGACGACGAGGCAACGGTTGACGTCGTCGCGCAGGATCAACTCCTTGATGTAGAGGCCAGCCATGATCGTCTTGCCGGCACCGGGGTCGTCGGCGAGGAGGAAGCGGAGCGGTCGCTTGGGGAGCAGCTCGCCATAGACGGCGCGGATCTGGTGAGGGAGGGGTCGGACGTCACTCGTGGCGACAGCGAGCATCGGGTCGTAGAGGCCAGCGAGTTGGATGCGCTGGGCCTCGGCGGCCAGTTTGAACTCGTCCGCATCGGCGTCGAAGGGTCGCCGGTTGCCGGTCCCGAGGGTCAGGGCCGACTCGTCCCCGCGATAGATCACGCGCTCGGCCAGTCCGCCCTCAGCGGTCTTGTAGTAGACCGTGCATGCGGCGGGACCGTGCATGACCGCGTTGATGATCGTCACCTCGGCGCCGGGCATGAGACCGGCGACTGACGCGCCGGGGGTGAGTTCCTCGAGCAGCACAGCGACATCCCTTCGTGGGTGCGGCTCCGGTGAGTGTCGCCACCAACGCGGGTTACCCAATCTGTTGGGCGGACTCTAGTCGCAGGCGCAACAAAGGTGGTCTGGTGCCTGAGTCCCGCCGGTCCCGCAACTACGCGCGGGCCGCCGAACTCATGGGGCGACGCGTGGCCGCCACCCGCGAGGTCCGGGGCCTCACCCAGGAGCAACTCGCCCATCTCACCGGTCTGAGCCGCAACCAGATCCAGAACATCGAGCGCAATCGCAACAACTCAAAGGACCCCGAGACCGGCAAGCCCGGGCCGGGCAACGCGAGACTCGAGACAATCTTCGTCCTGGCCGAGGCGCTCCACGTCGAGGTCAGCTGGCTCGTCGACACGACGACGACCGTCCTCATCCCACCCGCCGATTCGATGTAATACGCGCACCGAATCTGGGTGCGTGATACATCGAATCGGCGGGAGGGAGACGGGGGACGGACCCACGGACGCCAGGCTCACGGCATACGGGACAATGGCGAGCATGACGGCTGTGACTGAGACCGCGAACGGCACCACCGCGAGCACCGACATCCTCACCATCGCGCGCGAGCAGGTGCTCGAGCGCGGGGAGGCGCTCACCCACGCCCAGATCGTCGAGGTCCTGCAGACCGGCGACGACCAGCTCGCCGACCTGCTGGCGCTGGCCCACGACGTGCGCATGAAATACCAAGGCCCCACGGTCGAGGTCGAGGGGATCGTCTCGCTCAAGACCGGCGGCTGTCCCGAGGACTGCCACTTCTGCAGCCAGTCGGGCCAGTTCACCTCACCGGTGCGCAGCGTCTGGCTCAACATCCCCGAGCTCGTCCGTGCTGCCAAGCAGACCGCCGCCACGGGCGCGAGTGAGTTCTGCATCGTCGCCGCCGTCCGCGGCCCCGACGACAAACTCATGCAGCAGATGCGCGAGGGCGTGGCCGCCATCCGCGCCGCCGTCGACATCAACATCGCGGCCTCTCTCGGGATGCTCTCCCAGGAGCAGGTCGACGAACTTGTCGAGATGGGCGTCCACCGCTACAACCACAACCTCGAGGCCGGCCAGTCCTTCTTCCCCAACGTCGTCACCACCCACTCGTGGGAGGAGCGTTGGGAGACCTGCGAAATGGTCAAGGCCTCCGGCATGGAACTCTGCTGCGGCGGGCTCGTCGGCATGGGCGAGACCATCGAGCAGCGCGCCGAGTTGGCCGCCGACCTGGGCCGACTGGAGCCGCACGAGGTCCCGCTCAACTTCCTCAACCCGCGCCCCGGCACGCCCTTCGGTGACCTCGAGCCGATGGAGACCAATGACGCGCTGCGTACCATCGCGGCGTTCCGGCTCGCGCTGCCACGCACGATCCTCCGTTACGCCGGTGGTCGCGAGTTGACCCTCGGTGATCTGGGCACCCGCGACGGCCTTCTCGGCGGCATCAACGCCGTCATCGTCGGCAACTACCTCACCACCCTGGGGCGCGACCCCAAGGAGGACCTGTCGCTGCTGGCCGATCTCGAGATGCCGATCCGCGCACTCAACGAGACCTTCTGAGTCGGCCGCCGATTCCGCTGCCAGACAAACGATTTCGTATGCCGTCCGCTCACCCTCCGCTGGAGGTTCCCCTTCCCGATGACGCCCGATCGGCGTCCTGGTGCGGGGCCTGTGGCGAGTCCCTGGTTGACGCGGCCGAGGGGCACGTGCGATGTGCGCAGCGCTTGTCGTTGGAACCGCCTCGCTACTGCGGGCAGTGCCGGCGTCGGATGAAGGTCCAGGTCACACCCGGCACCTGGCTGGCCACCTGTGTCGAGCACGGAAGCGTCGAGCACTCCACCTGGTCCTGAAGCCCCAGAGGCGCGCCGCTCGGCCAACGCGTCAGAGGTCCAGAGCAGCGCGCAGCGCGACCTCCACGTCGGCAAGCAGATACGCAGGGAGGACGCCGATCGGTTCTTCGTGGAGGAGTTGCTCCTGGGTCACCACATTGAGGTGGGAGGCGACGGCGACCGAGTTCTTGGCTAGGCCCGTGGCCCCGGCCGGGAGATAGACGTGGTCCGGGCTGGCAGCGCGCGACGTGTTGGTCGTCAACGACACGACGAGGCACGTGCGCCACGCCGATTTGTTGAGGGCGTCCGCTTGCACGACCACGACGGGACGGCGTTCGGCGGGGAGTGAGCCGGCGCCGTGATCGAGCCAGCGAATCTGGCCCCGCTGGATCACCATTCCTCGTTTTCGTAGAGGGCCAGCACGCCGCGCGACGCCTCGGTTACCCACGCAATGTCGGCGAGATCCTCTTCGGTCGGATAGCCCGTCGCCGCCAGAACCTCGTTGATCCGCGCGGTCAACGAGGCCTTCTCCTCCTTGTCGAGCAGATCCTTGAAGGCGATGACGAACACCTCGGACCGCGAGACCCCATGGCGGGCGGCATAGTCGTTGACCTGCTCGAACACGTCGTCCGGCATGGAAATCGCTGTCTTCATACCCGAGTATGACCGGGTCATACCGTCCGGGAGCGGTCATCCACAGGAGCCGGAGCGCGGGCGCGCCTCGACCATGACGGACAGCAATCGCCGGACCGTCTCGAAGTCCTCGAACCGTGACGCGGTGGCCAAGGCAGACGCGATCCTCTTCACCAGCCCGGCCTACAACGGCACCATGCCTGCGGTCGCCAAGAACGCCATCGACGTCGCATCCCGGCCGCGCGGCGCCGCTCCGATCGTGGACAAGCCGGTCCTCATCGCGACGGCCACCTACTCCCCCGGCGCCGATGACCGAGTCCTCGAGCACGCCAAGGTCGCCTTCACGATTGCCGGCGCCAAGCCCATGGAGCAGGGCTTTGGGATCAGCAAGCACTTCGAGGCCTTCGACGAGTCCGGCCTGGTCGACAAGGACCGCGAGCGCGAGCTCCACGCCCTCGTCGCCGACCTGCTCGCCCCGGTCACCGTCTGACAGCGGTCCCAACGCCCCCTTCGACGACACGCTCAGCGCTTCGCCGCGCGCTCTGATCACGACGAACGCCCTTGAGACATCGAGCGTGTCGTCGAACGGCCACCCGGCCAACGTCCAACCGCCAAACCCCCGATCATCGGCGAACGTCGTTAACGTCGAATGCATGTGGCGACGGCCTCGACCAGGTCGCGCCGACCCAACCCTTCAAGGAGTGCACGATGACGACAGCACGTGACCTGATGTCCTCCCCCGCCCAGACGCTCAACGAGGGCGACAGCCTCGTGACCGCCGCCCAGGCCTTCAAGCACGGCGACGTGGGCTCGATGCCCGTCCTCGCCGCCGACGGCCGCCTCGTCGGCATGGTGACCGACCGTGACCTCGTCGTGCGCGGTCTGGCCGACGGAATCGACCCGGGTCGCGGGACCCTCAGCGACGTTCTGACCGAGACCGTCGTCGTGCTCAACGTCGACGACGAGGTCGACGCGATCGTCCGCGCCTTCAGCGAGAACCAGGTCCGCCGCGTCCCCGTCCTCGACGGTCAGGAGGTCGTGGGCATCATCAGCCAGGCCGACATCGCCCGCGAACTCTCCAACGAGCGCACCGGTCAGGTCGTCGAGGCGATCTCGCGCGACTGATCCGCACAGTCCGCCCGGCGCGCCACCCAACGGGTCCGTCACACTGTTGCGTGTGACGGACCCGTTGGCCTTTGACCGCGAGCATCTCTGGCACCCCTACGGCAGCGCCCTCACGCCGAGTGATCCCTACCTCGTGGAGTCGGCCCACGGCATACGAATCCGATTGCGGGACAGGGATGGACGCCCTCGCGAGGTGATCGACGCCATGTCGTCGTGGTGGTGTGCCATCCATGGATATGCCGTGCCGCAACTCGACGCCGCCGCTCACTCCCAGCTCGGCCGGATGAGTCACGTGATGTTCGGGGGGCTCACCCACGAGCCGGCCGTCGAGCTCGGCCGCCGCCTGGTCGAATCCACTCCGGACGGCCTCAAGCACGTCTTCTTTGCGGACTCCGGCTCGGTTGCGGTCGAGGTGGCGATGAAGATGGCACTGCAGTTCCAGATCGCGCGGGGCGAGCGGCGCACGCGCTTCTTCACGATCCGGGGCGGCTATCACGGCGACACCTTCTCGCCCATGTCCGTGACTGATCCGGTCGGCGGCATGCACTCGCTCTTCCGCGGCGTCCTGCCGGAGCACGTCTTTGCACCCCGGCCGCCCGCTGGATTCGACTGTGCCGCAGACGATCCCACGATGGTGGCCTGGGAAGCCGAGACCAGAGCGCTGTATGCCGCGCACGCCCCCGACATTGCCGCCGTCATCGTGGAGCCGGTCCTCCAGGGCGCCGGCGGCATGCACATCTACAGCCCGTATGCTGTGTCCGTCCTGCAGTCGTTGGCCCGGGAGCATGGCGCCTTGGTGATCCACGACGAGATCGCGACTGGCTTCCACCGCACGGGCCCGATGTGGGCCGCCGATCACGCCGAACGCCTTGCGTCTGCGGAACCGGCTGCTATGGCGACCGGACCCGCAGACCCTACGGGGGAGTCGAGAGCGGTTGCAAGGCAAGGAGTTCCCGACATCTTGTGCGTTGGCAAAGCCCTGACAGGTGGTTACCTCTCGCTTGCCGCGGTCCTGTGCACGCACGAGGTCGCCGTCGGGGTGTCCCGCGGCGAGGCGGGCGGGCTCATGCATGGACCGACCTTCATGGCGAACCCTCTCGCCTGCGCCATCGCCGCGGCCTCACTCGATCTGCTGCGCGAGAACGACGCGGCCACGCAGGTCGCACGCATCCGCGACAGTCTGGCTGCGGGCCTGGCACCCGCCCGCGAACTCGAGTCCGTCGTCGACGTCCGGACGATCGGTGCTGTCGGTGTCATCCAACTACGTGAACCGGTCCGCGTCGCCGACGTGACCGCTGCGGCGATCGCGCGGGGCGTGTGGGTGCGACCCTTCCGCGACCTCGTCTACACGATGCCGCCCTATGTGACGTCGGACGACGACCTCACCACTCTCAACGCGGCCCTCGTCGACGCCGTGCGGGCGACCCACGGCTGACCCTTGGCTCCGGACCAGGGCAGGCCGGGGGTCGAAGGGTGTGTCTTCGCGAAGCTCTGCAGTTGCCCCACCACGCGGGGCATGTCAGTTGCCCCACCACGCGGGGCATGTCAGTTGCCCCACCACGCGGGGCATGTCAGTTGCCCCACCAGCGGGGGCATGTCAGTTGCCCCACCTGCGGGGGCAACTGCAGAGGTGTCCACTCAACCCCCATCCCACCCCGGCCGTACTCGACCGGGATCATCATGTCGGGCTCAGCTCTCTGCGAGGCGCTGGTCGAGGAGATCGCGTCCAGCCGGCGTGAGGCTGTAGCGATCGCCCATGCTCCCCTGGACCAGCCGGAGGCCACACAGGTGCGCGAGCCACGACTTCGCCATCTCCTCGGGCATCCCCAAGACCGACGCGATCCGCGGAGTGCGCGCCATCGCCACATTGTCGAGGGCAAGCAGTACCGCCATGCCCGGAGCCGCAGTCAGCACCGGCGTCTGAACAGGGTCCAGGCGGGACAGTGCGCGCGCCTGTCCCACTCGCTGCCCGAGTGTGAAGAGCACCGCCACGCTCAGGCACACGCCGAATCCCCGGTAGAAGCGATCCCCTGCGCTCGGTGGCCACGTCGATAGGTCGATCCCCCAGGCGATGAGCCCCATGCCGACGACGGCTGGGCCCATCGACCACCCCATCGTGCGAGGCCGGACGCGCTCCCGCCACGTGATCGGACCGCCCAGCGCCATCGCGACCACCATGGCGATCAAGCCCGATCGCGACAGCGTCCCGCCCGGCTCGACCAGCCAGAAGAGCACAGCCAGCACCGCCGGCCCGATCAATCCGAGTACATTCCACAACAGGTCCGGACCGGTCACCATCGGTAAGCGGCCACGCAGCGATCGCGCCTCGACCAGGCCTTCGGCCGACAGTTCGGGCAGCCCGCCTACGTCGACCTCCGCGCCGGGCATCGCCGGGTACTCCCCTGTCCCCATGCGTCAACGGTAGTCCGACCTCGCCGATCTGTCCCCGCCGCGACAATGTCCACCATGAGAATCGTGATCGTCGGCGCCGGCAGTATCGGCTGTTACTTGGGAGGCCGTCTCGCCACCAACCCCGCCGTACACGTCACCTTGATCGGCCGGCCCACCATCGCGTATGCCGTGCGCGGTCACGGCTTGTCGGTCGGGACTCCCGATGGGCCGAGGACCACGATCCCAGCGGATCGGCTCGAGTTCGTCACCGAACTGGCCGCCACCGCAGATCCGGACGTCGTGCTCGTCACCGTCAAGGCCAAGGACACGGCAACGGTCGGCGCCGAGCTGGCCACCAGCCTCCCTACCCAGGTCCCGATCCTCTGCCTCCAGAACGGTCTGCGCGGCGCCGAGACCCTCGCCACCGCCATGCCGGAGCACCGTGTCCTCGCCGGGATGGTCGCCTTCAATGTCGTCCGTGAGGAGCCCGCGACCTTCCTCCAGACCACGTCGGGCGAGGTCATGGTCGACGCCGATCCCGCCCTCCAGTCGCTCATCGCCGCGGCCGGAGCCTCCCGTCCACCGCTGACACTCGTACCCCGCGACGACATGCCCAATGTCCACGCCGCCAAGCTCCTCCTCAATCTCAACAACGCGATCAATGCCCTCTCCGGCATCCCCCTCAAGGCCGAACTCTCCGATGGGGACTTCCGCCGCGTCCTCGCCGCGTCCCAGCGGGAAGCCTTGGCCGTGTATGCCGGGTGCGGCATCTCTCCCGCGAAACTCACCCCGGTCCCTCCAGCGGCGATGACGCGAATCCTCGAGACCCCCACACCGATCTTCACGCTCCTGGCTCGCACCGCCCTCTCGGTCCACCCGAAGGCCCGCTCCTCGATGGCCGACGACCTCGACCAGGGACGCCCGACCGAGATCGCCCAACTCCAAGGTGAGATCTCATCGCTGGGCCGCGCTCACGGCATACCCACGCCGGTCAATGACGCCTTGGTCGACCTCGTGCAAGACGCCGAGGCTGCCGGTCCCGGACGGCGCAACTGGACCGGCCCCGCCCTGCTCGCTGAGGTCAGGCGCCGGCACTGAGCCGGACCGGATCACTGGCGGCGCAGTGACAGGGTGACGCGGACCGGTCCGGAACGTTTCGCCGGGGGGCCCGATGCGCCACACCCAGCCGCGCCCTCCTTCGTGCCAGACGCGTGTTGACGAGGTCGCGCATCGGATGCCGAGTTCGGCGAGGCGACGCATCAGGGCAGGGAGACCTCGACCGAACCGATCACCGTCGCGCACGCAGCCGGCGCGCCGGCCAGCGTCGAGATCACGACCTCGAATGGACGCTCGGTGCGGCCTGCCCAAGAAACGGACCCACTGTGCGGAACCGACGAGACGGGACCGCTGATTCGGCGCCCATTTGCGAGGATTCGCCCCATGAGTGACTTCCTCGGACGTCTGACGGCCGCTGCCGCCGAGCGCGATGCCCGAGGCCTGCACCGTGAGGTCCGCGCGTTCGACCCCGCGAGCGTCCTCGATCTCGCGGGCAATGACTACCTCGGTCTTCGCACCCACCCCCGAGTCCTCGACTCAGCCATCGCCGCCACTCGGGCCTACGGGGCCGGTGCGGGGGCCTCCCGGTTGGTCACCGGCACCCTCGGAATCCACGAGGACCTGGAGCGTCGGCTGGCCGACTTGGCTGGGGCACCGTCCGCCTTGGTCCTCTCCAGCGGGTATGCCGCGAACCTCGCCACCGTGACCGCTCTCGCCGACGCGGACACCCTCATCGTGAGCGACGCGCACGCTCACGCCTCCCTCATCGACGGTGCTCGCCTGTCACGAGCCGGCGTCGCGGTGGCCCGCCACAATGACATCGACCATGTCCGAGGACTCCTCGCGACGCGCACCCAGACCCACGCACTCGTGATCGTCGAGTCGATCTACTCGGTGCTCGGGGACAGGGCACCCCTGCGCGACCTCATCGCCCTGACCGCCGAGTCGGGCGCCGTCCTCGTCGTTGACGAGGCGCATGCCCTTGGAGCAGCGGGTCCCGGCGGCGCTGGGCTGGTCGCTGAAACGCTTGCGGGACAAGCCTTTCCGACGCACGTTGTCATCACTGCCACGCTCTCCAAGGCCTTCGGGAGCCAAGGCGGTGTGGTCCTGGCCCGGGCCGAGGTCCGCGAGCATCTCGTCAACACGGCGCGCCCCTTCATCTACGACACCGGCCTCGCTCCCGCTGCAGCCGGAGCAGCGCTCGGGGCACTCGATGTCATCATCGACCAACCAGTGCTACTGGATCAGTTGCAGCACAACGCCACTCAGCTCGCCGCTGCGTGCGGGATCGAGCCTCCGGGTGGCGCCGTCATGTCCGTCACCATGTCGGGTCCGGAAGCGGCCCTGGCGGCCGTCGACGCAGCGCAAGCACACGGCATACGCATCGGTTGTTTCCGGCCGCCCTCGACACCCGATGGTTCATCGCGTCTCCGGATCACCGCCCACGCCCACCACTCGGCCGACCAGATCGCAACCGCGGCAACGGTTCTCAAGGAGTTGGTCCACCGATGACGCTCTCTCTGCCGAATGTCGTCCTCATCACGGGCACGAGCACCGAGGTCGGCAAGACGGTCGCGACCGCAGCGATCGCGTGCGCCCTCCGCGCCCGCGGGACGGACGTCACCGTGGTCAAGGTCGCCCAGACCGGGGTCGATTCCGACGAGGACGGTGACGCGGCAGTCGTCGAGCACTTCACAAGCGCGCTGCCGGGCGGGGCCGTCCCGACGCGTGAACTGGTTCGTCTGCCAGAGCCACTCGCGCCGGACGTCGCCGCCCGCCGAGCGGGCGTGACCATCCCCACCGTGGGTGACCACGTCCGCACCATCAGCGAGATCGCGCGCACCCATTCGATCGTCCTCGTTGAAGGCTCGGGTGGACTGCTCGTCCATTTGGATGCCCGCGGCGGGACCCTGGCCGACATCGGTGTCGGCCTCCGCTACAAGGGCGTCAGTTGCGGAGCAGTGCTCGTCGCAGCAGCAGGTCTCGGCACCTTGAACCATTCGGCGCTCACCGCCGAGGCACTCCAAGCTCGCCACATCCCTCTCCTCGGTGTCGTCCTTGGCTCGTGGCCCACCCAGCCCGACCTCGCCGAGGAGTGCAATGTCACCGATCTGCCCCGAGTCACGGCCACCACTCTCTGGGGGCAGCTCCCTGCCGGCGCCGGTCGGTTGGCCCCGGCGACCTTTGCCGCAGCCGCCTCGGGATGGCTCCCCACCCTTGCCTGACCCCGCCGCCACGAACGCCGACCGAGGGGTGTGACCGCCGAGGCATCGGTCGTTCGGTTGGCAGATCCCGTCCAAAGGTTTGGTCTGACTGACCCCGTGGCCCTGCGTTCTTTGACACGATGCCGAGTGTGAGCGCCGTGGCCCGCCTTCTCCCCGACCCTGGTCGGGTGGACCGGCCGTTGCGGGTCATCGTGGTCTGTTGGGGCAACATCTGCCGCTCGCCCTTGGCCGAATTCATGCTTCGGGCCGCGGTCGACGCGGCGGGGCTCGGTGACCAGGTCGAGGTGAGTTCGGCCGGCACGTCGACCGAGGAGATCGGTCACCCCATGGATCAGCGCACCCTCGCGACCCTGCGCCGCCATGGCGTCCCGGACACCGGGTTCGCCGCCAAACGGGCCCGCCAGTTCCGGCCCGAGACCTTCGACCAGGCTGACCTGGTCCTCGCCGCGGATCGCATCCATGAGGAGATCCTCCGCAAGCGAGCCCGCACCCCGGAAGAAGTCGGGCGCATCCGGATGCTCCGCTCCTTCGACCCGCAGGCCGTGTCCGCCGGGGACGTCGGGATGGATGACCCCTGGTATGGCAACGATCGGGATTTCGACCAGACCTTCCGCGAGGTGGAGGGAGCAATTCCCGGGATCGTCGCGTATCTGAGCGACCAGGTCGGCGCCCGCCCTGGGTTCGGTCGCTCCTTCTGACCGCTCGCTGTCGGGGCGAGTGTGGCGACCAGAGCGCAAGGAGTCCAGCGCGTGGAGGCGGTCCCGGCATACGCAGGCCTGTGAAAGGGGCCCCGCGCGCTCTGGGAGGATGACGTCATGGGTTCCCTCGCTGACCTCTCTCCGGCCATCGCTCTGGGTGCACTCGACGGTCGCTATCGCGGCGCCGTCGCTCCGCTCGTCGACCACCTGAGCGAGCCGGCCCTCAACCGCGCTCGTGTGCGCGTCGAGATCGAGTGGCTGATTCACCTCACCGACCGGCAGGTCGTGCCCGGCGTGCGCCGCCTCACCGACGACGAGAAGAACGCGCTGCGCGCCATCGTCGACGACTTCGGTGCGGCCGAGATCGACGAGATGGCCGCAACCGAGCGCGTCACCCAGCACGATGTCAAGGCGGTCGAGTACTTCCTCAAGAAGCGATTGTCGGCGATCGCTCCGTCGGTTGAGGACGCGGGCCTTGCCGAGCTCATCCACTTCTGCTGCACGAGCGAGGACATCAACAACCTGTCCTATGCCCTCATGGTCCAGGGGGCCGTCGAGGACGTCTGGCTGCCTCGCGCCACTGCTCTCGTGGAGACGGTCGCCACGATGGCGAGTGACCTGCGGGACGTGCCTCTCCTCGCGCACACCCACGGCCAGCCTGCGACACCCACGACGATGGGCAAGGAACTCGCGGTGCTCGCCTGGCGCCTCCAGCGCCAGTTGCGGCGCATCGAGGACGCGGAGTTCCTCGGCAAGTTGAATGGGGCCACGGGCACCTATGGCGCCCACCTGGCCGCCGTCCCCGAAGCCGACTGGGAGCAGGTCTCGGAGACCTTCGTCGAGGGGCTGGGGCTGACCTGGAACCCCCTCACCACCCAGATCGAGAGCCACGACTGGCAGGCCGAGCTCTATGCCGACATCGCACGCTTCAACCGCGTGCTCCACAACCTCTGCACGGACGTCTGGACCTACATCTCGATGGGCTACTTCGCCCAAGTGCGAGGCCAGGGCACGGTCGGGTCATCGACGATGCCGCACAAGGTCAACCCGATTCGTTTCGAGAACGCCGAAGCCAACCTCGAGGTGAGCAACGCCCTCTTCGACGTGCTCGCCTCGACGCTGGTGCAGAGCCGTCTGCAGCGCGACTTGACCGACTCGTCCATGCAGCGCAACATCGGCGTCGCCTTCGGGCACTCACTCCTGGCGATCGACAACGCCATGCGGGGACTCGCTGGGCTGGACGCGGTGCCGACGGCCATGGCCACCGACCTCGATGCCAACTGGGAGGTGCTTGGCGAACCCATCCAGTCGGCGATGAGAGCCCTTGGGGCACAAGGCGTTCCCGGCATGGAGGAGCCCTACGAGCGGCTCAAGGAGCTCACTCGTGGTCGCCGAATCGGTCAGGCCGAGTTGGTCGAGTTCGTGCGCGGATTGGGTCTGCCCGCTGACGTCGAAGCACGGCTGGCCGCCATGACCCCACAGACTTATGTCGGTCTCGCACCAGTACTGGTCGACCACCTCGGCTGACCTTCGCGGGCCGGGCGGCCATGATGGGTGTATGCCGTCCACTTCCGACCCAGCGCCCGTCACCCGAGCAGACCTCGAGTCCCTCTGCGAATCCCTGCCCGAGGTGACCTTGGGAGAATCGTGGAAGCGCCCGGCATACCTCGTGGCGGGAAAGGCGTTCGTGAACTTCCGGGAGCCGCGCAAGGACTGCCTTGACCCGGAGACGGGCGAGCCGATGGACGACGTCATCGTGGTCACGGTTGCGGACGCGGGGGAGAAAGAGGCGCTGGTGAGCGGGGAGGGGCCATGGTTCACGATCCCGCACTTCGACGGCTACAACGCCGTGCTGGTGCGCGAGCGCGACCTGGGCGAGTTGGACTATGTCGAGTTGGCCGAGGTCGTCACCGAGGCCTGGGCCAGTCGCGCGCCCAAGAAGCTGGTCAAGACCCACCTCGGTTGAGAACCTCTGCAGTTGCCCCCACACCCGGGGCATGGCAGTTGCCCCCAGATGCGGGGCATGGCAGTTGCCCCCAACTGGGGGGCAACTGCAGAGGTTGCGAAACAGCACCCCAGGGGTCAGCCCTCGGCGAGGATGATGCTGCGCGTGAGGTGACGCGGGTGGTCGGGATCGAGGCCGCGGTGCCGGGCCAGCGCCACGGCGATCCGCTGGGCACAGACAAGCTGGACGAGCGGGTCCTCCGACGAGGACCACACCGTCGCCCCGACAGCCTCGACATCGGACACCAGGCCTTCCGGCACGGGGTCGAAGATGAAGACCAGGGTCCGCTCGCCCGCCACGGCGATCGGGCCGTGGCGATAGTCGAGCGACGGATAGGACTCCGCCCACGCCTGCGCGGCCTCGCGGATCTTCAGGGCCGCCTCGGTCGCCAGGCCCTGCGCCCAGCCCCGGCCGAGGTAGACGTAGTGATCGAAGAGCGCGACATTCGGGATCGGCGACGACAGGGCGGCCTCGAGTTCCCCGGGCAGTTCGGCCAGTCGCCGACTGACCTCGTCCCCTTCGCCGGCGAAGGCCGCGCGCGCCAGGACGAGCAGGCTCGTCGGGAAGCGGGTCTGCACCACCGACTGCTCGTCAGCCTCCTCGAGCACGAGAACGTCATCGCAAAGGTCCTCGACGGGCATGCCGGGCACCGCACAGACGGCAACTGTGCGAGCGAGCCCCCGGAACCTCGAGAGGGCTTCGAGGATCTCGGTCGTCGTGCCCGACCGCGTCAGCGCAATCACCCGGTCATAACTGCGGGAGGCTGGCGGAAGCTCCGAACCATAGGCCCAATGGGACTCCCCGAGCCCGGCCTCCTCGCGAAGGATCGCCAGTGACTGGGCCATGAAGGCTGACGTCCCACATCCGATGAAGAGCACCCGCTCCCCGGGGGCGACGAGCAACTCCCGTGCGCGAGAGACGCGCTCCCGATCGGCGAGCATCGACTGCCACAGGGCGGGCTGGCTGTCGATCTCGGATTCGGTGAAGCTGCCTCCACGGTCCTGACCCATCGCTGCTCCGCTCCCTCGTCGCATCCGTCCGGAGTCCCTCCGCTGACGGATCGTCCTTTCATCGTGGTCCGCGAGACCACCAACTGACCCCTCGTCGATCAGGAATACTGCGCAAGTGGGCCATCGAACTGCGCACTTGCTCGATCAAGACCCTGCGCGAGTGATGAGGTCGGGTCCATCATGGCTGACGTGACTTCCGACCGGACCTCCCCGCCGGACAACGGTTCGGACTTCCGAAGTGCCCTCAAACACAGCGTGCGTCTGTCCAGCCGTCGCACCCAACGGCTGGCCACCATCCTCGATGTCCTGGCCCAGCGCGCGACTCTCGACGTCCACGAGCTGGCCCGCCTGACGGGGGTCTCCGAGGCGACGTTGCGGCGGGACCTCGACTTCCTCGAGCACCAGGAGCTCCTCCACCGCACCCACGGCGGCGCCTCGAGCCGCACTGCCGCAGCCGAACTTCCCGTGCGCTATCGCGACGGCCATCAGCGCGAGGCCAAACAGCGAATCGCCCGCGCATGCGCCGACCTCATCTCGCGTCGGTCCCAGGCCCTGGCCATCAGTGGCGGGACGACCACGACCGAGGTGGCCCGTCTGCTCGCCGACCGGCGCGAACTCACGATTGTCACCAACGCGATCAACATCGCCATGGAACTCTCGAGCAAGCCCAACCTGCGCATCATCGTCGCCGGCGGGCAGTTGCGCTCCCAGACCTCGGAAGTGGTCGGCGCTTGGACCGAACGCTTCCTCGAGGGCCTCAACTTCAACGTCACGATCATGGGCGTCGACGGAGTCTCGGCCCGAGGCGGACTGACCACCCACGATGCTGTCGAAGCACGCGCCAACCGCAAGATGGTGGACCGCTCGCAGAAGGTGATCGTCGTCGCCGACTCGACCAAGATCGGGCACCTCACGTTGAGTCAGATCGCGGAGGTCGGCAGGGGTCAGCTGCTCATCACCGACTCGGCCGCGTCTCCCGACGAGATCGCCGCCCTCCGTGCCCGCGGCATGGAGGTCGTCCTCGTATGACGGCGATCAAGGCCACATCCGTGGTCCTCTGCGTGGGCCTCAATCCGGCCCTCGACGTGACGTATCACGTGGACCAGCTCGCGCATGGGCAGGCGCAGCGGGTCCGGTCCGTGACGACGCGCGCGGGCGGGAAGGCGAGCAACGTATGCCGTGTGGTCGCCACCCTCGGCGGCGTCGCCCACCTGGTCGCTCCCGTCGGTGGGACGAGCGGCATGGAATACGTCGGCCTCCTCGCCGCGGACCACGTGCCGCACACGGCTGTGCCCGTCAGTGGCGCGACCCGTCAGACCGTGGCGGTGGTCGAGGACGACGGCACGACGACGCTTCTCAGCGAATCCGGTGCCGCAGCAACCGAATCCGACTGGGCGGCGATCACGTCTTGCGTCCGCGAGGCACTATCCGCTGGTGTGACGACCTCTGGCGTGACGACCTCTGGTGTGACGACCGGCAGCGTGGAGGCCTTGGTGATCTCCGGATCCGTCGCTCCCGGCCTCCCCGACGACGCCGTGGCGCAACTGGTCCGCATGGGGCGGGCACACGGCATACCGGTCCTCGTCGACGCCAGCGGAAGCCAGCTGACGGCGGCACTGGCCGCCAAACCCCATGTGGTCAAACCGAATTCGGAGGAGCTTCTCGAGGTCACAGGGATGTCAGGCAGCGAGGGCGCACGTCGTCTCGCCGATCAGCATCAGGGCACAGTCGTCGCGGCTTCGCACGGGCCAGAAGGGCTCGTCGTGATCGATGCGACCGGGCTGCGCGTTCACGCCCGGCCGGGTCGGGAGTTGCGGGGCAACCCGACCGGGGCGGGCGATGCAGCCGTGGCGGCCATCGTCCTCGGACTCTTGCGCTCGGCCGCCTGGGAGGACATCGCCCGTTCCGCCGTCGCCGCCTCGGGTGCTGCCGTGCTCGAACCCGTGGCAGGAGTCGTCGATCCCTCCCGCGTCGCCGAGCTGGCAGAGCAGGTGACCGTCACCGAACTGCCCGGCCCCGGTCCCACACCATTGGTCCGTCAGTCCAGCCCTGAAGGGAGGCACCCATGACGCTCACGACCACCGGCGCGATCGTCGACGCCGCGGCTGCGGCCCGCCAAGCCGCCGCAGCCTTCAACGTCGTCACCCTCGAACAAGTGGAAGGCGTCATCGCCGGTGCCCAAGCGGTGAGCGTGCCGGCCATCCTCCAGATCTCCGAGAATGCCGTCCTCTTCCACGGCGGTGCGGTCCGCCCGCTGGCCGCGGCCTGTCGCGCCGCGGCCGAGGAAGCGAGTGTCCCCATCGCCCTGCACTTCGACCACGTGACCGACCTCGAGCTCGTGGCTCAGGCCGCGGAGGCGGGCTTTTCGTCGGTGATGATCGACGCCTCGACACTGCCCTACGCGGACAACGTGGCCGTCACGGCCCGGGTCACCCGGGAACTACACGCCCAAGGTCTCTGGGTCGAGGCCGAACTCGGTGAGGTGGGCGGCAAGGACGGCGCGCACGCCCCGGGCGTGCGCACCGACCCCGGTGACGCGGCGGCCTTCGTCGACGCGACTGGGGTCGATGCCCTTGCCGTGGCGGTCGGGAGCAGTCACGCCATGCGCGAACGCACCGCGACGCTCGACCACGACCTCATCGCACGTCTCCACGCCAAACTGGCGGTGCCGCTGGTGTTGCACGGGTCCTCGGGGGTCCCACCGCAGGAACTCAGGGCCGCGATCGCTGCCGGGATGACCAAGGTCAACATCGGGACGCTGCTGGGGAGGAGTTTCACCGGCGCCCTGCGAGAGGCGCTCGCCGCAGGCCCGCGGATCATCGATCCGCGAAAGGTGCTGAGGCCCGCGCGTGAGGCAGTGGCCAAGGCAGTTGAAGGTTGCCTGCGCGACCTTGGACTGGGTGAGTGATAAGACCCGATGAGTCATCGGGTGGCCCGCGGGCGGCGCGGTCAGGCGCGGCGCGGTCAGGCTCAGATGGTGACAGAGCCCTCGGGTGTGGAGAAGGTCACCGACATGATGCCCGGCGTCCCGTGGGGCGACACGAAGTCGAGCCCGATCGAGGGGCTGACCTTCTCGCCCTCGCTCAGGCCGATCCAGTCACGCACCCGCGACGGGTCGCCAGCGATGGTCAACTTGCCGAGCTTGGCGCCGCTCGTCGCCCCCTCGGACGGGTGCGGCACGTCGTCCTCCCACTTCACGAAGAAGGGGAGCTGTGGGTCTGCTTGGAGGCCCTTGATCCCGAGTTGCTTCCAGCGGAGTTCGACGCCGTCAGGGCGGTGCCGGTTGCCGGCCACGGCCTGACGTCCCAAGCGCTCCTCCTGGGCGGAAAGGTCGTCGACCTCGATGACCCAGCCGAGCCAGCCCCCACCGGCTTCGGACCGGGCGCGGACGACCTGACCGAAGGGGGCCTTGTCCGACGCCGGGTGGTCGAGCACCTCGACGACCTCGACGTAGCGCTCATCCGCCAACGGGATGATGACGTTGCGTGTCCCGAACCGCGGATGCACTCCCCCGTCGAACGCCTCGGCGCCCAGCATCGCGGCCAGACGGTCCGCGGTGGCGCGGGCCCCATCCTGCTCTGCGGCATAGACGACGTGATCAACTCGCATGCGCAACATGGTTACACACCCCCGAGGGTGCTCATGACCACGGGGTGACCCACGAGGAGTGTGGAAGCGCTTCCGCGACCAGGCTGACCCAGACGCGCAAGTACCCGTGGGCCACCAGGATGCGCAGGCATCACTCCTGTCGCTGGCGCACCACTTCGAAGAGGACGACGGCCGCGGCCACACCAGCGTTGAGGGAGTTGATCTCGCCCGCCATCGGAATGCGCACGCGCTCGTCGGCCGCGGCCAACAATGCGTCGCTGAGTCCGTACTTCTCGGTGCCGACGGCAATGGCGACCGGGCCGGTCAGCGCTGCTTCCGTGTGCAGCTTGGTCGTGTCGGGGCTGGTGGCGATGAGGCGTATGCCGTGGGCCCGGACCCAGCCCACCAACTCACCCAGCGTGGTCGCGGTCGCGACCGGCACGGCATACACAGCGCCCTTGCTTCCCCGGATGACGTTGGGATTGCCCCAGTCCGTCACGGGGTCGACGGCGATGACCGCATGGACGCCGGCCGCCTCGGCCGAGCGCAGCATCGAGCCCAGGTTGCCGGGCTTCTCGATGCCCTCGGCGATGAGGACGAAGGCGTCGCCCGGCAGGTCCAGGCCGTCGAGGCCCACGCCGATCCGGGGCAGGACGGCGAGGAAGCCGTCCGGCCCCTCGCGAAAGGCAACCTTCTCGAAGGCCTGACGAGAGAGGGCGATCGTCTCGACACCATCGGCACGGAGTTCGTCGACAAGCGCTCCCTGCCCGGCCGGGTCGAGCATCAACTCGCGACAGTGGAAGACGGTCCGCGGTCGGACGCCCGCAGCCACTGCGAGTTGGAGTTCCTCGTAGCCTTCGGCCAAGGTCACCCCTTCCTCGTCGCGGACCCGGCGCCGGCGAAGGCGGACGAGCGCCTTGAGTCGCGGGTTCGCGGGCGAGGTGATGTGCAGGTCATCCATGGCCTGCCAAGCATGACAGGCCGCGGCGTTCCATATGCTGTGCCCGTGGGGAACGCTGGGGAGTCCACGTCGGGAGCGGCGGCAGCGCCGGGGCGGGTTCGTCGCGCCTTCAGCGACCTCGCCAAGCGACCGCTGCGGCAACTCGCCACCTGGGCGGCCGGCGTCGCGCTGCTCCTCACGGCACCCTTCGGCGGCTGGGCGGATGCGGCCAAGCCCGCGTTGGCCACGGCCGAGGCCAAGCAGGTCATCCACACTGGCCCGCTCGACATCACGATCGAGCGGATCTCCTCCTCGACGCGGCCGAGCAAGGCCTTCACGGCCTTGGAGGACGGCCAGTACCTCATGGTCTTCGGCACGGTGAAGAGCACGCAGCCGACAACCCTCGACAACGGTGAACTCGCCGAGGTCGTGCGCCTCGTCGGTGTCGACGGGCTGCAGAAGAGCAACCTCGATTCTCGTCCCGTGCCCGTTGGTGAGTCGACGACGGCGAAGCCATTGGGCTACTACGTCGTGGACTCGACCATGATGTTCGAGGTACCGCCGCTCATGACCTTCGAGGTCGCCTGGGTCTGGCAGCGCACCGGCTCGGTCACGCCGCCGGCCAGCGTCCAGGTCGAGATCGAGAAGTTGACCTTCCGCGAGAGTTCGCTCGAGGACTCCTTCGAGTGGCTCGACCCGGCACCGATGGCCCACCTGCGACTGCCCGTGACGGTCAAGGATCCCTACGTCGACCCGAAGCCGGCGTCATGAGCAGCGGGTGGCGCAACTGGTTCGCGGGCCGCGGCCGATCCCTCGGCGCTGGAGCGCTGGTCCTGGCTGCACTGGCCGTCGGTCGGGTCGTGACCGATCAATTGCCAGATGCCAAGGCCGTCGGGAGCGCGCCCATCGAGCGCGTCGCACAGATCGGTGAGGTGGCCCACCTCCGAGTCGGGGACGTCAAGGTCGTCAAGGTCCAAGGCGGGAAAGTTTGGTCCGGCATCGTCGAGGCGAAGACCACCCCGGGGATGTGGGTCGTCGCGGACATCGAGTTCACCCCGCGCCGGGACGAGGGCGCAATCTCGCTGGCCACGATCCGCGATGACGCAGGCCATGAGTGGTCGCTGGGCCGAGGGATCTCGACCTGCAAGCTCGGCATCCCGGGAGTGCCCATGACCTGCCAAGTCGCGGTGGAAGTGCCAGCCAAGGCCATGTCCGGAGCTGAGCTCGTGCTGCGCTGGAATCCTTACGACCGACGCTGGGACGATCAAGCGGTCATCCCACTCACCATCGACGACGAGTCCGCCGCGACCTGGGCCAAGAACGAGGAGCCCATCAAGATCCCCCTGGCGAAGGTGGGCCGATGACCGAGCACCCCGGCGATTACGACCCCGAGGCGGACATCCCAACGAGGCGCCGCAGCGACCTCCACCGTCCTCCTCAGCCAGCCCCTGTGGCCCCGGCCGCTCCGATGGCGCCGGCGGCAGGTGCGGCTGCCATCTCCTCGCCCACGATCGAACCGGACCCGAACGCGGGAGGCGGCCCCGGCATACCCCCGAATGAGCCGGCCCCACGCGACCGGGGTTGGTGGGAACGCAACAAGTGGGGCCTCATCCTGCTGCCGGTGGCGATCATCGTGGCGGTGGCGGCGTCGAGTTGGGCGATGGTGACCTTTTGGTATGGCGATGGCCCTCACGACGTGACGGCCGCCAAGGTTGGCGAGAGCGTCGACTTCCGTCAGGAGTGGCAGGACGTCAACGGCAAGCACACGCGGGAGGTGACGGTCACCGTCACGGGGATCGCGCCGACGACCGTCGTCGAGAACTACGACGGAGAGGACGAGGAGGCGGTCACTCCCGGGGGGACCACACTCTGGCGGGTGTCGATGGACCTTTCCGCCGACCCCGAGCAGATCCTCGTCGGCTGCCACGTGGACGTGATCGACACCGAGGGCCGCGAGTTCTCCTTCGAGTCCATCCACATCAAGAAGCCGCTGGTCGCCAAGGTCAGCCCCTGCCTCAACGCCGGGGAGCGCGGTCCGGATTGGAAACTGACCGAAGGTCAGAAGCCCAGTGAGCCCGAGCCGCGGCCCGAGAAGTGGTCGACGGTCGCCGACGTCCTGATGGCCGAGGACTCGGTGCCGGCCCGCGTGCGGATCTGGTGGGAAACTCCCAAGGCCATCGAGGTCCCGATCTCACCGACCAGTTGATCGGCGTCAGCGTGCCACTTCAGCGGGCAGCGAGCGCCTCGGCGTCTTCCTCGGTGGCCTCTCCCTGGGTCGCCGGCCGCAGGATCCGGTCGATCGCGGCGGCGAGCAGGGCCACCATGAGGACCGTGTAGACCCCCCGTCGGACGAGCCCGACGTAGCCCGAGATGTAACTCATGAACTTCGGGTCGTGGGGACCGATCAGCTCACGCAGCACCCAGGAGACGCCGACCTCGGCCTGCTTGGCGAGGACGAAGACGAGACAGAAGAGCAGCATCGGCGCGAGCCCGGCGCGGGCAAAGGTGCGCACCGCCCCGGCCAGACCGTTGAACCGCGAGATCGGACCGGAGAAGACTTCCTTGCCGACGCGCCGGATCGGTGAGGGGACCTTTTCCGCCCGCGCGGACCAGACCTTGGCGCGCTCGCTCTGCTGCGCCTTCTTGGCCTGGGAAAGGCTGCGGCCGTAGACGACCGCCCCGACGGTGAGCCAGGCCATCGGCACGATGATGATCTTGTCGGCCTGGCCGATGGCTCCCCAAAAGAAGTTGACGACCGAATCGATGACGTGCCCCGGTCCGCCGAGGAGATCGGTCGCCTCCTCGTAGCGTCGCTGGGTCGCGACGGCGGCCTGCCTGTTCTTGAGCCAGTCGGTCCACTCGCCGACCTTGTTGAGGGCGGCCGTCGCGAAGAGGCTGACCCACGTGATCTCGACATAGGCCGCGAGCCACCCCCAGCCGGTGCTGCGCTTGGGGAGCTCGAGCCGGTCGATCAACCACCGGAGAGCAAAGGCGACGGCAACCGACCCCCAGAACCACCAGCCCTCGGCGATGGCCGTGCGTCCGAAGTTCAGGGAGCCGGTGCCGAACCAGAAGTCGGCGTTGTTGTAGAGCTCGTCGGCCGTGGTCGCGTTGAGGAACTGCCGGACGTCCTCACGCAGGTAGCCCTGAGCGGCATAGACGGCGAAGAAGGGGATCAGGGTGGAGGCCAGAAGTGCCAGACGGTCCTCGATGACGTTGCCCTTGGCCTGGCGCGAACCCCCTGCTGCAGCAGCAGCCTCGGCGTCGACGCCCTCAGGGGTGCCCCGGAAGTTGGCCCAGTGCAGGGAGGGTGCAACGACCCGCAGGGCCAGGATGAGTGCCGTCACCGTCGCCAGCGGCGCCAAGGGCACGAGCAGGGCACCGGCGAGCGAGGAGTACTTGGTGAGCACGGTGGCGCCCCAGAGCGCCGCTCCGCGTGCCGCTGCGCCGAAGAGATAGATCGTGAGCAGGGTCGGCCAGTACTGCCAGAGCAACCTCAGACCCTCACGCACCACCGATGTGGCGTCCGCGACCGCTGCCCCCAAGGCCCCCAAACCCTTCACGGGAGCAAGGATTGCAGCACCGGCACCAATCCGTCATCACCGACGTCGAGTGTCACCTCGTCGGCGGCTTCCTTGACCTCGTCCGGCGCATTGCCCATGGCCACTCCACGAGCCGCCCAGCGCAGCATTTCGAGATCGTTGCGTTGATCACCGACCGCGACCGTGTGCGACGGCTCGACGTGGAGCCGCCGACGGATCTGCTCGAGCGCGGACCCCTTGCTCACACCTTCGGGGTTGATGTCGAGCCAGGCGGTGTACCCGACCCCGTAGTTGAAGCCGTGCAGACCGATGCGCTCCGCCAGGTCGAGAAAATCCTGGGTCGTCCCGCTCGGCGAGCGCAGGGTGACCCGAGTGGTGCGTTGGGCTGCCAATGCCTCCCACGACACGACGGTGACCTCGCCCTCGAGTTCGCCATCGGGGAAGGGCGCACTCACCTTGAAGCCCACACCGATCACCTCGACGGCCACCGCGGCGTCGGGCCAGGCGTCGCGAAGCAGCTCCAGCGCAGGTGCCGGATCGAAGGTCACGGCCTCGAGGATCTCGTAGCCACGCGGCCGGCTCGGATCGAGAGCGAGGCTGACCGCTCCGTTGGAGCACACGGCATACCCATGGGTGAGATCGAGCGCGTCGAGGATCGGGAGTGTCCCCATGATCGGTCGACCGGTCGCGATGACCACGTGGTGACCCGCGTCGGCGACGGCGCGCACGGCCGCCTTCACCCCCTCGGTCATGGTGCCGGCGTGGTCGATCGTCGTGCCGTCGATGTCGAGGGCGATGAGGTGAGGGACGAAGGCGGTCACCTCACCCACGCTAGCCGGGACGTGCGCCGAGATGGGTATGCCGTGCGCGGCCCCCTGCGTCCGCGCACGGCATACGTCGTGGTCGCCGCCGAACCGGCGATGCTCAATCCATCACTCAGGGGCGGACCAGGCCTGCTTGAGGCTGAGCTTGCCCTGCGTCTGGAGCAGCGAGCGACGGTAGAGACGCTCGGCGCCGCGGACGATGAAGCCGGCCAGGACGATGAGCAGGAGGAGTGCCACGACCGGTTCCCACCACGCGGCGGTGCCCTCGAGGATCCGGATCGGCATGAGGATCGCCGAGAACGGTGGGACGAAGGAGAGGACCGTGAGGACGACGCCTTTGGCGAGGAACACCGAGAACCACATCGCCATCATGAGCATGGTGAGCGGCATCGCCGTCTGCTGCAGGTCCTCGGTCCGCGAGGCCAGTGCTCCGGCGACAGCCCAAGCGCACGCGATGACGAGGAAGCCGACGAGGAAGAAGGCGAGGAACCAGCCGACACCTGCTCCGACCGAGGGCAGGTAGGACTTGTACTGGGTGAAGGACAAGCCGATCAGTCCGATGCCGGTGTAGAGGACCATCTGGGCGACGGCCATGAGGAGGTTGCCGAGGATCTTGCCGATGAGCAGCTGGCGCACCGGGATCTTGGTCGCGATGATCTCGACGATCCGGCTCGCCTTTTCCTCGACGACGCTGCCGGCCAACTGCATGCCGAAGGCGATGGACGCCATGTAGAAGAGGAAGGCGAGGACGAAGCCCATCACCTTGGCGAAACCCTGCTTGTCGGCATCGCCCTTGAGGATGCCGGACTTGAGCGTGGCACCCTGCTCGATTGCGGCGACCGTCGTGCCTGCCTTCTCGGCATTGGAGGTGATCATCGACTGTCGGACCACCGTGCTCGCCGCAGCATTGAGTCCGTCGGGCACCTCGGTCGCCGCCGTCAGGGTCCAGTCGTCGCCGTCCTTGTGCAGCCAGGCGTCAGCGCTCCCGTCGAGGACCTCGGCCCGAGCTGCGTCCGCCGTGGCGGCCGAGCGGACGTCGACGACCACCTTGTCGTCGACCTTGGTGACCAGCTCCCCAAGGGTCTTGGCATAGCTGACGTCCGAACCCGAGGCAACCAGGTTGTAGGTCTGAGTGCGGTCCTGCATGAAGGCCTGAACGACCATGAAGCCCGCGATGATGACCACGGTGAGGACGGTCCCGATGAGGAAGGACTTGTCGAAGAGTTTGGCGAGGATCTCGCGCTTGGCGACGATCGCCCAGGCCGCCCTGGGTGCCGAGGGGGCCGTGGGGGCCGGGGGTGGCGTGGCCGACCTCGAGAACGTGTGGTCGCGGGTCTGATTCGTCTGGGTGCTCATGCCGTCACCTCACGGTAGATCTCGGACAGGGGGGCAATGATGCGGGCGAACTCCTTGACCTCACCGCGAGACATCGCCGCACGCAGAAGGGCCTGGTCGGCGCCAGGCAGCTCGCCCGTGAGTTCGATGACGGCCCGTGCGCCGTCGACATCGACAGCGTGGATCCCGGGGACATCCCGGACCCAACCGGCGTCGGAGCCGAGGACGAGGCGATAGCGCTCCGGGCCACGGTTGCGCAGTTGGTCCACCGTGCCATCGGCGACGACTCGCCCCTTGGCGAGGACGACGAGGTGGTCACACAGCCGCTCGACGAGGTCGAGCTGGTGACTGGAGAAGAGGACCGGGATCCCGCGAGCGGTGTGTTCACGCAACAGGTCGGCCATCGAGTCGACGGCGGTGGGGTCGAGGCCGGAGAAGGGCTCGTCGAGGATGAGCGCGTCCGGCTGGGTCATCAGAGCCGCGATGATCTGGACCCGCTGCTGGTTGCCCAGGCTGAGTTTCTCGACCCGGTCGTCGGCCCGATCGGCCAGCCCGAAGCGCTCGAGGTGCTCCATGATCGCGGCCCTGGCCGTCGAGGCGGACATCCCGGAGAGCTCGCCGAGATAGGTGAGTTGGTCGACGATCTTCTGCTTGGGATACAGGCCCCGCTCCTCGGGCATGTAGCCGGTCCGGCGGCGGTCGGCGTCGGTGATCGGCCGCCCGTTCCACAGCACGCGACCGGCGTCGATGCCCAGCAGGCCCATGGCCATCCGCATCGTCGTCGTCTTGCCCGCCCCGTTGCCGCCGACGAAACCGGTCATGTGGCCGTCGTGGACGGAGAAGGACACATCGTCGACAGCGGTGATGTCACCGAAGCGCCTCGTCAATCCCTGGATCTCGATCATGACCACGACGTTAGGTGCGGCTCACGGCATACGGATCAATCGCGGGACTGAACCTTGGGCGGCAGGCAACTCCCCCTCGCGACGGAGGACGCCCGACATTTCCCAACCCATGTCGTATGCCGTGGGTCGCCCCGCGTGGTCGTCCCACGTCAGGGCGGGGTCAGGACTGGGCCAGGCCGTTCTCGTAGGCGAAGACGACGGCCTGCACGCGGTCGCGCAGATGGAGTTTGGCCAACGTGTTGGAGACGTGCGTCTTGACAGTGGCCTCTCCGAGGAAGAGTTCCTTGGCGATCTCACCATTGGACATGCCCTTGGCGATGAGCACGAGCACTTCTCGCTCTCGCTCGGTGAGCCGAGCCAGGCCCTCGGCCTCGCCGGCGGTGCGACCGGCAGCCCGACCGCCATCGCGACCCCCACCGGCTCCGGGGCTCGGTGCAGTCATCGCCGCGATCACGCGCCGGGTGACCTCGGGCGCGAGCAACGCGTGGCCATGAGCAACGGCCCGGATGGCCTCGACGAGTTGCTCCGGTCCGGCGTTCTTGAGCAGGAAGCCAGAGGCCCCTGCCTCGAGGCCGTCGAAGACATAGTCGTCACGGTCGAAGGTCGTGAGGATGAGGACCTTGGCCAGATCCTCGGCGACGATCACGCGAGTGGCCTCGATGCCGTCCATGACCGGCATCTGCACGTCCATGAGGACGATGTCCGGACGCAGGGCTCGGGCCTGGTCAAGGGCGAGCGAGCCGTTGGCGGCCTCGCCCACGACGGTGATGTCATCCTCGACGCTCAGCATCATCGCGAAGCCGGACCGCACCATGGTCTGGTCATCGGCCAACAGCACCCTGATGGTCGCGTTGGGTCCCTCAGCGGCCTCGGACATTCTTCTCCCCCAGTGGAATGCGGACGCGCACACGATAACCACCGGTGGCACGCGGACCGATGTCGACCACCGCGCCGAGCGATTGTGCTCGCTCTCTCATGCCGAGTTGGCCCAGTCCGGAGCCGGACGTGCCCACGCGCGGGCGACCCGAGTCAACGACTTCCACCTCGGCATACCCCGCCTTGGTCCGGCCCTCGTCCGTGACCACGCGGACGGCGAGCCGCGCCGAGGTCGCCGTCGAGTGCCTGGTGACATTGGCCAGGGCCTCTTGGGCGACCCGGTAGAGGGTCAGGGAGACCGGGCCCGGCAGCGCAGCCGCAGCGCCCACCGGGTCCTCGACGAGCTCGTAGTCGACCTGAAGGCCGGTCTGGCGACGCTCGGTCACGAGATCGTCCAGATCCCCAACCCCCGGCTCTGGCTTGCGGGCCACCGATTCGGATCCCGATGCCCCGGAAGCCGATCCACTCTCAGACGAAGACTGGGAATCCACCTCCTCGATGTCCCGAAGCGTGCCGAGCAGGCCGCGCATCTGGTTCACCGCGTCACGTGAGCTGGTCTCGATGGCCGACAGCGCCGTGGCGGCCGAGACCGGATCCTTGGTGAGGACCCGCCGGGCTGCGCCGGCCTGCACCCCGATGACCGAGACGTGATGTCCCACCACGTCGTGGAGTTCACGGGCGATCCGGAGGCGCTCGTCGACGACGGCACGACGTTGGAGGACCTGACTCTGTGCCTCGATCGTGGCCGACTGCTCGATGAGCCGCTCGCGCTGGCGGGCACTCCACCAGGAGAACTGACCCGAGATGATCGCGGCACTGAAGTAGATGGCATTGATGAGGAAGGTGAGGGCGACATTGGCCGGAACGGGATCGAGGAGCCCGAAACGCTTGCGACCGTCCCGGGAGTCGAGGATCTCCTGCACCCCGGAGCCGACCGCGTATTGCCAGACGAGCCACCCGAACATGAAGGTGACGATCGAGCCGACGACGAGGAGCATGAGTCGGCGATCGCGCGCCCAGGCCACGGCCGAGAAGAAGGCGACGAAGTAGGCAATCTGCAGCGTCATCTGACCCATGACAGCGGGCATGGTCACACCCGTGGCGAACATGTGCACTGCCGCGAGCGAGGCGACGGTCAGCGGATAGCGACGGCGCCACAGGAGCAGCACCGCACCGATCGAGATGGCGAGCCACTGGAGCCAGATCGGCGTGCTCGTCTGCTGGAGCACACCGAGGCTGCGCATGAGCTCCAGAGTGACCAGACCGATGGCCTCCGCCCCGACGGCAAGGTAGAGGTCTCGGCGCCCCAGCGGCGGACGGGGCCGCTCCCACGCGGAATCGAGCCCGAAGAAGCTGCGGAGCCGGCCGAGCAGCCCACGCGAACCGGCCTGGCCGCCCCACGTCTCCCCGGGAGTGGCGACGTCATCGCGTGAGGGCGCGGACGGCATACCGATGGCGGACATGTCTCTCAGCCTAGGGACGGACCCGGCCCGGGTGGATCCCCCGCGAGACGGATCCTCCGCTACCTTCGTGCCATGACGTCGGCCCCCATTCCGCCAACGCCGCACGCGGGCTGGTATCCCGACCCCGAGGGCTCGGACCGCGCCAGATATTGGGACGGAGCCCAGTGGACGACGATCTATGCCGATCCGGCAGCGTTGACCATCCCGGTCACAGCCGCCTCTGGTCCTGGGCCAGGTGCTGGCGCTGGCCCTGGCACCGCCGCGCCAGCCTCTCCGGTGCCGCCTGCCGACACCACGCCCCAGCCTGGCGTGGCGACCTCATCCACAGACGGCGCCACCGGACCGCTCGACCCGACCGCGCCACCTACCGCCCCCACGGGCGACGCCACGGCACCCTTCCCGAACGCTCCGCCCCTCGAGCCCGGCCGACGCATTGCGGCCTCGCCCCCCGTGGCGCGCCGGCCACCGTTGGGGCGATCGTTCACCAATCTCACAGCGGGCCTGCGTGGCCTGTTGTTTCTGTTCGTCCCGATCGGTCTGGGCACGATCGCCGACCACGTCCTCACCTTGGCCTACTGGGAGGAGGTGGAGAAAACGGGGATCGCCAACGAGTCGCACGCTGCAGCGATCGACGGCCTCGCCGGCCTGCTCAGTCGGGCGCACTACGCCGTCTTCTTCGTCTGCGCCATCCTGTGGCTCATCTGGCTCCACCAAGCGCTGAGTGCCGACCGTGTGGATCGGGGCACGGTGCCGCAGTCGAGGGGCTGGGCGCTCGTGAGTTGGTTTGTGCCCTTCGTGAACTTCGTCGTGCCATTCCGAGTGCACCGCGGGCTGTGGAAAGCCTCGGGTGCGCAACGGAAGGGCTGGCTGCTGCCGACCTGGTGGGCGGCTTGGCTGGCCATGATCGTGCTCGACCGCTGGTCATCGTTGGTGTGGGGTCGCATCTTCGCGGATGACAGCACCGCGACCATGGACCAGATGCGATCGGCGGTCGACTTGGGCATCATGCACACGGTGATGGCGATGCTCGCGGCCGTTCTCGCGGCCAAGGTGTTGCGGGAGACCAGCCGTGGACTGGTGACGCCGAGGCCGATCAGCGCGACGGGGTGAGCACATCCAGGCCGAGGCCCGGGCGCAGCGCCTTGGGGACGATCACTGAGCCATCGGCCTGCTGGTGGTTCTCGAGGATCGCGACGAGCCAGCGCGTCGTGGCGAGGGTGCCGTTGAGGGTGGCGACGACCTCATTTCCCTCGGCGCCCTTGAACCGCGTGTTCAACCTGCGGGCTTGGAAGGTCGTGCAGTTCGAGGTCGACGTGAGCTCGCGGTATTTGCCCTGCGTCGGCACCCATGCCTCGCTGTCGTACTTGCGGGCAGCGGGGCCACCGAGGTCACCGGCAGCGACGTCGATGATCCGGTAGGGCAACTCGAGCAGGTCGAGCATCTCCCGCTCGAACTGGAGCAGGGCTTGGTGCTCGGCCGCGGCGTCCTCGGGCTTGCAGTAGACGAACATCTCGATCTTGTTGAACTGGTGGACCCGGATGATGCCCTTGGTGTCCTTGCCATAGGACCCGGCCTCGCGGCGATAGCAGCTGGACTGACCGGCATACCGAATCGGGCCCTGGCTGAGGTCGATGACCTCGCCCGCGTGATAGCCGGCCAGCGCCACCTCCGAGGTGCCGGTGAGGAAGAGGTCGTCGGCGGGGAGGTGATAGACCTCGTCGAGGTGGTTGTCGATGAAGCCGGCGCCGGCCATCGTCTCGCGGTTGACCAGCGTCGGGGTGATCATCGGCATGAAGCCGGCCGCGATGGCCTTCTGCATGGCGAGGCCCAGGAGGGCCATTTCGAGGCGGGCGCCGACGCCCTTGAGGAAGTAGAAGCGTGACCCGGCGACCTTGGCTCCACGACCCATGTCGATGGCGTCGAGTGCCTCGGCGAGGTCGAGGTGATCCTTGGGCTCGAAGCCCTCGGCGGCGAAATCCCTTGGGGTGCCATGGGTCTCGAGCACGACGTAGTCGTCCTCGCCGCCGACCGGCACACCGTCCTCGACGACATTGCCGATGCACGTCATGAGGGTGTCGAGGTCGGCCTGGGCTGCGTTGGCCTGGGTGTCGAGCTCCTTGACGCGGGTGGCGAGGTCCTTGACCTGGGCGAG
>Ga0116186_1000930_pt1 | contig 31796 bp, 33 predicted proteins | sample AD_JPNNA4_MetaG_FD_89806 | JGI IMG/M metagenome (GOLD analysis project Ga0116186, IMG submission 89806) | Active sludge microbial communities of municipal wastewater-treating anaerobic digesters from Japan - AD_JPNNA4_MetaG | ecosystem: Engineered > Bioreactor > Anaerobic > Digestate | place...
CTTAAAGTTCAAATAACAGCTGCAAAAGGCGAAAAAGCAAAGATATCAGCTGTGCGAACTTGTCCTAAGGGTGGAGGTAACGAAAGTATCGAATTTCCTTTGTAATAAAAAAGCCCTTATTTAAAGGGCTTTTTTATTGATTGTTATTATTTCTTTCTCGGTAATGATATAATCCATTTTAGCATCGTATTCATTAATAGGTATTTGATTAAATAGCTGAAAATCGAAACAGATACCAATTCTTATTGCTGAAGTCTTAGGTAAAAATCTGTCATAATATCCTTTGCCTCTTCCCATCCTGTAGCCCATTCTGTCAAAAGCCATTCCGGGAACAAGAATGATTTCAATTTGGTCGAGGTCTTTTATCTCCTTACCAATGGGTTCTTTAATTCCAAAAGGAGGAACAGTTTGCATGTTTTCAACTCCCGAAAAAGCCTTGACTTTTATTTCGTCGTCTTGAATAACAGGCAAAAAAATGTTTTTTTGTTTATAATGTTGCTCAATCCATTGATGTGTATAGACTTCATCTGCCAACGACCAATAAGCCATTATATGGCTGTATTTAGTAGAAAAAATCAGATTTTCAAAAGAATTAAAGATAATTTCAGATTTTAAAAGAAACTCATTTTCAGAGTAGTTGGACTTTATACTTTTAATTTCTTTTCTAAGTAATTTTTTTTCTTCTTGTTTATTCAATTCCATTTAGAATGTTGTTAGGTAATGAAATCGTAATCAATTTATTTTCGTGATCAATTTTTTTTATGAATTGAGAATGAAAAGGAATGAGTTTTTTATTCCCTCTATCGTTAATTTGTATGAGAGGATTGTTTTTTATTGGAAACACATCGTCAATATCTCCTAAGAAAACATTTTTGTTAAAAAGCTTATATCCAATAATATTTAAATAAATAGGTTCAATGTGCTTAAGCCAAGGAAGCGTGTCTTCAACATAGAAATGACTTAGAATAAAACGTTGCACAGCTTCAATGGAATCGAACTTAAGAAATTTCAAAAGGAATGATGTATCGTCCAAAATTTGATACCATTCAACAGAAATAGGAATGAGTGTTCCTTTGTACTTTAGAAACACCCATTCGTTCAGTTTAAATTTTTTTGGAAGAGGGAAGTCTAACTCAACAACAACTTCACCTTTTGTTCCGTGCGTTTTTTTTACATAGCCTACTTTTTCGCTTTTAAAGCAAAGCATGTACTATGCGTTTTCTGTATTATTTTCTACTTCGTTTGTAGTTTCTGTTTGATTTTCAGCAGCTTCGGCTTCTTTTGCTTTTTCCAGTTCTTTGGCTTTCTTTTCTGCAATTGCTTGAAGACGTTTTTCGTTTACTTTAGCTTCTTCTTCAAGTTTTTTCTTGATTTCGTCTGAAGCCTTTTTGGTTAAACGATTTTTCTTTTCTTCAATTTTACGAAGTTTAGACTGTTTCCATTCTTCGAATTTAGCTTTAGCAGTAGCTTCGTCGAATGCACCTTTTTTAACACCACCTAATAAGTGTTTCATGTAAATAACTCCGGTATAACTTAATATAGCTCTACAGGTTTCTGTTGGGATAGCTCCTTTTTGAAGCCAATCGAGAGCTTTATCGAAGTTCAAATCGATGGTTGCAGGGTTCGTAATGGGGTTATAGGTGCCTATTTTTTCGATGAACTTGCCATCACGTGGCGCCCTACTGTCCGATATTACAATGTAATAAAAAGGACTTTTTTTCTTTCCATGTCTTGCTAATCTAATTTTAGTTGGCATAAATAATTTGTTTAAAATGAGGCTGCAAAGATAATACTTTATTGTATAAAGACAAAAAAATATGTAAAAAAAGAAACCGCCTTTTTGGGGCGGCTTCCGGTGGTACCCGTTGGAGTTGAACCAACGACCTACGGATTTTCAGTCCGTTGCTCTACCAACTGAGCTAGGGTACCGTTAAAATTTGTGAGTGCAAAGATACAAAAAAATCGAATATTCCAACTTTTATAATAAAAAAATATCCGCCATTAAGCGGATATTTTTTTAACTATTTTGAAATACAATTAGTTAATGCCTAATTTTTTCTTTACCAATGGAAGTATATCATCGGAATCTTTTGGATAATACAATAAAGAACCTGTGCCCGAATCAAAGATATAGGTATAACCATTTTCTTTAGAAACATCTTCAATTGCTTTTTTAGCTTTATCGATTATGGGTTTTAATAATTCTTGTTCTTTTTTCTGTAAATCTTGTTGAGCATTTGATTGGAAGGTTTGAATGCGTTGTTGAAGCGATGTTAATTCTTCTTCTTTGTTTTTCTTAATTAAATCTGTGTACGTGTCTTTTTTTTCAAGATACTCGTTGTATTTTTTTTCAAGTTCATCTTGCATAGCAACAAGCTGATCTTCGAGTTGTTTTGAATAGTCTTGTAATGATTTTTGTGCATTAGCCTTTTCGGGCATTGCTTCCAGTAAATCGTTTGAATTTAAATGACCTAATTTGATTTTTTGTTGTGAAAAACCGGTAGCTACTATGCCACTCATCAATAATACGAACAATAATTTTTTCATAGAATTATTTTTTTTTGCAAAGATAGTGAATTAATTTTTATATCCTAATTTCTTCAGAATTTCGTCACTTTTATCAAGTTTAGGATCGGTGTAAAGCATATTTGCATTACCGGCCGTATCGAAAATAATCGAGTAATTTCCTTGAACGGCAATTTCTTTAATGGCATTAAATACTTCGTCTTGAATTGGCTTTACAAGTTCTTGGCGTTTTTTGAATAAATCACCGTCTTTTCCGAAATATTTTTTTTGTAAATCTTTTGCTTCTTTTTCTTTAGCAATGATGTCATTTTCGCGTTTCGTTTTCATTTCTTCGGTTAAAAGAACTTTTTCGGCTTGAAAATCTTTGTACATTTTATCTACTTGTGTATAAATATTTTCAATTTCTTTTTGCCAATCGGCAGAAATTTTATCAAGTTGTGCTTGAGCAGCTTGATATGAAGGTATGTTTTTTAAAATATAATCGGTATCCACATATCCTAATTTTTGCGATTGTGAATACATCAATTCTACTGAGAGTAGAATTGTGGCTAAAATAAAGATGGTCTTTTTCATAGCATTTTATTTTTTTAGTTTTAGAAATTTTGTCCAATTATGAAGTGGAATTGACTATGATTTTCGCCGGGTTGAACTGCTTCATCAAATCCATATCCCCAATCGACTCCAAGTTTTCCGAACATAGGTAAAAAGATTCTGATTCCCACACCAGCAGAGCGTTTTAAATCGAAAGGATTAAATTCATTAAAATTAGTGTAACAATTACCTCCTTCTGTAAAAGCTAACACATAAAATGTTGCATTCGGATTAAGTGATAGTGGGTAACGAACTTCAAAGCTATACTTATTATATATATTACCACCGCGAAGTTGTGTTAGCGAACCGTTGCCGTATCCGCGCAGTGCAATGGTTTCTTTACCATATAAGTTATAAGATATAAGGCCGTCTCCCCCCATATTAAATCCTTCAAAAGGCGAATATCCATAATCTTTGTTGTACATAGCTAAAAATCCGAATTCAATTTTGGAGTTTAATATCAAATCTCCTGCCAATCTTGTGATAAAAGATGATTTAAATGACCACTTATGATATTCAATCCATTTATATTTTTCTTTATCTGTCATGGATGAGTAATCTTTGTTTGATAAGAGGGAGTAGGGAGGAGTTAATTGCAACCCAATTGATATATCTGAACCTCTTCTTGGATAAATAGGTTGGTCGATGCTACTGCGTCCAAAAATGGTTCGGAAGCTGATATTTTTGCTATTTCCATCGGAAAATGAAAACAAATATCCGTATTTATAATTATTGAGTCGGTAATTCTGGAAACTTAGTTCATTATACAAAGTGAAAAAGTCATCGGGCCATTTTAATCTATTTCCAATACCGGCTGATAATCCAAATATGTCCATCGCTTGTCTGTTTGCATCAGTTCGGGCGATTCCGTTGGATTGTACAATGTAATAAGTAGATAATGAGAGTGAAGTTGGTTTTTTGCCTCCAAGCCATGGTTCTACAAATGAGGCTGTATATGATTGATAGTAGATACCATTGGTTTGAGCTCTTAAACTGAGTCGTTGGCCATCGCCGGCCGGAAGAGGTGCCCATGCTTTTTTCTTAAAAATATTTTTTGCGCTAAAATTATTGAAAGATACCCCCAGTGTGCCGACAATCATTCTTCCTCCCCAGCCTCCTGATAATTCAATTTGATCGGATGGTTTTTCTTCGAGTATGTATTCTAAATCAACAGTGCCGTCGGCAGGATTTGGAGTCGGTTTAACATCCATTTTTTCGGGGTCAAAGTATTGAAGAGCAGCTAATTCGCGCATGGTCCTCATAACGTCTGAACGGCTGTACAATTGACCGGGTTTGGTGTATATTTCGCGGCGGATAACATGCTCGTTTGTTTTTGAGTTCCCGGTAATTTTAATATTGTTGATGGTGGCTTGTTTGCCTTCGTATATTCTTAGCTCGATATCTATTGAGTCATTTTCGATTTGAGTTTCTACAGGATTTATGCTAAAAAATAGATAACCGTTGTCTTGATATAATGAAAGAATGCTATTTTGGTCAGTAAATAATCGACTTTCTAATAATTTTTGATCGTAAACATCACCTTTTTTAATAGCTAAAAAATGATTTAATGTATCGGTACTGTATTTAGAATTTCCTACCCATTTAATACTTCTAAAATAATATTTATTACCGCTTTCAATCTTTATTTTGATTCCGATTGTTTTATCGGATGTGTTGTAAACAGTGTCACTTACAATTCGCGCATCTCTAAAACCATAACTATTTAATTTATCAAGTATTTTTTGTTTATCGTCAGTATATTTATCTTCGTAATAGCGAGATGTTTTAAAAATTCGATACCATTTTTTTGTTTTTGTTTCTTTCATGGCAGATCGTAAGTTAATGTAGGGTGAGGCGTTGAAAATAAAAAAGCGGTTTCTGCTTTTGATGAGAGTAGAATCGTAGAGGCTTTTGTTTTTAACAATGTTATCTCCGTAAAATAGAATTTCGCTTATTTTATATTTATTTCCTTTTTCGACCTGGAATGTTAGAATAATATGATTGGCCAATGCGGTATCAGCAGCTTGTGTAACATTTACTTTACAGTTATAAAAGCCTTTTTCGTAGAAATGTTTTCGAATGATGTATTTTGTTGTAGAGAGTGTGTTTTCAGTAACTTGATTGCCTCTAACCAGTCTTATTTTTTCTCTTAAATCATCTGCTTCGCCTTTTGTAACGCCTAGAATTGAAAATTTACTTAGTCGAGGTCTTTCTTGAAGCTGAAAAGTTAAAAAGGCTGTATTGCCAATCGTTTTGTTTAAAACAACCGATATGTTAGAAAACAGTCCCTGATCCCAAAGTTTTTGTATTGCTTGAGTTATTTTTTCGCCCGGAATAAAAACAGAATCTCCAACTTCAATACCGGCAATATTTTTCAACACACTTTCGTCAAGGTATTGAATACCGGTAAATTGTATGCCTCCAATTTCGTATTTTTGAGGACTCTCATAATCAATGGTTTCGTTTTGAGTAAAAGCTATACTATTATATATAATGAGCAATAAAGATAAAAATCCCCTCCAACTTTTCTTCATATTATTTTGATTTTATTTGTTCGGTTGTTTTTCCAAATCGACGTTCTCTTTTTTGAAAGTCAATGATGGCCTTATAATACTCATCTTTTGTGAATTCGGGCCATAGTGTCGGTGTGAAATAAAGTTCGGTATAAGCTAATTGATAGAGTAAATAATTGCTAATTCGATATTCGCCGCTGGTTCTTATAAGCAAATCGGGGTCGGGTAGGGGAAATGAATTGAGTGATTGGCGTATAATATCATCATTGATTTCTTCGGGCAGTAATTCGTTATTTTTTATTTTTTGTGCTATTTTTTGAACCATGTCTTTAATTTCCCAACGGGAGCTATAACTGAGCGCTAAGGTAAGAGTTAAACGTGAATTATTTGAAGTTTCGTTTATGGTTCGTGTTAATTTTTCATAAACTTTAACAGGTAATTGAGCTAAATTTCCAATAGCGTTTAGTTTTATGTTATTTTTAATTAGAGTGGGAAGTTCTTTGTTGATGCTATCTACAAGTAGATTCATTAGAGCATCGACTTCGTCTTGAGGTCTGTTCCAATTTTCGGTTGAAAAAGCATATAATGTAAGAAATGGAATTCCTAATTCTGCTGTTGCTTCAGTAACATTTCTCACGGCATCGGCTCCTTTATTGTGCCCGAAAATTCTTGATAGTCCTTGTTTTTTTGCCCATCTTCCATTACCATCCATAATAATGGCAATGTGTTGAGGCAATTTGGATTTGTCTATTTGATTAATTAATTCACTATTCCCATGCATTGCAAACTTCGTCAGTTAATCTTATTTTGTAGGCTAAAAATATGCCAATAAATGCATAATAATCTTTTTGATGGAAGTAAGCATGCTGCTTCAGCATAAGATAGTCATGTTCGGTAGAAGTGGTTGGCAAGTGTTTATACCATGAAAGATTATCGAGACCGTCTGTAAATGTTTTTCTGTATGCCCATTCGATACCCATTCCTAAGCGAGGGGCTAGATTCGCTTTAATTCCAAGACCAAATGGGATAACCGGTTGGTAAACATGATCAGCATAGGATGCCACTAAGAAGGTTGCACCGGTAAAAACATAAGGAGTCCATTTTTTCTTTTTATCGCCAATTCTATATGGTTTAAAATTAAGCTCAATTTGCCCTGTTGCTTCTACAATGGGGGTTGAAAACGAAACATTTCTAAAATGTTGATATTGATACGAAAAATTTTGATCGCTCCCCCTTAAATTACCGGAAAAGATACTCCCTCTGACAGCCCATCTTGTGTGAAAAGCATAGCGAATAAATCCTCCATACGAAAATCCGGGTGAGTACATTATTCTGGAAGTGTTGATATCGCCTTGGTAATATGAACCGCCTGCAAATAGACCAAAGTCAAGGTGTTGTTGTGCGTTTGAAGGTTGAATGGATAAAACAATCAAACTACCTATAAGAAGTACAATATTTTTTATTTTTATAAAAATCATCTTAGAATTTAGGCAAGCCGCTTCGAGCAGTTTTTAGTTTGTAAGTAAAAATAATAGAAATGGTCGCATATGAATCACGAGCCTTTGAGTGCACATCTGAAAAACCGTCTAAATAATCGGTAGTAGTATAACGTTGACCAAATTCAATTCCTATAGTGGTTCTTCTGTTAAAACCGTATCTAAAACCAATACCTATTGGTATTACAGCATTAAATTTGCTGAAATTTTCATTTTTATTTGTTGGGAAATCTTTGTTTGTGGTATGTGGATTAAAGTATATGCCACCAATACCTATGAATACGTAGGTATTGATATACATTAGTTTGAAACGTTTTAAATTTTGAAAAGTATAACGAGCACCGAGACGTTCTTTAAGTATAGAATATTCTCCTTGTATGGAAGGTTCAAAGAAACCGCTGTAAAAACTGGCATTACGATTTCGTCGAGGTTCGTATTCTGTGTAGGCATCACTTCCGTTTAATCTGCCGTATATAAAATTCACTTTTAGTGCAAATTTTTCTTTAACTTTATATCTGAAGCCAAATGCAAGGTTATAACGTGTCCCTTGTAAATCGATATCGCCTAAAAAATGTGTTCCCGGTTTATTTGAGCCTCCCAGTTCTCCATAAAAAAGCGTAGGTCCAATAGAACCAAAAAGCTCGTATCGGGTACGTTTCCATCGCTGAGCGTAGGATAGCTGCGATACAACCGATAGTATTAATATTAGATATATTATTTTTTTCATTATTATCTGAATTTAGGAAGTCCTCCTCTTGTTGTATATAGCTTATATGTGAAATTAAGAATTAAAAACATGTACGAATCTTTGTCTTTGGCATCGCCTCGTTGTTGATAAGCAGCGGTCCAATTTGGATGTGTACCGTCTGAAGGATCTGCTAGGTATGCAGCGACATCTCCATGAGCTTCGCGAATCATTTGGTTGTCGAAATATGTTGTACTAACATCATCTATGTAATCTGAAAATGTTTTTCTGACTCCAAATTCCAATCCAACATTTAAACGTCGATTGAGCCCGTATTTAAAACCTATACCGTATGGGATACACATACTTATTCGCGAATATTTTTTTCGTGTCGGAACCAATCCTTGTCCTTCCGTCCCTAATGGTTGAAGTGCATACCACTTGCCATTGTATTTGTTTTTAGGGTTAAAATATATAACGCCCACACCGACAAAAAAGTATGTATTCGTTTTGAAGCCTTTAAGTCCCCTAACACGGCGAAGGTTGTACCGGTGTCCTTGTTTTTCGCGAATGATAGAATATTCAAATTGATTTGAAAATTCAGCAATAGGCGATCGAAAGGCTAAATTTCTGTAATGACGAAACATCTCGTTGGTTAATTTATCATCACCTCTTAGCCATCCATAGCTTAACATTGTTTTTGTAGCGACGGTTTCGGTAATTCTATATCGAACGCCAAGATTTAATAATGGTCTTGTCATTGAAAATTCTAAGTCCCGCACGAAATTAGTTCCTTCTCGATCGGCACCGCCAAGTTCTCCTAAAAAGTTGGTTGCTCCAAGTCCATAAAAAACTTCATATCGCATGCGTTTCCACCTGGATGAAGATTGTGAAAACGTCAGATTTGACGTAATGAAACATAAAATCAATATAATTACACCCCATTTCATGGAGATTACATGCTTTTTATTTTTGATTTCAAAAATATATAATTTAAACTTTATTACAAAAGATTTGGTAAAAAAATACCTAATTTAATAGAAAAAAAAATCAGTTTCTTTTGTCGGCACCCCACATGAGCTTGGATTTCAGCGTGTTAAAAAAGTTGTAGGCATTGCAATGAAGAAGTTGTGCATGAATTTCGGCTTTTGATATGGTAAAGGTACTGTTAGTTGGAGCCGGAATAGATTTATGGTCGAGTGAAATCATGCAATTTTCTGATCTGCTCGAAACTTTAAGCGATATAATGGAATTATCGGGAACAATTAAAGGCCTTACATTAAGATTATGAACGGCAATGGGTGTTATTACAAAGCTTTTAGAGTCGGGGTGAAGTATTGGCCCTCCGGCTGAGAGAGAATATGCGGTGCTTCCGGTTGGGGTCGAAATAATTATTCCATCTGCCCAATAAGTATTTACATGAACTCCATTTATGAGTAAATCAATTGTAATCATTGATGATGAGTCGAGTTTGTGAATGGTAAATTCGTTTAGAGCAAAATTAAATTTGTCAAAATGGTATTCTCCTTCTAATTTTAGCATAGTTCTTCTATCAATGCAATATTTTCCTCTAAAAATATATTCAAGGGCATTTTCTAATTCGTTAAGATTCAGGTTTGCCAAGAAACCAAGTCTTCCGGTATTAATGCCAAGAATCGGAATATTTTTATTTTGTATAAAATGCACGCCTTCTAAAAAAGTTCCATCTCCTCCTAGAGCTAGCATTAGATTTAAAGGTCTTTTAATGTCTTCTAACGTTAAATAAGAAAAGAGTTTATCTGATTTTATTTTTGCATCGTTTTGTTCAATGATATCGTTCATCAATGATTGATGAATAAAAACTTCTTTATCAAATTTTTGCAGAATTTTGATGGTAGTAATCAAATCATTGATAGATGGTTTATAATTCGCATTCGTATAAATCAGAATCGTATTCATAACATATTAAATAAAAGTTGAAAAATGGAAGAAAATTCCTTTTTGACCGAAATTATTAAATGAAAACTCGGTTCGGAGTGCAATATCGTAGTAAGAAACAAAATCTAAGCCTACTCCATAGCCATAAAGCCATTGATTGGTCAATTTTTCATGATAATCGTTAAATACGTAGCCTGCATCACCATTAAGTGATAAATAGAAGGCATAATGAATTTTAGCAAATCGCTCATTTTTAAGTTTATAAATGTTTTTGACTTTGGGTGAAACAATTTGGAACCGAATGCTATTAGAGCTTAAAACATATCCTTTTCCGTCGATTACAAATAATTCCATTCCCCTTGGAGAGGTGTTGTATCCGAAAGCTTTGGATAAAATATAGGATGGACGCGATAAATCAGAGTATGAGAAAGATAATCCATGGGCGTGGTATAAACGGGGTAGGGTTTTATAGAAATAAGCTGTTTTAAGCAAAAGAGCTGGCATACTGAATGATTTATTGAAAAGGCCATCGTAGCTTATGTCTGTGTTAAATAAAAAACCTTTTAGCGGATACGAAACAGAATTGGTTTTATCCCATAAAAAAGAATAGCTAATGGTTGGATATTCAATGTGTTTCAGGCTATCGTAAATAAAATTTGGGTTTAATGAAAATAAGCTGTCATGAATAGAATAGCTGCTGTATGAAAGTGAAAGTTGATGCCAAGTATATATTTGAGGTCTGTACGAGAATAGTAATGAATAATCGCTATTGGTATAAAGATATTGAGAACCAAAAGCATACAACGGCTTGTTGTTTTCGGTTTTATAAGCAACTTGTTTTTGCCTGTAATACAATGCTTTTATTTCTATTCCCCAGTTTGGACTTCTGAATAAATGAGGAATTGTATATGCAAATCCATATTGTTCTCTAAAACCAAGTCGAATAATCGCTCTAAGCAATTCGTCTCTACCACGGAAATTGGCTTGGGCTATAAAAAAACCATAATTTACCTTTTTATAATCTTTTTCGTATATCCAAGTGTTGACATTTCGCGATGCTTGTTCAAAAACGGGGATGGGCCAAAGATACCACCGCTCAGTGAGTTGGATTATAATATCTGTTTTTTCTTGATTTGTGTTGATGGTATCCATACTCACAAAATTAAAAAGAGAGGTTTTTAATAAATTGTTGCTTGAATTTTCAAATACTTTGCTAATGTAGGGTAGCCACAACGTATCGCCACGCTTAAAAGTAAGTTCACGCTCTATAATAAAAGGTTTTGTTTTTTTATTTCCTTGAATAAGAATGTTATTCACAATGACATATTGAGAAAAAATAAAATTATATGAAAACAATATAAATAATAATATTATGTGCTTAGTAAAATTCATTATATATTAAGAAATCGCATAAATGAATCTAAACGGTCCTGGAAAAATTGATTTAAGTCGGAATTATCCATAAAGGTGTTTTTTATGGTATAATTATGTCTGTTTAACGAAGCAATAATCCGGCTGATGTCGTCCTGATTGATTTTTAAGGTTACCTCTATTTGTGTAGAGTTTTCAAAATAAGATACATATAAACTGATAATTTTGGCCTCTTCGCTTTCAACGATTTGTGAAAGTTCTACCAACGAATAGTCGCGAATATTCATTTCAAGTACGATGATAGCACCTGTTTTTTCAATATTGGTAACTTTTGCCAGTCCAACTACTAAGTCGTGTAAGGTTATTACACCTAAATATTCTTTTTTATCATTCAAAACAGGAATGACGGTAAGTTTAAACCTTGAAACCCTTTCAGCAACTTCAAAAATATGTTGTCCGGAAAAAACATACGGAGTAGTAAGCGATAAAGGGTGGTTCCCAATTGGTTCTTCAGGAGAGTTTAAATCGAAAATATCGTTATCTGAAATCAATCCAAGCAATTCTTTGTCGTTAATAATAGGCAGGTGAGAAACTCTTGCTATTTCCATCCATTGAAGAGCTTGTGTGCCGGTATCGGATGTTTTTAAAGCAGGTACAATTTCTGATATTAAATCTTTTGCAATCATTTTGATAATATTAATTCAACCCTTACCTTTGTACAAAAAAGTATATGGTAAAGTTGAGCGTAAATATAAACAAAATTGCAACATTAAGGAATGCCAGAGGTGGAAATATTCCAAATGTTTTAAAAGCTGCTGTAGATTGTGAAAAATTTGGTGCTCAAGGAATCACTGTTCATCCAAGACCCGATGAGCGACATATTAAATATGCCGACGTTTATGATATTAAAAATGCAATACATGTTGAATTTAACATAGAAGGTTATCCCAATGATAAATTTATAAACCTTGTTTGCGATGTAAAACCGGCTCAAGTTACCTTGGTGCCCGACCCACCTGATGCATTAACGTCTAATGCAGGTTGGAATGTGAAAAAAAATATGGATTTTCTTAAATCAGTAATAGATATTTTTCATAAAAATGGCATTAGAACTTCGATTTTTGTTGAAACAGATATAGAAAATATTCGTTTGGCAAAGAAAACAGGAACAGATAGAATAGAATTATATACCGAACCTTATGCTGCTCAATTTAATGATGACAGAGAAGCTGCCGTAACTCCATTTGTGTTAGCCGCTAAAGCGGCCTTGGACGAAGGGCTCGGTATAAATGCCGGACATGATTTGAATTTACATAATTTAGCTTACTTTGTAGAAAATGTTCCCGGATTGTTAGAGGTTTCAATAGGTCACGCCCTCATTAGCGATGCGTTGTACTTTGGTTTAGAGAAAACGATTGAAATGTACTTATCAAGGTTAAAAAGACATTATCCTCCTACATTATAAAAACCACGCGTATTATTAATTTTTCCGGATTTGGGTTTCTCTTTAACGGCTTTTAGCAAGGCTTGTTCGTAGCCTAACTCGCGTATGTCGTATTTTTGGTTGCTGAATAAACATGGCATTAAATAGCCGTCGGCTGTTAATCTTAATCGATTACATGAACTGCAATGCCCGCCTTCGCCACCTTCTACCTGGCTAAAACTGCCGGTTGCAAGGTTCATCATATGAATATAACGAACTTCAAGACCATTTTCTTGAGCAAATGCTGCAACGTTCTGAGCATCGGGTTCTTTTGAATTATTTTTTATAACAACATTTAGCTTGATAGGATTTAAACCGGCTTTTTTCGCTGCAACTATTCCTTTTAAAACCTTATCAAGATCGCCCAATCGAGTTATCTGACGAAATTTATCTTTATCTAATGTATCGAGGCTTATATTTATCCTGTTTAATCCCGAATCGACCAATGGTTGAGCAAATTCTTCGAGTAGAAATCCGTTGGTTGTCATGGATAAATCGTCAATGCCATTAATTTCGTGAAGCATTTTTACAAGTGAAACAATACCTTTTCGGACCAACGGTTCTCCACCTGTAATACGAACTTTATTTATGCCAAATGATGCGGCAGTCTTAACAAAATCAACAATTTCTTCAATTCTTAAAATTTTGTTGTGTGGAATATATGGTACGCCTTCTTCGGGCATGCAATATGTACATCGGAAATTGCATTTGTCCGTTACCGAAATTCGCAAGTAATTTATTCTTCTATTATAGGAGTCGTACAGTAACATAAGTGTCTTTTGAAACGATGGTTGTATGCTGTGGTATGGCGATAAAACCTTGTGCAGAATTCATGGCAAACAAGTGAGCAGAGCCATGGTATTCAATAGGGTGAACTTTATTTTCTTTTATTTCTACAGGAATTAAACTGGTGCGTTCGGCTTTTTTGCGTCTGTATTCGATAGCTAAGGGTAGAAAAGCAGTTTTTGCATGATATTCATGTCCCATTACTTTATAAATGAATGGCTTAACAATAAGTTCAAATTGCATAAACGAAGAAACTGGATTGCCGGGTAATCCGAAAAAATATTGATTTCTTTTTTGAGCCATGAGAGTTGGTTTGCCGGGTTGAACTGCAATGGTATGAAAAATCTCGTCGAATTCAAGCTGATGTAGGGCTTGGGGCACAAAATCAAAATCGCCCATTGAGACACCACCACTAAATATCATGATGTCGCACTGGTTCATCATTTTTTGAATGTGGTGGAGGGTGCTTTCGAGCGTGTCTTCTACAATGCCGGAATATTCAGCATTTATGCCAATTTGATTGCATTGAGCTATTATTTGATAAGCATTTGAATTGCGAATCTGAACCTCGTTTGGAAGGTTGAACGGTTCAGTTAGTTCGTTACCCGTTGATGCAACTATAATTTTAGGTTTCTTATATACAGAAATAGTTGTTTTTCCTACGGTAGCCAACGAAGCTATTTCCTGTGGCCGAATAAGGGTGCCTTTTGTCAATACTACTTCGCCGGTTCTAATATCTTCTGCAGCAAATCTGATATTGGGTTTATTTTCAACTTGCTTGATGATTACCTTTCCCTCTTGGTTTATTTCAGTATCTTCAATTTTTGCAACATAATCTGCATTATCGGGGAGTCTGGCTCCGGTCATTATTTTCACACATTCACCTTGATTAAGCTGTTTAATCGGAACATCGCCTGCTTGAACAGTTTGTACTATTTTTAAAGGCTGGTTTACCTCGCTTTTTCTTAAAGCAAAGCCATCCATTGCCGATTTATTAAAAGGTGGAATATCGATATCGGAAAAAACATCTTCGGCAAGAATCCGATAGAGTGCTTCATTAAACGGGATTTCTTCTGTTTGGATAATTTTAGCATGCTCGAGGGCTAATTCTATTGCTTTTTCGAGAGGAATCATATTTTTTTGGATGCAAAGATATATAAAGAAAAATGTATAAGTTATGATTAAAAGGTTGAATTCGTTTTTCATCTACTAAAATCTAATTATTAAAAGTGAAATGGCATTTCTACAACGATTAACAAACGTATGTTTAAATCTACTTTATTGTAAATTTACAGTTGTATTGATTTTTATTTTACCTTTGAAAAAAAAAATGTCGATATACACGGATTTATTAGCAAATCGCTCCTTTTTTTTAATTGCAGGTCCTTGTGTTGTTGAAAACGAAGAGATTACATTTCAGGTAGCTGAATCGTTAAAAAAAACATGTTTGGAACTTGGAATTCCTTTCGTTTTTAAAGCTTCGTACCGTAAAGCCAACCGCAGTGGTATCAGCTCTTTTACAGGTATTGGCGATCATGAAGCGCTCCTTATTCTTCAAAAAGTAAAACAACAACTGCAACTGCCTGTAATCACCGACATACACTTACCCGAAGAAGCAGTGCTGGCGTCTCAATATGTTGACCTGCTGCAGATTCCCGCATTTCTTTGTCGTCAAACCGATTTATTGCTTGCCGCGGCTAAAACCATGCTGCCCGTAAATATCAAAAAAGGACAATTTCTTTCACCAGAAGCCATGAAATTTGCAGCCGAAAAAGTAAAATCAGCCGGCAATGACCAGATTTTTCTTACCGAACGCGGAACTTCGTTCGGATATGGCGACTTAGTGGTTGATTATCGTTCTATACCTACTATGCAAAAGTTGGGTTATCCGGTTATCCTTGATTGTACTCACTCGTTGCAGCAACCAAATCAAAACTCAGGTGTAACGGGAGGCGTTCCACAGTACATTCCGACTATTGCCAAAGCCGGTATTGCAGCAGGAGTCAACGGTATTTTTATTGAAACACACCCGGAACCGGCAAAAGCATTGTCAGACGGAGCGAATATGTTGCCACTAAATGAAGTTTATCCATTATTAAAAACGTTAAAAAAAATATATACAACGTTGAATGAGTAGGTTGATGAGCGAAATGTTTTTGCAAATAGAAAAACAAATTCAGACCTTTTTTGGTTCATCTTTTAAGAATATTGTTCCACTTCCGTTGAGTGGTTCCAATCGCTTTTATTTCAGAGTGTTTTTGAGTGAAGGATCCGCTATTGCTACATACAACGAAGATATAAGTGAAAATGAAGCATTTTTTTACTTGCAAGATTTTTTTTACAATCGTTCATTTTCGGTTCCACGCCTCATTCATATTTTCGATGACAGAAAACTCTATCTGCAAGAAGACTTGGGCGACACCACGCTTTACCAGCTTTTAACCGAAGATCACAAAAAAAATAATGTTATCAGCCCTGAAATCACTCAACTCTACAAACAGGCTATCAACGATTTAATTCAAATTCAGCTTTCAGCTAAGAACGGACTTGATTTTAGCCATTGCTACCCTGTCGAAGCATTTGATACACAAGCTATACAATGGGATTTGAATTACTTCAAATACATGTTCCTTAAACTGGTTCATGCTCCCTTTAACGAAAAAAAGCTTGAAGAAGAATTTCAACATCTGCTAAAAAAGACCGGTGAAGCAGAATGCGACTTTTTCATGTTTCGTGATTTTCAATCGCGGAATATCATGATAAACAACGGAAAGCTTTACTATATTGATTTTCAGGGTGGGCGTCGTGGGCCGTTGTATTATGATATCGCCTCGCTACTTTTTGATGCTAAAGCCGAATTGCCGGTTTCATTCAGGGAAGAGCTTTTTCGCTTTTACCTGGAAGAATTAGGCCATCAAATCAGCATAAATAAAGACCAGAGCGTTCATTTCTTTCACCTGTTTGTATTTTTGCGAATAATACAAGCACTTGGAGCTTATGGTTATCGGGGATTATTCGAACAAAAAGAACATTTTATAAAAAGCTTTGGCCCTGCTTTCAAAAATATGAAATATCTTTTCACTGTTTCTGATTTGAAAAAAGAATTCCCTTATATCACCTCACTGATTGAACAGCAGTTCGAAAATCCCAATCTCGTTACTGGCGAAAAACTTTCGTCGAAGAAGCTGACAGTTACCATTACCAGTTTCTCCTACAAAAACGGTTATCCTGCTGATAATTCAGGGAACGGTGGAGGGTTTGCTTTCGATTGCCGGGCTCTGCCTAATCCCGGGAAAGTTGAAAACCTGAAATACTTTACCGGAAAAGATAGAGCTGTAAAAGACTTCATGGAGCAATCTCCGGAAGTAAAACGTTTTTTGCAATCTGTATATAAATTAGTTGATATCAGTGTTATAAAATATATTGAACGCGATTTTGAACATCTGATGGTCAATTTTGGTTGCACCGGTGGGCAACATCGCTCAGTCTTCGGCGCTGAAAGTTTGGCTCAATATTTATCGGAGAATTACGACATAAACATTAAAGTTATTCATACAAACGAACAAAATTGGGTATTAAAGTAATATGGCAAAAGCAATTATTTTCGCAGCAGGACTTGGAACACGGCTTAAACCGATAACAGACACTATTCCCAAAGCATTAGTCGAGGTTGCCAATAAAAGCCTTCTGGAACATGCCGTTGCTCATCTTTGTTTGTATGGAGTAACTGATATCGTTGTGAATGTTCACCACCATGCTCAAAAAGTAATAGACAAAGCTAAAAAGCTTGCAGAAAAATATCCATGTAACATAACTATTTCAGACGAAAGCGATAAAGTGCTGGAAACCGGTGGCGGGCTAAAGAAAGCTGCACACTTGCTGCAAAACGAACCTTATTTTATTGCTTATAATGTCGATATTTTAAGCGATTTGAATCTTGCCTTGCTCGTTAATTTTCATTTAGAAAACAAAAATCTTTCTTCGCTGGTGGTACGAAGTCGAAAAACTAACCGATATTTTCTCTTCAATGAAAAAATGGATTTGTGCGGCTGGAAAAATATGGCTAATAATGAAATAAAGCTCTCTTCTACAAAAATTCAGCGACTTATTCCTTATGCATTCAGCGGAATACAAGTTATAAGCAGCGAAATGCTTCCGCTATTGCTGCATTGGGGCGAGGTTTTTTCCATTACCGATGCTTATATTAAATTATGTGCTTTTTATAAAATTCAGGGTTTTGTAGATAAAGATTCCTTCTGGATGGATATCGGAACACCCGAAAAACTGCAGGAAGCAAACCGAATTAGATTAGTGTAATAATTTAGAAATTTAAAAATGCTGAAATCCGCAAATTTCTGTTTCTGCACTTTACCTATAATTATGCAATTTTTGAGAGCTTCATTGCTGTATTTATATTTTTTGTATTTTTGATAAAAAAATCAACTATGAAAAAATTTTATATTTTGCTTTTAGCAGTGAGCACAACTGTTTTTGTTTCGTGCGATTTTAATAAATCAACTTCGTTCAATAGTACTCTTAACCTTAAAACGCAGGGAGATGGCATCTCGTGCGATAATATTTCCATCATTGACAATGAAGGTAATGAAATTCAATCACCAACTTTTATTTATGGGCAAGAAATATTTATTAACTTTAATAATATTACCGGGTTTACTAAAGAAAACAACTTTGTATTTCCCGGATTAAAACTCTTAATTTTATCATCAAAAAAAGATACTGTGTTATATTCAGATGATTTATACGCCGACAACACGGATGGTTTCAATCTAAATCCGCTTAAACTTACTGCTAATATTACGTTAGCTTCTCCTATGCATTCCGAAGATAAATATGTAGCATACCTGATGATTTGGGATAAAAAAGGAACCGGCACATTTAAAGTAGAATTTCAATTCAATATAATTCACAATCCTGAAATAACAGTTAAGTCAAAAGATGTTGAATACGAAGAAATTTATCTCTTTGACAACGAAAGCAAGCAAGCCATCACGCATAATTTAATTAGCCAAAATCAAAAAGTTTTTATTTTATTTGAAGGCTTGCAAGGATTTGAAATACAAAATGACAGCATTGCGTGCGGTATTAGCATAAAGGTTACGGACAAAAACAATAATATAATTCTTGACGAAGCTGACTTGATGAAAGACTCTAAAATGCCTTTACAGGAATTTAATAGTCAAATAGCTCCCTATTTCTTGGTTACCGATTCAATGGTAGAAAATCCGCTGAAATGTTATTGTTTGATTTGGGATAAAAACAGTAGTAAGAGTATATCTGCCGAGTTTATGGTGAATGTAAAAAAATAGTCATCAGAGGACTATTTACCTCTACCTTGGAAAATGATTTTAATAGTGTAAATCATTATTTTAAAATCTACATAGAGCGACATATTTTCCATGTATATAAGGTCGTATTTTAATCGTTCAATCATCTCATCTACATTTTCGGCATAACCAAATTTTACCTGTCCCCACGATGTAATTCCGGGTCTTACTTTTTGTAAGTGAGTATAATGAGGTGCTTTTTTTACAATTTGATCGATAAAATATTGTCGCTCAGGACGGGGACCAACCAACGACATATCTCCTTTTAACACATTAAAAAACTGAGGTGTTTCGTCGAGTCTTACTTTTCGCATAAAAAGACCAAAAGGAGTAATGCGAGGGTCGTTTTTGCTCGATAAAGCCGGTCCCATTTTTTCGGCATCTACATACATGCTTCTAAACTTATAAATATTAAAAGGCTTACCATATCGTCCAATTCGCTCATGTGTGTAGAATATAGGTCCCTTGGATGACATTTTAACTCCAAGAGCCAAAAACAAATAAACCGGTAATAATAAAATGATGGCGATAATGGAAAAAAAGATATCGATGAGGCGTTTCAAATTCATTTCAAAAGGAGTCATTAACTCTCGTGAAATCTGAATTAACGGGGCATCATAAGGAGTGGACATGCGAACACTTCCCGTTAAAATATCATACAACGAAGGTATCGCTTTCACTACTAAATCTTTGCTTTCGATTCTATTTAAAATGGCATTTATTTGATCGTGTTCTTTGGTTTCTAATGCTAAAATCACTTCCTGAACTTTCTCTTTTTCAATTATATTGTGCAATTCAGAAACATTTCCCAAATGAGAAAGATAACGTTCTATTCGGTATTTTGGTTTTTCGGTAACACTTACAAATCCTACAAAAAGATTTCCGCTACCTTTGGGCTGTTTGATGAAATACTCGTATAAATCGAAGGCTTTTTTATCGCTTCCTACTATAATGGTTCTAAAACCTATCTTTCTGTTATGTATTTTATGAATTGTACTTGTAGTAATGATAATTCGTGGAATGTAGGTTAAAATAAACTGTGTAGAAAACAGCATCAAAGCAGAACGATAATAATCGTGATAGCTCACAACATAATCGTCCAATACAAAAGCGAAAAATAAAATTACGGTTCCAATAATTGAAATAAGCATTGTTTGCCACAATTCTTTCAACCTCGAACGCCTATATACATCTTGGTAGTAACCGGATAAAAAATGAAGTGTAATCCAAAACAGCGGAATAATGATTAAGCCTAAGAAGAATTTTTCGTCATACGTAAGTTGAATGGGATAACCAAAATATTGTGTTTCAATTATTTTCTTTCGAAAACTAAAAAATAAAAACCACGCTACCGAAGAAAACAAAAAATCAGAAATAATGTATTTCAATATCTGCCTTCTACTATTCATTAAAAGTGAATTAATTTAATATTATCTATTTCTGCATTGCCGGTAGTATAGCCATCTTGCAATACTGTCTGAAAAATTACATTAAAATCGACGGCATCGAGATTAGAATTAACAATATACGATAAATCAACATAAATATGGTTGAACGTAGTAGGATGAGGGTTTATGATTAAAATGGGTGTATTTATTGAAGTTTGTAATTTATTTATCAACAAACCCACTGTAAATGGATGATTGCAACGATAATCAAATTCAAGAAAAATAGCTGTTCCGTTTTTTGGTAATGGATAGGCTTCTGCCGATTTATAATAAAAACGTTGCCTAATTGCATCTATAGAAAATTTGCCATATTTATTTCCGGTTGAATCTGATATAACATACAATAAAGTGTCCGATTCCGTTGCTCTATCGAGACTAAACCCATTTCCCTGAAAATCTTCGCGCCAAGCAAAAACGGTTGCCGATTTATATGAATATACAGGATTTAAGATTAACTTTTTACCTTCCTGCAATACTGTATCAATGTTTATCATATCAAAAAAAGGATAAATAATGCGGCTTGCAGCAATACCATTTACTTTAATGCCTGCTCTTAACGTTACTTTGTGCCTTCCGGTTTCTAATACCGGAAATGTGGTAGGAATTTCATATGTTCCTTGTCGATTGCCGTCTATGTTAACCCATACGTCTGCAATGTTTGAACTTGCCGCACCCTGAGTTGCGACATCTGTGTGTATAGTTGATTGATAAACACTTATATACGAGGGTATTTTTTCCTCTTTATCCCATTTCTTACAGGATCCAAATAAAAAAACTAAAGGTATAAATACGTAAAAATAATTCATGCAAATTTTTGAATAGTTCTATAACGAAAAACTTGCAAAGATATTATTTATTTTACGATTCAAATGAAAATTTTACTCTTTCCATTATTTCAAATGCTATTTTTAGAGCATAATAAGCGTGTTCGAGTGTTACGATGGGATATGTATTGGATTGAATACTATTTATAAAAGCTCGCATCTCTTCAAGAATAGCATTGTTGGGTATTATTTGCGGGTATTCGGAAGTGATTTCGACAGGATTGTTAGTATCGCTAGAACTTGGATTGTTTTGATTGTATTTTGCCCAAATTACTTCAGCTTTTTTATTCAGAAAATCGATGGTGATACAGTTGTCTTTTTGAAACATTTTAATGGTTCGCATGTTATCTATGGAAATTCTGCTAGAGGTCATATGAGCTACACTTCCGTTTTCAAATTCAATTCTAACACTTGCCACATCAGCACTATTGGTTGCAACCACTGCTCCACTTGCACTAATACGTTTAATATTGGATTTGACCGTGTGTAAAATAATGTCTAAGTCGTGTATCATCAGATTTAATACTACCGATACATCAATACTTCGTGGGGTAAACGGTTGCAATCGGTGTGCCTCTATATACATAGGTTTATTTATATAAGGCTCTACGGCTAAAAAAGCAGGATTAAATCGTTCTATATGCCCAACCTGAACCTTTACACCGGCTTCGTCTGCAAGTTTTATAAGGTGTTCGGCCGTCTCTAAACTATGAGTAACCGGCTTTTCAATAAATACGTGTTTTTGATGTCTGATGGCTTCTAAAGCACAATCATAATGGCTAATGGTGGGTGTAACGATATCCACTACATCTACATCCGATAGTATTTCTTCGTAAGATTTATAAGATTTTACGTTAAATTCAGAACTTACAGATTGCTGAACCATTGGGTTTATATCATAAAAACCAACAAATTCAACATTTTTATAATTTTTTAGTGCCTGTATATGATACTTGCCAAAATGACCAGCTCCGATAACTCCTATTCGTAATGCCATTTTTTTTGCTTTGTACAAAAGTAATTCAAAAGACAACGAAGGAAAACATCGTTATAAATGACTTTTCAACAATTAATATTTAATAAGTACTACGATGTTTAGTTTACAAACAAAAGCTTGGTTACGTATGTCTGGCTACCGTCATCGTTGGTTGAGAAAACAAGATAAACGCCTGTACTTACTCTATTCCCGCTAAGATTTTTGCCATTCCAATTAGCTTGTCCTCCTTCGGCATTTGTTTCGTAAACTAAATTTCCTGCTATATCGGTAATTTTTACATGAGCATTTTGTACTAATCCTCTAATGGAAATATTGCCCGAATAATTTGGTCGAACAGGATTTGGAAAAACTTCTACATTGTGATGGAATTCCAATCCTTCTGTTGCAGTGCTTCTGAATGAACAAATACCTTTATCGGTAGCAAAAAATACTTCACCGCTTTTGGGATCGATGGCAATATCGTTGATGCTGTTTGACAATAATGGGCTATTGTCGGTTTTAAAGTGAAAAATTTCTTTTTGGCAATCGGCAGACATTAAAAAAACACCGCCTGATAATGTTCCAACCCATTTTCTGTTAGCTCCGTCTATGGCAATGGCTGTTATGACTTCCGATTCAAAAAGATAGTTTGCCTGTCCTTCAATTTCGTTGGGCAGTTTAATTCGCTGTGCATAAAAAGCTGAATTGTCAAATACTTGTGAAGGATTATAATAAAAAACCAAACCTTTGGCAGTACCTACCCAAAGCAATCCGTCTTTATCTTCGGCTAAACAATATATATCGTTAGAAATTTCTTCGCCTTCAGGACTCGTAATGGTTACTTTCTTTGTTTTATCGTCCGACAAATTGTCTAACGTGCCATTTTCTGAATAAGCAAACATACCTCCGCCTTTTGGGAAAATAATCCATTTTATGCCGTCCGATGTGCAATACAACTCTCCGGTTATTTTTATTCCGCCCATAGCATTGGTAAGCGATATCGATTTCCATGAACCATCAGGCTTACGAACCGTTAAATTATTTTGAACTTCGGAATTTATTGTCCATAAGTTTCCGTCTTTGTCGAAATCTAAACCGGTAACTCGTACAAATGGTGAACCCGGAATAATATTTTGCAAGGGGCTATTATTATCGTCATAAACTTCTATCACTTTTCCATTATTGACTTCTATCAATCCTCCACCATACGAACCGAAGTACGCTTGTTTAGAGTTCTTAGGGTTTACTTTAACAAAACAAATATCTTTCATTCCAGATAATTTTGGTGAATTTACAGCAGTTAACGAAAACCACTGCTCACCGGTAAAATTGTATATTTCAGCAGCTGCCCATTGGTTATTCCATGAACTGCTTAATGCTCCACGTGCTACCCAAACATTATTTTCACCACAATCAATTCTCATACAGCCATTATTTTGCGGACCGTTGGGTTGAATAAATGTTACAATATCGTTGGGATTGGAAGCAAGTTTTTTTACTAAACCGCCATAAGCATCGGCAATCCATAAATTATTTAGCTCGTCGTATGCTGCATCTATCGGATTTACTCCCCATACATTATAAATTGTAGGATTTGCAGAAATGTTGGTATAGATGGTTGATTTGGAGTACTGGCTAATAATTAATTTCCCATTCGTTAATGAAAGTGAAGAGATATTTGTAATAGATGTATCTAATACATCCCAAAGTCCATTATTCTCAATATAAACTTTATCCTCATTCTGATTATCAGATTTATATGCAACTATTATTTTATTATTGAAATACACTACTTTACTATAATGACCGGAGTAATTGGGCAGATTCGTTATTTTATTCCAATTTTGATAATTTGCTAGATTAATACCGCTTAATGAAGCCCTGTACAAACCTTCGCTGGTTGAAGCATACAAATGGCTATCGGAAAACGCTAAAGATGTAACATTTATATTTACTCCATTGGTCCCGATAAAATAGGTTTCTTTTATTTCGAATTTGGTTAAATCTAAAACAACAATTCCAAATCCGCATGAAAGATAAGCATTACCATTGTAAAAAGTAATATCGTTAATAGCTTTGTTGCCAATAATGGGCTTTTGATAAATATCTGACACATTAATTATTTGGTTTGCTTTTACAATATCGATGTTTCCGTTTTCATAACCAATAACTAATAAATGGTCGTTGGGGGAATAATTAATAGCAGTGATTACTACATCCGATAGCCCACTGTTCTTATCTAATTTTTTAATGGAATTGTCATTCTGATTGTAGGAAAAAAGTCCTCCGCTTGTTAGGCAATAAACTGTATTTGAAGTAGGAACAACCTTTTTACCTTGCGAGTACGATAAATGTGTACGCCATTGCAGGACAGGAATTTGCGAAAATATACTGAACGATACTAGAAATACGAAACTAAAAGTCAACCATTTCATCATAGAAAAAAAATTTAGTTATAAAACTGAAAATTAGCTAAAAAATTGTACAAAGCTATTAAAAAAAAGCCCTTCAACTCGAAGGGCTTTTTATTTTCTATGGTACATTAATTAATTATTTCTACCCAATTATGTGGGTCAGGAATATCTCCGAACTGAATGCCTAAAAGCGTCTGATACAATTTAGTTGAAATAGGTCCGGGTTTGCCATCTTTACAGAATTTGTATTCTTTTCCTGTTTCGATATCTAAAATAGTACCAATGGGGCTAATAATAGCTGCTGTTCCGCAAGCTCCAACTTCGTCAAACGATTCGATTTCGTCTAAAGCGAGGGGGCGTTGCTCTACTTTTAAACCCATATCCTCTACCAATTGCATAATACTTTTATTTGTAATAGAAGCAAGAATAGACGAAGATTTGGGTGTAATATAGGTGTTCCCTTTAATTCCAAAGAAATTCGCAGCGCCTATTTCATCTATATATTTTTTTTCTTTTGTGTCTAAATACATAGGCGAGCCGCAACCGGCATTGTGAGCTTTAATAACTCCTCTTAAACTGGCTGCATAATTGCCCCCAACTTTGAATGTTCCGGTACCAAGTGGAGCAGCTCGGTCGCTATCGCGAATGATGGCTATTTTAACAGGATTAAATCCTTCTTTAAAATAAGGTCCAACAGGGCTAACAAAGACAATAAACATATATTCCGATGCCGGTTTTACGCCTACTTCTGCTCCCGAACCAATGAGTAAGGGGCGGATATAAAGTGATGCACCGGTGCCATATGGTGGAACAAATCGTTCGTTCAGCTTTACTACTTTCGTAATTGCTTCGTGAAACAGTTCGTTTGGTACTTCGGGCATAAATAATCCTCTTGCAGAATGTTGTAATCTTTTTGCATTTTCGTCCCATCGAAACAATCGTATTTTGCCATCTTTGCCACGATAAGCTTTTAAGCCCTCGAATGCTTGTTGCCCATAATGCAGGGCTGTGGCTGCAATATGTATGGGCATTGTTTCGTCTTTACTTATTTCTAAGTCAGACCATTTTCCGTCCTTGAAATAAGAACGAACATTATAATCGGTTTTTACATAACCGAACGGTAATTTCCCCCAATCTAACATAATTTTTTTGTTTATTCGTTATCAATTTGAATTATTTCAAAAGGAATTTGAATAATATCGGCATATTCTTCGCCAATATCTTTCATGTCCTCGTCATCTTCTTCGAAATACCATTTTATTTTAGCATTTGTGCCTTTTTTTACAGCATCTTCTATTACCAAAAACATAGATAATAACGCCTTAGACGATGCTGTATTTAAATAATCCAACTTAAAGTGAACAATCGTTTCGGGATTTGGATTTTTGAAATAATCAGAAAACCAATCAATAATGGGTTGATAAAAAATATTTACATTTTCGGGTAAACTTTTTCCTTTTATTTCAAAAATATTTTTCTCCTTATCGAGATTCACACTTGGACTATCAATGGTAGCCTCAATAACCAATGGATTCATATTGTCAATTTTTATTAATGATTATCTTATATATAAAATACTCCAGATTGCTTTGTGTGTTGAAAAAATAAAACTCGATATTGTTGTTCGATTTTCGCGCCATATCTAAAAATCCCAATCCCGCACCTCCTTTTTTGCTGATGGCACCTTCTACTAATTGTTGTTTGTAAATTTCTCTCAGTTCTTCTCTTGTTTTGTTCTTTATTAGCATTTCTTTCTTTAATAGAAAAGATTTCTGCTCTTGGTTTACAAGGTTCCCGGAATATATTTCAATGTTATTTTCGTTTTCGAGCAGTAAAATGGAACCTCTTTTAGTAAAAAAATAATTTACAGAAGCGAGCGATATGGTGTGTTTTTCGATGTTTTGTATGCATTCGACTACAATATTAAATACTTTTTTTTGAGTTTGACGATTAATGTTGGTGTGTTCGAAACTACTTTCTAATGTAAGCAAAATAGATTTAATGATTTCGTGGTTTACTTCACCTTCGTATAGAAGTATTAACTTACTTGCCAGAAATTCAGGCGATATTTCTTTTAAATAATCAGTTAATAATAATATTTCAGCTTTAGATGTCATGAAAATTAACAGCCTTAAAGATAAAAAAAATTTAACGTAAAATAAATACTCTTAAGTTAGGTTTTAATAATTATTTGTTCTTTTTATAAATCTGTCCATTTTTATCGAAATAAGAGGACATGGAACCAATAATAGATTCGTGGTAACCGAGAATGAGAAAAGAATTTAATTTTAGTGCTTTATAAAACTTGAAAAGCATTTTGTTTTGCAATTCCATATTGAAATAAATCAAAAGATTTCTGCACATAATGACATCAAATGCTTCTGTATCGGGAAGTGGATCACAAATTATATCGTGTTTGTAAAATTTTATTTTACCAATAAATTCAGGTTTTATAAGAAAAATATCTTTAATAGGGTTAATAGTAAAGTATTTAGAATATGGTATGGTATAATTTAGCGGATCTCTGTTTAAAACTAAATCGAAATTTTTAAGGTATTCAGCATCTAAAAAATATCTAAAACGCCCTTCTTTTGCAGAAGATAAAACATCGGAATTTAAATCAGTTGCAATAATTTCTGCTCTATCTAATAACTGATGCTCGTTAAGCATCATCAGCATAGAATATGGTTCGTGCCCATAAGAGCACCCCGGATGCCAAATTCTTATTTTTTCTTTATTTTTTAAAAATGGGATTACTTTTTCTTCAAATTCAATCCATACCGTTGGGTCGCGAAAAAACTCGGTGGTATTTACCGTAATATTTTTTACAATCGTTTCTATTATGAGAGGATTATTGTTTATCTTTTCTATTAACTCTTTTATGCTGCAGTTGTGGTCTGACAGTATTTTTTCTAATCTTCGTTCGAGCGATTTGGGCGAATAATCGAAAAAATCGTAGCCCGATAAATTGTATATGGTGCTTATTAATAATTTTGTATCTTCTGCATTTATTTCCATCCTACAAACGTACAAATTTTTTAAACATAGCATTTTATTCTTATCAATTCTTTTACATTTTTTATTTTCACATCTAAAAAGCTGTTTTTGTTTCGTTTTTTTCTACTAACTTTGAACATCTAATTTTTACAAATAATGAAATTTGGTATAGTATTATTTCCCGGTAGCAATTGCGATCACGATGTAGTTTATTTGTTACGTGATATTTTAGAGCAAGAAGTCGAAATGCTTTGGCATAAAGAAGCAGATTTAAAAAAAGTAGATGCTGTCATCATTCCCGGTGGCTTTTCGTATGGCGATTATTTAAGAGCGGGTGCTATAGCTCGGTTTTCTCCCATAATGAACGAAATAATAAACTTTGCCGAAAAAGGTAAATTTGTGTTTGGTATTTGCAACGGATTTCAGGTGCTTTGCGAGTCAAAGTTATTGCCCGGTGCGTTATTGAGAAATGCTAACCAAAAGTTTATTTGCAAGAATGTTTTTATTAAAACAGAAAACCACAATACATCACTTACTTCGTTGCTTCCAAAAGACAAAGCATTGAAAATTCCTATTTCGCACGGTGAGGGGAATTACTTTGCAGATGTCAATACTTTAAAAGAAATGAGGTTAAATAATCAAATACTATTTCGTTATTGTGATTCCAATGGCGTTATTTCTTCTGAAGCGAATCCGAATGGTTCTGTAGATAATATTGCCGGCATATGCAATAAAAATAAAAATGTTTTTGGTATGATGCCTCATCCCGAAAGAGCTGCCGATGATGAATTATCAAATACGGATGGAAGAGCTTTTTTTGAATCGATTATTAAAAGCCTTTCTTAAGATTTTTTCTTTTTCTTTAAATAACGTAAAAGTAACCAAAGTCCTCCAAATAGAATTATCCAAAGCGGCCATAGATATAATACTCCAATAAAGAACCACAATAAACCATTCCAACCTCCGGATAAGCTTTTTCCTATTTTTGACCAGAATCCGAATTCTCTTGTTCTGTGTTCGTAAAATGTTAAGGTTAAGGTAGATAAGCTGGTTTGATTTTGTAGATATTTTAATCTTCCTTCAAGCGATTCAATATCTGCTTGCAATGTGCCAATTTCTCGTTCAATATCGAGCATTTCAGCAACCGATTTAGCATGCTTTAACAATTCGCTATAGCGTTGCATCACATCTTTTTTAGATTTTATGCGAGCTTCAACATCCACGTATTCTTCTGTTACATCTTTTACTTGTATGTCTTTGTTGTCTAATGAAGAGATTACAGTGTTTAGCGAATTAACAAAATCGTCAAATTTTTGACTTGGAATTCTAACTTCCAGCATGTATTGCTTTTGCTCGGTATAATCATATGAATATTCTTTTGCAATATAACCTTCAAAGAATTTAACTTTATCTTCGATATACTTTTTTGTTTTATCTACACTATCTGTTTCGAATGAAATACTGCCTTCTTTAATAAGTTTTCGTTCGGTAATGGTTATTGGTTCGTTTGGTTGTTCGTCGGATTTTTTAGTTGTTTCTTCTTCATTTATTGCTGCTTCGCTTGTGGCAACAGTGGATATTGATTTTTCTGAATTATAATTATCGCTGCTTTTGTATGCATTACTTCCACAAGAAATAAATAACAGGAAAATAATTGCCAATAAATATGTTTTCATAATAATTGTTTTTATTCAAAGGTATTACTTTTTTTTAAATAAAAAAAGCTGCCTAAATAGACAGCCTCTTCTTTTCGATTTTAATTATAAGGTATATTACCAGCCAAATAATTGATATTTACTCATCATTTCTTTTACCTCACCGCCAACTTTAGCAATAACATCTTCGTTATTGATATTAGCAATAACGGTATCAATAAAATTAACAACTGTAGGCATGTGTTCTTCTTTTAATCCGCGTGTAGTAATGGCCGGAGTGCCAACTCTAATACCCGAAGTTTGGAAAGGTGAGCGACTATCAAAAGGCACCATGTTTTTGTTAATGGTAATATGAGCCTTAACCAACGTATTTTCAACTTGTTTGCCTGTAATATCAGGGAATTTAGTTCTCAGGTCTATAAGCATAAGGTGATTATCGGTGCCACCGGAAATAATTTTATAGCCTTTAGCCAAAAAAGCATCTGCCATTGCTTTGGCATTTTTTCTAACTTGTTGAATATATTGTTTATAACTTGGCAACAATGCTTCACCAAAAGCTACAGCTTTAGCAGCAATAACATGTTCAAGGGGACCGCCTTGCATTCCGGGGAATACTGCAGAGTCAATCAAAGCCGACATCATTTTAATTTCTCCTTTTGGAGTAGTATAGCCCCATGGATTCGGAAAATCTTTACCTATTAATATAATACCACCGCGGGGACCACGCAATGTTTTATGAGTTGTTGAAGTTACGATATGACAATGTGGGAAAGGGTTATTTAGTTCTTTTGCAGCAATAAGTCCGGCAGGGTGTGCAATATCTGCCATCAACAAAGCACCTACTTTATCGGCAATAGCTCTCATTCGTGCAAAATCCCAATCGCGACTATATGCAGAAGCTCCAGCTACGATTAACTTAGGCTTATTTTCCAATGCCAATTTTTCCATCTGGTCATAATCAACCATACCGGCATCTTCGCGAACTTGATATGCAATGGGTTGATACAAAATACCCGAATAGTTTACAGCCGAACCATGGGTAAGATGTCCACCATGAGCTAAATCTAAACCTAAAAATTTATCTCCGGGTTTAAGAATTGCTAACATAACAGCTGCATTTGCCTGTGCTCCGGAGTGAGGTTGAACATTGGCATATTCTGCACCAAACAATTCTTTTAATCTGTCAATCGCTAATTGTTCGGATTTATCAACCACTTCGCAGCCACCATAATAACGGCGACCTGGATAACCCTCAGCATATTTGTTGGTCATTACCGAACCCATTGCCTGAAGCACATATGGACTAACAAAGTTTTCCGAAGCAATAAGTTCAATGCCATTTAACTGGCGTTGATATTCTTCTTCGATTAAATTAAAAATCTGATTATCTTTTTCCATATCATTAAAGTTTAAAAAGCAAAGGTAGTTTTTTTAATAATGAGTTCAAAACAAAAAGTGTTTTTTTATGAGCATAATAACAGATTAAACTACTGAAAATTAAATCAATTATCAACATAGAAAATTAAAATATTTTAACATTTTTTTTGTTAAAATTAAAAATCGTTTTACTTTTGTACCACAAACTAATGTTTAACTAAAAAATTATTATTATGGAAGAACAAGTAATGGAAACCAAAAAACGTCCTACGTTTATTACAGTTTTAGGAATTTTAGGATTTATCGGAGTAGGTTGGCAAATCATTTCCGGAATCATCACAATGGGTGCAGGTGCAGTAACTTCTGCTGTTACAAGTGCCGGTTCATCTTATGCTGAAGGTTTGAGTAATATTGAAGGCATGGAAAATGTTGAAGGTATGGATCAAGCTATGGCCGGATTAAACGAAGCTGTTGATGCTGCAAATAAGTTAGCTCAAAATGCTACTATTCTTGGTATTATTAACATTGTTGCAGCTTTAGTATGCTTACTAGGAATTATTTGGATGTGGAAACTTCAAAAGAAAGGTTTCTTTGTTTATGTAATTGGCGAAATTGCTGCTCCAGTAGCAACTTTAGTACTCGTTGGCTTTGGCTTAGGTGGTTTTATGGCTACTTTAGGATTTATTTTCCCTATTATTTTCATTATACTCTGGGGTTTGAATCTAAAACACATGAGTTAATTTTATTGTTCTCTTATAAAAAAGAGGCTGTCTCAAAATCGAGACGGCCTTTTTTTTAAATATTTTTGTAACTTTATTTGTTTATCTTCGTCATAGTTTCATTAAAATAAAAAAATGAATATTTTTGATTACAATAAAACGGTTGATTTGTATGCAGATGCACTGTTTCGATTTGTACTTAAAAATATTAAAAACAAAGAAAAGGCGGAAGATATAGTGCAAGATAGTTTTGAAAAAATGTGGAAAAATATTGACAAGATAGATGCTCAGAAAGCAAAATCATATTTATTCACAACTGCCTATCATGGTTTTATAGATGTTATTAGAAAAGAAAAAAGAACCACCTCTTATGAGCCGGAGCATGAGAAGCTTCAAGTATATCATTCACCAAATCATGATTTGCAGGAAATACTTCACCAAGCCATTGACAAACTACCACCTGATCAAAAAGCGGTTGTTTTGCTCAGAGACTACGAAGGATACTCATACAAAGAAATAGCTGAAATTACAGAATTATCAGAAGCTCAGGTTAAAGTATATATTTTCAGAGCAAGAACGTTTTTAAAAGATTATATTGGGAATATATCGGTATTAATATAAATGAACATCAATCGCCAAAATATTGAATTACTGTTTCTTGAATACTTCGAAG
>Ga0116186_1000943_pt1 | contig 31653 bp, 26 predicted proteins | sample AD_JPNNA4_MetaG_FD_89806 | JGI IMG/M metagenome (GOLD analysis project Ga0116186, IMG submission 89806) | Active sludge microbial communities of municipal wastewater-treating anaerobic digesters from Japan - AD_JPNNA4_MetaG | ecosystem: Engineered > Bioreactor > Anaerobic > Digestate | place...
TAACAATTAAAAATCAAAAGCATTATTTGCTATTTCAAGAATTTTATCTTTGTTCAATGGCTTCGTCAGTACTCCATTAAATTCGCTCATGTCAAACTGTTCATGAATAAGTGCCTTGTTGTGGGCTGAAAGGGCAAATATTTTAATCTTATTCTTCGGTATGTTCATGGTTGTACGAATATAATGTACAGTTTCAATGCCATTCATTACAGGCATTTCAATATCCATAAAAATCAGTCGGATTTCATCTTTCAATATAAGGTCTATGGCTTCTTTGCCATTATTTGCTTCAACTACAGCATATCCGGCTTTTTTAAGCAGCTCTTTTATGATATAGCGGTTAACAACGATGTCATCAACAATTAATATTTTCACAATGTTTTCTTTTTTAACCAAGCTCACTCAGCGTCCGGACAAGGTTCATACTTTTTATTTCTACCTCAGAGCCTTCAAGTTCAATAATTTTATCATTTTTAAACTCTGTTAGTGTACGAATAAAACTTTCCTTAGTTGTCCCGGCAAGCTCTGCCAGTTCGCGCCGGGTCAATGGGAACGAAAATCGATGGCTTTTGTATATTTTATCCGAAAAATAGAGCAATACATCGGCAATTCGCCCCGGAAGCTGCTTGTGCGTTTGGCTCATCAGCCTGTCAAACAAATCGAGCCCTTTTATACTGATTAACTCAATGATTTTTCTTGCAACATTGGGATTAGATGCTATGATCTCTGAAAAACAGCCTGCTTCAATAATTTGAATATCGCAGGGTTCTATTGTCGAGGCTGAGTATTGGTGGACATCACTGCCAAATACCGAAAGCAATCCAATAAAAGAACCTGGCATGGCAAGTTTGAGAATTACGCTTTTATTCATTCGCCCTTCACGATATATTTTTACAAGCCCCGATTTTATGAACATAACATGCGATGCCGGCGTTTTTTGCATAAAAATAATATCTCCTTTTCTGTAATGAACTGTAGTACTGCACAACTGCAGCTTTTTATTCTCAGCCTCAGAAAGCAAATCAAAAATATCCTTTGTTGTACTATTGATGGCCATTTTTAAGTTTGATATTTATTACTAAGATAAATAAAAATATCTTTTTTGATGATATTAATCATTATTTATATTATAAAAATGAAGCTTATACTAATTTTGATAGCTAAACATTTTTATAATTATATTTGACATTCGGTTTCGGATGGCAAAAAAATTAAATTTACTATAACGTTTTTTTATAATAGTCTGACTTTTTTAATGAATGACCCAAATCTGTTTAAAATGAAACAATTAGATACTATACTTGTTATCGACGACTCTAGCACAAACGTTGTACTCATCGAGGCAGTTTTGAATAACAAAGGTTATCAGATAGCTACAGCACTAAGTGTAAAAGAAGCTTACGCTTTGATGGACAAACACAAACCCAAGCTCATATTGTTAGATTTGCTCATGCCCCGTATCAATGGCTTTGACTTTTTGAAAGAAATAAAAGAAAATAAAAATTTTCAGGATATCCCTGTTATTGTAGTTTCTGCTTTAACAGATATTGAAACTATTAATAAAACCAAAGAACTTGGAGCTGTTGGGTTTATTAAAAAGCCTATAGATATTCACCAACTACTTGAATTGGTTGAAAATATTTTTGTTAAAAAATAAATTTTGTACATTCACACTTTAATATAATCTTTTGTTTTATTTGCATAATGAAGGAGTTAGAAGATAAAAATTACATAGAAACCCTCTTAAATGCTATTACTATCGAAGAGGCAATAGCTTCATTTTCATTGATAGATGATAAAATCATTGACCTTTTACAATGTTCTTCTGACGACTTTCTTACACTAAACGACCATTTCAAAGTTTACCATAAAGAGTCAAAAAATCTTTCGGGCAACGCAAATGAAATTATTGAAGCATTAACAGACAGAAATTTAATCTGTTCTTTTTCAGAACTAAAGAAAATTGCAGACAATTTCAACCAAATATCAAATACTTTTGCTTCAAATATCGAGAATTTTGATATTGAGCTTAAGAAAATAAAAAACAAAGTAGAGTCAATCGTTATCATTCAGCAAAGTTACAAGCAAAATATCCTTTCTGTAAATGTATTGCTTGCCAATGTTGATAAAAATGAAAGCCTAAATATAGGGGCTTTTGATAAAAAAATTGTTAGCTTTTCAAATCTTATCAAAGAAGATTTTTTACAAACAGAAAAACTAATTAGCGAATTTGCTTTATTGGCATCTGAAGGCAATAATTTTCTTGATAAGGTAAAAAAAGAAACATACAGTACCCTGTTAATTCTCAATGATCAGATTGATTCAAGCTTAAAGCTTTTTAATAAAAAAAACCAGGAAGCATCACAGCTTATCGATTTCTTTAAAGGCCTGAATGAAAAAAACTCCGGTAAAATAGCCAATATCATTACCAATCTGCAATATCATGATATTATAAGGCAAAAAATAGAACACATTCAGAATACTCATAAAGATATTATAAAAGAGCTAAAGTCCATTCAAAACAATGAAAGCGAAGTCATACAGCTTCATAATAAGGTAAAAATATACATAAAAATCAGGGATGTAGCAGGTTTACAGGCAGCTCAGCTCATACATGCCAATAACCAATATCAGGCAGCAATCAACCAGATTTCGGAAAATCTCGAAACTCTTGGAAATGAGATGATTACTATAAGCAGCACCTGCAATAACTTTGTAAGCAGATCTGAACACGCCAAAGATGTTTACCTAAATACAATAGTAGAATTGCTTAACAATGCCCTGAAATATATCAGGCAGATGAACCAACAGCTTGATGCTATAAAAGATAAGATAGCTACACTGAAGCAACGCAAAGGTGAGATAGATGCCGTTATGCAGAACATTCATCAGCAAAAGGTCAATATTGAAGTTGAATTAAAAAATATAAATATTAACAATAAATATTTAAGCCAGGCATCAGAAGTTCTAAAAGAAACCGATGATTTATTCAAGAAATATTCAACGCTTTCAAAAGAATTAAATCAAAAACTTGGCCTTTCAGAAAATATAAGTATCCTTGGACAAGACAAACTTGTTGAAGCCTTTGGCCAGATGAACAACAGTTTGCCTCTAATGATTGATTTGCTCAAAAAAAGCGCCCAAACAGTTGAAGAATACTTGTCGGTAAATACAAACATTAGCCTTAATGTTTCCGAGAGCATAAAAAAATCACTGCACAATATCAAGTATTATGAGCTTTTCGAGAAGTCCAGCGAAGTAATAATCCAAGAGCTCAATACGCTCAATGCCCGTCTCAATAGTGGCTCAGGAGAGCTTAATAAAATCAGCAAAGAAGAAAATTTGAAACTTTTAAAATCCAGATATACAATGGCCAGTGAGCATTATATCCACGATCAAATCTCAAACCTTGAAAATGGAAAGCTTACAGAAGGAGACATGGAAGAGATTGTAAAGCAGGCCAATGAAAAAAATGAAGAAGACGATGATAATTTGGAATTATTTTGATTAACTTTAAAATAAAAAAATGAAAGCCAAAAGTTCTAATAAAGAAACTATTACAAACGACAAAAAACATACTATTGTTATCGAGAAAGATTTTTCATTAAACACCATCGAAACAATAAAAGCAGACATTGATACCATTTTGGACAACAACAAAGAGCTACATTTAGAATTCAAAAAAATTGAAAGTTTTGATTTGAGTTCTATTCAATTTTTATATGCACTAAAGCAAAAATTAGGCAACAATCTTAGTTTTAACTTAGATTTAAAACCCGAAATAAAAACAATAATTAACCATAACGGTTTGGATAAAATAATAAATTCTTAATATTTTTAACAGCAAATACCATTACCATGGCAAAAACAATTTTAATAGTTGACGATTCAGAAAGCATTAGAGAAGTAGTAAGCTTTACCTTGGAAAATGAAGGATATAAGGTATTAGTTGGTGTCGATGGAAAAGATGCCCTTAAATTTTTAGATGGCTCTGAAATCGACCTTGTAATTACAGACTTGCACATGCCTGTAATGGATGGTATAGAATTGATAAAAGAAATCCGAAAGATGGAAAAATATCAACGTATCCCAATCCTTTTTCTTACTACCGAGTCTCAAGCTGCCAAAAAAATGGAAGCAAAAGATGCCGGCGCTACCGGTTGGATAATCAAACCTTTTGTTCCGGCAAAACTTATAGCTGCAATAAATAAAGTAATACGCTAATGGATAATTTCCGAAAAAAATTTATTGAAGAAGCTTATGAGCATATCAACGAAATAGAGCAGGCGTTGCTTGTGCTCGAGCGCGACCCCGAAAATAAAGAACTGATAGAGAAGGTGTTCAGGGCCATGCACTCACTCAAAGGCGGAGGGGCTATGTTTGGCTTTGACAGGGTCAGTGAATTTACCCATAACTTAGAAAATGTATACGACTTGGTCAGAAATGGCCAGATGTACGTTTCAAAAGAACTTTTGGATGTTACCCTTCAGTCTGTTGACCATTTAAAAAACCTGCTCAATGATGATAATGTTGAGGATGAAACTGTTGTAAACCAACATGCAGCATTATCAAACCAGATTCAAAAAATTATTGACGAAAAAGTTGCTTTAACTCAAAATACTGAAGCAAAAAAAGATATTTCTGCCGCAACTCAGGCAAAAGATGTGGATTCTCAGTGCAATACTTTTTACATCCACTTTTTGCCCAACGAAAGCATTTTTGACAATGGCACAAACCCGCTATACCTCATAGATGAATTGCACGCCTTGGGAGAATGCATTGTTTTGCCCCATTTTGACAAAATCCCCCCTTACGATAATTACAAACCTACAAGCTGTTATATATATTGGGAAGTTTATCTGGCTACCAAAAGCAACATAAACGCCATTTCTGATGTTTTTATATTTGTTGAAGATGAATGCAAGATTGATATTCAGAAACTGAGTGACACCAATCTGCTTAAGAATAAAGAATTTGTTGACAATATACATGCTCAATACAACAAAGGAAAAGAAGCAGATGTATTGCAGCTTCATCAATATTCGGCTTCTGCTGAGATTCAAGATGCCAAAGAGTCCGGAACTGCAGTTAAAACTTCTGAGAAAAACGTTGTAAGCGCAAAAAGTAATACCATTTCGAGTATCCGTGTTTCATCCGAAAAACTCGACAACCTGATGAACCTGGTGAGCGAACTGGTTACCACTCAAGCCCGGCTTAGCCTTTATGCCGATCAGGATAATAATCCCGAACTTATCGCCATTGCTGAGAATGTCCAAAAACTTTCACGTCAATTGCGGGATACAGCGTTTAGTATTGTGCTTATCCCTATTGAAAACCTGATGACCCGCTTTCAGCGGTTGGTACGTGATTTGTCCCAGGATTTGAGCAAAGAAGTACAATTTATTGCCGAAGGGACAGAAACAGAGCTTGATAAAACCATTATAGAAAACCTTACCGATCCTCTTCTCCATATTTTAAGAAATAGTTTAGATCATGGTATTGAACCCCCTGCCATACGTTTAAAAAATGGTAAACCCCGGCAAGGGACAATATTATTAAAAGCTTTTTATTCGGGGGCAAACGTCCATATTCAGGTATCAGATGACGGGGCGGGTATTGATGTTGAAAAAATCAAACAAAAAGCAATTTCTAAGGGTATAATAAGTGCTGATGCTAATCTTTCTAACCGCGAAATTCTGGACATTATCTTTATGCCTGGCTTTTCAACAGCTACTAACATTACTGAAGTTTCTGGCCGCGGGGTAGGTATGGATGTAGTCAGACGCAAAATTGCCGATATCAGGGGTGAAGTCGAAATTGATTCTAAACCCGGACAAGGAACTGTTACCACTATCAAGTTACCTTTAACTTTGTCTATCATTGATGGTCTTTTGGTCAAGATACATGACGTTTACTATGTTATCCCGCTTACCTCGGTGGACAAAATCTATGCTGCTGACCATAGTAAGGTGTATAATACATTTAATAACCTGATAGTCCTTGATGGTGAGCAAATTCCATTCTTTTACTTACGTAATGAATTTGAACTTGAAGAAAACACTTCCCTGGGCGAACAAATCATCATTGTAAGATATGAAGACAAACGTATCGGGCTTGTTGTTGATAGCGTTGTGGGCGAATATCAGGCAGTATTGAAACCTTTAGGTAAATATTATAAAAATCAGGAAATAATTTCTGGCGCTACAATTTTAGGGGATGGAACTATTGCACTTGTGATAGATACAAATAAAGCAATCAAATTTTTCTCACAGAAATTTGCAAAAATGGAGGAAGTAAAATAATGACTGACAAAGTATCAAAAATCAATTCGTATTTGACTTTTAAACTTGGGGACGAGTTTTTTGCCACTAATGTAAGCAAAGTGTTGAACATATTAGAAATGACCAAAGTAACCAAAGTGCCCAAAGCCCCGGTTTACATGAAAGGGGTCATTAACCTCAGAGGTTCGGTTTTGCCACTTGTGGATACCCGCATCAAATTTGAAATGTCCGAAACGGTATATACACCCAATACCTGTATTTTGGTACTTGATATACTTCTCAATAATGAATCTGTCCACGTGGGTGCTTTAGTAGATTCCGTACAAGAAGTGGTAGAAATTGATGATAATGCCATTCAGCCTGCCCCAAGTATTGGAACCCGTTACCGTACTGAGTTTATTGAAGGGGTAGCCAAAATAAACGAAGAGTTTGTGATGATCCTTAATATGGACTTGATTTTTTCGACCGAAGATATGAGTATTTTGAAAGAATCATTTGCTGAAAATAAAGAAGAAGCTACGGCATAAAAATACTTTTAGAGTCGTTGCTAATATTTAAGTTTGAGGAATTTGATTAACCTTTTGTATTAATGTAATCAAATTCATTTCACAGGTATTTTTTTGACATAAATAACAGTAATGTCATTATAAAACTTTTATCTTTGAAAGTTACAGGGATTTAATAAATCTAATAGTCTGCTGCCACAAAAAAGAGAGACCTTAAATATCAGGAAAAATAAAGAACAAAGCCGAAAAGCTTTGATTAAAGGTGCATTTTTTGATGAAAAATTAAGCTATATACTTATTAACCATTACGTTAGGTTTTTTATCAGAAAAATTAACTAAAGATAGTAGTATAAAAATTTGCTATCTGTAAAGATTGTTTTCTGTTTGTTTGTCAGCGAATTATTAGGTACAATAATAGCTAATCGATTTGAGAAATAATACTAAAAAAATAATAATATGTCTATAAAAAAAAATTCTCGATTGGCAATTAGTATAATTTGGATAATTACTTTTTTTACTACTAATCAGCATATTACGTATTCTCAAGCTGTAAGTTCAACTTTTGATAAGGTTACTATTAAAGATGGGCTGTCACAATCGACAGTAAACTGTATTATTCAGGATAAACATGGGTTTATGTGGTTTGCAACCTATGGCGGCCTTAATAAATATGATGGGTACTCTTTTACGGTTTACCAAAACGATGAAAACGACAGTACAAGTATAGGAAGCAACATTAACGAAGTCTTATTTGAAGATAGCGAGGGCTTTATTTGGATAGTGAATAATGGAAACGGAGGATTGGATAAATTTGATCCCGAATCAGGGATTTTCTACCACTACAAACACGACCCCAAAGACCCTGCCAGTATAAGCAGCAGCACAGTAAACTATGTTATGCAGGATAAATCCGGCAATATCTGGGTATGTACAAATAACGCACTTAACCTTGCCGTACACGAAAAAGGTAACAGAGGGGCTAAAACTACTTTCAAGCGGTTTATGAGCCCTTCAGGTAACAATTTTGTCAGAGCTTATGAAGATTCGAAAGGCAATTTGTTGTTGTTTTCTAAAAACCTGTATTATTTTGACCGGCAAACTAATACTTTTACAGCCTCTATTCAGCTTCCTAATGAAAGGATTATTTCATTCTGCGAGGATAAAAAGCAAAATATCTTTGTTAGTACACAAACCGCCGGAGTTTTTAAACTCGAATGGGACAACAACAGTTCAAGATACAAACTTGGCGATAACGCCAAAATAAACCCGGCTCCAAAAAACAGATGTTGTGTTACTATAGATAATTTTGGAATGCTTTGGATTGGGACTGAAACAAAAGGACTGTTCAGGTTCAATCCTGAAACAGAACAAATGGTTAATTTTGTCCCGGATAAATTAGACCCCCGCTCTCTCAGTGATGGAAATATATATTCACTTCGTGTTGACCGTTCCGGGGTTTTATGGATTGGCACCTACAGTCAGGGGCTTTGCAAATATGACTTATACAGAAAAGATTTCGCGCTCTTCAAATCAATTCCGGGTAACATCAATTCCATGAGTGGCAATGTTATTTCAGGCATTACCAGTAGCAATGCAAACGAATTATGGGTCGGTAGCCGTGACGGAGGAGGTATAAACAGGTTTGTTTTTAATGCAAACGAAGAACCTAAGGTATTCCATTACCTGAACAATAGGAATGACATTAATAATATTGTAGATATTAGTTGCCTTAGTTTGCTGCAACGAAAGAACGGCGATGTTTGGATTGGTTCACAAGGATTTATGACCAAAATGGTGCCGGAAAAAATTGGTTCAAACAAACGTCCTCAGGTTACAAGATATCCAATGCAGGGATGGACTTTTAATTTGTTCGAAGATAGCCAGGGTATTTTATGGGGCGGCACATGGGGTAGTGGTTTATGGCGCTATGATGATGCTTCTCGCGAATTTGTATATTTCAGAAACGATGCCAATAACCCTTTCAGCTTGTGCGACAATGTTGTATGGTCTATTGGCGAAGATAGTTATGGGAACCTATGGATTGGAGGGCATTCCGAGGGGTTAAGTATTTTGCCTGCCGGAGAGCGGGGCAAAGCCAATCCCAAATTTGTAAATTTCCGATATAAGAAAGGCGACCTTAAAGGCCTTAGCAACAATACTATTGGTGCAATTTGCCGCGATCATTCCGGAACCATGTGGTTAGCTACAGATAACGGTTTAAATAAATGTATTGATAAAGGCAATGTACTGAAAAACCTGAATGAAAACAGCAAACTTGAGTTTAAGAGCTATTATAAAAAAGATGGGTTGCCTGGCAATGGAATAGTGGGGATAGTTGAAGATAAAGCAGGTAATATATGGTTGAGTACAAACAATGGAATTAGTAAGTTTAATGTTGCCGATACTACATTTACCAATTATTCGGAAGACGATGGCTTGCAAAGCAATGAATTTTGGCATAACGCATCATATATAAACTCCGAAGGAAGAATATTTTTTGGAGGCTCAAATGGTTTTAATGCTTTTTACCCCGATAAAATCAAAGCAAATGAATTTTTGCCGGCAGTTGTTATAACCAATATTGAAATAGTAAATAAGCCGATAAAACCCGGAGAGGAAATTAATGGTGAAGTGGTTATTTCAAAACCAATATACATGACGCCTTCCATTTCTTTATCGCACAAAAACAATATGATTACTTTAGCGTTTGCCGGATTGCACTATGCAAAACCTTCGAGCATCAAATACGCTTATTATCTTGAAAACTTTGACAAGGAATGGATTTATACCGATAAAAGAACGGTAACATATACCAATCTTGACCCTGGCACATATACCTTTAGGGTGAAAGCAACAAATAATGACGGACGCTGGAATGAAGAAGGCACTTCGTTAATTATTGAGGTTCGTCCTCCCTGGTGGGCCACAATATGGTTCAGGATTCTGGCCATTGCATCTATTATTGGTGGAATAGCATGTTTTTTTTCTTATAGAACAAAAAAATTGAAAGAAAACCAACGAATACTTGAATTAAAAGTAAGTGAAGCTACTGATAAGGTTAATGCCCAGAATTTAAAGCTTAAAGAAGCTCAGGAAAAGCTGACAAACATTATGAGCGATGTTAAAAACCAATTAGGCAAAGCTTCAGAAGAACTCCTTGACGCAAGCAATAGCCAGGCTTCAACATCTGAAGAAATTTCAGCTTCGATGGAAGAAATTGCCAGTGAAATGGCTGAAAATGCCAGTAGTATGCTTCAAATGCTTGAAACAGTCAAACAAGTAGAAGTTGAAGCTGAAGAAAGTGTAACCATTGTAAAGAATACGTTAACTTCTATAAATGAGATTTCTGCGAGCATTAAATATGTTTCGGAGATAGCCCGGATAACCAATTTGCTTTCACTCAACGCAGCCATAGAAGCTGCCAGGGCCGGAGAAAATGGAAAGAGCTTTGCTGTAGTTGCCGCCCAGGTTAAGAAATTGGCTGATCAATCTGCTGAAGTTGCATTAAAAATCGAAAACGCATCGGCTAATGGTCAAAGGTTATCAAAAGAAGCCAATGATAAAATCATTCAACTGAACAATATTATTAATGGCATAGTTGGCACTATTTCCGAAATCAATCAATCGATCCAAACCCAATCTATTGAAGCAAATAATGTCAATTCATCAATTTTACAAATGTCAATGTATATCTCTAATACATCTGACCTTGCAGAGAAACTTGATGCCGCTATAAACTCTTTAACTATCGAAGAATAATAAAAATCAATTTATTTGTATAAGTTTTGCTAAAAATTAAGCTATGGGGTTTCAAACTTTTTGGTAGTTTTGCTATTGCTATAGCAGATAATGGGCGCATAGCAACATTACTTTTTATTTTAATGAACAGATTATCTCGATGAAAAACCGGCTGCTTTTCTTATTGCGTTATTTTCTTTTTTGGTATTTGTTTTTCTTTTTAGGCAAAGTGCTATTCTTGCTTTTCAACTTGAGGCAGACTTCAGAATTAGACTTAGTTTCTATACTCAAGATCTTCCTTTATGGGGCTAAACTGGATATTTCGGCTTGCAGTTATTTGTTGGTGTTACCGTCTTTGTTGGTTACAACAAGTGTGTTTATTGCAAAAGATGTATTTAAGCCAATCGTCAAAATATACACTATTGTATTTCTTGTAATATTTAGCTTTCTGATAGTTGCCGATTTGGAACTATACAAATACTGGGGATTCAGGATAGATACTACACCGCTGTTGTATATCAATACGCCTAAAGAAATGCTTGCTTCTGTAAGTATTTGGGTAGTAGTGAGACAAATGGCCATTTTTGCTGTTATATTATACGTATTTATTAAGTTTTATAACAAGTTTGTCAATGAAAAGGTTGATTTTACTGTAAAAAGCAAAATCTTTTATGCTCTGATATATTTATTGCTTGCCGCTTCACTTATCATCCCCATAAGGGGCGGATTTGGCCTTGCTCCCATCAATACGGGTGCTGTTTACTTCTCCAGCAATGAGTTTGCTAACCATAGCGCTATAAACCCAATATGGAATGCAGGGTTTAGCGTTTTGCAAACCGAGGCCATGTCTAATCCTTACAAATACTACAAGGAAGAGCAACTTCAAGATGAAATAAAAGGGTTATATACCCATTCAACGGATACTACTAAGGTATTAAAGGAGCAACGCCCAAACATAATTTTGATTGTGCTGGAAAGCTTTATGGGAAAGGCTATTGAGCCTATGGGTGGATTGAAAGGTGTTACGCCCAGGTTGAACAAGCTTTGCAACGAGGGCGTGTTTTTTACCCGCATGTATAGCAGTGGTGTCCGGTCTGACAAAGGGCTTGTTTCGGTTATTAGTGGCTTTCCTGCACAAACAAAGGCTTCGATAATCAGGTACCCTAACAAAACGCAGGCTATGCCTTCAATAGCAAAGGAACTGAACAGCAACGGATATCATTCGGCATATTATTATGGCGGAGACATTGATTTTGCCTCCATGCGTAGTTATATCACCAATGCGGGCTTTGAGAAAATTGTTGACATGACGGATTTCCCAAAATCAACCTATGGGGCAAAATGGGGTGTTCATGATCATTATGTATTTAAAAGGCTTTTGCATGACATAGATACCTCAAAAGGACGTTTTTTCTATACTTTCTTTACCCTTAGTAGTCATGAACCTTTTGATGTGCCTATGAATCCTGTCATTGAAGGAAATGATGAAAATACCCAGTTTTTAAATTCGCTATATTACACCGATAGCTGCCTGGGCGATTTTATCGATAGCGCAAGGACTAAAGCCTGGTGGAACAACACGTTGGTTATTCTTATTGCCGACCATGGTACATTGAGGCTGGGAGTGCAGAATTCATACGACTTTGACCGCTTTCATATTCCAATGCTCTGGATTGGAGGGGCTGTGGACAAAAAAATAGTGGTTGAAAAAATTGCCTCTCAAACTGATTTGGCTGCAACTTTGCTGGCCCAACTCAACATTTTACCGCAAAAAAGTTTTAACTTTAGTAATAATATCCTGGACAATAAAAATACAGGATTTGCTTATAGTGCTTACAATTCAGGGTTTTGCTTTATACAAGGGAATGATAGTGTGGCTTTTGATGCCGATGAAAATAAAGTAAAATATCAAAGCAAAAATGCATCTGAGAAGGTTGTAAATACTGGCAAAGCAATGATGCAGTTTACTTATGGTGCTTTTCTAAAAATGAAGTGATATGGTTACATTTCGGACAGTTACAACGAACGACCTCGAATTGGTGCAGGATTTGGCCTATACCATTTGGCAAAGCCATTATCCGGGCATCATCAGCCATGAGCAAATAGACTATATGTTGCGAAAAATGTACAATACGCAGCAAATTGAAAAAGAGCTGAAAAGCGGTGTCCGGTGGGAACTGGTAGAAGTTAATGGTAAAGCCATTGGCTTTATTTCGTTTCACCATGAAAAAGAAGAAAACTTTGTCAAGCTCAGTAAATTATATATTTTGCTCGAATATCATGGAAAAGGCTATGGACAGCAGACTTTGCAATATGTTGAGGGTGAAGCTAAGAAAACTGGAGCTTCTAAATTATACCTTACGGTAAACAAAAATAACGAGAAGGCCATAAAAGCCTATCTGAAAGCTGGTTTTATCAAAGAACGAAGCGAAGTATTTGATATTGGCTGCGATTATGTAATGGATGATTATATAATGGCTAAGCCTTTGAATCAATGATAAATGCGTTCGCCAAAAATAGTGCTTCCCAGGCGTATCATGGTGGAACCTTCTTCAATGGCTATTTTGTAATCGCCAGACATGCCCATTGATAAGGTATTGAACGAACTGCTTTGGTTAAAATACTTGCTTTTGGCGGTGTCAAATAGGCGTTTTAATTCTCTGAACTCGTTGCGGACGATGTTCATATCGTCTGTGTTGGTGGCCATCCCCATAAACCCGCAAATGCAAACGTTTTTCAAATTACCAGACTCTTCTATTAATTGATTTAACTCGGTTTGATCGAGGCCAAATTTGGTTTCTTCTTTGGCAATATGCACTTGTAGCAAACAGGGTATTGTCCTGCCACATTTCTCGGCCTCTTTGTTGATAATTTGCAACAGCTTCAGGCTGTCCACCGAATGAATGAGAGATACAAAAGGGGCAATGTACTTTACTTTGTTGCTTTGCAAATGCCCTATAAAATGCCATTGTATATCTTTGGGCAGCGACTCATATTTTGCAACCAGCTCCTGCACCTTGTTTTCGCCAAACAAGCGTTGGCCAACATGGTAGGCTTCAATGATATCGGCGTTTGGTTTGGTTTTTGAAACAGCTACAAGCTGTACGTCAGAAGGAATGGAGTTTATAATATGTTTTATATTTTCGGCAATCATAATAGCTATGTTTTACCTTGCAAAGGTAGTATGAAAAGAAGATTTATCGCAAAACGCTTTGCATTTTCCGATAGGTGCAAAGCATTTTAAATAGCAAAAAACTTGATAGTTACGGGTTACTTTTTTATCTTTAGTAACTTTAATTTGGGTTAAAAGAATATTTTGTAAACACAAACTCCCGTTAGCTACCGGAATATCAAAATCAGTTTTATGCGTATCAAATTATAAATACCTTTGTTCTGTATGAAATGCAGCTTTTTGTACCCTGTCCATAATGGCAATTCCAATACCATTCTTTTCAACAACTTCAATAAATATATTATCTATAGAAGGGTCGTCTTCCATTTGGTGCAATGACTCGAATAAGTTGGCAGCAATTTCTGTCATTGTGTTGTTATCTGAAGTGATAGCTGTTTTTATATTATCAGGAAGGTTGTATTTATTGCTATGTACTATTATACCAGAATTTGAAGGGAATGTTTCCGGCAACCTGGAAAACATATACAAAGGTTTCAAAGGGGCATAGTGGCTTTTAAGTAAACCTGGCGATGAAAGGGCTTTAGATGCTTTTTCTTTGTTGGATTCGGCTTTAATTCCATTATTAGTCAGGTGTTCCAGTGTAATAGCCCCTGGGCGTAATATGTTGCAGGTATCGCCATCTATAGCAACTACTGTGGACTCAATACCAATCTTTACAGCTTCATCACTGGTAAGTAGATACTCAACTCCGGTAAGTTGTTTTTGTACATGTTGAGGTTTGGTTGGGCTTATTCGTCCAAATCGGTTGGCACTTGGCGCTGCTATTGGTATCTCGGCAAGTTCAATTAATTTTCGCGCAGTTGTGTGTGATGGCATGCGTACAGCAACAGTATCAAGCCCCGAAGTGATGATGTCGGGTACCCCTGCTTTCTTTTTATGCACAATAGTCAATGGCCCCGGCCAAAATAGCTCGGCAAGTTTATAAACCAAAGGCTCGATGGGTGATTCGAACAGCATATTGAGCTGGTCTATAGATGAAATATGTACAATTAACGGGTCAAACGAAGGCCTTTGTTTGACTTCAAAGATACGGGCTACAGCCACTTTGTTAAATGCCGAAGCTCCCAATCCATATACTGTTTCGGTAGGAAAGGCTACTAAACCACCTGCTTTGATAATTTGAGCAGCCTTTTCAATATCATTTCCGTAAGGAATCATCAATGTTTTATTTACTTGAGGAGTTGTGTGTCGTCGTCGATAAGCTTCTTACGTTGACTTTCCTGGAATTCGATAATTTTTTTGCGGATATTGGCATTTGTAATACCAAATATTTTGGCTGCTGCCAGTGCTGCGTTGTCTGGTTCAGTGATTAACATTGGCGCAACACCAGATGGCATCCTGAAACTTGAGTAAATATCATTGCCTGCAAATTTATCACCGTAAGGAGGACAAGCTATTACTGGGCAATGAGTTTGAGCATCAGCAAATCCACTCAAAGCATTGCTTCGTCCTGCAACAGTAACAAATACCGGATTCTCTTTTTCATATTCTTTCAGTATTTCATAGCACCTCAGGGGTACTTTGTGGGCCGAAGCAATACGCATGGCTACTTCCATCCCAAGCTTTACTGCTGCATCAGCTATTTTTTGAGACCAATCCATATCAGCCTTAGAACCCATAATGATAACTAACTTTCCCATAATTTTTTTGTTTGCAAATTTCAAAAAAATAAGCAATATCTACACAAGACAACAACATTCTGTATTGTCCCGGCACAAAATTTTCAAAAATGTAGGTTTATTTTTGTGCTACAACAAGCACACTTTCGGTATAATGCGCCCCAGAGCCTGCCACTTGATTGCCCGAATTGATGGGTACTATTTTGATTACTTTGTATCCATCTTTTTCAAGCTCATTACATTTTGTTTCTATTTCCCTGGCCAAATCTTCAGCATCAACGCCAAGTTCGTCCAACTGGTCGCGGCTTGACCAGAAGGTATTTCTGCTATGTATTGCAACTGTTTTTAAATGCATATAAACTTCTTATAATTCTTCAAATTTAAATTATTATTAGAATAAATTATGTATTAGATGAAACTTTGTTGAGAGTTTATTTTTATCTAAAAAAATATGTTCGGTCAAAAAATTTCGATAGAAAGGCCTTGTTTCGAAAAAAAACTCTAAATTTATTGTCGCTCAATTTAATACGTAAAACAATGAACCTCCACTTTCGCAAAAAATTAAATTTTTTCCTTGTTATATCTGGATTTTTATTGTTCCCAATAGTTGTGTTAGCAGTATTTTATATGTTTTCATTACAAAAAAATGTTGAACATGTTGACCAGTCTTTATTGCCTGTTAAGACAGAGATCGAAAAACTGCTTGTTTACAACCGGCAATTCAGGGATAAAATTCTTAGTCAATCTGCAAATAATGGTTTCTCAGAAAACATTATTGCAGATTCTATTGAAAAAAAAGTAATACCTTTAATTGATATTGTTAAAAAGCAACAAAAGTCTCAATATTCAAATTTAGATTTTCAGTTAGATGCTGATTTTTCTAATTTTAAAGCTGATTATGAATCATATAAAAGCTACATCTCAAAATTTGCTGCTGTTGAGGATTCTGTAAAGCTTTTGCATAAATCATTTATGGATAAAAAGGCAAAAGTTGATGAAGTGTGCAACAGCGTTATTGCAGGAAATAATTCTGCCAATGATATTCAAATGAAATATCGCGTAAATACTTGTCTTGCGATAATCAATTATTCGAAAGACCTAAATACTATATACGAAGCTTTTGCCAATGGGCAAAACCTCAATCATTTTCAGGTTCTTTTTGCCTTGAAATTGTTAGAAGGTCTTAAAAGTTTTTATAATAATAGTCTTTCAAGTGGATATGCTTCCAAAACTGTTGTTATAAAACAGTTACAGCTAAATAGTGATTCGCTAAATGCTGTTCTTGTGAGGTATGCACAGTTAATGACAGATGTAACACAAAGCAAAGAAATACTGCTGAACAAAAACCTTGCTTTTGAGCATTCATTAACCGAAACGAATGAAAAACTCACAAATTTAACCAACAGATTACTTTCAGAAGCAGGAGGCCAGGTGCAGCTTAGCATTTTGATGGCTATTTTATTGGCAGGCATTGCTTTGTTAGTGTTAATTGTTGTTTTTATTTGGGTTTCAAATGGTTATGCCCGTTCTGTAGAACGTGGAGCAGCTTATGCACTTGCATTGTCGCAGGGGAATACTGCTGAAAATGTAGAAGAGCATCTTTCTAAATATCAGTTCCAACTTTATTCGGCTTTAACAACAATAGCAGAAAAGATGGATATTTTCAAAAAGAATGAAATTGTTAGTGCTGACAAGCAAAAAGAGCTTAGTAAAATCCATGAAATTGTTACAAACGAAATTTGGCAAAACCTCAAAAAGCAGAAGGAACAGCTGGAAGTGTTGAAAGATAATGTTGAAAAATATGAGCTTTTGAATGATAATAAATTAAAAAATATTGACCAGTGGTCAAAACAACAAGACAATAATATAGATTCTGTAAAACATTGCAATCAAATGGCTGCGGATACCATGAGTACCATGGCCTTGATAGAAGAAAAAGTAAAAGTTATTACAGATATTGCTTTTCAGACAAACATTCTTGCCCTCAATGCATCTATAGAAGCAGCAAGGGCAGGTGAGCATGGACGAGGTTTTTCTGTTGTTGCAGCCGAAGTCCGTCGCTTAGCTGAAATAAGTAATGCTGCCGCTCAGGACATTAACAACCTGTATATGGCCAGTCTCGAAAAAACCAAAAACATAGTGGGCTCACTCAATGATAGTTTGGCCAGGCATGAGCAAAATAACACTATTATTGCTAAAAATATAAATGTAAAATCTGAACAAAATACAAATGCTGGCGAAATAAAGCAACGTATTGATGCGATATTGAATTTATGCATAAATTTAATGCATAAGGTAAACAATATTTCTCATGAAGATGCAATAGAATTGGCAAATAAACCTTTATTCAAAACACAAATTACTGAAAATAACACAAAATACACACCTGAATATCCTGATTTGAAAATGAAAAAGCAGGTTACGGAAGATATAACTATTGAAATGCAGAGATATAATGATGCTGAAACAAAAAAATCAAAAATAAACGGAAAAGAAGTAAAAATTAATGGACAAAAATCTAAATTTATCATACGACAACAACGTCAACCAAAACAAGAACAAATATTTTAAAGTTATTGAAAATCAATCTGTATGCAAATTGAAAGGTTAAATGAAATATTTAGGGCTAAGCTTTCAGATGATGATTTTAAGCGTCTCAGCGATTTTATATATAGCCATTATGGAATAAAAATGCCGCCAGTAAAGAAAATAATGCTTCAAAGCCGGCTGCAAAAACGCCTTAGAGAATTAAATATTACCACATTTAAAGATTACGTAGAGTTTGTTTTTAGTCCTGAAGGCCAGGACAATGAAGTGATTCACATGATAGATGTTGTGAGTACCAATAAAACAGATTTTTTTAGAGAACCGGTTCATTTTGAATATCTTACAGATGTTGTAATTCCTGCTTATGCTGCATCAAACCCACGAATGCCTTTAACTATATGGAGTGCTGGATGTTCGAGTGGAGAAGAACCTTATACAATTGCCATAACCATTGAAGAGGCTAAACAAAAATATCCGAATATTGATTATACAATTTTAGGAACTGATATTTCAACGCGTATCCTTAAGAGCGCTCATGAAGCCATATACAAAGAAAACAGGGTAGAAGGTATCCCTATTTCAATTTTAAAAAAATATTTTTTAAGAAGCAAAGACCGCTCAAACCCTACAGTACGTGTTATCCCTGAGCTTCGTCGAAAGGTTTCTTTCGGAAGGCTCAATTTTATGGATAATTATTACCAGGTACAAGAAAATTTTGACGTTATTTTTTGTAGAAACGTGTTGATATATTTTGATAGGGAGACCCAGGAAAAGGTAATATCCAAGCTTTGTTCCAAACTCAAACCCGGAGGGCATTTCTTTTTAGGCCATTCTGAGTCGATTACAGGTATGCACCTGCCTTTGAAGCAAATCAAGCCAACAATTTTCTCTAAGATTGAATAATTTTATTAACTTTGAATAAATTGCAACCCTGATAAAAAAATATTTTTATGAGTAAACTTACAGACCAGGAATTAATAGACGAGTTACAACGCAGATTTGAAGAAAACAAAAAGACTATTCAAGAGTTGAAAGAGCTTACCGAAGAACTTAAAATAGTTAACAAAAAATTAGAAGAGTCAGAGGCTTTAAAAAGTCATTTTATATCTAATATAACAAATGAAATAATAAACCCTTTTACCTCTATCTTAGGATTATCAAGAAGTATCTTATCTGTAAAGAAAGAAAACTGGAAGAAAGTTATTTCTATGGTTGCCCTAATACATTCAGAAGCGTTTAATCTTGATTTTCAGTTGCGTAATATATTTTTGGCAGCCAAAATTGAAGCAGGTGAAATTTACCCTGAAATCCTAAATGTAGATTTGCGGACTTTAGTCAAGAATGTTATTGACACTTTCAGGATTGAATCGAAGAAAAAAAATATTGTTATAGAACTGAATTTTGATATAAAACCTGCCAACGGGTTAGTTTTTTATTTTAAAACCGATCCCGAAAAAATAAAGCTGGCTTTAGCTAACCTGGTAAGCAATGCCATTAAGTTTAGTTACGAGTCAAGCAAAATTATTGTTAGGGTATGGAAAGAAGGAGATACAGTATTTATGTCTGTTCAGGACTTTGGGACAGGTATATCCGAAGCAAACCAGAAAATAATATTTGACAGGTTCAAACGCTTAGATTCGGGGATTAATTCGTTGAACAGGGGGCATGGGCTTGGGTTATCTATCAATAAAGCAGTAATAGATTTACTACAAGGTAAGATAACCATAAAAAGTGAAGTAAACAAAGGGGCAACATTTACCATTTCTGTGCCAGAAGCCAAAACCAATATTGCCGGCTTCTCTGCCGATGGAAATGAGTTTTTGTTTGACAATGAAGAAATATTTTAGATTGCTGGTTGATGGAAGAGAATGTTCATTTTCTATATCCGGCATCGCTTTTTGCCAGTAAGTCGCCATATTTGGTCACAACTATATTAGGCTCTTGCGTGGCAGTTTGCTTGTACGATGCAAATTTGCAGATTGGAGGAATTAACCATTATATGCTGCCTTTGTGGAATGGTCAGGGTTTGGCTTCTCCTAAATACGGTAATATAGCTATAGAGAAGCTTATAGAAAAAATGGTTTCACTTGGATGCGACAGAAATAACCTGAAGGCTAAAGTTTTTGGAGGCGGGGAGGTCATTGAGACTACGGTTACGCAGTTTAACATTGGGGCACGCAATATAAAGCTGGCCCACGAAATGTTAGAAGAGTTAAAAATACCAATAGTAGGTCAAAGTGTTGGAGGAAAGCTTGGTAGAAAAATCTTATTTAATACTGAAACCTTTGAAGTAAAACAGAAGTTTATACAAAAATCAAACCCTTTAGACCATTTATAGAGTAAACATTAAAGGAACTATCATGAGGCGAATAAAGGTTTTAATAGTAGATGATTCGGCTGTGGTGCGTCAAACCCTTACAACAATACTTGAATCAGACTCACAGATTGAAGTAATGGGAGCAGCCTCAGATCCGTTTTTTGCCGCAAAAAAAATCCAGTCAGAAGTACCTGATGTTATTACCCTTGACATTGAAATGCCAAGAATGGATGGGCTTACTTTCCTAAAAAAAATAATGTCACAACATCCTATTCCAGTGGTTGTTATCTCAAGTTTAACTTCTGAGGGTACCGAAACAGGGATGAAAGCCCTTGAATATGGCGCGGTAGAAATTATTACCAAGCCTCAGATGAATACCAAGCAGTTTATTGAAGAATCAAGGATACGTATTTGTGATGCTGTTAAAGCTGCAGCCCTTTCAAAAATCAAACGTAAAACATATAGCGAAATTACTGTTGCCCCTAAGTTATCAGCTGATGCTGTAATTCCTATTGTTAAGGCCCCGACAGCCATGATAAAAACCACAGAAACAGTTGTTGCTGTAGGAGCTTCTACAGGAGGAACAGAGGCATTGCAGATCTTTTTGCAAGGAATGCCTATTGATTGCCCCGGTATTGTTATCGTTCAGCACATGCCTGAATTTTTTACCCGGTCGTTTGCCAATCGTTTGAATGAAATTTGTAAAATAACAGTAAAAGAAGCAGAAAATAACGATAGTGTTATCAGGGGCAGGGCACTTATTGCCCCCGGGAACCACCATATGCTTTTAAAAAGAAGCGGGGCAAGATATTATGTAGAGGTTAAAGATGGCCCGCTTGTAAACAGACATCGGCCATCAGTAGATGTATTATTCAGATCAACAGCCCGTTATGCAGGCAATAATGCCATTGGGGTAATTATGACCGGTATGGGAGATGATGGGGCCCGTGGGCTTTTGGAAATGAAAGAAGCAGGAGCTTCAACTGTAGCACAGGACGAAAAATCATGTGTAGTTTTTGGTATGCCCAATGAAGCCATAAAGCTCGGAGCTGCAGATAAAATTATACCATTAGACCAAATTGCAGCACAAGTAGTTAAAATGGTTGCTTTACGTGAGAATTCTTGATCTTTAATAAATGTATGACCGCCACTATTATAGATATAAAAAATATTACTATTTTTAGTTGCTCAAAAATGATTTACAAGGCCAATGTTAAAGAGAAGCTATAAATATACCATATGGGGACTTGTCTCCGGGATATTCTTTATTACTATTCTTTGGTTTGCCGGCTCTATTATCAATAATATACCGTTTTCGCTTACCTCATTTGCTTATCTGCACAATATATACCCTATCTTTTGGTACATAGATTTGTTGCCATTAATAATGGGTTTGCTTGCCTTTATTATCGAAAAAGAAAATTTCAATTTCGAAATTCTTTTAGAAGAAAACCTAAAACACGAAACCCAAAAATCGCAAAATGTTTTAGACTTTGTAAATAACCTGATTCAGGATAATTTCGATTTTGAAATTGAAGATTTAAATAATGGCGATAAATTGTCAGGCGCCTTGGTCGAATTACGTAACAAACTAAAGCAAAATAAAGCCGAAGAGATTATTAGAAGAAAAGAAGATGACCAGAGAAACTGGATATCCGAAGGGTTGGCTAAGTTTAGCGAGTTACTTAGGCGTAATAACAATGATCTTAAGCAAATGTCTTATGAAATTATCATTGAACTTGTTAAATACATTGGAGCCAATCAGGGAGGAGTTTTTCTTCTTGAAGAATCCAAAAGTGGCGAAAGATATTTCATGCAAACAGCGGCATATGCCTATGACCGCAAAAAATTTGCCAATAAAAGGATAGAATGGGGCGAGGGGCTCATCGGTACTTGTGCCCTTGAACGTAAATCCATATATCTTACAGAAGTTCCGGATAGTTACCTAAATATAACATCAGGTTTAGGGAAAGCAAACCCCAGGAGCGTGTTAATAGTTCCATTGCAGTTCAACAATGAAATTCATGGAATTATTGAATTAGCTTCCTTTGAAAAGTTTGAAAAGTTTGAAATTGAGTTTGTTGAACGTATAGCTGAAAGCACGGCATCAACATTAGCAAGTGTCAAAATCAACCTGCGTACCGCAGACTTGCTCAAAGAATCTCGAGAACAGGCTGAGATACTTGCTGCGCAAGAAGAACAGATGCGCCAGAATATGGAAGAGCTGCAGGCTACACAAGAAGAAGCAGCCCGTCAGTCAGAAAAATTTATTAGTTTCACCAATTCTGTAAACCATACCCTTATCAGAGCTGAATATTTAGTGGATGGCACTTTGATATATGCTAATACCAAGTTTCTCAACAAATTGGGATATGCCAGCAACCTTGAAGTAGAAGGCAAGCATATTTCGATGTTTATCAACAAAAAAGACTGCGAATGGTTTGAACCTTTATGGGAAGAACTTGCCAACGGTGGCAAACACTTTGAAGGGTATATGAAGCACGTGACCAAGCTGGGGCAAGACCTTTGGACTATGGCAACCTATACCTGCGTCAGAAAAGAAGATGGCAATGTTGAGAAAATACTTTTTCTGGCCATAGATACCACAGAGCAGAAAAAACAAAGCCTTGACTATGAAGGCCAGATTGACGCTTTGAACCGCTCGAGCATAAAAGTTGAACTTCAGCCGGAAGGCAGGATTATGAGTATTAATGCTCTTTTGACGGAATCTTTGGGTTATACAGACCATGAAATGGTTGGTAAAAAGATGATAGATTTCATCCATAAAGAAGATTTAGACAATTTTAAAGCTATTTGGAAAAATGTGCTTGGAGGTCAGCCATTTATGGGTCAAATACGAAAGGTTGGCAAAAACAATGAAGTAAAATGGTTTAGAGGTACTTATACCGCGGTAATGGATATGTACGGTGATGTATCAAAGGTCATTTTTATAGCCAATGACATTACCAAAAAAAAGCAAATGGAGATAGAGGCTTCGCGTCAAAATGAGCAGCTCAAAGAACAAGAAGAAAAACTCAGGTTGGCAGGAGTCGAACTTAGCCTTAAATTAAAAGAGGCTAAGGAAGAAATGCGAATGCAATTTAAAGAAATCGAACGTATAAAAGTGCGGAACGAACTTACCCTGGAAGGGGCATTGGATGCCATTATTACTATTAATGAAGTGGGTACCATAGAATTTTTCAACAAAGCAGCTGAAATGCTTTGGGGAATTGACAGGAAAGACGCAATTGGGCAAAATGTTAGCATTTTGTTTGATAACGAAACTATTGAAAATGATGAATTTGTTGCATCGTATGTTAAACCGGGAACAGATAAAATTGTTGGAGTGCGTAAAGAAGTTCAGATAAAAACCAGAGAGGGCGAACAAAAACCTGTATTATTTTTAATTTCAATGGCTAAAGTAGATAATAGTTATGCATATACTGCATTTATACAAAACATTGAAGTAGAGCTTTTTTAATAACTAAAAACACATATTTGAACACATCTTCAGAAAAAGAACAAGGGAAAAGCAAACAGATAGATACTTCTGCATTAAAGTTTTCTTTTTTGCAGGATAATTCGCCGTACTCTATTTTTGATTATGAGGTTTTTTTACATTCATTGAAACTTTCAAAATCTGCAATAACCATTTTTCGTCCATCTGGGCAAGAGTTTGTTATTACAAAGTCTATCATCAATCTGCTTCAGGTAAAAAGTGATATTGCTATAATCAGGGAATATTTCCTTAGCCGTGGTTTTGATAAATATGACGGACAGCTTATTATGGCTGCCATTAATAAGGTTATAGAAAGTGGCGAAGCCACCGAAGAAATGTTGTATCTGAAAGATAGCAGTTTGCATAAACGCAACAAGGTGTATCGCATATTAATCCAGCCAGCTGCATTATGGGGGTTTAATAATTCGGCCGACCTTATTTTGCACAACACAGATATTTCCGAAGTGTCTCATTTGTACGATGATTTGGCCAAAGAACAAGAAAAGGTGTCTGAAGGGATTGTGGTGAAAAATGCTTTTTTGAATAATATATCTCATGAGATCAGAGAACCGATGAACACCATTTTGGGTTTTACAGAGCTTCTTACATTAGGCAATATTAAAGACGAACAGAGGACAGACTTTTTGAATATTGTCAAAAACAAAAGCCGGGCAATGCTTTCGATGATAGATGATATTTCGGAGTTGGCCAGGTTTGAGTCGGACGGTATTACTGTTGCAAGAATGGAAACCAACGTTCCTAAGCTTTTGAACGAGTTGCTTTTAGAATACCATAAGGAGCTTGACATTAGGCGAAAAAGTAACATAGAACTCATATTGAAGTTGCCTTCTGATAAAGATTCTTATGTAATATATGTTGATTCGGGGCGTTTGTATCAGGTGTTAAATTACCTCCTCGACAATGCCCTGAAATATACTGATAAAGGCTTTGTGCAGTTTGGGTATGAAGTAAAAGATGCAAAACAGTTGCAGTTTTTTGTACGAGATACTGGAGGTGGCATTCCTAAAGACGAACAAAAGTATTTATTTACCCGTTATCGAAAAAAAGAAGAAGTGCTGGATAAACCTATATTGAAGAAAGGGTTGGGTTTAACTATTTCACGCTATATTGTAGAGTTGATGGGAGGCAAAATATGGGTGGACTCAACAGTAGGCGAGGGTACTACTTTTTATTTCACAGTACCGTTTGGAAAGGAAATAAATTCAATTGTTTCAGAAGCCAATTTTGTAGAAAAGCCTTTTTTGAATTGGCGGAACAAGGTTATACTCATTGTGGAAGATGAAGTAGTGAATTACCAGTTTTTAGAAGCTGTGTTTGCAGAGTCACAAGCTCAATTAGTACATGTTACAGATGGCGATAAAGCTGTTGAATTGTGTAAAACATTGAATAATATAGATTTGATATTAATGGATATTCGTTTGCCGGTGAAAAGTGGTTATGATGCTGTGAAAGAAATCAGACAGTTTAGACCAGCCATTCCTATTATCGCCCAAACAGCTTATTCAAGTAAAAAAGAACGCGATAAATGCAAAGCCGTTGGTTTTAATGAGTATATAACCAAACCTATTGATATTCCGTTACTTATTCAAATGATTAATAAGTATTTCAATTAGTACTTTCTATCCATTCAACAATTTTCTTGTCGTCAGGCTTTGTTATAGAATAATATACTTTTACCAGTTTGCCGTTTTCATCTATCAGGTATTTTTGAAAATTCCATTTAACAACAGAGCTGAATTGTCCGTTAAGTTCTTTCTGCGTTAGCCATTGGTATAAAGGATGGATAGAGTCGCCTTTAACATTGATTTTGGCCATCATCGGGAATGTTACGCCGAAGTTGATTTTGCAAAAGTTTGCAATTTCTTCATTAGTGCCTGGTTCTTGCGAGGCAAAGTTGTTTGACGGAAAGCCAATAATGATAAAGTTTTTGCCGGAATATTTTTTATAAAGAGCTTCCAACCCCTCATATTGTTTGGTAAAGCCACACTTTGAGGCGGTGTTTACAATCATTACTTTTTTACCTTTGAGTTGGGCAAAGTCAAAGGTGCTTCCATCAATGGCTACAGGCTTGAAATCGTAAAATGGTTTAATGCTTTGGGCGTTGACAACGAATGAGGTTGGGGCAAGTATTGATGACAGGAATAAAAAAAGCTTCTTCATAATGTTTTTATTTTATAAACAATACAAAGAAGCTTTGGTTTACTGAAAGAAGTATTCTTAGACTACAATGTTTACTATTTTTCCTGGGACAACAATCACTTTTTTAGGCGCTTTGCCTTCGAGCCAACGGGCAGATTGTTCGTGTTTCATTACTTCGGCTTCAACCGTTGCAACGTCCATATTTTTAGGTAAAGAAAGTTCAAAACGCCTTTTCCCGTTAAATGAAACGGCATAAACAGCAAAGTCATCTTCCAGGTATTGCTTTTCAGCTTCAGGGAAAGGTTCGTATGCCAAAGTTGTAGAATGGCCTAATATTTCCCATATTTCTTCGGCCAGGTGAGGGGCAAAAGGAGCAAGCATTTTTGCAAAAGCTTCGCCGGTAGAAGTGGTAACCTTTTGTTTTTTTATGCACAAGTTGGTAAATATCATCATTTGAGAGATGGCGGTGTTGAAACGCAGATTTTCAATATCACCACTTATTTTTTCGATAGATCTGTGTAGTAATTTCAATACTTCAATATCCTCAGTTCCTTGGAAATAGTTGTTTTTATCGCCAAAAAAGCGGGAAGCACGGGTCAAGAAGCCAAATACGCCTTTAACTCCATTCTCTGCCCAAGGTTTTGTTGCATCCAGAGGGCCTAAGAACATTTCGTACAAACGAAGTGCGTCTGCACCATAAGTTTGTACAACATCATCGGGGTTAACAACGTTTTTCAGTGACTTAGACATTTTGGCAATGATTTGTCGCAGTTCTTCTCCAGTATCTTTGTGGAAATATTTTCCTTCTCTTTCTTCAACTAAGTCTGAGGGGACTTTAGCGCCAGTCATGGTTTCGTAGGCATAGGCCAAAATCATCCCCTGGTTAAATAGTTTTTGAAATGGTTCGCTGGTAGAAACGATACCAAGGTCGAACAGTACTTTGTGCCAGAAACGGCTATATAATAAGTGAAGTACAGCGTGTTCAGCACCGCCGACATATAAGTCAACCGGCATCCAATATTTTTCAAGCTTTTTGTCAAAAGGAGCAGTATCATTTTCTGGGTCGATATAACGTAAGTAATACCAGCATGAGCCAGCCCACTGTGGCATTGTATTTGTTTCGCGGCGACCTTTGCGCCCTTTGCTGTCTGTTACTTGTAGCCATTCACCTGCATTGGCAAGGGGCGATTCGCCATTTTCGCCTGGCTGATATTTTTCAATATTAGGCAAAGAAAGTGGTAATTGGGTATCGTCAAGTACTGTAATTTCTCCATCTTCCCAGTGGATAACAGGGAATGGCTCGCCCCAGTAGCGTTGGCGGCTAAAGAGCCAGTCGCGCATACGGTAGTTGGTTTTTTCAGTGCCTTTACCTGTTTTTTCAAGCCATTTGATAATGGTTTTCAAGCCATTTTCTTTGTTTAGTTTGTTTATATCTAAGCCATTATTGGCATTAGCAGAGTTTATGTATTCTCCGTCTTCAGTCCAGCATGCTTTGCCTGCCAGTACTTGTGCACGGGTATCAGCATCGGCTGTTACAGGGTCAAGGATACAGATAATAGGTATATTAAACTTAGTTGCAAATTCAAAGTCGCGTGTGTCATGGGCTGGGACAGCCATAATGGCGCCGGTGCCATATCCCATTAGTACGTAGTCGGCAATCCAGATGGGTATTTTGTTGCCATTGACAGGGTTGATGGCATAAGTGCCTGAGAATACGCCAGTCTTTTCTTTAGCCAGTTCAGTTCGGTCGAGGTCAGATTTTAGGCGTGCTTTTTCAATATAATCTTTTACTTCAGCTTTTTTATCAGCTGTTGTAATCGTATCAACCATTGGATGCTCAGGAGCTACTACCATGTAAGTGGCTCCAAAAAGAGTATCAGGCCGGGTGGTAAAAACTTTAATTTTTTCCGGTTTCCCATCAATCTCAAAATTGACTTCGGCGCCAGTAGAGCGCCCAATCCAATTGCGTTGCATCTCTTTAATACCTTCGGGCCAATCAACAGTGTCGAGGCCTTGAAGTAAACGTTCGGCGTAGAGTGGGATACGGAGCATCCATTGTTTGAGGTTTTTGCGCAAAACCGGGTTGCCGCATTTTTCATGGCTTCCATCTGTTAATACTTCTTCGTTTGCACAAACAATCTGACAATGAGGGCAGTACCAAACTTGTGCTTCGGCATAGTAAGCCAGTCTTTTGCTTTCGATGTATTCTTTTACGGCTTTATTGCCCTGACATTTGATGTCATCAGGTATAGGAAGTTCGCTGATGGGGCGGCCTTTTTGTTGTTGCTCGTCAAACCAGGTATTGAAAAGACGGATGAAGATCCATTGTGTCCATTTGAAATACTTTGGGTCAGTGGTATTTATTTCTCTGTCCCAGTCATAACTAAGACCAAGCATTTTTATTTGTCTGCGGAAATTGTCGCAGTTACGATTGGTAACAATGGCAGGGTGAGTGCCAGTTTGAATGGCGTATTGTTCGGCAGGAAGGCCAAAAGCGTCCCAACCCATAGGGTGAAGGACATTGAAGCCTTTCATGCGTTTGTAGCGCGCTAATATATCGGTAGCTGTGTATCCTTCAGGATGCCCAACATGCAACCCTGCTCCGGATGGATAAGGAAACATGTCAAGAATGTAGTACTTTTTGGGGTTTGAAGTGTCGTTACTGGTTTTGAATGTTTTGTTTTTTTCCCAATAAGCTTGCCATTTGGCTTCTAATTCTTTGAAATTGTATTCCATACGTAAATTTTTGCAAAGGGCAAAAGTAAGCAAAATTCTCTTTTTACTGCTATTGAAAATGAGGTGGTTGTTGTATTAAGAAATGAAATATATTTTTGAGTTATACATATATGTTTTCATGCTCAATTCATTGGAAATTTTGATATATATTTATGACAATGAAACGCATAAGAGAATATATCAAAAAGTATTATTTGTCCTATATTTCAATAGGGTTTGACTGCTCAGACAATCCGGTTTATATCCGTAAAGCTAAAAATGCCTTATTGGTGTTTAGCCTGAGCATATTGCTTATTGTTGTTCTTATCGTAAAGGAATTGCAAGAGGGAAAAACATGGGTGATGCCAGTTCATGCTTTAAGGATAGTTGCTTTGCTTGGTTGTATTTATTTGTTGTACAGGAAGTATTATTATGCTTCTGTGAGGTTGGGGATTTATGCCATTTTTATTTCGTCTATAATTGGCACTTGTATTGCGCCGGTTCAGAATTCATTTCACTTTTTGTCATTCTCAATATGTGCTTTGTCTTTTTATTTCAACAACAGACGGGTTGAAAATGTTGTGTTTTTTATTTTGTGTTTGTTTTATTTTAGTGTTTCCCAGTATTACAACAATTATCATTTGCCTCCGGATAATTCGGCTTCTTATATTATTTCTTTAGTAATCATATTTTTTATTTTTTACCTTACGACAGCCTTGTTTGTGTCTGAGTATAAATTTTTTCAGGGCTTGATAATGAGCAAAAATCAAGAGTTGGAATCTAAAAACTCCGACCTTGAATTGCAAAATCGAGAGTTGGAGAAGTTGAACCGTTTTAAGAATGATTCCATTTCAATTATTAGCCATGATTTGAAAAGTCCGGTCAATGGGCTTGTTGAGATGTGTTATTTGTTGAAGAAAAATTTTAAAAACTATACCCCGGAGAAATTTGAGCAAAGAATTGAGTTGCTCAAATATAACAGCGAGAAGGTAAATAACATGCTGATTGAACTGTTGGTATGGGCAAACAGCCATTCACACGCTATTGAGGTGCAGAAAAAGCTGGTTGAAGTGACAGACTTATGTAATAATATCCTGGTTAATAATCAATTTGGTGCTTCGCTGAAAAATGTTGCACTATCGCTCCAACAATATGATAGTAAATACGAAGTAGTGAGCGACCCTGTAATTATTAGTATTGTAGTGAGGAACCTTATTGCTAATGCTATTAAATACTCAAAATCCGGGGGGAGTATTGAAATTGATATAAAAAAAGATGATAATGCTGTGTTGATTTCTGTTATAGACGATGGTATTGGTATTTCTGAGAATGTAATTAAGCTGATTGAAGAAAGGGCTGTATTGTCTTCGTTGCCTGGAACTAAAGCTGAAATAGGCCATGGAATTGGGCTTTCTATTTGTAAAGACCTGTGCCGGTTAATTGATGCAGACTTTAGGTTAAAAAGGAAATCAAAAGAAGGAGGGACAATAGCTACGTTAATTATTCCTTTTGGAAGTTTCTTGTAGTCATATAAAATTGAAAATTTATAAATAGGATTGATTGCAAAGAATTGAGCAGGTTGAAATTACTTTTTTAGTAAGTTTGTACCGTTTCAAAATGTTACCCCTTGCAAATAAGTAAATTGATTATATTGTCGAGCGTCCTTCTTTTTTCTGCCAGGGCTAAAGCTCAAGACTCTATCAGGATAGTTGATTTTCCTACGCAGTTACATGCTTTTTTCAAAATCAATTCTTCAAACAACGAAATAGAAATCAGCAATCCCAATATTAGTGATGAATTGAATTATCGCCCTAATTTGGGAACCAATATTCAACTGGGTTTTTCGTATTCATGGTTAGGCTTGGCCTATTCTATCATGCTGCCAGCCGACAATTCGATGAATAAAAAATATGGAAAGACGAGCGGTTTTGTGCTGGAAGGGCATTTTATGAAACCCCGGATAATGATAGATGTGGCTTATAAAAGGTTCAAGGGTTTTTATTTGGCTAACCCGTCAAGTTTTATAACCGGATGGAATAATAGCCTTGCTTATCCTCACTCTGCTGATTTGGGAACATCCATGTTGTCGTTTAATTGTTTTTATGTTTTTAGGCCTCAGCGTTATTCCCCTACAGCAGCTTATGCTTTTACAAAAGCTATGCGAAAGCGCGGTGGTAGTTGGATGTTAGGCTGCTTTGGGGCTAAGAGTTTTATATTTTCTGACAGTTCAATTGTTTCCCAGTCAATACATCAATATGTAAACCCTGAATTAGATCTTAAAGAAATGGCTTTTTATGAATTTGGCTTATCGTTTGGGTATTCGTATTTGTTAACTATTTTGAAGAAAAATTTTGTATCGTTTACGTTAATGCCAGGAGTTTCGGTTCAGTCCATCTCTCAGAAATCGGCCATTGACAATAGTATTAATAACCGAAATGCCATATCACAAAAAACGGTATTTAGGGTTTCGATGGGGCGAAATGGGAATAACAACTATTATGGAATCGTCGCCAATGGAGAAACTTCAGTAGTGAAAAACTCCAGTACTGAATTGAGCTTTATTTCAAACTATTTTTTATGGACACCGCTTTAGTACTGTAAACTGGAAGTTTATGAAAAAGGTGGACAAAATCCTGCATCCCAAGAGGCTCTCATTTATAACAGGCAATGCACCTGCAAGAGACTGATGCATTAAAGGCTAACTTTCATAGCCAAATTTAGCCAAACGAAAATATCCGAAGGTAAATTTCCAGTCCGCAGCGAACAGCGCTTTTCACCAAGCCTTACAATGACCATGTCTTTTGAAGGGATTACAAATATGTATTGGCCAAGGATTCCGCGGGCATATACTACTCTTTCGCCATTAAAAATGGTAATCCACCAATGGTAACCATAGTAGTCGAGCGGGCCGGTGCCATATTCGTTGGTAAGCCAACTGGCAGGCTCTGACAGTTCTTTAATTTATAATTCTGGGATGGGTGAAATCCCTCGCCTTTAGGCGAAGCATTTTTTATTACTTTAGCAAAAAAGAAAAATGCAAACGTATAAAAGCGGTTCTCATACTCGATATGATATAAA
>Ga0116186_1000969_pt1 | contig 31125 bp, 26 predicted proteins | sample AD_JPNNA4_MetaG_FD_89806 | JGI IMG/M metagenome (GOLD analysis project Ga0116186, IMG submission 89806) | Active sludge microbial communities of municipal wastewater-treating anaerobic digesters from Japan - AD_JPNNA4_MetaG | ecosystem: Engineered > Bioreactor > Anaerobic > Digestate | place...
CGAAGAAATGGCTGGAGAACCTGGGAATTCTGGCCGAGTCCCCAGGCGATGATCGTGACCTCGACGGGTGGTGCAAATCGCATGGTTTCGCCGGGAAGCGCATCTCTGTGACGATTCTTATGGGTGGCGAGAGCAAAGACGAATGGGATCATTATCCGGAACGCGATTCCGTGATCATCGGGACGCAGGATATGCTGCTTTCCAGGGCTCTTAACCGAGGCTATGGCATGAGCCGCTATAGATGGCCAGTTCATTTCGGGTTGCTCAACAATGATTGCCTTTGGTTGATGGATGAGGTTCAGCTAATGGGCAGAGGTCTGGCTACCACTGCCCAGCTTCAGGCTTTCCGCAACCGATTAGGGACGATAGACTCGCTTCCGACTAATTCCATCTGGATGAGCGCGACATTGCAGCATGAATGGCTAGCCACAGTAGATTTCGATCCTGAGACTAATCTATCTCATACTCTTGCCCTCAGCCCGGAAGAAAGATCAGAGGAAAATATCAAAACTCGAATAGAGGCAGTAAAATTTATCAAGAAATCCAAGGCAGATTCAACAGATCCAAAAGCGCTGGCCGAAAACGTACTCGATAAGCACAGACCTAGTTCTCGTACCTTGGTGGTTTTGAACACCGTTGGCAGGGCTGTTGCGCTTCACCGAGCGATATCCAGGAAAAAGCCTGATGCAGAGCTGGTTTTGGTTCATTCCCGATTCCGACCTCCAGATCGGACAAGGGTCGTTAGTAACCTCCTAAAGGATCCCGACCAAAATGGCACGATTATCATCTCCACCCAGGTGGTCGAAGCTGGAGTGGATGTTTCGGCCAGAGTGATGTTCACCGAGATTGCTCCCTGGTCATCTCTTGTGCAGAGGTTCGGAAGGTGCAACCGTTCGGGAAAATATAGTGACGCCGAGGTGTACTGGATTGATATACCCACTGAGAAGAGTGGCTCGGCATTGCCTTACACCGAAGACGAGTTGGATAGAGCGCGCCAAATCCTTCAGAGTCTGGAAGGTCAAAGCGTGGGACCAAGCAAGTTGCCTAAGATTCAGCAAGAGTTCAAGCATGTCCAGGTGATCAGGCTAAAGGATATGTTAGAACTATTCGATACAACACCTGATCTGGCAGGCAATGATGTTGACATTTCTCGATTTATCCGAGAAACCTCAGATACTGACGTCCAGGTATTCTGGAGGGATTTGTCGGACCAGGGACCAAATGGAGAGGAACCGGAACCTGGTCCTCACAGAAGCGAGTTATGCAGCGTCCCGGTTGGCGAGATCCGTGATCTAATAATCAAGGGTACACGGGCGTGGGCGTGGGATTCACTGGACGGCCGTTGGATTTCTGCCAGCTCAGACTCGATTTACCCGGGACGCACCATTTTGCTGGACTCCAGCGAGGGCCATTACACCGAGGCCGAGGGGTGGAACATCGCATCGAAGCTGAGGGTGCCAACCATCGCAACTGAACGAAAGGATTCGATCGACGACACCTATTCGAGCAACGAGATGGCAGCCGGCGGTTGGATGTCTATCTCGGAACATACCGACCTAGTATCCCAGGAAATGGCCTTGATGCTTGATACCCTAATGCTGGATCACCAGGACAGAGGTCGTCTGCTTGACAGTGCTCGCTGGCATGACGCGGGCAAGGCTCATAGGTCGTTCCAAGCGATGATAAAGAAGGATGAACTGGATAAATTCACCAATCCGCCAGCAGCCAAGGCACCCCGCGAAGCATGGCTTGGCAGGGTGCCAGCTCATCCGATCTTAGACGATGAGCGACGCAAATACTTCCGACATGAGCTGGCCTCCGGGATAGCTGCTCTCCTAAACGGCAATGACGATCTCACAGCTTACCTAGCAGCAGCCCATCATGGCAAGGTGCGCCTTTCGATTAGGTCAATGCCCGGCGAATTCCGTCCTCCCAATGATAACATCCGATTCGCCCGGGGCGTCTGGGACGGGGACACGATCCCAGAGACCGATCTAGGTGGAGGAGTCGTCATGCCTGCCACTACCATCGACATGTCATTTATGGAGCTGGGTATTAGTTCAAGCGGTCCAAGCTGGTTATCAAGGACGCTGGCGCTTAGAGATCGACCCAACTTGGGTCCATTCAGGCTAGCCTTCTTTGAAGCTCTGATGAAAGCTGCCGATGAGAGAGCAAGCGGTGGTGGAGCATGAGCCAGATAATTCTCCACGGCTGCACATCCGAGCCGCTTTCCTCTTATTTAACCGGACTGGCAGTACTGAGGCTGGTATCTGAACAACAGGATCCAAGAGCGAAAGGATGCTGGGATAACGGCGTATTTCGGATAGATTCAAAGCTGGACAGAGGAGGTCTTCTTAGCTTCTTCCTCAACGATTACATTCCATCCCCAATAGTATCGCCATGGAACGGCGGCAGCGGATTTTTCGAAGGAGACAACATTGAAGGAATTGGATCCATTTTAAAGAGCGAATCGTCGCGTTTCGCTACCTATAGGGATACTATCAATGAAGTCAAGTCATTTCGGGAAATGCCGCCCGTGGGTCTTAATCTTAGAGAGATGATGGCCCTGCTAGAATCTTTATTCCAGGGCAAATCTGGCAGGTCGCTGGAAGAGGTAACCGAATTGCTTCTTGAAATACGCTCCAAGGCTGACCTTGCGACCTCAATTCTTTACCCAATAGATGCGCTTAACATTACCATCGAAGAGCTCGAGGACTTGGCGAGATTGCCAAAAAAGGCGTCGCAGGCTGAAAAGGACCGATGCAATACGATAAAGGATCTGATAAGACCTGCGAAAAAGATCAGAACTAAAGTCAAACAGATAAAACGCAATGCCGGAAAAGAACTGATCATCCAAGCTTGCAGAGATCGGCTGGACGAACGGGCGGTTGAATGGATCGATGCCGCAGCTGTTATCAATCCAGAGGGCGCAATCGAATCCTCTCCCATTCTGGGGACATATGGCAACGAGGGACGTTTAGAGTACTCTAACGCATTTATAAAGAACCTGTCTTTAGTGCTCCTCTCAGATGATCATGAATGGTCCTGCAATCTGCTCATAGAAGCACTATTTGGCGAACCTACGGATGGACTTGTTATCGCCAGTGTTGGCCAATACGATCCGGGCCGCGCAGGTGGCTTCAACCAAGGCCAAGGTATAGAGAACAAGGACTTCCCAGTCAATCCATGGAGTTTTGTGCTAACAATGGAGGGGACTATACCGTGGGCCAGTTCAGTGGCGCGTCGTCAGAGGGCGGTGAGCCGAGGATTTATAAGAAGTCCATTCACGGTCAGATCGACTCCAGTAGGCTATGCATCATCTTCTGAAAAAGAAGGCAAGAATTTCAAAGAGATATGGGCACCAATTTGGACACAGCCAACCGAATATAGTGAGATCCGAGCATTCCTGAGCGAAGGTCGAGCCGATATTGGTCGGCAGTCTGCATCTAACGCCATGGAGTTCGCTGAAGCTGCATCATCTCTTGGAGTTGATCGAGGCGTTTCAGAGTTCGTTCGCTACAGCCTGCTCAAGCGGCGTGGTGATAATTACGTGGCCTTGCCCGCAGGCCGGTTCTCTGTTAGGTCTCGGACTGAGAGTGACTTGGTCAGAGAGCTCGATCCACTCTTGAGGAGGGTTGACGGTTTCCTAAGAGGCTTCAAGGGACAAGGACCGCCTGCCAGGTTCTCATCAGCACGAAGGGGCATCGACGATGCAATCTTCAGTCTGCTGCAGCGCGGTGGTGCAATCCAGGTCAAGCACCTTGTTTCCGCCATCGGTAGACTGGAGCGGCTAATTGCACAAAGGGGTTCGAGTGGAAATCCGAAGCTCGGCGGTCCAATCACTGGGCTCAGCCCTCGATGGATAGTCGCTTCTGACGATGGCAGCATAGAAGTCAGGATAGCTGCGGCATTGGCATCGATTCGAGCCAGCGGAGATGTGGGTCCGATTAGGTCCAACCTGGCGCCAGTAGATCCTCGCAAGCCTTGGGCTTTTGCCGTTGGTCGAGGTCAGATAGCTTGGGAAGGAAACTCACTGATAGCCAAGATGGCGTCTGTTCTTGCCAGGAGAATGATGGATGCTCAGAGGTTTGGCAGCAAGTACAACCCGCTCTGGGGTGAGATCCGTCTCTACCCAGAAGATGTAAGTGCCTTGATCGAGAGAGATATCGATGAAGCCCTCATCGAGGATCTGCTATTCGGTTTCACCTGGATTCGATGGGAAGATCAAGAAGCGGTTAAGGCTGTCAGAAATGAGCTGATGCATCGCAGAGCATGGTGGAAACCTACTGCGGACCGGACAATACCGCGATCCTGGGCATTGCTGAAGCTGCTATTCTTACCTGAGGAGATCGAGGTCGATGGCCAGAAGATAACAGTCAAGCCTGAGCCATCAATCATATCGCTTTTGAGAGCCGGCCGTTCAATGGATGCATGCAAGGTTGCCGGCCGCCGATTATACTCAGCGGGCCTTTTCCCTATCACCACGGATTTCCCAGATAGTTCAGACGGAATTCGTATTGCAGCTGCTCTGCTCCTGCCTGTCTGGGGCAAGCAGAAGATAGCTAAGCTGGTTCTCAGGCCAAATGAGAAAAAATTGTAATTGCATATAAAAAGGTTGGAATTTAAATGGAAAGAAGCATTATCGATATGGGTACTCTTGAAGAGGTCCCTCGTCTCTTGATCGAGGTAGAGCTGCAGCCTGTTCAGGGGGACAGATTTCAGCCGACCGGCTTTGCCGATTTGGGTGCAGCGATTTATGAGAATCCAGAAGGAATGCGAATGATCTTGGTGGAATCTGCTCAGTCCATGGCTAACAGGCTTGAACAGACATGTCTTGACGGCTCCGGGCCAAGGATCAGCAAAGATCTAATAGGCGTCCCCTATGTTTTGGCCAAGCTCAAAGGAAGCGTTGATACCGAGACTAGTTCTCTAGTGGAAGCTCATCGCATCAACTCACCGTTCATCATAACGGACGAGAAGTTCAGAGACCAATTCAAGGGTAAGTCCGAATACCAGAAAGGAAGACCGCTCAATTGGAGCAAGATCGCAAAGACCATGTTCTTCTACGATCCTAACTCGCTTCTTCATGGCGTTTTTATGGCCAACCTTGAAGATGGAAGGATCAAGGTTCAGAGAGCTCTCACAGGTTTCATCGAGGCGGAAGGCGTTCGAGAAGCGGCCTCGGGTGGCGTGAAGAATAATCCTCTGGATCCCTCCGGTCAAATTCGGGCAGCGAATCACCAGGACAAAGATGTGTATGGCAATGTACCATACCACCGCATGGAGTACACAGCCAATCGAATCGTGGCCTACTTCAATTTCGATCTCGCCCTTCTGGACGGCTATGGACTAGAACCAGCGGCTAAGCAGTTCCTCATCGCTCTGGGGCTGTATAAGATCCGTCGGCTGCTGGTTCGAGGACTCCGGCTGAGGACCGCCTGCGACCTGACGATGAAAGGAGGAATCAATGTGATATCCCCAGGCGGCTTCATCATACCAGAAGAACAGAAATTGCTTGAGGCCTTACAAGGATCGATTGGGGAGTGCAAAGAAAAGGGCCTTTTCGCAGATCCGCCAGTGACCGAGCTTGAGATATCGGTGGTGCTCAAGGAATCCAAGGAAGAGCCAGAGAAGGCTTAGGCGGAGCATCTCGACATGCTAGCAATCGAGCTCACGTTCATAGCGGGAAGATTTCATGCGACACCCTGGGGACGCAACGTGAATGAGGGTGTACCGGAATGGCCACCGTCCCCATACAGGCTCATTAGAAGCCTGTACGATGTGTGGAGAAGAAAGCTCCCAGATTGGCCTGAAAGCCGGGTTATGCCCGTTCTCGCCTCTCTGGCATCAGAACCGCCAATATTTCATCTGCCAGCGGCCACCGCTTCCCATACAAGGTCATTCCTCAGCGAGAACGATGTGGAAGTGACCAAGAAGCAGCTGATATTCGATGCCTTCGTTGTAGTGAGCAAGAGGGCAAGCGTGCTGATTAAGTGGCCTGCCTGCAATCTCGACGAGAAGCTCAGACAGGATCTGGATCGAATGCTGGCATTGATGAACTATCTTGGTCGCTCCGAGTCCTGGGTAGCTGCTAGAACAGTTCCCGACGTGGATGGTGTGAACTGGAATTGCCGCCCTTCGGATGGATCTCCTTATGTCGAGGACTTCGAGCCGTTAAGGGTCGCCTGCCCCATCCCCGCCCTAACATATGCTGCCGATCCACACAAGCAAAAAGCGAAGGGTAAGAAGAACAAGTCGGTAGAGCTGGGGTGGATGGATGCAATTGCCTGGTCAACTGGGGATCTACATGCGTCTCACCTGAGCGTTCCTCCTGCCTTTCAATATGTGACCTACATGCGTCCGGCCAGATGTTTTGACTTGATACCAATAAGGAAGGCTCAAGAGCCCGAGACGGAAATCAATGGCGTTATCTATGCTCTTGAATCAAAGGTTGCGCCGCGTGTAACTGATACCCTCGAGATCTCCGAACGTGTCAGAAGCAAGCTGATGGGTATCCATAAGAGAATAGTCAGCGATCCGCGCAAAGTTTCACCGAAGTTCAGCGGCAAAGAAACGAATGGCGAACCCAGAAAGGGCCATCAGCACATCTATGTGCTGCCTATTGATCACGACCAAGATGGTTGGCTTGATCGTCTATTGATATTCTGCAAAGTACCTTTTAACCAAGAGGAGATTGCTGCACTTGACAGGCTTGATCGGTTATGGCAGCCAGATGGCAAACCCGATATTCACCTTGTACCTCTTAAGTGGGGTCGGAGCGAGGATCTGCTGGAATCCGGATCTAGAACCAGCTTTGTCAGCACAACACCTTTCGTCCCGCCAAGGCATTATCGGAAGGGACGAGGCCCTCTCATGGAGTGGTTGGCTGCTGAGGTTCGTCGTGAAGCGGTCAACCATGGTCTGCCTGAGCCTATAGAAGTCACGCCTTTACCCAGACTTTCTAGCCAAGGTGGTCGAGATTTCAGATGGCTTGAGTTCCGTCGAAATCGCAAAGGAGATCAGCCGACGATAGGCTATGGATTCAAGATATCCTTCCCAGAATCAATAGGCGTTCCCATAGCACTGGGATACGGTGCCCATTTCGGCCTGGGGCAGTTTAAACCTGCCCCCGTGTGAATCAGCGTTATGGAATGACATTTCTGGCAGGCAAGCACCCGTGTCGGCCCGGGACCGTTCGGCCCAGACGAACGGAATAGAACCAGGCAGCAAATGAGGCAAACTGCCGACGCTCTTGGCTCTCGACCGATATTCAAATCAGGAGGCATATCTTGACAGGAGAAGGCGAGAGGAAGAACGAAGGAAATCTACCAGAATTGATTCCGGCAAGGATGTTGAACGAATTCGCATACTGCCCCAGGCTCTGCTACATCGAATGGGTGCAAGGGGAGTTTGTGGACAGCGTGGATACTGTAGACGGCAGGTATCAGCACAGGCGCGTTGACTCGAGGACAGGAAAGCTTCCCGAGGACGAGTTCGAGCCCATTCATGCTAGATCCGTTCATATGACCGGGCCGGTGGTAGGAATCACCTGCAGGATAGACCTGCTGGAAGGCATTGGAAACAATGTTACACCTGTGGACTACAAGAGAGGAGAAGCGCCAGATATTCCTGAGGGAGCCTACGAGCCAGACCGCGTCCAGCTATGCGCTCAGGGCCTGGTCCTCAGGGAGAACGGTTTTACATGCGACGAGGGTGTGGCCTATTTCGTCAGGTCAAAGAAGAAAGTGCCCGTGAGGTTTGACGAGTCTCTAATTCAGATGACAAAGGAACTTCTATCTTGCCTCAGGGCAATGGCCGAGAGCGGAGAAATGCCGCCGCCCTTGGACTACAGCCCCAAGTGCTTCCGCTGCTCCCTAGCTGGCATCTGTCTCCCAGACGAGGTCAATCTGCTAAGGGAGATGGAGGCCGAGAAGCAAGAAGAAGAGGAAGAACTAGGGGCTGACCGACAAGCGGGAACAAAAGAGAAGGTTCGTAGACTCCTGCCCGCCAGAGACGACCAGATACCTGTATACGTAGTAGGCCAGGGAAATACGGTCCGCAAGAAGGGAGAGCGTTTGGAGATCTGGTCCCGAGAGGGAAAAGTCAGCGAGGCCAAGATCATGGAAACCTCCCAGCTCAGCCTTTACGGCGGCGTGGAGATTACTACACCAGCAATGGTGGAGCTGATGCAGCGGGGAGTGCCCGTCATTCACTACAGCTATGGAGGATGGTTCCAGGGCATCTGTCTTGGGATGACTCATAAGAATGTGGAGCTGAGAATGAGGCAGTTCCAGTATGCTACGAGCCCAAGCAAAGCTCTAACGATTGCCAGGGGCATGATCTCCGGGAAGATCAAGAACTGCAGGACGCTTTTGCGCAGAAACGATACTGGTGCTCCCAGGGAGTCGCTCGCCCTAATGGCCAAACTGGCTAAGGATGCCGAAAACGCGTCCACGTCAGAGAGCCTCCTTGGAATCGAAGGTGCTGCAGCAGAGATGTATTTCTCCCGGTTCAATCACCTGCTGAAGGACGGGGCGGAGGGCTTCTCCTTCGAGAACAGGAACAAGAGGCCGCCAAAGGACCCCGTGAACGCCGTTCTATCCTATCTTTATGGCATCCTTGTCAAGGACCTCTTTATAACACTGCTGGCGGTGGGCTTCGACCCCTATCTGGGGCTTTACCATCGACCAAGATACGGCCGACCGGCACTGGCACTGGACATGATGGAAGAGTTTCGGCCTCTTGTGGCAGACTCAACTGCGCTCACTCTATTTAATAACGGGGAGCTGTCAAAGAAGGATTTCATCAGGGCTGGCTTCGGAATCTCTCTGACGCCTGAAGGCAAGAAGAAGGTTATCGTAGGATACGAGCGCCGCATGGAGACGGATATCACTCATCCAATCTTTGGATACTCTGTCAGCTACCGTCGGTTGCTTGAGGTTCAAGCAAGGCTGCTTGCCAGGGTGATCTCCGGAGAGCTCAGGGAATATCCAGCATTCTGCACAAGGTGATGCTCTATGACCGGATTGAACTGCTACGTGGTCAGCTACGACATCATGGACCATAAACGCCTTTACGGGGTGCATAAGACGATGAAGGGCTTTGGAGAACCCGTTCACTATTCAGTATTTAGGTGCAATCTCACGCCTAAAGGCAAAGTGGAGATGATGGCGGTTCTTTCGGATCTTATCAAGCATGACGAAGACCGAGTAATGATCGTGGATCTCGGGCCTCTTGAAGGAAAAGTGGAGGACAGGATAGAGTTCCTGGGCGCTCATCCGAACGAGACCGAAAGAAAAGCTATAGTAGTTTGAAGGACTTTCGAGAGGTTAGGTGGTGATCAGAATCCCAGGAGGCGCTCGAAACGGCATCAAGTGGTGCAATACAGATGGTTTTTTTGGACACCTGATCCCTCCAAGAGCGGCTCTGAGGAGGACCCTCTCGAAAGAGGCTAATTTTTCGACATCTGTAAGGGCCGAAAAATCACCGCGATTTCCACGGCTGAAAAGTCGTGGCCCCATTGAAGCCAATCCTAAGTCTCGGTTCAAGTTCAACGGCGGTAGCCAATTTCCACGGCTGAAAAGTCGTGGCCCCATTGAAGCATATCGATAGAACGAACCTGGCGCAGATATCTTCCCATTTCCACGGCTGAAAAGTCGTGGCCCCATTGAAGCCCAGAGCTTGAAACCGTGTACTCCCGGCTCTCGATCTTATTTCCACGGCTGAAAAGTCGTGGCCCCATTGAAGCGAGCGGGCCAGGGGATACGATGGCGCAGTTCCTCTCGATTTCCACGGCTGAAAAGTCGTGGCCCCATTGAAGCTTGGTTAGAGATCCGCGTGAGATAATTGTAGGCAAGATTTCCACGGCTGAAAAGTCGTGGCCCCATTGAAGCAGTCTTCGTGGTCCACAACCTGCAGACCTCAAGCGACATTTCCACGGCTGAAAAGTCGTGGCCCCATTGAAGCCTGCAACTGACAACTAATGGCAGAAGGCCTCGAATTATTTCCACGGCTGAAAAGTCGTGGCCCCATTGAAGCATTGCTTTGCACCACAAATCAATGACTTAGGGGGAGATTTCCACGGCTGAAAAGTCGTGGCCCCATTGAAGCGCTGGCGGCCGATACGTAGTACCGTCCACATTGGGCATTTCCACGGCTGAAAAGTCGTGGCCCCATTGAAGCCCCTGCCAGTCCTGGACCACAGAGGTCTTCTGCTCGCATTTCCACGGCTGAAAAGTCGTGGCCCCATTGAAGCATGCAACAAAGCGGTCTCTTATTCTGGCTGCTCCACATTTCCACGGCTGAAAAGTCGTGGCCCCATTGAAGCCTCTTATACCGAGGAATGTCAGCATCGGTGATTAGATGATTTCCACGGCTGAAAAGTCGTGGCCCCATTGAAGCATCTGTGGATGGTGGCGGAGAAGAAGGCTCCCGCGTATTTCCACGGCTGAAAAGTCGTGGCCCCATTGAAGCGACTCTCAGTATTCGAAGCTCACCAAGAAGAACAAGATTTCCACGGCTGAAAAGTCGTGGCCCCATTGAAGCGACATAAAGAAAGTACGAGAGGTAACACTGGACCCCCATTTCCACGGCTGAAAAGTCGTGGCCCCATTGAAGCATGACAAGATGGACGAGGTTACAAATGAATTTGCAATTTCCACGGCTGAAAAGTCGTGGCCCCATTGAAGCTAGTAAGTCTGCGTAGTATCTCTCATGGGCAAGCAAATTTCCACGGCTGAAAAGTCGTGGCCCCATTGAAGCGTTATATATTTCGTTACATATTCGGTTAAAGTGGCTATTTCCACGGCTGAAAAGTCGTGGCCCCATTGAAGCATAGTAGAATGTATAGATAACAAGATCCAGCATCTCCATTTCCACGGCTGAAAAGTCGTGGCCCCATTGAAGCCTGGTGCACAGGAAGAATAACAGCGGCACTACAGAAGATTTCCACGGCTGAAAAGTCGTGGCCCCATTGAAGCCTTCGTCGGACGGTAGCGGCGACAAGGATATCAGTCGTATTTCCACGGCTGAAAAGTCGTGGCCCCATTGAAGCAGCTTGTACTTTTCATCCACCTTACAAACTCAACATATTTCCACGGCTGAAAAGTCGTGGCCCCATTGAAGCAGGTTATCGTGGTTACCTTGTACCACCGTATTGATCATTTCCACGGCTGAAAAGTCGTGGCCCCATTGAAGCTTATAGACAAATCCACCTCTCAAAACTCTGGCAAAATCGCATTTCCACGGCTGAAAAGTCGTGGCCCCATTGAAGCTCTTTTACGCGCCTTTTACGCGCATTACCCAAATTTTTATTTCCACGGCTGAAAAGTCGTGGCCCCATTGAAGCATCCGTCTGCAAGGCCGATCAGCAAAAGAATCTCCATTTCCACGGCTGAAAAGTCGTGGCCCCATTGAAGCCATACGTGAACTGAAAGCGAGGATGCAATTGGGAACATTTCCACGGCTGAAAAGTCGTGGCCCCATTGAAGCAATTCGACCTTTGAACAGGATCTATACAGGCTAAATATTTCCACGGCTGAAAAGTCGTGGCCCCATTGAAGCTATCTGTCGGCGGCACGGGGGGCTACTGATGTGGGCCATTTCCACGGCTGAAAAGTCGTGGCCCCATTGAAGCAACTACTCAAAGATTTTATGAGAAAGTCTGAGAACTGAATTTCCACGGCTGAAAAGTCGTGGCCCCATTGAAGCTGTCCCATCTCGATACATAGACTCCTCCCACGATACTATATTTCCACGGCTGAAAAGTCGTGGCCCCATTGAAGCAGGTTTTTTGTCGCGGCACCTTGTGTCGTCTGCCGGATTTCCACGGCTGAAAAGTCGTGGCCCCATTGAAGCAAGTAATAATGCGTCGCCAAAAAGGATCTCCCGTTCCATTTCCACGGCTGAAAAGTCGTGGCCCCATTGAAGCGAGCTAGCCGGTTACGTCTGGGATCCTGCAAAAACCGATTTCCACGGCTGAAAAGTCGTGGCCCCATTGAAGCATCGCTCGTCATTAGCGCCGACCAGGTATATTTTCCGATTTCCACGGCTGAAAAGTCGTGGCCCCATTGAAGCCACGTACTCCGGGCATCCCGTTATGATTTCAAATCGCATTTCCACGGCTGAAAAGTCGTGGCCCCATTGAAGCATTGTTGCGGCACACAAAACGATACTTGCATCAAGATTTCCACGGCTGAAAAGTCGTGGCCCCATTGAAGCCTGCGTCAACCGAATGGGAAATTGAAAGACTACATGATCAGATTTCCACGGCTGAAAAGTCGTGGCCCCATTGAAGCATAATGTTAGCAAGTTGGAACTTGAACTCTTACCGGATTTCCACGGCTGAAAAGTCGTGGCCCCATTGAAGCGTTGATGAGTGTGTAGCTTTTCCAACTACAGGAATAATTTCCACGGCTGAAAAGTCGTGGCCCCATTGAAGCACTTCGTTTGTTACGGGCCTCGCGGTTGCGGTTTCGCAATTTCCACGGCTGAAAAGTCGTGGCCCCATTGAAGCTGAATCCGCTTCTCCCTCTTAGCTCTCTCCAATTCATTTCCACGGCTGAAAAGTCGTGGCCCCATTGAAGCAGGTCTGACGCAGCCTCGGTGTAGTAGTCGGAAGCATGATTTCCACGGCTGAAAAGTCGTGGCCCCATTGAAGCTCGCCGCCGTCGTCGTCTTCTTCTTCCATGCCACACAATTTCCACGGCTGAAAAGTCGTGGCCCCATTGAAGCGCGGTTCCAGTAAGTTCTTGCATGATACCCTCTAGCACATTTCCACGGCTGAAAAGTCGTGGCCCCATTGAAGCGTACCTGGCGATTCCCTGGTCGGTGCAGTTGACCATTTCCACGGCTGAAAAGTCGTGGCCCCATTGAAGCGTTACCTGGCTGCCCGACGCGGTAACATAGAGGTATCATTTCCACGGCTGAAAAGTCGTGGCCCCATTGAAGCCGAGGGCATCGAATTCTTGTTGTGTCAACCTCATCATTTCCACGGCTGAAAAGTCGTGGCCCCATTGAAGCTGTTTTCTAGCCCAGGCCTTCCGGGAAGGATGAATATTTCCACGGCTGAAAAGTCGTGGCCCCATTGAAGCGGGTTCCCCAGCTCATCTCTGATCGCGATGGCCAACTCGATTTCCACGGCTGAAAAGTCGTGGCCCCATTGAAGCGGGATTGTGGTCACAGCCGCTAACGAACCGGAAAAAGTATTTCCACGGCTGAAAAGTCGTGGCCCCATTGAAGCCGGTAGCGCCCAGCGCTGGGCCGACCAGCGCCAACAGGATTTCCACGGCTGAAAAGTCGTGGCCCCATTGAAGCTCATCGCCTTGACCGCCAGCTCCCCAGCCTGACCCATTTCCACGGCTGAAAAGTCGTGGCCCCATTGAAGCTCGATTGAGGTATTTGATCCTACGTTCTGCCAAGTGATTTCCACGGCTGAAAAGTCGTGGCCCCATTGAAGCAGTTTTGGCCGGATACTGACCGGAGCGGGCCTCAGGATTTCCACGGCTGAAAAGTCGTGGCCCCATTGAAGCAGCCGTTACAGCACCGTCCGCCGGTGGCGATATTTCATTTCCACGGCTGAAAAGTCGTGGCCCCATTGAAGCCCGATCTCATCTGCAATGTCTCGCTGAGATTTGCCGGATTTCCACGGCTGAAAAGTCGTGGCCCCATTGAAGCATCATTTTGTGGACCTCCGGCGCTGCTCTTCAAGGATCATTTCCACGGCTGAAAAGTCGTGGCCCCATTGAAGCATTGGGAACCGCTAGCGGGGATGGGATAATAGAAACCATTTCCACGGCTGAAAAGTCGTGGCCCCATTGAAGCAGGACCAGCTGGGCGGTCATCAAGGCAGATACCCAAAAGATTTCCACGGCTGAAAAGTCGTGGCCCCATTGAAGCCGCGCCGACCTGGACCAGCTTGTCAACGTTGGCGATGATATTTCCACGGCTGAAAGTAGCTGGTTTTCCCAAGGCACGAAATAGTTTTCGGATGAAACACGGTTCGATCAGCGAATCTCCCATTTTATGTGCGGATAAAATTGTAGTGATTGAGCAAATAATTCAATAGGATCGGAAAGCACCTGAATTCTATTCGTTGTTAGGTATTCGATATCCTTTTTAACTACATCCATCATAATTCTTGCGTCAAGTTGCTGAAGGTACTCAAAATGCAGATGCTCGAAAAGCGTGAGTTCTATAGTGAGTATGACCTGAGAGAAGCTAGAAGGAATTCGGTGAAAAATCCTGCTGCCCATCAGGCCTCGGCTATCGACCATCTCCTTAAATGGTACAAAATCCGCCATAATACCTATGCCGGAGGAATTCTAGTTTTACCCACAGGAGGGGGAAAAACATTCACTGCTATTCGATTTCTTTGCCTAACTGCATTATCAGATGGCTATAAAGTATTGTGGCTCGCCCATACACATCATCTATTGGAGCAAGCATACCATAGCATCAAGGATCATATTGGAATAATTTCCGAGCCTAAATCCTCTCTAATGGTGCGGGTAGTGTCCGGCACTATAGGACACTTCCATGCAGCAGACATCAATTCTGATGATGACGTAGTAATTGCAACATTGCAAACCATAACCAAAGCGTATAAAGAGGATCATAATGCCCTACGATCTTTTATCGATTCAGCGAATGGGAAGCTCTTTGTGGTTTTTGATGAGGCTCATCACGCTCCCGCACCAAGCTACCGCAAGCTCATACAGGACCTCAGGGAAAGATGTAATCAAATGTACCTCTTAGGTCTAACTGCAACACCAGTGTACAGTGATGAAAGGCTCCAAGGTTGGTTATCGGACTTATTCAGGCAGAATATAATATATCAAGTGACTCCGCAATCTCTCATGGCGGAGAGAATTTTAGCCAAGCCTATAACGGAACAGGAAAGGACGCAATTTACACCCAGCTTTGATCTGAGGGAATATCAAAAGTGGATTGGGACTTTCAGGGACTTACCTGAGGATATTATAACCCAATTGGCAGAAAACAATGACAGAAACGCATTTATTGCTAAGCATTATGCAGACAATAAGGAAAAGTATGGGAAGACCCTTATCTTTGCAGATCGTTGGTTTCAGTGTGAGGCCATTATCGAATACCTCCGCAAGAGTGGAATTCAGGCTGGGGCTGTCTATAGCCATATCGATGCCGATCCTGGGAGTGCTGATGCACGGAATAGGCGCAAATCGGACGAGAATGCCAAAGTTCTCGATGCATTTAGGAGGAACGAACTTGATGTACTCCTCAATGTCCGGATGCTTACCGAAGGCACGGATATACCTGATGTGAACACTTGCTTCATTACCCGCCAGACCACTAGCCAGATCCTGCTTACACAAATGGTAGGGCGTGCTCTTCGAGGACCAAAGTTTGGTGGCACTCCTGATGCCTATTTAGTATTCTTTACCGATAATTGGGAACCATTGATCAACTGGGCAGAATACGATCAATTAGGCGGCGAATCTGGGCCAGGTGAGAGGGAATATGGGAAACGCCCACCTCTCAGGTATATCTCTATCGAACTTGTTCGCAAGTTGGCTGCCCAGATGGAAAGCGGGATAAATATAAATTCTGCACCATTCAAGACCCTTCTCCCAAAAGGATGGTATAGAGTTGAGTATGCAGCGAGGCAGCAGGGAACTGAAGAAATTGAGCATATAAGGCGCCTAGTAATGGTCTTCGAGCACGAATATCAGAGCTATGAGGATCTATTAAGCGAACTTTCAGCCAATGTTAACGCCAGCTTCTATGATGAAGGAGTTCAATTTGCCGAAGTCTCATCTACCGTGGATGAGCTAAGGAGAGCATTTTTCCGGAACAGCGAGGATCATTTCGGATCGAACTTAAACCAGGATATTTTTAGCATAGCACGGCACATAGCTCAGAATTCCTCGGTGCCTAAATTCTTCGAGTTCGAGGAAAGAAAGAATCATGACCTGGATGACATCGCTAAGGATCTAATGGCAAAGAACCTTTCTCGCATACAGGAAGACGATGCTCTAAGATTAGAGTTCAACCGGGTGGATCGATACTGGCAGGTGCTATATATCTCATATGAACTATTCAAGAGCCAGTATAATGCTTGTGTTGAGTATATTCTACATGCATCTCGGCATAGTGGCTCCTTGGAAGGTCACAGAATAACTTCTCTAACGAGTTCACCTCAACCACCTGAGCCATCCAATGAGCTCAAATGGCAGGTAAAGAGTCGAGATGGAGGGTGTCTTTGTTGCGGAAGTAATAGCAGTCGAAAGCTAGAAGTGGATCATATAATGCCTCGATACTTTGGAGGTGTCAACATACTTGATAACCTGCAAACCTTATGTAGCAATTGCAATCGACTAAAGGGAACCAAGAGTGTGAATTTCCGCGACTGCCAGACCGATCTGACCCAGCCTCCAGAGAAATTACTCGAGTTTGATACACCCTCAGGAGTGAAAGCCTCGGAACCTGAGGAATGGATGCAATTCTTATCCAGGACGGTCAATTTCTTCTACCAGTGTGGAGCAGTTCATGGAATATCAATAGCAAAGAGAGGAGATGCATTCCATAACTGGTTAGTGTATTTAAATGCAGGTAATGATCCAAGGTGGCTTGAACCACATTTGAAACCTCTTTTTAAACGTATCATTCAGGCCAAGAAGGATGCGGGATACGCATATCCATCTTCAATAACGATTCGAGCCCCTGATATGCAAGATGTCAAATATAAGGGACGGTAGTCTTTTTTACACCCATCCTTCACGCGGCAAGATCTGCCCACTTTTTATTCAGAGTGCTGGAACTTTAAAGCCATCTGCTGGCGAGAGCAAAAATCGTACACTTTTCCCTATAATTATAATAGGGGAATATGTACGATTTTTTCACGCATTTTCTCTCCAGAGTCGATCCAGGCGGACGAAATATAAAAAAACAGGGTGAATGCGCTAAGAGACGTCTTCGCGCATCACCTCGTCAATATCAAGCTCCATAAAGCCGGATGTAACTTCTTGAAATCCCAATCCTAGATCTATGAGCTCCTTTTCAGCTTCGATGGCCTTCTCAATGATGCCAATTATTGCCGGGTCGTGCCCTTGTATGCCTATCTTCTTGCCAATGTCTTCTGGACGAATGCCCTCCTTGTAGCTATCCCATATATCTTGACGTAGCTGGGCAGTAACGTCGCATACTCTTTTCTCGGAAATACAACCAATATCTTGTTTTATCTCCCACTCGGAACGACCCGAGAGATACTGATGTCTTATGTAATAGACCCTTTCTTTCGGGACATCTCTTTTCTTTGTGCCTACAACCTCGGATACGACACTAATATGAATCCCCAATTTTTCCGCGATCTCCTTTTTGCTAAGCTTTTGCAGGCGCAAATCCTCTATTTCGGCTAGGTCTTCCTCACGCACCATATTGTTGACCTTTCTGCCTAATTCCTGCCCTGCCAGTTCGTCAAGTGAGAGTATATTTACATCGGATCCACGACATGCCGGGCAATAAATGGCATCGATGCGAGCAACATTGAACATTGCTCCGCATTCGTTGCATGCATGCCAGATAGCCGGGTTCAGACTGTACATCCAAGACAACTGCCCTTTCGCTCTTTCTCCTCTAAGAGTCGCAACATATTCTCTCAGATACGCTTCACGATTTGCCTTTATTGTGTCTACATTAGGCGCAGCATTTCCGCTAGCATTCACTTCAATATTCTCCATGCATATCACTCTCCTCCTCAATGCCGTTCATTGCATCATTATAGAATCCCCATTCTTCTGGAAGCTCAGTTGAATTTGAAGGATTGTCCTCATGGAACTCAGCGTACGTGTTATCGACATCGCATTCTGCGGGTTCGTCGTTAGTGTTGAATTCTTCCTGGTCTGTTGACGCAGTGGCCCCTGGAGCTGGCTCTGGCTGCTCTGTAACGGTCTCGGTGCCCTGTCCATTTTGCCCAGGATCGAGACTATTCGTCTCGATCTCTTTCAGCCTGGCCGTCAGCTTCTGGACCATGTCATGCATCTCAGCCAGCTTCTCTGGACTTGGTGCAGCCTCCAGATCTTCCAGAAGCCTCATGCAGCTTTGGAGGCTCCTGCTGAGCTTATCAAAGGGTCCTTTGCTATTCGCATCTCTAGGAGCGATCTCCTTTATGATGGCCGCAACCTTAGGTCGCTTCCCCCCCGCGATCTCGGTTTCAATCCTCTCCACAATCTTTGCCTGAGTTTGATCGTCAAAGGCGGTCACCCTTGCGGCGGCGCTAACGGCAATCTTGCCTGCGTGAGCCAGCTTCACAAGACCAGGAATGCCCTTTTCAGAGACCTTTTTGGCATAGGAGACGGTCTGATGAGAGACACCCATGTCATCAGCAGCTTTATGGGCAGATCGGCCAAAATTGCCCTGGTCTAAATTTGGATCCAGGTCGGTTCTGGTTCCCTTGCGATCCTTTGCTTCTTCTGCGTATAGAGCTTCCAGCGCTACCGCTAACATGGCACGCTGAGATTCGTTCAAGTTGCGGCGCCCCCACTGGTTATTAATAATCCAAATTTTTGCCGCAATGGGATTGGGGAGGTCAACCTCTACGACATCGAAAGTAATATCAAGCTCTTTGCATATCCTGTAGCGTTTATGGCCATCAAGGATGGTATTATGGCCTTTCCAGATGGTCAACGGTTCGCGGCAACCATCTCTAGAGATATTTGCTACTAATGCCTCATACTCGCTGTTGGTCAGAGGAGGTATAAGGCACTCCAGTTGAGGGTCAACCATTGGGATGGGCATTGCGGTGAGGACAGTTTCGTCTGCCTCTTGTTCGGTCCCAGCGACAGGATTTGCCTGACTAATCGGAATGCTCTCAATGTGTAATGCAGCGGCTTCTCCATCCATTCAGACCACCACACATTGAGTGTTGTTCAAATGCGATACATACTCGGCCTTCTCGACCGACCCATATGTCTTGGCTTCAAACATACTTCAATCACCTACATTCTGTGACTTTGCTTTTGGTGAACGAATGATGCCCAAGTTGCCAAACCGTCCAACCTTGGATCGCTCGTATCTTACCACCAACTATCTATACGCCTTCAAAGTATATATAATTTATTTATTATTTATAGTTAAAAAGAATAATTGTTTATTCAAAAGTTAGAAGAATCATAAACGGCCCTAGATAGCGAAATCTATTTAACAAGCGAATAGAATTCTTGAGCCAAAATGCTGACCAAGACTCAGGCAAAAATCATACTCGTCTTGCTGGATAATGAGGGGCATGCAGGATGGGAGTTGGCAAGGATATTGGAGATGGAAGATAGCAATCTACATCCAATTTTAAAAAAGTTGGAAAGAATGAAAATCATATACAAAGGGGAAATAAGGAAGTCGAGAAATACCCAGGCAAAGAAGCCATCGGAACGCTTTGAGTTCCCATATTACTTAAGTAATAATTTAGACGACCTAAGAATTATAATAAAAGAATTAGTTAATACGGATAAGATCTATGATGCTGGATTCATACTTGGTATCTTGAGAGAAAGCAAATATATTGAAACAATGCAAGAGCAATACAAAGAAGAGCTCAAGAAGACCGTTATAGACGAATTGCGAAACAGCTATGCTCCATTAAGAGATCCGTTTTTCGCGAAAGTGATAGAGCCCTCATTTGATTTACAGAGTCTTGCTCCTGCATGCGGTATTTGCCCTATTTCTGATATCGAACAATGGTACCTGGATTATAAAGGCAATTGGAATTCATTGAATGTTAAATATGATAATTCTCCTTTGGATGCGGCACCAAATATGTAGGTCACACGGTTCCGATCCCTCAAATCCATTTTCTTGGCGTCCGCACGCGCGATTATATCTTTGTCCAAATTTTTGACCGCCGCTGGCTTATTGATCAATAGGCGCTATGCGGCGAAAAACGCACAAAATCCCCTATATATATTATTAGGGGAAAGTGTACGATTTCTTCCTGATATCTCCGATGCGAGGGATGAATCCTCGGAATGGCTTGTTAAGCCCAGAAAGTCCTAATTCATAGTCTCAGGAACTGCTCATACTTTTCCCGCTTTGTTGCATCCGAAATGTGCAGATATCGCATAGTGGTGTGTACGTCTGAGTGCCTCATGATATCCTTTATTGAGAGGAGATCGCAGCCTCGCTTCACCAGGAGACTGCCCATGCTATGCCGTGCGAACACGTGGACACCACCATGTTTTTCGATACCGGCGAGTCTCTTGTACTGCACGAACATTCGGTGGACACCGCGTCGTTCCCATCGCCCGCCGAAATCGGTATAAAAAAGTGGCTTACGCCCATCGATTACGAGTGGGGCGCGCACTTCGAGATAACGACGCAGGGTCTTTGCGCAATCGTCGGTGATGAAGACTAGAGCATCTTTGCCACCTTTGCCATTACGAACCCGAACTGTTAACGATTTTAAATCTAGATCCGCGTCATCCAAATTGCATAATTCACTTGCACGCAAACTAGCATAAAACAGTGTCTTTAACATTGCAATATGTTTTATATTATTACATATAGAGAAGATTCTAGCTATATCTATCTCATCAAAATAGTATGGTATGGTGTTATTCGGTTTTATGAATTTAAATGTTACGTTCTGTCCGAGCATTTCATGATACTTTTTTATTGAGAAAGAATAATTATTTATCGTGCTTCGAGACAGCTTCCTATCATGAAGAAGATCGCGGAATCTGGCAAAATCGTCAGCATTAGGCGATTCAGTCCCCGAAATCTCCAAGTATTTGCCCACATGTAACACATACATGGGAATGGACGATGGCCTCAGCCCGTTATTCTCCAAGTACCGGCGATAGCGCTTCAGCGCGGGCTTAATGTCTTCAGGTCCGGCTTCCCTTCTCCAGTTCACATCCAACCGCTTCTTTGGCATCCTGCATCATCCTAGAAGCAGCGCAAGAAAAAGAATCCTGTCACATGCAGAAAAATTCTGCGGATGTGTTAGACCAAAATCGATATCAGTAATGCGGGGGACGGGAGTCGAACCCGCGAACGTCTTCACGACAGGGTCCTAAGCCCTGCGCCTTTGACCTCTTGGCAACCCCCGCATACAGCTTTTCCTTATAGCCGCCGCCCTCCCACCAGCCACTCCAGCACAGCCTTGCTTGTGTGCAGGCGGTTCTCAGCCTCGTCGAAGACCACCGACTGCGGGCCGTCCATCACCTCATCGGTGATCTCCTGGCCCCGGTGAGCCGGCAGACAGTGCATCACTATGGCATCCTCTCCGGCCGCGTCCACGAGAGCTTGGTTTATCTGGTAGCGCCCGAAGATCCGCAGCCGCTCAGCCTCCTCAGCCTCGTCTCCCATTGAGATCCATGTGTCGGTGACAAGCACGTCTGCTTCTTTAGCCCCCTCAAGCGGATCTGATATTACCCGGGGGGCCCGGCCAATCTGCATGGCCTGTTCAAGTATTTTGCTCTTTGGCTCATATCCGGGGGGTGAGGCCACCACCATCTCCATTCCCATGAGAGCCGAGGCCAGGATCAGCGAGTTGCAGACGTTGTTTCCGTCGCCCACCCAGGTGACCTGAAGGCCCCGCAGGCCGCCGAAGTACTCCCGGATCGTCATCAGATCTGCCAGTATCTGTAAAGGGTGCTCCTGGTCAGATAGCGCGTTCATCACAGGTACCGAGGCGTAGCGGGCCAGCGTCTCCACAGTCTGGTGCAAGAAGACACGGGCGGTGATTCCGTGAACGAAGCGGGAGAGCACACGGGCAGTGTCGGCAACCGTCTCCCCCCGCCCAAGCTGCAGCTCGCTCGAGCTCAGGTACATACCCCTGGCCCCCAGCTCCGCAGCCGCCACCTCCAGCGACACCCTGGTGCGGGTGGACGGCTTCTCAAATATCATTGCTATGCTTCGCCCGAAGAGGGGCATCGTCTCCAGGGGCGCGGGCGTATTGCAGTTTGTATGCGCCGCGTACACCTCTGCTCGAAGCTGTTTCAGCTCCTCGGCCCGGTCCAGCACGGCTGTGATCTGACCGGGGCTGAGATCGGCTATCGATATCAGATGGGTGGGTTTTGGGAAGGGACTGTACGTGGACATATCGGATCATCCCTGGACAATGCCCAAAAGGAGCTCCTCGATCTTGAGAACCGGCCCCGACGCAGATGACAGGCGGGCTTCGATTCGCTTGAACTCGGGGATCTTAGACGGCCCCACCTGCCCTGATACCAGCTGGTTTGACCATGGGCTGTTTGGCATGAAGGCCACCCCCGGGTGAGACTCCTGATCCACCCCAGCATTCACAACAACCGAACCGGCGTCAGACGCGACCGTGACAGCACTCCCATCCTTTATCCCGGCACGATCGGCATCCCCCCTGTCGAGCAGGATCAGAGCGCTAGCCTTGCGGTACTCCTCTCCGTAGCGCCCGGCCTCCTGGGCCTCGCTCTGGAATATATCCCTGAACGTGACCACCAGGACACTTAGCTCCGCCACCTAAACCACCTCCCTGATCCTGGCCAGAACCTCAGCATCCGAAGGAGATGCCCCCTCCACCACCGGAGCCAGCTCCACCCTGACCCCGTCCATTCGAAGGGCTGCCCCGCCTGCCTCAAGGCCGGAGAGGGCGGTTGGGATCACCACCCTGGCAAGGTCGGCGGTCAGGTTGCGGTGTGGGTCCATCACCACTACGGGTATTTTTGCCAGCTTCCTGGCAAATGCCGCAGGCAGAGACGATACCGGATCCGATCCGACGACAAGCGCTGCGTCGCATGAATCCAGCGCCGAGATTATGCCGTTTTCCTGCCCGCGCCTGGCCTCGCCGTCGGCAAAGGATACCTGGTTTATCCCCCCCGTCTGCTCGAAGAGGGTCTGATTGAACCCTCGCATGTTGTAATGACCCACCATGGGAATCACCCGGAAGGGCACGCCCTCGTTCAGCCTGGCCACCAGCTGGGAGAACAGGTCCAGCCTGTCCTTCAGGGAGTAGACCAATCCAAGGCCCGGGAAGATGAATCCCATCTTGGCCTTCTTAAGAGTCGTAACAAAAGAGATCATGCGCTTCTTGTCCTGCACCTTCGGCATCTTTCCGTCCAGAACCGACAGGATAGCCTCTATGAACTCGGCATCTCCTCCCGGCGGGATCTGGAAGTAGCCGTCTGCCACGATCTTGGCCGTCGGCGACTCTCTAACGTCCACTGCAAAAGCTGTCCTGTCCTCCTCAAAGCCCTTCTGCAGCTTCTCGCCACGAGGGAAGTAGGAGAAGCGCGACATATGGCGGGGATGGCTGCTTGTGGGGTCCGATCCCCAGTAGATCAGTGTATCCCCGAAGTTCCGCACGTCATCTAGGGTGCCTGTGGGCATCTGCCCCCGTATAACAAGCTCCATCAACGGCCCCTGGCAGAACGATGATGTGTCGTCGATCACTCCGCCAAGCTTCCTGGCCAGAGCGATTCCGGCCTGCTGGGCCTCGAGCGTTGAGTTCGACCACCCGAAAAGCAGAGGCCTCTTTGCCCCGCTCAGTATCTCCGCAGCCCTGGAGATGGCATCCCCCACGTCCACTTCAGATCCGTCGGCCCGCGGAGATGCACGCTCCGAGTACAAGGACCTAAACCTGCCCAGCCCCTTTCGGCACAGGTTCTTGGTCCTGGCGATCCGGCCGCTCTCCAGGGTCACCTCGATATCATCGCACAGAAGGGAACAACCAGTACAGACAGCCATTAAACTCACCTACACGAACTCGATGGCCTTGCTCGGGCAGGTGGATGTGCAGAGATTGCACATTATCCGGTTGGGCCCGAACCGCCGGCACTCCTTGGGATTCAGGCACTTCACCACGCCGTCCTCGACCATCAGGATAACCTTATCGCTCTTCGGACCAAGCCCGATTGCCGAGCCCCGTGGATCGTTGGCAACATTGACGGGGCAGGCCACCACGCAGTTGCCGCAGCCATAGCACTTTTCGTCATGGATTATAAGGCCGGTCTCCGAGGCGCTGGCAAGTGGGGCCATCACCTCCCGCAGCTTCTTGAGCTTGGCCTCGTACTTGGGCTCCAGAAGAGGTGTACAGTCCTCGATATTCTTCTCCTTGGCCAATAGGGCCACGGCGAAGGCCATGCAGGTGGGAAGGCCGCATTTCTTGCAGTTTATCTTGGGCGTAAGCTGATAGATCTCCATGGCGCCGACCATAACACCACAACTCCGCGAGAAGGATTACTCAGAGCAAAGCACCAATCAGTAATAAGAATGTTGGGCGCTTTTTCCCCTCAGGCCAGGGAAAAACTTTTCTCAGACGTCTTCCACTACTCAAATGATGCCCTTCCGAAACCCCCTGGCTCTGCTGGGCCTGCTGAGCGTGGTTCCGCTGATAATCCTCTATCTGATCCGCCCCCGGCCAAAGGAGGTTCCTTTTTCATCGCTTCGCTTCTTGGAGGCGGGCGAGGCCCAGCACTCCGCGGCCTGGAGCCGGCTCATCACCGACCCGCTCTTCTGGATTCAGCTGATCGTCCTGATATCCCTGGCCACCGCAGCCGCAGGTCCTTATACCGTATCTCCCGGCGTCCCAGGCAGCCATCTGGTTCTGGTGCTGGACCTGTCAGCCAGCATGGAGCAGGCGTTTTCCCAGGCAGTTGAGACCGCCACCTCAAGCATGGAAGGCTACGACAGGATAAGCATAGTGCTGGCCGAAAACGTGCCCGCAGTTGCGCTGAGGGAGGGAAGCCCTGAAGAGGCCAGCTCGGTGTTATCCAGGCTTGCCCCCAGAGATGTCATGGCCGACCTCTCCTCGGGACTCTCGCTTGGCAGCAGCCTGACCGGAGCCGAGGGCGGAAACATCCTGCTTGTATCAGACTTCATAAGCTGGAGCGGGGACGACCCGCAGTCCACCAGGGCCTCGCTTGAGGCTTCCGGAGCAAGCATAGTCTTTGCTGCAGTCGGAGGGGCGGCAGACAACGCCGGCATCGTTGGAGGATGGCTTGAAGAGACGCCGGACGGACTGAAGTACACATGCCGCATACATAACTATGGAGGCCAGCGCCAGATATCTGTCAAGGCCTCTGGACCTGGAGGAGATTCCGTCCAGGTGCTGGATATGGAGCCCGGCGCCGACCGTTACTTCTCGTTTTACACCGGCCCAGGCCTCAGCACGGTGACCCTTCAGACAGAAGATGCGATTGAGGCAGACAACGTCGCCTACATCTCCTCACCAACGAGAAGGGACCTCGAGATCCTGTATATCGGAGACGAGGGGCCAGCCCTAGCAGCCCTCCTGTCCCTGCCATCGGTAACGGTCCGCCGCTCAGGTCAGCCAGCCGGCGCCGACCTCGTGGTCATGGCCAAAAACGGCACCGCCGATGGGGAGCTCAACCGCTACATCTCATCCGGCGGGCACCTGATCTACATAGCCTCCGGCCCAAACGAGAACCCCGACTTCCTGCCGGTGAGGACGGGGGTGCTGCGCAACGACTCATCCACTCTGTGGGCCAGGGCCCCAGGCTTTGCTTCCGACATCCACTTCGAGGAGATCGGCGTGGATAGCTACCTTGAAGCATCGGCCAGGAGGAGGTCCACGACAATGGTGGAGGTCAACGGCTTTCCCGCACTGTCTTACTGGACGATAGGCAGAGGAACCGTTATCTACGACGGCCTGGAGATGGGCGGCACCGACTTTTCCCAGCGCCCCGAGTACCCTATATTCTGGTACAATATGGTCGGATGGCTGGCCGGAAATCCCAGACCTGCCGACCTCAACCGAAAGACCGGTGAGGTGATACCGCTGGGCGAGGCGACTGCTGTGCAGACGCCAGGCGGAACTGTAATCACATCCGCCCTGCTCCTCGACCTGGCAGGGATCTACAACCTGAAGGGAGCGGAGATCGCAGCCAACCTCTACGAGCCGCGGGAGTCCGACCTTCACGACAAAGCTTCTTACCCGGCAGGCCAGTTCCAGCCTGCTCAGGGGACTCAGAAGATCATGGAGAACGATCTATCCCCCTGGCTGATACTGGCCGCTGCCGCACTTGTGCTTCTTGAGATGGCTATCATCCGCCGCAGGAGGGAGGTGTGATGGACGGGATATTCTTCAGCCACCCACAACTGCTCTGGCTCCTGCCACTGGTCATGATAGCAGGTGGCCTGCTCCTGCGAAGGGGAAAGAACAGGCTGCTTGTGGTCTCCCGCATAGTTGTGGTCTGCCTTCTGGTGGTAGCCCTGGCCAACCCTTACGTCGTCGCAGAACATTCCAAAGAGGTCAAGAGGCCCCGCGTCACCATCCTGGCAGACCAGACAGGCTCGACCGAGATATTCGACTGGCAGGCAGCCGAGCGGATGGCCGCCGCCCTTCCTGACTCTGCGCTTCGCTACTTCTCCGGTGAGAGCACGCCTCTGGGAGAGAAGGTCCTCCAGTATGCGCCGCAGGCTGACACACTGCTGCTTGTCACAGACGGATACAGCACGTCTGGCCGGCCGCTTGCCGAGGCCATCGCTCTCGCCCGCTCCTCGAACGCAACTGTATTCGCCCTGGAGCAGGTGCCTGTCCAAGGAGAGGTGGGAGTGGAGATACAGGGAACAGGAACTGCTGTTCAGGGTGGGGACTATCCCTTCAAGGTGCTGGTAAGAAGCGCCGGACCGGAGGGATTCTCTGCTCAGGGCACGCTCGAGGTCTTCGTCGATGACAGTTCGATCTACTCAGGAGACCTCGCCCATGCCAACGGCTCTCTGCGCATGTCTCACCGGTTTGCCAGCACCAAAACCCACCTGATCCGAGCGGTCGTAGATCCATCCTCAGACCACCAGCCCCAGAACAACCAGTTCTCCCGTGCCGTCTACGTAGTTCCCAAGCCCCCCGTGCTGCTGGTGTCTGCCAAGCCCTCCCCACTCTCCACAATCCTCTCCAGCCTCTTCCAGCTGACCACGGCAGCCGAGCTTCCTTCGGACCTGGACGGATTCAAGGCGGTGGTTTTGGACGACCAGAGGTATCGATCCGACCTGAACAGGCTGCGTGAGTATGTCAGAGAGGGCGGCGGACTGGTGGTCGTTGGCGGGCCCAGCACATTTGAGCTGGGCGGCTTTTATAAAACGCCCTTCGAATCTGCCCTGCCTGTGATCTCAGCCCCAAGCCGCTTCGAAGGAGGCAAGGTGATGGTCGTTGTGATGGATATATCCGGCTCCACCATGACGCCAATGCGCCAGGGGCAGGCTGCAACCTACCTGGACTACGAGAAGTCGCTGGCAATAGAGCTTCTCCGCTCGCCTGAGCTGCGTGACGCCCAGGCAGCTGTAGTGGTCTTCGGGACCAAGGCCTATGTGGTCACCTATCCTGTCCCCCTTGCCAGGTCCAGGACGGTCCTTGAAGACGACATCAAGAGCCTGCAGACCCCGATAGGAAAGGATGAGACGAACCTGGACGACGGCCTCGGCCTGGCCTGGCAGATCATAAATGCAAGCCAGACCGAGGCCGAGCTGGTGGTCATCTCTGACGGCAGGCTGGAGCCGGATAAGCTGAAAGGCGACTCTGTCTTCATCCACTCGTCTGAGCTCATTAAGGAAATGAACGTGACCACCACAATGATCCAGGTGCAGGCCTTCGATGGCTCGGGCGGCCGTCTGGACGCCCTGGCTGCAGAGACCGGCTCGGTATTCTACCCGGCCATCTACCCAAGCTCCCTTACCATCCGCACGGCAGAGGAGATGCCAGTGCAGACGGAGGAAGAGGAGAGCGTACCGACTGATTCCGGCTATGGGCTTATCATCGCAAACTCAGACCATTACATAACCAGGGATATCGATCTGAACGTCTCGGTCAACGGCTTCAACGACGTCACCCCAAGAACAGGCGCCCAGAGGCTGGTGGTCATGCCTGACGGCAAGCCGATCCTCACTGCCATGAGGTACGGGCTGGGCAGATCGGTGGCCCTGTCCACCGACGACGGGAGTTCTTGGGCTGGAAACCTGTACGGGGCTGAGAGCTCCATGCTGATCTCGTCCATGACGAACTGGGCGGTTGGGGACCCCCGGCCGGAAGCCGAGCGGATCGATGCGGAGGACGGCTGGAAGGGATCGGCCCTGGAACTGATCATCACGAGCTCACGCCCGCCAAAGATAGATATGCAGGGGGTAAACGTGGAGAGCGCTGGGGAGGGACGGTATACAGCCACCTTGACACCGAACAGCACCGGGCTCTACTATATCGGTGACTTCGGATTCTTCGTGAACTACCCCCTGGAATACCGGGAGATGGGAGTAAATCCGGGACTCAGGGACGCGGTGGAGGCAAATGGAGGACGGGTCTTCACCGAGGATGAGGCCAGGATGAACCTGGTAGAAGCAGCACGACAGGCCAGCCAGAGAAGGGTGGAGGAACGGGTCAGCCGTCAGGGCACGCTCCTACTTCTGGCTCTTGCGATATTCCTGGCCGAGGTGGTGCTGCGGCGGTTGCGGGAGCTGAAATCCCGCCTCCGGCGTATTTGAGTACCACCATCAGATTTTAATAGCATCCCATCTTAGGAGTAATCGGATTTTACGGAGGTAACGCTAACAAGATGAGTTCGGAGATGTGCACGGTCTGCGGTCTTCCCAGGGAACTCTGCATCTGCGAAGAGGTGGCCAAGGAGCAGCAGCGCATCGTGGTCAAGGTCCACAAGCGAAGATATGGAAAAGAGGTCACAGTCATCCAGGGCATCGATCCCCATGAGATAGACCTGCAAGAGCTCTGCACATATCTGAAATCCAAGCTTGCTTGTGGCGGGACCGTCAAAGAGGGCGTAATAGAGCTGCAGGGCAACCACTCCGGCCGGATAAAAGAGATCCTGATCAAGAGGGGATTCGGACCGAACCAAATAAGCCTCTAAGGCCGGGTTCTCGCCCTGGAGGTCGGAAGCGTCATTTTCCCTCATAGCGGGGATGAGCTGGGCTACTAAGGTGGCCTTTCAACCCCTTCGTTTCTTAAGTATCCGATCGACTTTCTTGATATCTCTTTCTCGCCTGGCCGGAAAGCCTCAGAACCGAGAGTCGATTCGGGCCAGAGTTGAGCCGGAGCAGCCATACACGAGACTGGCATTTCGCAAATATCCAAAATCACGCAATCGTATCTACGGATCAGTACGGCTGCCCCGGATTTGCCCAAAAAGGAATCATGTGACTGGCGGACCCGGGACCTGGGATCCGCCATCCAGGCCGGCAAAATCCGCCCTGGATGCAGGTTACCTCATCGGACGGCTTTATACAGCTTCAGACTGCCCTGAGCCTCTGAAGACTATGGCGAAAACCCACTCGCTCAGCTTGGCACAGTGCTCAGGCACGCATTCATCGATGCAGCCTGCACAGGGCTCAAAACATCCCTCGGCCAGAAGAGGGGAGAATCGACCAGGATCGGATTCCTGCCTGACGCCAGTCAGGCGGTAGGTCCTTATTCCATCGGCTGAGACGATCTCCCGGGTTATCTGCCGGTCCTTCAGAAGCCTTGCCACAATCCTGGAGCACTTGCGGGAGTCTATGCCCAGGGCCTTCCAGAGATCGCTCTGGAGAACCCCTTCAGGATGGGATTTTATGTACTCCAGGGCATCTTCTGTCATGATATCTCCAGATATGGGTTCATTCGGCCGGGCTGATAAGTATTATGTTGTTTCCCCGGAGTATGACCGAGCCCAATGAGCGGGTTTTTTCGCCATTGACTATCTCCACCGTCTCCAGGAGATGCAGATTTAGGTATTCATCCACGCTGTTCAGTACGCCCTCCAGGATATGCCGTGGAGAACCCTTCATCTCCACCTGGATCTTGGTGCCTATCAGAGACTGGACTTTCTTGCTGGGAAACATAGGTTTTGCCTCATCTTGGTTTGATGATCAGGTATCAGCAGGCCAGGGACCTCGGAGGTCCTTGGCCCTTCTCGAAAATAGAGCAGGCGAGACTATTTTTGCATGGCCTGCCGACCCTTCATGCGGACTCAACCGCTTTTACGCCTGGCACGTTCTTCTTGAGCTCCTTCTCCACGAAGTTCTTCAGGGTCATTTGAGAGAAGGGGCAGCCAGCGCAACTCCCGGTCAGACGGACCTTGACTATGCCATCTACTATATCCACCAGCTCGACGTCTCCACCCTCGATACGCAGCACGTTCTTTATGGATTCAAGAGTGGCCTGGACCGCTTCATTCATGTTAGCCATTGGGACTTCAATCTCCTCTGACCTTTATGGACCTTACCTGATGGCCGATAATTGTAAACCTTATCCCCTTTAAACCTTGCTCCAGAAACTGGATGAGCTGCTCGCAGCGATCGGTTCTTACCACGGTATTGACTATGACCCCCGGCTCAGAATGGTTCTTTATGGTCTCGATGGTCATGTCCGGGTCCTCCTTGAGCCTGAAGTTCTTCCATGCCCGTGGAGACATGCCCTGGTACTCGTACAGGTAGAAGCCGGATATCCCGAACTCGGTTAGCAGGTTTATGACCTTGATCACATGCTCATGATCAATAAAAACCTTAACCATGGTCTTCATCTCAGCAACCCCTTTCCTATATATCCCAGGTTACCTTAAGTAATTTTCCGGCTTCCTCGGTAAGGGCACACGATGCACTCAACGGACATCCGGTCCTGAGATGATGCGAAGAGAAGCACCCACTCGACGAAAAAGAAGACAGGCCGCCTGGGAAAGACCCGACGACGATTCCGCCGGATGTCCGGCCGGCAGAGGCGCTTCTTTAGTCGCAGGGCATCTCTTGTTGCTCAAGAGATCTCGGATAAGCACCATACAATGCGGCGTATTGATGCTGTCGATCCCGGTCGATCCGAACCGGCCGGCCAAAGAGGCAGCCAGCCTCGCGGAAAAACCCGCCAGTCCGCAGATGTCCTCAATTCGGGATTTCAATGGATCGATGCTGGAATTGCGACGATAGACGTCAACTACCCCCCCGTGAACGGGGTGGCTTGTAGCTGCGCAAAAAGTCGCGCCACGTTTGGCCGGTTGACACAAAGCTAGCGAAGCTCTGAGGGGTCATAGATTTCTCTTACCCTGGCGATCTGCCTTGCGCGAGAGCTCTTGACGCCGTTGTTGCCAAGTCTTTCCACTTGACTCAGATCATTCCCTTAAGGGAATCATGCCACGCAAAAACGATTGTCTTTCGTTCACCGTCTTTTCTGCAAGCAGATCTTGCAGTGCC
>Ga0116186_1000972_pt1 | contig 31041 bp, 34 predicted proteins | sample AD_JPNNA4_MetaG_FD_89806 | JGI IMG/M metagenome (GOLD analysis project Ga0116186, IMG submission 89806) | Active sludge microbial communities of municipal wastewater-treating anaerobic digesters from Japan - AD_JPNNA4_MetaG | ecosystem: Engineered > Bioreactor > Anaerobic > Digestate | place...
AAATACTATAAATGCCGAAACTTATCGCACGGCCTGGGTGGCGGAACTGGTAGACGCAAGGGACTTAAAATCCCTCGGTACCTCGTACTGTGCGGGTTCGATTCCCGCCCCAGGCACCAATGATTTTAAATACTTAGCGTCCACCAGTTTCTCCCTGTTTTTGCCTGAAATCCGTGATTGTGCCCGAAATTGTGCCTATTTGGGTTTCGAGATAGGCTTCCTGCTTGGCTGCCGCGATCCTCAGATCCGCGTCGCTCACGATGTTGTACCGATCGAAGACGCTCCGGGTCTTGTGGCCCGAGATCATCATGGCGACCCGCTCCGGGATCCCGGCCCGTACCATGTTCCGGACGGCCGTCCGTCGGAAGTCGTGAAATAGGCGGGTAGGGACCTTCACCGTCTTTTCCCCGGCCTGCTCGAGCCTGAAGAGGCCCGCCGCAATGCAGGCGGCCCCCCAGGCGCCCCGGATGTCCTTGATCCGGTCGGTGCCGTCCTGGTTCGGGAAGACGTAGGGGCTGAGCTTGCCCGCCTTCACCCTTCTGGCGGCCTGCTCAATAAAGACTTTTTTCAGTTCTTCGTCAAGGTAAACCTCGCGGCCCTCGGCGTTCTTCGTCTCGCCGGCCTCGAGCCGCACGATGCCCTGATTCAGGTCGACCTGCGCCCAGGTGAGGGTGCTGATCTCCGTGAACCTCCATCCGACCTTGTACGCGAAAGTGACGAATCCCCGCAGGTACTCCGGAAGAGCCTTCCGGACGGCCAGGAAATCCCCGTGTTCGAAGAAACCCTTCCGGACGTTGTTTTCCTGTAGCATGGGGATATAGGGGACCCGGTCCACCTTCGGCGGTGTCTGCCGGGCTCCAAGATTCAACAGACGCTTGAGGGCTGCTAATTCCCGATTGACCGTGGCATTTTCCGCGCCCTCGGCCAGGCGCTTCTCGATGTAGGCCTGGATCCTGGGCGTCGTGATGTCCGTGGCCCTCGCCCCCTCGAATTCTCTTTTCAGGTGCTTGATGCACCTTTCTGCCCGGGCGGTTGATTTCTTTTGATTGATTCTGTAATCGGCCAGGAAATCCTCGGCGAGCTCGTCGAAGCGTATTCGGTCAAAGTAGACGCCCGGGAGCTTGCCGTCTGCGATCTCGCCCTCGCGCTTTTTCAGGAGCCGCTTCGCGTCGGCTTCCTTCTCGCTCTTCGTGGATTCCCGGTAGGGCTTCCCCTGCCGATAATACTTGATCCAATACGTTTTTCCTCGTTTGTAGATCGAACCCATGTCAGGCCCTTCCTTTCGGCCTCTTTGCCATTGCATCCTCCATCAGGCCTTGGATCGTCTCGAGATGCAAAGGCTTCTCCTTGCCGGCCAGGTACTTAATAAAGGCATCCAGGATCCACAGGCGGGACATCGGAATGTCCTCGCCTGCCAGGAGAGCTCTCGGATCGATTCCGAGGACCTCTGCCACTTTGAAGATCAGGCTCAAAGGCGGATCGACCTCGCCTCGCTCCAGGGCCGAAATGTAGGGATCGTAACCGCGTTCTCGCCTCTTACAGGCAACTTGCGCTCTCTCCATGTGAACCTCCTTTCAGAAAATTATAGCCTGAGACCTTCCCCGGGACCGTAGGCACCCGCCCAGGCGTCGCCGCCGTGGGGGTCTCAGGCTTTCTTTCTTCTTTCAGTCTCATAGCCTACGGTTCGGCATCATACTGCATGCATTATATAAATCAATACTATTATTAATGCAAGACATTTTCCTTGAAATATGGCAGGCTTTACACTATAAAGACGTCATGAATAAAAAAACGGTGACATTCCGAATTGATCCCGCCATCATTAAAAAGTTGAAGTATCTCGCCCTTGAGAAGGATCTCACTGTTACGGAGCTCTTGCTCGAGGCGATCCAGGACCTTTTCAAGAAGTACGAGAATAAGACGAAATCACGCACATCCTTACCCTTATCTTCCCCGCAAAGATAAAATGCGCTTGACATTAATTTAGTTAACTTATAAGTTAAGTATGAATTTAAAAGAGCTCCTGCCTGGTAAATGTTGGACTATATGTGGCGTCCAGTCCGGTCGGGATTGCCAAGTTTTGACGTTTATCTATTCACTACCCGAAAAAGATCAAAAACAGACTCTTGCTCTTTTAAAGTTCAGGGCAGACACAGCAATTATTCATAATAAAGAGAAGTTTAAGAAAGTTGCAGAAGGAATATTCGAATTAAAAACTCGTAATAATGTCAGAATATTATGTTTCTGGGGCAAGCACCGAGAGCTTATTTTGACTCGCGGATTTATGAAGCCTCCAAATAGAGTTTTTCAGCAGGAAGTGAAAAGAGCACAGATTTTGCTTCAAGAATATAAAGCAAAAGCCGATAAGTTAACCTAAAGGTTAAAGGCCATGCCGGAAAGATTGTTTAAAAATCTTCTTCAAAAATACGAGAATACGGTCGATTTCAAGTTAGAGGTCTTAATTAACGAGCTCACCGAGAAGTTATGCATCCGGATGAAAGAAAACGGAATCACGCGCTCTGAGCTTGCGGAGAAAATTAACGTGACACCCGCGGCCGTGACGAAAATCCTCCGGGGCAATAATAATTTCACGCTTCGAACACTTCTCATTCTGTCGGATGCAGTCGACGCAAGAATGATGATTGATATACTTCCAAAGAAGGAAAGCTCCGTGAAAGTGCAGACCTTCAGATATCCTCAGCCGACTGCGTTTCATGGTTCAAGCGCACTCCCAGCAGATGAAAGCATATTCACACCAACCGAAACCGAGAAATACAGACCGACATCCGTGAACTCCTAAGAGAAGGTAGACAATATGAAGATAAGCAAGGCATTGAAGGATTCCTTTATCGAAGAAATGGATTTTGTTATTTCCAAAATGAAAGAATGCCAGTCTGTAGAAAACACACTTTTTTACTTCAGCGCAATTCCTGGAGCAATTCAAAGAATTATAAATATTGAATACAATCCCGATCTACTCTATGCCCACAGCATCCTTCAGAATACATATCAATCTTTCATCCAAAGGCTTAGTGCCGCAAAGTCTGGAGATTCTGTTAGACTTACTGATGCACAGTTAGATGCTCTAAACGCTTACACAGAGGAGTTCATAGAGTCTGTGGAAAAGGGACTTAAGCTAGATGACCTGTTAAAGAAGTTTGTAATTCTTTCGTTCTCCACGACGGGTAACGGTTATTATTTGATGCAAAAGGGTGTCTTGAAAATCTAACACCCGGATTAGAATAAATCTGCATTGCGGCACGGCTTTTATTATATGCCCACTTCCGGTTAGGCTCCCTACCTGCCTTAACAGGACCCGGTGTTTCATCTCGTTTTCTTCCGGGACTTACGGTCGCTTCGGGCCAGCCGTTAGTGCACCCAAAATTGATTTTCAAAGAATCAAAATAGTGCTATAAACAAATCAGAAATTCCTTCCCTAAAGCTTCCGAAAGGTCCCGCTTGCATTCGAATAAAGGTGAGGAGATGCTTCTATGCCTGGCAAGCTTCCCGACAAATTCTCATATCGGACAAACTCCTCGGGACGGGTTTTCGCCTGGGACAAAGCCTCCATGACGGCGTTTCGCGTCGATTCGGAAACGAATTTCGTGCCGATTGACGACACGCACACCTCGCTCAAGGTCTGGCTCAACATGCCTCGTGTTTCGAGGGAAGAAGCCGAGTCCTTGCTAAAAGCCGAATCGTAATAGCCCTAATCATTCCCCCAACAGCTTTTTGCGTGTGACTTGCGCATTCTCCTTGAGTCCTAGAGCTCCCGTCAGGAGCGTCTGCGTTTTCTTCCTCCTCGCGGCCTCCATGACCCGGCGGCGCTCCTCCTGGGCCTCGCTCGATTCGCTCGCGGAGGCCCCGGGGCTGGCCGGCTCCGCCGGCGGCGGATTCAATGGGCCGAAGGGACCTTGGGCGCCAAAGCCTTAAATACGCTACCGATCGTATTGCTAAAGAAGCCTCCGACTGTTCTTGCTACGCCTCCCATTTTCAAAACCTCCCGTCGTTGAATTGTGATGATGCTGAGGGCTCTGCGCCCTCGCTTGAAAACAAGGTCCTCAGATCCTCGGCCTGAAGGATCTTATCGATGTCAAGCCGGATTGCTCCCGTTGTCGCCCACGGCTTAGGTATGCCTTCTTTCCTGGTCGGTGTTATCTTTAGAGGGAACAGGGATCTCACCGCCTCGTACAATCTGGCTTCGTACTCGTTCATCATGGCTTCACCTCATGGGCCTCGCTGCCCCTGCCTGTTGCGGTTTCTTTTCCCGCGGCTCATCTATCGGGCCGACCAGAGAAAATCGCTCCTGGGCCGTTTAAACGCGTCGCTTTCCACGGAAATCTGCGAAAATCATCTCTTTCAGGGGATCAGGGCCTATTTGAAGATGTCATACTCCATCGGCTGACGATCCCAGGACGAAGCGTCGAAAGGGTCGTAGTCCGCTGCGGCCTTCATCGCCGTCTCGGGCCTCCATGCCTGCCAGGTGGTGAGGGCCGTCAGGACATAGCCGAGCGCCGCGATAGCCGGGTAGTCATCGGGCTTGCCGCTCCGGATCTGCTCCTGTCCGAATTCCAGAAGATAGGCGGGAAGCTTGCTCGCAGGTCCGAAGTGAAGGGTCTTTTTTCCCGCCCTGACGTGTTTGAAGATCACCTGGCAGAGATGCTCGAATTGCCCCTTCTCGCCCAACAGCGGAGGCCTCGATAGGTAAAAACCCCGCTGTCGCCTCTCCTGCAACTCCCGGTTGAACGCGTAGAGGAACTCCTGGGCCGTCCGGTCGTTCGGATCCCCGTAGACGTCGACGATGGAAAAGATCTGCGTGAGCTCGTAGACCCGTTCGATGAATGTCTGGAGACCCGCTTCCTCGATCTCCGCAAGGAGATAGTAATTCCGGCTCAGGCCGGCAGCGTCGCGGATCTCCGTCTCTCCCAGGACACAGGCGAAGCCCGGCTTCTTGCCCGGAAACTGAGCGCCTGCCGCAACCCTGGCGTATTCCGCTCCCGTCTCGGGGTTCACCCAGTAAACATCTCCACAGAAAGCAATCTTCTTTTCGAGCGTGTTCATAAAACCCCCATCATCGCAAATCACACTCCGCGAAGAAGCCGCCGGCAAGGAACGTCAGGCAGAGAGCGTCTGCCCGGTCAGGCGATCGCCTCAAGAGCTCGCGCATCGTGTCCTTCGACATCACGCGGATCTTCCCGTACTTGATCTCGTAAGTGGGCACTAACAATTCCTCGATCAGGTATTCATCGGGCGGGAGCATCGCGCCCGGATCCGCCCGGAGCCATTCCCGGCAGGCCCACCATAGCTGATCCCGCAAGATCTGAAATTCGCCCATGTCGGTTTTCTGCGTCGGCGAACTCGCGACCTTCACGGGCACGGCCGAGCATCCCTGGCGCGCCATGTACGGCGCCACCCCCGCCCCTATGCCTGTCGCATCGACGTTGCAGCGCAGGGCGTTTCGCTCTCGATAAAGACCGATGGCCCGGTCGGCAGTCTGGATTGTGTCGATCCCGCCCCAGGTCGTGAGCCGCTCCACGAAGCCGCCGCACCGGAAGCACGCGGCGTTCGAATCCGAGCCGTACTCCCCGACGTCCAGGCCCATGACCGCCATGGAATACTGCGGCGGACGCTCCCCGTGCTCCGCGACGTGGGCGTCCCACCTCTGCCGGGCCTGGATGACCCACGCGCGGGAGATCAACTGCGCGCTTCCCTTCGAGGGGTACTGCCCCAGGACCATGTACGCAAAGGCCGGCTCCATGACCTTGTACCATCCGGGCCGCAGAGGATCGTACGATTGCCCGTCCTGTCTCGAGGCGACGGCGCCCTCGAGGAACTTCGGAAGCTCGAAGCACTCGCCATCGACGGGCTCGCCTTCGGCCAGGGGCCGGCACCATTGGTTGATCCTGCGGACCGTCGTTTCGCGTGTCACGGCGCCGGGGATCACGTCACGGCCCTCCACGACGTTCGGGTGATTGAATGCCGAAAGCGAAACGACCTTCGCCTTTCGGTCCCGGCTCATCCGGTAGGCCTCGCCGGCCTCGGCCCTGGGGTTGAGCATAATCAGAAGCCGCGCATGACCGCCGGACATACAGGACTCGATTCCACGAAAGACTTCATCCGGAACGGCGTCGCCTTCGTCGACGACGAAAAGCAGGTTGGGGCTGTGCTTCCCCGAGAACTTCGCTTCCCGCTGCGCTTCGGAGCCCGACGTGGGGATCGTCACGCCCGTCAGAAACGATTGAGCCGAGCGGGAGACATGGAGATTCTTCACCTCGTCACGCTTGAAAAGATCCGGATGCTTCTCGATGATGTTCCCGATCTCTCCCCACAACAGGTTCCGAAGGTTCGACTCCGGCGGGGCCGCGGCCGTGTAGACCTGGCAATTGCCGAAGCACTTGTAAAACCAGATCGCCACCCGGGCCGCCCCGTGGGTCTTGCCGACGGCATTCGCCGACCGCGCAAGCGTGATGATGTTGTCCCTGACGCTCTCCATCATGGCCTTCACGTCGTCCGTGAACCGCTCACCCAGGATCTCCTCGCCGAAGCCCACGGGGTCCGTCTGGTACTTCGAAAACCGCTCGACCTGGGAATCGCGGCAGAAACGATCACCGACTAATTTCAATAGCTCGTCGTAAAGCGTTTCTTGCGTGCAGCTTGTCAATGACGGCATTCCTCACCTCAAGACTTGCCTCGCCGATCGCCTCGAGCACCGACGCCTGGAACTCCTGGACCGCTTTGATGTCGTTCAACATTGAAAGAATCTCGAGCTGAAGTCCCAATTGCTGACGGATCTCGGACATGCACTTGATCGCCGTTGCATGATCCCGGGCCGCAATAGCCCGGTCAAGGAGCGCGTTCGCCGTCTCGTTGATTCGCCGAAGCTGTTCAACCGCATTCAGGTTCGACTCGACAACCTTGTGACCCGTTTCCAGGGCGACGCTCCGGACGACAGCAATGTTGAGCTCCTTTCTGACCTGGGAAATCCTCCCCTCGCTCACATTAAAGAAACGGGCGCATTCTTTAGCCGATTTACCTTGCCGAAGCATTTGCGATAATTTGACTTTATCAATCATCACTAAAGACCCCAGTAAAAAGGCCTAAAGAACTTTAGGCCTCAAGCTTGGCCCGTACTTCCTTTCGCCCGATGTAGCTGGCCTGGGCGCCAAGAGGCTCAACGAAAGGCTCGATCAAATCCGGAAGGCCCGAGCACCGCAGGAACCGGCCGATGTTCTGCTCATGCTCCGCGGAAATAAACCCCCGAAGCCCGAGCCTGTCATATTCGCAGAACGCCTGCGCCTCGTACGCCATCATGAGCGCCAGGGCCTCGTCCAAGAGTGCCTTGACCTTTTCCTCGAGGATGTTTCGGTATTCGAGAAGAGATGCCCACAGCACGCTTTCCAGGGCCTTCAGGGCGGCTTTCTCTTTTTCCCCGTGCTCCGCGTCGTCCCGCTTCAGTTTTTCGGTCTGGCGCCCAAATGCGTCGATCTCGGCCCTCCTCAATTCGACCTGGCGAAGGTGAGCACTAGGGTTGCCATTGGCCAGAATCGCCTCCGAGACCTTCGCCTCGGCCTGGACGAGGGCGGCCTGGGATCCGGCCGCTCTGTCCTCGAGCTCCTTCAGTTGCTTCTCGATTCCCGCGCGCTCCCGGCGGATCTTGTCCAGGGCCTTGACGTGGTCCGAAAGCTTCGGCGTGACATAGACGGCCATCTCGTCGGCGATCTGCTTTTTCGTTTTTTCCATCTGGTTACCTCCTGCGGGTTACTTTGTGAGCATTTGAAAAATCGAAGACGCCGGCCGGCGCGTTGACTTTTACTGCTTTGTTCGGAGCTCCCCGCTCGCCGATGACGATCTCGGTGAGCCTCTGGACCTCCCGGACGGCCCGCTCGTGAAGGGGGTGCGTGTTCTTCTGATAGGCGTCGTGAAGTGGATGCGCCTTGTCGTGGAGAATCGCGTCCTTCACGGCCGCGGCGTCATAGCCTGTGTCGGTCCGTTCGAGTGGCCAGGGGTTCGCAGAACTCGCCCCGACCGAAGCCGGTTCCCTGTCTTTGCCGAAACTTTTCATGGTTCACCTCACAATGGTTTTATTGCTCTGGATGAAATGTTCCAGATCAAGCCGATCAATGAATTGCTTCCTGCCACCCGGGAAGCGCACAACCGGAATGTCGCCGCGCCAGACCGCTTCGCGCATTCCCCAAACCGTCAAACCAAGGACCTCGGCGGCCGCCTTCAGGGTCAGCAATCGAGGCCCCTGGGGATTGGCAATCCCTTGCGCTGCTTTTTTCTCAATGATCCCGGATCGTCTCATCTATCTGTGCCCGAAACGTGCCCGCTTTCTATTGCCTCCGAAAGAACGGCGCCAAAACTGTCACCAAAATTGTCACCAGTAAAAAAGAAGGTCTAACTATATGATATTGTAAGCGAATTTCCTCCCGTATATAGAGAGGGTAGGAATATATACCCCCCACCCCCCTCTCTCTAATGAAATATAATCAAAAATTCCATTCAGATATTCCATACTTACGATGCCTTTCATGGGTCGATTTTTACTGGTGACAGAAATGGTGACAGTTAAAATAGCTGCCATTGCTTTTCGGTCTTCATCCACCTGATTTCCCGTGCGGCCTGGAGGTTCCTGATGGCCGTTTGATAGATCCACAACCCTGTCCGGTCGGCGTGGACGTGTCGCTTTAGGTCCCTGTCCGTCAGGGGCCCCTTTGCCCGGAGAATCCTTCTGATTTTTTCCTCTGTCTTCGCGGTCTGGCCGTCGGCGTCGATCGGGTCGTGGAGCCGCCTGACCTCAAGTTGCCAATCCATGAGCCGGGCAACCTTGTCGACGATGTCCCGGTCGATCCGGCCGCGCCGTTCGTTGACCGCCAGGAGGATCATGAAGCGCAGGGCGTAGGTGTCGAGACGCTTAGCGTGGATGGTGCGCTCAAGGTTCATGTACCAGTTGTGGTAGATGGCCTCGGCCTCGGGAGTGATGTCGAACTCGGTTTCTTCCGCGACGGCCTTCAGGATCGCGCCGAGGCGGTCTCGGAGCTTCGCCTTGTCCTCGAAGCTGATCTTTTTTGGGAAGGAGAACTTCTTTTCACCGCTGCCGGGAACGAGGAAAAGCCTATTGTTAAACCCGATGTCCGTGAAGCTGGCATCCCAGGTACGTTCATAGGTTGCGACGGTGGAGGCGGCGAGCATGGAGAGATAGGCCCGCTCCAGGTTCACCTCCGATTTGCTCGTGATGTTCTGATAGCGGTTGCTTTCGAAGAGGGTATTGACGCAAGGCAACAGCACGGAGCCGTCGATCCTGCACTTACTGATGAACTGCTTGAATTCGTCAAAGCACAGGAGAAGATTTTGCGACTGCTCCATGAGCTTCTGCAAGCCCTCGGCGCTGCCGATGCCCCAACAGGCTTGGAAATCCGTTAAAGTCTCCCGGAAAAACCCCGTCGTCTTGTTCAAGGCTGTCGATTTCCGGTCGTCGGCGCTCTCCCCCAGGAGCACGACGAAGAGACGCGGCTGCGGGGCAATCTCGCTGTTCAGGGTAACTTTATGGGCGATGATCGAGCCTAGGCAGGTGAGGTATGAGATGTACAGGAAGTGCATGGGTACCTCGAGGGCCGCGGAGTAAACCTCCGCGAACTCGCCCGCCGCTCCCGTCATGATCTCGGGAAAGGCCAGAGGATCTGTATCCTCGTGCTTCGTGAATGGGATCACTTTTTTCGAATCTGCCAGGAGAGCATCGCCCAGGTCAAAAGGTTGATCCATTCGTCGCTGCCTTTTTGCAATGGTATTTTGCTTCGTCGTTGCCGTACTGTAAAACGTCGAGCTTGTACTCGATCACGGGTATTTCGTCATAGGTCCAGGCGCGAAGCTCAAGATCTTCCGGGGTCCGGATCCCCGATACAATGCCGCGAAGGGCTCGCAGATCCCGCGCAAGGGCGTTGGAAAGGTCCCGGCACTCGAGGTTGAAGCGCCTGACGGCTTCCCGCTTCAGGGCCTCTCGTGGATCCGGCCGGAAGGGGCGGCCGCCATCCATGCCGAGAAGCTGAAGGGCCTGCCGGAAGGAGCACCGCCGGCGTGCCTGGACGAAGGAGATCACGTCGCCGCCGGCGCCGCACCCGAAGCAATGGAACGTCTGCCTCTCCGGGTCGACCTTGAATGAAGGAGTCTTGTCCTCATGTAGTGGACACCGCCCCCACAGGACGCGGCCTTTGGGCTGGAGCACGACGCCGTCGCGCCGCAAGACTTCGATGAGATGGGGTTTATTCATCATTGTCTTGGCCATTCGCACTCCTCATGACCTCGATGCAGTGCTTTATGATGCGCCTGGCGATCTCGACGCGATCCTCTGGTCGGAGATCCGGGTCTGCGAGCGCTTGTGCGTGTAATAGAATTTTCCTGGCTTTCATTGCGTCCCCCCGTTAGCTTTCACTGGCGACTTTTTTTCGAATTCCAATTCGGCGGCCGAAACTCCCAGGGCGGACGCCAGGGCTTCACGATCCTTCTCCCCGGGAACCAAGTAGCCGTTCTCGATAAGCGAGATCTTCGACGTGCTGATCCCAGTTAGGAGAAACAGGTCAGCCTGCGTCATCCTTTTTCTGAATCGCGCCTCGTCTAGCTTCATTTTGACCTCCAAATAAAAAAGCCCTTCCTTCGGGGAAGAGCTTACAGTGAGAAAAATAATATTGTATAAGGTCGCTATTTAATCAGTTGTGAGTCTAACATCTCACGATTAACGACCTTAACTGTCAACGGTCACGAGCCTCCTTTAGGAGCGTATAGACACGTTCTCTGCTAATTTTTGCGTCGATCAACTTAAAGCATGCGTGAAGAAAATCAATAGCCCTTCCGGATGGTCCCTCTGTGTATGGAGACCATGTTGCAAAAGCAGGTACGCCCGAGGCGTCTTCAAAGATGTCTATCAAATTCTTACAATATGACCTGTAAGCGAACTTATATTTCGGTCCCACTTTGCCAGAAGGGATCTCTTTTTGGCCAATGGTGGCCTTCAAGTAGAGCTCAAAAATCATCCTTTCGAGGTCCTCGAAGGCATTCGAATCATTGTTCAGAAGCTCGATCATTACCTCCTCGTGCCTCAAGGCCTCGAGCATCCCTTCGAGTCCTAGGATAACGTCATCGAATTTGCTTTTTTTGATGGGATGCTTTTTCGCTTCTCTTTCTGCGTTGCGCCGGGCAGTATCTATTTCTGCTTTCACTGCCTCTTTCGTCTTGGCCATGGCCTTAGCCTTAGCTTTATCCTTGGCCGGAACATTGTGTGTGGCCTTGTCTAAGATCTTGTGCTCGGCTAGCTCGGCCGCGGCGATTTGCATCTGACGGTTAAGAGCTATCCTCTTCCGATTGGCGGCCTTCGATACTGTAATCGGGCTTTTCCGATCAAGCTTGCTGATCCCGTGATATGCCCTGATCGCCTCATAAAGTTTTTCCCCTAATCTAAAGCCAGGCGGAGGATCCAAGATGCTTTTGATCTCGAGAAATTGCTCGGAAGAGAAATACTCAGGAAAGACAAATAGGGCTTTTTTGACTTTTGGTTCTATCCTACGGGTAGGCTTTTGCTTTTTCATCACCCGCCTCCTGTGGCGGCCTAGTTAGTGATCCGGGGCAGGGCGGCCAGAAAACCACCTCGACTCTATCACCGGAGAAGTAGGGTGTTGCGTACTTTGCATCAATATTATTTTCTGACCACATATTCGCTCAATGTCCAGACTTGGAATGTAGTGCCTCTAATCCGCACTTTTCTCCATCCCATTTCACTATCGGTAATAGACCCTTCTTTGTCTATGCTCCAGACAAAGCACCTCTTCGAATCAACCAGCGAAAGTACACAATTGTCATCTCTTATCTTGAAGCAATCCAGGAGCATCTCCACATCACTTTTCTTGAAACAAGCAGGATGCCCCGCTTTTATAAAACATTGCTGTCCAAAAGCAGTGGCTGGTGAAATAAACAAAATGCCTATAAAAAAAATTACGAGCTTTTTCATGCCATTCACTCCTTTGTCCAATGGGAGAATGTGCCCGAAATCGTGCCCGCCGTGCCCACTATTTCCGATAATCGCCTAACATTTGCCAACTCAATTGATAAAACAAAAAGCCCGTGAAATCAAGAATACATTGATAACACAGGCCTTTCCAAAATGATCGTTTGAGCACTTAAAATCCCTCGGTACCTCGTACTGTGCGGGTTCGATTCCCGCCCCAGGCACCAAGTCATCACCGGCCCGAAGGTGCGGCCGATTCATTGCATCGCGGAACCAGGCGCCGCCTCCCGACCGCCTGCCGCATGTATAAAAGACCGTTTTCCCTTCCCCGTCAAGACAAACTCAACCTCTCCTTGTGCACAGCATGGAAACGGAATCTTGCTCAAAACCGACTCCGAGCGCAAGGAAAGCACCCGGAGGCGGGATTTTCAGCCGTTGGGTATCTCCGTGAAGTCGACCATGGCCGTCGCTCAACCGGCCAGCATGAAGAACGCGGCGGCCGGAATGCTGAAAGTATTGCCAGGAAAGGCCTCCGGTTTCGTCCCTTTGCCGACAATTCCGTAGAAGGGCACCCCCAGCATCGCGGCGAAGCGCCGCCCAACCGCCATGTCCGCCTCATTGCTCGTCTTTGCTTCGAAGAGGGCGATCGGGACGTTATCCTTGACCAAAAGGAAATCGACCTCTCGTTTCTCCTTGTCGCGGACGTAGGCGATCTCGAATCTGCCCAGTCCCCTCTCCGTGAATCGCGCTGCCATTCTCAGCAGCGTAACGGCTATGATGTTTTCGAACCGCGCCCCCGGATCTTCGAGACTCGACCAGTCCAGGAAATACAACTTCGGCTCCTTCTTGATGGCGCGGGTCACGTTCCGCTGCCAGGGCCGTATCGTGAAAACGAGATAGATTTCTTTGAGCATCTCAATCCAGTTTGCGACGGTCCTGTGGCTGTAGCCCAGGTCCTCGCTCAGAGAATTGACGCTCAAAAGAGACCCGACCTTCGAAGGCAGCAGGGTGACGAGGTGTTCGAGACCTCGGATGTCCGATATGCGAGACAGGTCGCGCACATCTTCCCGGGTCAGCAGGGTTCTGTAGTCCTGCTGCCACCGGTTCAGAAACCTGGGCGAGGAGCGGAGGAGGGGTTCGGGAAAACCCCCGAAGCGCAGAAGCCTTTCGAGGGCATCCGCATATCGGTCGGCCTTGATCTTCCTGCTTCTGTCCAGGAACATCCGGCCGTCGGCGATCGGCCTTTCATCTTCAATGACGAAGGAAAACTCATCCGCGAGCTCCGGCAGGCCGACGGGAAGCATCTGGAATGAAACGTAGCGCCCGACAAGCGAGTCGCCGGACTTGCGATACAAGCCGAGCCGTGCGCTGCCCGTGACGAGCAGGGTCATCCGCTCCTTGCCGGTATCGTAGATTCCCTTGAGAAGATTCTTCCACCCCTTCTGCTTGTGGATCTCGTCGAACACCACGGGTACGGGTGTTCCGTCGTATGCCTCATCGATGACATTGCGGAAGAAAAGCGGGTTTCTCCTGTAATGCCCCATGACGGAGGGGTCATCCCAGTTGAAGTAGGTCGCCCGGGAGCCGGCCGCCTTGTCAAGCCAGTGCAGGGCGAATGTCGTCTTTCCGACCTGTCTCGGACCGGTGAGAAAAATCATCTTTCCCGCAGTCAGCTCCGGGTCGAACAGGTACATTTCGATGATTCGCCGCATATGGCCAGATTGCACCGCTATGAAAAAAAGTCAAGACTATTTTGCACGAACGTGCAAATTGGTCGGGCATTTTTGAATCCGATTTCTCGCCGCTTCGGACCGCGCCGCCCTCGGCCTATATCCGCCGAAAGTCAATAATCAGGCCTGACCCCGTATTCCTACGGCAAACCCCCGGTTAGCCTGAGCGCCGCGGGTCGCAATCCCTTCTGATCAGGTCTTCTGTTTCCAACAAATCCATGAAGCTGGTAGCTACCGAGAAAGGGGTTGGTCTGTCGTAATCCCTTCTGATCAGGTCTTCTGTTTCCAACCGAAGATCTATCCACGCTTGCAGGAGTTGAGGGAAGGTCGCAATCCCTTCTGATCAGGTCTTCTGTTTCCAACGCCGAAGGACGTACCAGAGCACTTCGGGAGCGAGAATCCGTCGCAATCCCTTCTGATCAGGTCTTCTGTTTCCAACCCTGTAGGCCCCAGGAGGTAATGGTATGGATCAGCGTGAAGTCGCAATCCCTTCTGATCAGGTCTTCTGTTTCCAACCATGACGGACCAGGGTTTCTGCAGCGAAGAGTGCTGGGTCGCAATCCCTTCTGATCAGGTCTTCTGTTTCCAACAAGGTCCTCGACGCTCGCCAGCCGAAGCAGGAATAGGTCGCAATCCCTTCTGATCAGGTCTTCTGTTTCCAACCATGCCATCTTCGCGATCTGGTCCAAGGACACTAAACTGTCGCAATCCCTTCTGATCAGGTCTTCTGTTTCCAACTACCCGAACCACTCATTGCAGGCCCGATCCTGTCAGGGGTGGTCGCAATCCCTTCTGATCAGGTCTTCTGTTTCCAACGATGCTCGGACTGGACTTTACCCGAACCACTCATGGTCGCAATCCCTTCTGATCAGGTCTTCTGTTTCCAACCCACCAGGTGACTCAAGAGATGGAGGAGTTCATCAACTTAGTCGCAATCCCTTCTGATCAGGTCTTCTGTTTCCAACAAGGCCGAGGCTTGGTGCTACAAGTGGTGCGAGTAGTCGCAATCCCTTCTGATCAGGTCTTCTGTTTCCAACGATAGCATCATGGATAAGCCCATCAACATGGTCGAATTCGTCGCAATCCCTTCTGATCAGGTCTTCTGTTTCCAACGGAACTGATTAAGCAGGGGCATATCGCCACAGGTGAAGTGGTCGCAATCCCTTCTGATCAGGTCTTCTGTTTCCAACATCAGGAACTGTTCGAGCCGGAACTGACGATTGTCCATGTCGCAATCCCTTCTGATCAGGTCTTCTGTTTCCAACTTAAGATCGGCGGTTCTGGTATGGACATGGGGTTTGGTCGCAATCCCTTCTGATCAGGTCTTCTGTTTCCAACGAAGGGAAAGGGCGGTCGGCATATTTAGATGGCTTTGGTCGCAATCCCTTCTGATCAGGTCTTCTGTTTCCAACGGTTAGTGCAGGGTGGGCAACGGGTGTTGTTACTAGTCGCAATCCCTTCTGATCAGGTCTTCTGTTTCCAACAGGAAGAGGCCAAGACCGAGATCATGCGGCTGATGGAAGTCGCAATCCCTTCTGATCAGGTCTTCTGTTTCCAACGGGAAGGGGAAACCGCGCAACGTGACTGCCCGATACGTCGCAATCCCTTCTGATCAGGTCTTCTGTTTCCAACGATAACGCGTTAATGCCAGCATCGAGAGGCGCACCGTCGCAATCCCTTCTGATCAGGTCTTCTGTTTCCAACGGCCATCTTGACGATGGCCGAAAACGAGTGCCTGTTCGGTCGCAATCCCTTCTGATCAGGTCTTCTGTTTCCAACAGCAAAGTCCGAGGTGCGAGATGAACTCAATATATGTCGCAATCCCTTCTGATCAGGTCTTCTGTTTCCAACCGCCGGGAAGGTTCAGACGCGCACGCCGAAGGTCGTTTAGTCGCAATCCCTTCTGATCAGGTCTTCTGTTTCCAACGAATAAGTATGTCAAGAAGGCCCTGAAGAGGGCCTACAGTCGCAATCCCTTCTGATCAGGTCTTCTGTTTCCAACGGAATGAGCAGGGTTATCGATGTCTATGTCATCCGTGGGTCGCAATCCCTTCTGATCAGGTCTTCTGTTTCCAACCATCCTAAGCGAACGAACGAAACTAACGGAGGGAATGGAAATGGTCGCAATCCCTTCTGATCAGGTCTTCTGTTTCCAACACGATTTCCTGCTTTTTTGGGCTGCATATCCGAGGAGTCGCAATCCCTTCTGATCAGGTCTTCTGTTTCCAACGCAATCGAGAGAGAGTTAACATGGAAACGCATCCTGTAAGTCGCAATCCCTTCTGATCAGGTCTTCTGTTTCCAACCCCGCCAGTGACAATCGTATGTTATCTTTGAATTTTTCCACAATATTCCGAGCATCTCCATCTTCAGGCCCCTCAAGGAAACAACACATTTTACCATTTGCGCCAATAAACAATTAATTCCAATAACTTGCTGCTGCGAGACTCTTTTTGGATAATCCCAATTATTATCCATATTTGCGTTATCGTGCCCATTGATCGAAAGATCCTCGCAGGGTACGCATAACATATTGACTTTATACTATGATCAGTTCTTCTTGCTCCCGCAGCACCCCAAGGCCGCTAACCTCTACATTACGAACACACCGCCCACACAAAAAATAATAGCGTATGCTATCCTCCTCCCTGTCAATCAATGTTTCGAGCGTCTTTTTCATTTTCAGAAAAAGCGGATCATCCAGATCACACTCGAACACGCTCTTCTGAACGCGGTGGCCATAGTCTCCCAGAACCTTCGCAAGCCTGTTACGCCTCCTGTCATCTACGATGTCATATGACACGACAACGAACAAGGGAGCACCTATCTGGTTATGAAAGGCGAATACATTTCTTCGCCCCGCAGGCTTCTTGCCCAGTTGCGGACCTGTTCCAGGCAAATATCCCTATAACTCAATCTCTGGCCCCGCGGCATATAGAGGACTTTCTGATTGAGCCGATTCTCATAATGCGTGATGAACTTACGCATGCCCCCGTGGGTGAGAAGAATCGGATAGTCCTCCCTGGAAGGCTCCTCTTCGGCGAAGTCGAATGCCGCTGGTTCTCGATCCTCCGGCCTGTAAAAGTCGCTTGCCCGTATGATATGCTTGTTGACAAGCGTCAATACAAGCGAATCCACGAGGATTGGACGGAACTCCTCCATCAGGTCCAGAACCAGCGACGGTCTTCCGTATTCCATCGCGTGAAGACACCCCGCGTAAGGGTCGAGTCCCGCTATGTTCACGCGGGTTTGGATCGTGTTTGCGAGAAGCGTATACCCAAGGCTCAGCAAGACGTTTATGGGGTCTTTCGGCGGCCTTCGGTTTCTTCCGTCAAATGGAATGTCCGGCACCCGGATCAAGTGCTTGAGGGTGCCGAAATACGTTGCGGCCCCCGCCCCCTCAATTCCCATGAGGCTCTCTACCGTCTCACAGGAATCCGCCTGCCTGGCGAGACGGCGAAGCTTGTGCACGGCATCGGTGACAGCCTGATGCTGAATCTCCTGGTTGTACCGCCGAAGCAGGACGCGGCAGTTCAGGATTTTCGCCCGTACGCAACTGCGGGCCGTCACGAGGCAAAAGCCGGAATCCGCGAGCTTCTGGAACTGAAGGCGCCTGAGATCAATATTCTTGCCGAATTGCGAGATCAAGCGGCCCCTGTACTTGCCGTAAATCGAAAGGAATACGGTATCGATACCCTGCTCGAGCAGGTATGCCATGGCGCCGGGCGATATGGTCACGCTGCCCATGAGCACCACCTGCTCGATCTTGAACCCGTGAACCCATTGAATCGGACGGCGTGCCTTCTCGACAACGATCCGATTGCCCTGCTTTGTCAGTATCGACCCTTGTTCCGTAACGTAAAGGATAGCCATGGCTTGTCTGCACGGTGCATCGGCCGCGCATCAAAGATCAAGCGAATATGTAACCGTTCCGTCCTCCGACTTTCGCCGACGGAACACGCCGAGAGGCGTCTGGACCGTATCCACTCCCGCTTCCTCAAAGAAACGACCCAGACGCTTTTCGTACTGCGCCGCAAGCGCCTCCATCTCACGCTGCTGCTTTCTCAACTTCAGATATTCCTGCACCAGGTTTTGAAGCTGAAGAGAATCCACGGAAAGACCGAGCGGCCTGCCGAAGTCATCCCCCGTGACTCCCCGGACATGGATAAGCGGCGTGGGGTATGGATCCGCACCCGGCTGGAACATGCAGTTGCAGGATACCGTTGACGTGCTCTCGGGTATCCGGGAGCGGATTCTCGGACAACTCATCGGGTTTCCCCGAAGGCGAGACTTGAGCATGATCGAAGGGTCCGCCGGGTATGCACTCGAGAAGAGGGTGTTGACTGCTTCCGGACCTCTCTCGAGGTGGCCCACCGTGTGGATGAGCACCTGCGCCTCGTCCTTCGACAATGCACCCGATTGACGGGCCCGTTCCACAATCTGCCGCAGGGCGGCGCAGCGCAGGATAAGAGTCTGAAATTGGGGGTCGCGCTCCAGATCATATTCGGCGCGCGAAACGGGAAGCGGCTCGGGGGGCCGCGCAGAAACGCCTGTGTCCTCGAACGCCTCCCCGCCGATTTCCTGGAGCTCGTCCGCTTCAGATGGGGTACCGGGCCTCTTCCGCGGCGGCTCCTGAACTTGTCTTTGAATGTATCCGTACACGGCCCGCTTCGGCACCCTGCGGATTCGTTCCAGAACACCGAGCTGGTCCTGCAGCGGCTCTCCGTCCGGGCCGATGAACAGGGCCCGCTTGCCGGTGCGCCTGTGGATACCGAGGGGGAGCTTGATCAGATTGCCCAAGCCCCCGCGGCCTACGGAACCCTGCCTTGGAAAGACTTCCATCGTCACCTCGGCGGGAAGCGGCAGAAGCCTTTGGGCCAGAAGGTCACCGAACTTCTTGGCCACACCGGCGGGAATGGGCTCCTCCAGGAATATCCAGGCATGGCGGCCCTTGAACCCGGAGTCTTCCAGGTAAACGGTAAAATCATGGGCCGCCCCGAGGTCGACGACCCGACAGGCCGCTTGGTGGACCTTGGACATGGCTGCGTCCCAGAGGCGCCAGCTGGAGATTGTTTTCCTCACGGCAAACTTTGCCATGTCGAAGTCAATGGCAACGAAGTTCACCGTGTTGTCGAGACGCACGGGAAAGACGCCCGCCGTATAGTTTCCCAGGATGTGATTTTCCACGATCCGGGGCGTCAGGGGCTCCTCGACCGGCGTGTAACCGCACTCCCCCGTGGGACTCACCCATTGTCTTGCGTGAACCCCTTCGCGGCCTCCAAACAGTGAGAGAAACGCGACAAGGTGGTGGGGCTTTGGCAGCAGGGCATCGGGTGCCGGGGGCTCCTCTGCAGGCGGTTCCGGCTCTGTCAGAAAATAGAGGTTTTTCATGAGGCCCGCGAAGCTCCGGTCCCCAGTGCGGCGTAAGCCAGTATCGTAAACCTCCTTCGCCTTTTCGTAATCCCCCGTCTCTTCCAAGGCCTTGCCCCACTCACGGTAGTAATCCGGCCGTCCCGGTTCCTTTGCCGCCAGTTCCGCCCAGACCCTCGCGGCTCGGCCCGGCTGCCCCTGATCAAGGTATACCTCGGCCAGCCGCACGTAGACCTCCTGGCGCGAGGGGTCGTCGCGTATCGCGAGGTTGAGCTCGGTGATGAGATCGTCCACGAGCCCCAATTCCTCAAGAAGATCGGCCCAGAGCAGATGCACGGCCGAATCTTTCACTTCTTTGGTGAGCCTTTGACGAGCCATGTCTGCGGCACGCGTGTCGTCGCCCGCATCCAGCAATCGCCGAATCTCCCGGAAAAGGCCATCCATTTGCGGAATCTCGATCATAGAACACCGCTTAGCCAGGGAAACTGAACAATTGAGCAGATCCCTTCGAAATCCTGCACCTCCGACGAGACCAGCCTCGATACGCGTGCACGCAGGCCCTCGTAGACGCTTTTCGGTACCGGATGCAGGCCATGCGCCAGGATGGAGCGATTTCGTTCCCGGAGGAGGCCCTGCAGGGTGCTGTCCTCCATGTATAGGCACCCGGTCCGATGGCCTAGCTTGGCAAGCGTTTCATAGGCGGCGTGGAGACCGATCTTGATCTTGCCCTCCCGGCTGTCCCGGAGCTTTTCAAACCTGTCCCGCAGAGTCGCGGGTACGAGGCTCAACTCCATGTCTCCGGTGTCGAGCCTGAACTCCCGGTGAAGGACCTGCTGGGCGAAAAGCTCGGTCAAGCGATACAGCCGAGCGACCGCATCGTCGTATTTGCCCTCGTGTCCGCGGCGCGACGCGTTATTATACAGGTCGGCGAGAATGTCCGCATCCGGTCTCTTGATGCCCTTGCCGAGCCGCTCGAGCATCTCAACCGCCTCGGGCGAGGGCGCGATAGGAAAATCGCGAGTCTCGGATGCAGTCAACGTTCTCAGCTTGTTGTAGGCCGTGCGGTGGTCGAAGATCTCCCATGCGCTGAAACCCTGCACGGCTGACTGCAGCTCACGGATCCTGCTCGCGTTGTCCGGGCCCAGACCCTCACGATCCAGGCCGGCCAGGATCGACCCGGCCGCGGCGAACCGGAGATTTTTGATCATCTCCTCTACGAGACGGATGTCGTGCAGGGCGAAGACCCGCGAAGGGCTGATCGCGCGGAACTCCTCCGTCCCGTCGATGACAGTGCCTGCACGACGCTCGCCGGTGATGTATTTGGCCGTTCCGCAGCGGTTAAGCACGGAGGCCAGCAGGGCACCCGCCGACATCGCTTTCGTCCCGGAAGTAAAATCGACTTCGATGTCATCCGTGCAATATCCTCTGGCCGCAATCTCCTGGATCGTTTCGTTGACGAAAAGGAAGACCTTCTCGAAATTATCCGGGTCCGGGAGCTTTCGCATCATCCAGCGAACGTCGTCGTCGGGCCATCCCATCTCCCGGCAGATTCTTCTGCCGTGCTTTTCGCTTGCTTCCGTCACGATGAGACAGGTCAGATCGGGCCGGCTGTTCTTGATGCTCTTGACAAGCGGCTTGGCGATGTCGACGTCCGGCCTCGTGCCTGTCCCAACCGTCATGAGCAGTACGCGCTTCATGCCTTGCTCCTTCCCATCGCAAGCGTCAGGTTCTGGAAGAGAAAGGTAATCGAAATCAACCGAAATCCAGAATCGCCCAGCCGAAGGGATATAATCCTTCCGCCAGCGTCCGGGTCGTTCCCCAGGCCATCCGGCGCCCCTTGACGAGCCGCGTTGCGGGCCGCCTGACGCCGTCGAACGTCACGCATTCCACGTGCGAGAAATGGCCGAGCCGGATCAGCGCCTCGCGGTTCTTCATGGTTTCGATCCGTTTTGCCGAGGCCGCCGTCGCCCTGTAAACCGCATCATCGCGTCGATAGAACTTCTCCCTCTCTTCAAAGAACTTCGGCCTGTAGAAGTCGTTCATGGCTTTCGTGAGAAATGCGAGGTCGACCGTCTGCCCGTGCAGTTTGAACGGGGAAAGGGAGATCGTCGTCTCGTACTCAACGGGCTTCCCGGCGTCCATCTCTCCCGACGCCGCTTCGAAGAACCCTTTCGGCGTCGGCCGCTTGTCGGGCTTGAGGGCGAACTCCCGCGCCTCGAAGACAACGGTCCCATTCAGGGGCAGAGCAACGTCCCTGAACTTGAGGTGCCGCATAGGGTCACGCTGGATGCCGCCGAATATTTTTCGATTGTAATCGTCCCTTCCCGGAGCTCCCCGTGCGTCATCGGATGTAACCCCGGCGGCCCCGACGAACGCGTTGCCGATGGCCGTGCGCACGGCGCCCTTGAGACTGCTTCCGGGGATGTAGGCCCTTGCGTCTGCGGCCGCTCTCGGCATCGGGCTGACGAGAACCTGGTTTCTCGGGTCCTGTCTCTCCAGGGCGTTCTTGTAGGTCAGGAGCAGTTGCTTCGACCTGACCTCGATGCGGCCGTATGCATAGCGCCCCACGTCGATTTGCCTGGCGATCAGCGTCCGGACGGCGGCAAAGCCCGTCGACGAGATCGTTTTCTCCAGGAGAGCCGTCTCCGGTGATTCCGCCACCCATCGTCCGGTATCGACCAAGTGGAGGAAATTGTCCCGGATGACGTAGGAGAAGGGGTCCAGTTCCTCGCCTGTCCCTATGTGGACGGGGGACAGGAGCCGCAGCCTCACGGGATGGATTTCGGTTCTTTCGGGCTTCATTTCATGCCTCCCTGTCCCAACGAAACGGAATCGAAAGCGGAACGCCGCAGTGGCAGATGCGCGCGTCGGTGTGCACGCCCCTCAAGAGGTCCGCCGTATCGGGCGGATCGACCGTCACGATTACGGCACCCGGCTCGTACATGAGAATCGGCTTCTTGAACGGGCGCGGTTCCCCGCCCGTCGGACTTGCCGATGCAAAGCCTCCCCCCAGCCTTCCGTACTTCGTCTTGAGCCGGTAGTACGACTCGTACCTCTCCAGCCCGTCGAATGCCGTCATCGACAGCAGGAGCCGCGCATTCGCACTCGGGCAGTCGAAGACCGAGGGATCGAAGGATTCGTCCTTCTCAACGGATAGTCTTCCCATGCCCACCGACTTGTCCGCTCCGAACCCCGTGGCGGGGATGTACTCCAGCAGGACCCGCTCGGTGACGGAGAACAGGGTCGGGTCGTTGATTGCGACATACAGGTGCAGACCCCCGTTCCCGCGATACCAGAACCTCGTCCTCGCGAACAGGCCCCCTTCTTCAGAGACGGTGCCGGTCCGCCGGCTGATGACATTGCTATAGGCAATTTCCTCGTCCTGTTTCGGGTCGCCGTCTGCGTCGTCGCGCCGGCGCCCGGCAAGGATCGACGTCCAGGAAACCCGGCCCTTTAAATCCTGCCAGTCTGCAAGCGAGATATACCTGCGGCTCAGTATCGCTCGGGCTTTCTCGATCTCTTTGAGCAGGGACAGCCTGTCGTCTCCGGCCTTCTGCCTTGCGAACGCCATGACGGCGCTTCGTTCCGGGTGCGGCAGCTCGGGCCTGGGGATCGTCCCTTCGGGGAAGGCCGATGAGAACAATACAGGCGCTCGCCGCCCCCGCCCGAACGCGCCGAGGAAGTCACCGAGGAACCGCTCGCCTTCGAGGTATCGAAGCCCCCAGCAGAAATGACCGAAGATCGAGTCGGACATCAGGTCGGTTCCCAAGGGGGAAAGCAACCTGATCTTGTATCGTTGGAGCATGATTCACCTCCATCGAACACTCATAACGGGACACTTTCGAGAAATCTCTCGGGTTGTATCTCGCCGTCGACCGCGAGATCGACGAACTTGATCTGTCCCGACCCCCTCGAGCCGGAACCGCCGAGCGCATCCTTTTCGAGCATCCGCATGGCCCTGAGGACGGTCTGGAAGTAATTTCCGCCGTCACCCTCGAAGACCTTGAAGGTGATGCTGAAATCGAACTCGACGCCGGCGGGGACCCGCTCGAGAGGCCTCGGATGTTCTGCCGTGCCCGTGATCCGGTTTATCGTGTTCTCGTACTTGATCTCCATGGGCAGGTCTCCCTGGCGGAACCTGTCGCTCCACTCCCTCGTCAGCATCGCGTCGCGTACGACTATCCTCGTCGGTCCGAGATCCTCGGGACGGCTTGCGGCGGAGGTTCCGAAAACCGGGCAGACCGGACAGTCTCTCCTGCCGCAGTCACAGGGGCCGCCCTTGTTCTTTTGGCCCAGGCGCCCCTCCGCGATCTCGATCAGAGAGCGAAGCTTGCCCTTGATGGAGGAGCCCGGGATGTACGGTTCGTTGGGTTTCATCGGGTGCTTGATCACCGGCTGGTCGAGTCCCCCGATCTCGATCGCCTCGTTCGAGGCGCCGATGTGCAGACCGGTCACGAGCTTTATCTTGCCGCTGATTGTCCTCAATTTCTCGAGCTTCATGGAATCCCTCCGTCACATGGCTGGCAGGTCAGTTATTGCTCACACCTTCTTGCCCGTAGAAGAAACCGACGACGGCCTCGAAGTGAAGCATGAAGGCATCGAAATCCTTTTCCTCATGGATTGCGTCGACGTTGTCCGTGATGAACTTCCGGAAGGTCTCCGGTATCTTCGGGTTGCCGGGGTTGGCTGCGTAGGCGGCCTTGGACTTTGCCATTTTGATGAGAGGCCTGACCTTCCCAAAGCCCTGGGCGCTGGCTTTTTTCTGGAGCTGCTTGAAGTCACCATAAAATCTGCGCAGCTGGGCGGCTGTGAGAGATTGGCGCTGGTCAACACGAGTGCCGCCTCTTCTGTTATCCGGTATGCGGCGAATGAAGCTTTCAGCGATTTTCTTTGCCTCGCCATCAAGCAGCTCAGCCCTGATGTTCCCATCCTTGTCAAAGTATTGGATCATGGCAACCTCCTATCGGGTTCTCCGGTTTGAGTTGATCGCGATGAACAGCGGGATGTGAAGCTTCTCGAGTTCAGGCCTGTCCCTGACACCCACAGCAAAAATATCCCTTATCCTGGCGACAACGTCCACGTTGTCCTTGCCGTTTCTTGCCAGGTTCCTGCCGATGTCGTAGTGCGCGTGGGATAGGTAGCGGCCGTCGCGGATGACCCCGCAACCGACGAATCGCCTGTACATGCGGTGGTACTCGAGAAGGCGATAGAGGAATGCCATGGACAGCCCCGTCCTGTCGCCGTCCGTCAATGACTTGTCGAACCACTGGCCGAGCTTCAGATTCTTATCGAGATCGTTCCAGGCCATCGTCTCGTTGAGGAATGTGACCGCGTCTTTCGACGCATTGTCTGCTTCCCGGCTTTTGGACCGCTCGAGATAGCCTTGAACAATCTCGGCCGCCTTGCGCACGGGCAGGCGCGGCCTGCAGACGAAGATGCCCGCTGAAAGCGTGATGTCCTCATTCCCGGCCGTGAAGTCCCTGAACCGGCTGCGTAACGCAAGGGTAAAGCGGACGACGTCGAGCCACGGTCCCACGAGGAAGAGATCGTCACCCCCCGCAAAGATCACGTAGATATCCGGATAGTCCCGTCGGATTCTCTCGACGAGGTAGTCGGAGAAGAAAAAGTTCAGCATTCGCGCCAGGAATGAAAAGCGGGCAATGGACAAACGTTTTTCCAGCCCCAGGCTGAATATCAGTCCCAGGTTGTCCACGTCCGCCTTGACGAACCCGAGCAGCGGCCGGCCGATGAGTTCCCCTTTGTGCAATTTCTTCGACTTCGCCGCAATCGCACCGAATGTCTTCGGCTCCCCTTCTTCCGGGGCATACCCGGCGTCCGTTTCCAGGTCCCTTCGCCACAAGGGGTCATCCAATTCTTCTTTATTGAAAACGGGCAGGTGCCGGGCAACCCTTAAGCGACCGAAGCCCATTTCATCCTCCAGGGCATCAACGGCGAGGACGTGCCCGACATTTCGCGGCGGATTCTGCTCCAGCGAAAGGTAAATCCCGTCGAACAGCTCGATCCGGCCCTCTTTCCCGTAAATCATGAAGCGCGTCCTCGGCAGATCGGTCCCGATGTAACGGATCTGGTCGAAGCAGTCGGCACATATGGGGAGCTCGCTCCTCTCCTCCCTGGCGAATGCGGCACTGCAATTGCGATCCGTCTCGTTCTTTCCGCAGAGAGAGCAGTTTCCGGCCTCCCGGTCGTCGTAACCCTCATGGATCACCATGCCCTGCGTTGTGAATGTCCTTTTCAGCTTCATCCGCTTGGCCCTCTCGAGGGACGCGTTGACCGCTTCGAGCTTGCCTTGGAACCTCTCGAGCCTGAAATCCGCCTGTTTCATCTGAACATCATAGGACAGCACCAGGCTCAACTCCCCCTTGAACCTTCTGCGGCACCAGGACTGTAGATCGGTGTCCATCTCTTCCAGACGGTCCCCGATTTCCTTCAAGGCCGGAACGAGGAGGATGAACTTGCCGCCCGCATCCATGATCTGGCACGACGAATAGAGGCCGAGCCGGCGCCTGGCCGAGAGGACGACGGCACGCGTGAGCGCCTGCAGAAAGAACGAACGGGCCCGGAAAAGCTTGCTCACGCCTCTCCCGCTGCTCCGGCTTATGCCAAAGATGTAGTCCTGGATTCCCGAGAGGTCTCCCGTGCAGAGGATAAACTTGTTCTCCCGGTCATTTTGCTCAGGCACTCCGCCCGTTTGGCGATGGTAGAGATAAAGCGCCTGGGCGATGGCCGCAGTGCTTGACGCATGGTCGAACAGCGAGACGTCGGGCAGCGTCTTCCACGTCGATGAAGGTATGCACCAGGTGTATAACTCGAGAAGGCTAAGCAGGGCGTCCAGATAAAGCGTGAAGGGAAGTGAAGTGTCGATTCGTTGGATGTCCCCGAGAAAGCCCTGGAATAGTTCCTTGTAGTCTCCTTCCTTGCCGCGCAGGGATTGTCTGTCGACGGGAAATGCGCTTTCATCGGCGGCTCGAAGAGGGAAAAGGCCATAGGCGCGCGACTGATCCGGATCGAAGCGATGCTTTCTGAGCTCGACTTCCTCGAAAATGGACATGAGGCGCCGTGTCTTGTAGTCCTGCCCGTCATCCCGGTCTTCGGTTTCGATGCGATCGGTGCCCGCCGACAGGCGGTCGGCGATGCACACGCACTGCTCGAGGAGGTCCCCCGAGTCCGGCCGATGATGCGCCGACGCGACCCGGGCAATACGGCTGCGCAGTTCTTCCATCTCCGCCGGCAGCGGCAAGTCCCTTTCGATGAAGTAATCCGTGTAGAGACTGTGCCGGTGTCCGGATATTCCCTTGTATTCGGTCGTATAAACGCCCTCCATGTCTCGGGAAAAAGGGCGGCCCGCCCGCTGTGCGAACTTCCCGATGTCGTGAAGCGCCGACGCAACAAGAAGTAATCTTAGATCCTTGTCCTCCATGGTTCCTCCGATTCAGCAGGATGAATTGTAATGGAAGGCGACGTTCACTCTATGCTGGACAACCTGAACTTTCCCAGCCCAAACGAGGTCTGCTTTCCGAGATTCACCTCCTCGCAAAATCTCAAAAGGGGCAGGAACTCCCCGATGCGTCCTTCGTAGAGGATGTCCCCGATGAGTCCCCCCATCAGCATCTCGCTCTCCTGGCGATTCGAGTACCGCCGCCAGTCATACCAGCGCAGGTTCGAATGCCGGACGGTCACATCGCAGGCCCTTTTGACGAGGCCCCTGTAGTCGAGTTCCGGTTCCCCGCCCCCGTGATATTGCATCAGGGACGAGACGCGTCGCAGCGCCGCCCTGATCAAAACGTGAAAAGGTAAATCGCCTTCGAGGCTGTTATGATACTTGAGCCTCAAAGGAGTGATCAGACGGATGCCGATCCGGTCGTATCCAGTGTCGCAAGGGCTTGCCGACTGCAGGATCAGTTCGCCTGCGGGCTGGACATCCAGGAGCTTCTTCTCATGGGCGCTGTATATCATCCGTTCACCGCAGACGACGGAATCGAGCATGAACGTGCCCCTCTTCCCTTCCCGCGCCCGGCCGATGCCGAGAGTGCCGATGTGTTCCAAGGCATATATGAAATACGGAAGGAACTCGTTAGCCCTTCCAAACAGCTTGAGAGTGAAGGCGAGTGAATCCCCTTGACGGTATAAGGTCTTTTCACTGTCAGCAACTTCGATGACATACGGATGAGGCGGCGCGGCGATGCGCCGATCGGCCTTTTCGTGAGGAACTGTTTCGAAGACAAAAGGATAGACGCACTTCGAGTGCAGCATGCAATCGTCGCACGTCTGCCGCTTGAGTGCACAGGTCACCCGTTTCAGCGCATGGCCAAAGACGCCCCGGAAGGTGGAACCCTTGTATGGCGGCAGAATGGCATCAGAATCGAAGGTCACTGTGAAGCTGTATTTTCCATAAAGCATTGAGAGCCCCCGTAACCCATCATCTCATTTGCGAGAGACCTTCATTCCGTGACGAGATATTCCCTGCGGATAAATAAAAAAGCCCGACACGGAGCTGCCGCTCCTGCATCGGGCTTATGGTCCCTCGCGGTTTTTCAAGACTCCCCCCGGGAAACAGAGCGCCGTCCCCGTTTACCTCCCCTCAGCCGCTCCGCTTTCCCCCCCGGCGGTCTTTATAAAAAGGTCGAAGCGAAATGTCAAGAAGGTCGTCGGGTTCGGCATCGCCGGCAGGTCCGCCGCCGGGGGAGGGCAGGTCAGGGGCGCGGCTGTCTGCTTAGCCGGTTCTGCCGGGCGGTTTAATGTCCGAGGTCCTTCAGCGTCGCTCTATAGCCCGTGTCACCACGGCCCGCGGGGGGGGTCTTGCCGCCGGCCGGTGTCGGCCCCGGGGCGGTGTTGACCTTGTTGACGAAGGTTGCGTTCTTCTTCGGGTCCTGGGGCGACGGGCCGGGACTTTTGACGTTGGGGCGCGGCGGCTGCGCGGCTGCCGGCGGTTTTGCAGCCGGTGCGGCCGGGCTTGCCGCCTGCGGGGTTGCCGGCTGGGGCTTGGCGGGCTGGTTCGGGTTCTTCTGGCCGTCCATCCAGGCCTTCGCGTTGGGGTTGAGAGGGGACTGCGGCGGGGGCTGCACTCTCTTCTCGTAGTCTTTGGAACCGGGACCCGCCGCGTCGGCGACAAGCGCCGGGATGCAGAGAGCCATGGCGAAGACCAGGGCGAAGAAAACTGCTACAGGATTCTTTTTTCTCATGATGGGACTCCTTTGCGGGGTGATCGATTGTCACCGGATATCATCGTCGGTTCGGGGCCGGACTTGAGAGGCCGCCGCCGCGTCGACATGCATCAACGATGCCGGATGGATTGCGCCCGAGGCCTGAAAAGGCGCATCGGCAGAGGGGGGCGCTGCGGTCAGCCCCCCAGGATCCTGGAGAGGAACATGACGGGCCTGTACTGCCAGCCGCCCTGGACGACGATGTTGACGACGGGGTTTTTCAGCTCGGCGTGCCGGAAGGTGTACTCGTAGGCCGTGCCGACGGTCGGGAGGCCGTCGCGGACGACGATGCCCGCCTGCTTTTCGTATTCCCACCGCCCGAGCACGATGCCCCGGAAGAAGGCTCCCTCGAGGGAGAAGCCCGTCCTCGGCCCGTCGGCCGTGAACCGCAGCGACCGGGCGATGTCCAGGGCGCGGCACACCCTCTCCTTTTCGGAGAGCCTGAGACGGATCGACACGATCGTCCGCACTCCGCTGAGCGTCATCAGGCCCGCCCATCTCGCGTCGGCCAGGCGCCAGGTCACGTCGATCGTGCCGTCCTTCCGCTCCACGGCGCGCAGCGGGGCGTCCAGATCGTTGAGGGCCAGCAGGCGGCGACGCAGCTCGGGGCCGCTCACCGGTTCGACGCCCGGGGCAGGGACAACCGCCGCGGCCCAGCTGCCGATGCGGTTCCAGATTCGAAGCTGCAGGGCCGCGTAGAGTGCGATCACGACAAACAGGGCGGGGAGGTGCTCCCCGCGGCGGAAGATCGCCGTGAGGACGTTTGCCCCGGGGTTGGGGACCAGGACCGCTGATTCCCGGAGGGACCGCTCGATGTGCTCCTCGCGGTCCGCCTCGATGCGGACGACGACCCGGTCGATGCGCCGGATGGCGTTCCGCCTGCCCGCGGGGTCCGTGAAGTCGAGGCGGTCGGGCCCGGAGGATTGGCGCGGGCCTGCAGAGGCCGAGGCCGCCGCCGTCAGATTTCTGAAGGCGGACCGCGCCGCGCCGGCATCGGCAAAGACCATGAGCTCCGCCCGCGCCCCGTCCTTGCGGGCACGAATCCCCGCCAGGGACGACGGGGCCGGGGACGCCGCGGACGGGATCGGCTCCTTGGAGGGCCAGTCCGGGAATACGAGATCGGGCCGCGCCAGCCGCCCCGCCTCGACGGCAAGGGCACGGCCGTCGGGCGTGTACTCCGGGGGCGCCAGGGAGAACCCGAGCCACAGCGCGCCGACTGCGGCGAGGACGGAACCGAAGAAATACGCCAGGGCAAGCGCCGTTTTCAACCCGATCGTCCCCCGTGCCCGGCGATGCGCCGGCTGCTACTTGGTGGTTCTGATGATCGACGTCTGCGATTCGGTGACGGACTTTCGAATATCCGAAGCCGTACTCCAGAAATCTCTTGTCCGCCGGTCTTGGCCGGAGGCTTCGCTGCAGATCCCGGCTTGGATCTGGCACTCCGCCCGGCACTGGGCCAGGCAGCGTTCCTGCTGGGCGCTCAGCGCCGGTCCCGTCGCGCCGGTGAACCTGCACTTCTCGGTGCAGCAGCTCTGACAGGCGGAAAGATCGCAGCCGCCGCAGGACCGGGGATCCGGGAGCTGCTGGGCACTGAGCTGCGAGGCGTATTCGTTGGACTGGGCCTGCAGGGCGGACTCGTAGCTCTTGAGGGTGGCGATATCGGTGTTGAGGCTCTCCGCCGAGGCACGCAGCGACTGACGCTCCTGCGCGCTGAGGGAGGAACAGGATCCTAGCTTGCGGATCTCGCCGTTGAGCCCCGAGAGGACCCCGCGGATCTCGCCCGCCTCGCGCAGGCTGTTTCCGTAAGCGCGCTGTGCTTCGCCGCGGATGCGCTGCATGTTCTGCAGCTCGGCCTCGCCGGACTGCCGCGGCGTGACGGCCGTCACGCCCGTCGTCTGCCGGGGTGTCACCGGGGTCACGCCGGTGCCGACCTGCCCGGTTGACGTACCCGGGTAGGGCTTCCATGCGGCCTGCCGCGCCTGGAGGCCGGCCTGCTTCATCTGCCGGCCCAGGTTGATGAAGTTGTAGGTCGAGCGCAGGTAGGGCCCGAGCTTGCCCTTGAGCTGGACCACGCCCTGCACGACACCCTGTACGGGCTGGCACTTCGTGGCCTGCGTCATGCCCGTCGTCTTCTGCGTGCCGGGCACGGTCGTCACCCCGGTGGTCCCCCCGGCGGGCTGGCCGGCGGGGGTCTTGACGGAGGGCGTCCCCACGGGGAAGGGAAGGGGGATCTTCTCGAGGGTGCCCTTCGAGGGAAGGGTCACCGGCGGCGAGGACGCGGGCTGCGTCGGTTTGGTCACCGCGCCGGGGATCACCGCCGCGGCCGGCTTCTGCACGGCCGGTGCGGTTTGTGCGGGCTTCTTTTCCGGCAGGGGCTTGAGTTCCGGCTTCTGCTGGGTCTGCAGGGGCTGAAGGGTCTTTTCAGGCTGCTGGGCGGCCGCAGGACCGCAGCACAGGGTGAACAGGATGGCCAGGGCCGCCGCGATCTTCGCTCTGTTCTCCATGGTCTCCTCCTTTGCGAAGAAGCGATGAGGGTCCGTCGCCGGGGTTTCGTGCATGCCGGGGGTGGGTGCGCCTGCCGGGCATTCTACCTCACTTGCATGGCCCCACCCACTTGCCGTTCATCTGCTGCGTCATCTCCATGGCGCCCCGCTTTCCGTCGGGCACGCGGACCTTGACGGCGCCCTCCATCGCGTCCCCCCTGTAGGTCACGGTTCCGCTGCTG
>Ga0116186_1000978_pt1 | contig 30966 bp, 23 predicted proteins | sample AD_JPNNA4_MetaG_FD_89806 | JGI IMG/M metagenome (GOLD analysis project Ga0116186, IMG submission 89806) | Active sludge microbial communities of municipal wastewater-treating anaerobic digesters from Japan - AD_JPNNA4_MetaG | ecosystem: Engineered > Bioreactor > Anaerobic > Digestate | place...
ACTTCACGGTATTTTGAAAACAATCAATCAAAATTTGGATACCGTCCTTTTACAAAAGCGGTTTACGCAGTTGAAGTAAGTGTTTTTGGTTCCAATGTGCATGTAAGTCACTTTATTAACATTATTTTGTATGCTTTGTTGTCATTTCTTGTTTTAATTTGGCTTAAACGTCTGTTTATAAACCAAACCGGAATTTTATTTATATGGGCGGTTTTGTTATTATGGCTTTTTCATCCTATACATACTGAAGTAGTTGCAAGTTTAAAAAATCGTGAAGAAATTCTATATTTACTTTTTGCGGTATGGTCTTCAATTCTTTTTCTTGATTATATCGAAAAGGGGAGCTTTTTTTACTTATTTTTTGCGTTGATATTATTTATTTCTTCTTATTTATCTAAGCAAAGTGCTATTTCGTTTGCTTTGGTACTACCCATTGTTTTTTATTTTAAATACTTAGCTCATTATAATCGAAAAGAATTAATGACAGCCGCCATTCTTAAAAATAAACTATTTTTAAGAATAATAATATCGTTAGTTACATTGTGGATTGCTACTTATATTATGTATAAATTACCCAACTGGCTATTTCCACCTGATGATTTAGAACTTTATTCGTTTGAAAACCCATTGCGATACAATCATGCATGGTCAGCACATTTTTCGATTGCATCATTAACCATGATCTATTATTTACGACTGTTACTATTTCCTCATCCGTTGTTATTTTATTATGGATTATATACTTTACCCGAAGTCAGTATGAGTGATGCTATTGTTTGGATTTCGGTCGTAGTTCATATTTTGATTTTAGTATTTTGCATATTAAAATGGAAAAAGAATAAGTATTTATTGTTTGGTTATTTGTTTTATTTAGCGGCTATTTTTCCCTTTTCAAATTATATGATTGAAATTAACGGCATTGTTGCCGATCGTTTTTTACATGGACCTTCCTTGGGTTTTGCCATTTTTATGGTTTCGGCCATTTTTTATTTCTTCAAAATACCACAAAACGAGGAAAAATTGAAATTGATACATAAAAATGCAAAATATTTATTCTTTGTTATTTTATTTCTTTATGCCGTAAAAACAATTAGCCGCAATAGTGATTGGAAAAATGAAATAACGTTATTTTCACGAGATATCGAATATTTAGATAATTCTGTTAAAGCAAACGATATTTTGGCTCAGACAATAATGGACAGGATAATGCACAATAATCCGCTTCAACATTCCTTTTTAGAATTAAAACCATCGTTGGACAGTGTATTGCGTTATTATAACAGAACATTGGAGTTGTTTCCCGAAAACGCCAAAGCACTAAATAATATTGCTAATCTTTACATTAATTTTTACAATCAGCCCGAAAAAGCATTGAAATATTTAGAAATGGCATACCGGTATAAGCCGGATAATTTTGAATTAACTTTTAATTTAGGAATGAGTTACGAAATGTTAAAAAACGATAGTTTAGCCATACACTATTATGTTAAAGCGTTGAATATGGACAAGCAATATCCCAAACTGTGGCAAAGTGTAATCAATCATTATTTTAAATATAATCAGATAGATAGTGCAAAGTACTACGCTGAAAATATGTTAAAATACGATAGTTTAACCGACATTCCTTTTGCTTCATTAGGCTATTATTATTTGTTGAAAAAAGACACTTCAACTGCCGTAACATATTGGGAACAAGGATTTCAGCGTAATCCTACCAATTACCAACGAGCATTAGTTTTAGCTCAATACTTTAATTACAAGAAAGATAGCATAAAAGCGAACTATTATTTTGAAAAGGCAAAAATGCTAAGAGGTTCTAATTAACGAATTTTAAAATGAAGCATTTTTTTATCTTCAATAAAACCTTCTAGAATATCGCCGATGTTAACGGGTCCTACACCGGCAGGAGTTCCGGTATAAATTAAATCTCCGGTTTTTAACGTAACAAAGTTTGAGACATGTGCTATTATTTCATCAATATTAAAAATCATATCCGACGATACACCTTGTTGAACAATATTCCCATTTATTTTTAACGAAAAATGAATTTTGTTCAGGTTTTCAAACTCGGTTTTGGGTATAAATGTACTAATGGCTGCCGCATTATCGAAAGCTTTTGCCATTTCCCACGGTAGTCCCTCTTTTATACATTTTTCCTGCAAATCGCGAGCTGTAAAGTCAACCCCCAAAGCAATAGCATCGTAATAACGATGAGCAAAGCGTGGTGAAATAGTTTTTCCGACCTTGCAAATTCTATAAACCAATTCTATTTCGTGGTGAATGTTTTTTGAGAATTCGGGAATAAAAAAAGGCTCATTGTTTCTGAGCAACGAAACATCGGGTTTGAAAAAGAATGTGGGTTCTTTTGGGGTTTCATGATTCAATTCTTTTATGTGCAAATGATAATTGCGAGCTACACAAATTATTTTCATTTGAATCTTATTTTTGATTCTCTCTTAAAAATATTTCCGTAATGATTTTTTTTGTATAAAGCGGAAAATCGGCATTTTGAAGCCATCCGTAATAACCGCTATCTTTTTTTAATACATCCGCTACGAGTTGTCCTTTGTATTTGCCAAAATTGAATACTTCTTCGTTCTTATCGTTATAAATAATGTGCCCATATAAATCGGCATGGCGATGATGAGCCGAAAATTGGCTCAGTTCTTTTATTGTTTTGGGCAATTGAGGATAAAAGTCAAGTTGAGCTTTAAGAATCTCATACGTAGCAACGGTATCGGCTTCGGAACTATGTGCATTTTCAAGGTCTTTTTTGCAATAAAATTTATAGGCAGCCGATAGGTTTCGTTGTTCCATTTTATGGAAAATGACTTGTACATCGATAATGTTGCGGTTTTTCATGCTAAAATCAATATTGCAACGTAGAAATTCTTCGGCAAGGAGTGGTATATCGAATTTTAGTGCATTAAATCCGGCAATATCAGCACCTTCAAAATGTTGATATATTGTATGGGCTAATTCTTTAAAAGTTGGTTTATCTTTTACCATTTCATCCGTAATATGATGTATTTTAGTAACAGCAGGCGGAATAGGACGTTCGGGGTTTATTAAATAGGTATGCAAGTTTTCTTGTTGATTGATATCTATTCGTAAAATAGTGATTTCAACAATTTTATCGCGAACAATATCGGTTCCTGTTGTTTCTAAATCGAAGAAAATGATGGGTTTTTTTAAGGGTAGGTTCATTTTTTTATTTTTTTCTTGAGATAAATATTTTGGAAATATACCGTTTGAAGAGGTTGCTCATCGCGTATTACATATTCTTTTTTATATGTTTCGTAAGCATTGCCGCTAATTTCAAGTTCCCAGTATCCCGGCGATAGAGCAATGGTATATTTTCCTTTTTTACTTGGTTGGTATGAATAGGCTTGCGAAGGATTGGTTTTATTAACAACCGAAATGGTAATAAGCGAATCAACTTGTTTATACGATACATTTTTAATGCTGTCGCCAACTAAAATACTTCCGGTAAAGGCAATGCTGGTAGGAGGAACATCATTAAAAATAACCCTATATATATCTAATCCGCCTAAACTATTGTCATCAAATTTATTTATGTATCCGTATCGGCTATTGCTGGTTAGTGCAATATTATAGTTGTCGTATGTGTCGTTAATAGGATAACCAAGGTTTATCGGTTCCGTCCATTTATTATCTGCAAATTTGCTTTTATAAATATCGTATCCTCCCATGCTGTTTCTGCCATTACAAGAAAAGTATAAATATTTTCCGTCTGCTGTAATATATGGGTAATTTTCATCATCAGCGGTATTAATAGGTTCGCCGATGTTCGTAGCCGGACTCCAAGATCCATCGGGTCTTCTGAAGCTCATATAAATATCAAATCCACCAAATCCGCCCGGACGATTGCTGGCAAAAAACAATGTATCGCCGGTAATGGTGAGTGTTGCTCCCATTTCGCTGCTCTTTGAATTTATCGAAGGACCAAAGTCTTTTAATTCGCCGTAATTACCACTTTTGTTTTTTTCTGAGTAAAATATATCATGGGGATTGCTGAGTCGGTCAACATGAACCAGTAATGTATTACCGTCTTTGCTAATTCCAACCACTTCTTCGTTTTCGTCTGAGTTTATTTTGGAGCTGGCAGCCGTTGCAGCCGACCAAATACCGTTGTTTTTTTTACTAAAGTAAATTCCTTTTATGAATTGTTGATAATCACTTATGTATTTTCGAGCAGAGGTAAATACCATGAAATTTTCATGTTCAGTAATAAAGGGGATGTAGTCATCTTGAGGTGAATTTACCGTTTTCCCCAAATTGATAAAAGTAACATTTAATGGTTTGCTTGTTAATGATTTTGCATTTTCAATAATTTCTAAAAATTTGTCAACTGTTGTAAGCTCATCGGGCTTTAACTTTTTGCTTTTGGTATAACTTTGAGCATATTCTTGGGCTTTAGTAAAATTTAATGAATGAAAATATGCTTGTGCAATGTCAAATTGTATTGTTGGATAATAATTTGGTTTTAAACTATCGGCTTTTAGTAGATATTTGAGCGAAGATTTTTTGTCGAAATTTGTTTTTAAATAGCAAACTCCTATTCGGTAATTTACTTGAGCATCGTTGGCTACTTTTTTATACACTTTTAAATATTGCTTAAGTGCCACTTCATAGTTTTCGTCTTCAAAATTTGTATTGGCATCGCTTAACTCTTTTTGTGCCAATAATAGTTGAGTGCTTAAGATTAGCGTGGTAGCTAATACATAAAATAGTGCTTTCATAATCTTATTTTTTTAGTAATGTAAATGATTTTTCGATTTCAGGAACATACAAAGAGCGGTCCAATATTTCGATTGATTCTTTATATTCAGTAAATCCTGGGCTGTTAATGACTAAAGTGTAATGTCCACTTGGTAAGGCTGCTACAAAACGATTTAAGTTAAAGTTATAGAGGTACTTTCCGAAAACATTTTTGTTGTTATCGTAAATGGTAATGTCTAACATGCCTTGATTTGCTTTCCATAATGAGGAGTCATTATTATTTTTTGCAAAAATATTACCTTTGATAAGTGTAGTGGGAGCATCCACATCGTTGAATATGATTTTATAAATATCTAAACCTCCCAATCCTTCTTTGCGAATAGACGAAACATAGGCATATTTTTTTGTAGGAGAGAATGAAACAGAATAATCCGGTCCGGGACTGTTAATTGGATAGCCTAAATTTTGGGGTGTGGTCCATTCATTTGTTATCTCGTTAAAGTAGCTTACAAAAATGTCAAAATCGCCCATACTATTATGTCCTTCGCTCGAAAAATAAAGTGTTTTACCATCGGGAGATATGGTAGGATAAATTTCATCTTCTTTTGTGTTGATGAGTTCTCCTAAGTTTTTCGGCAAGCTCCATTGACCATTGGGTAAAAGTTTTATCACATAGATATCGCTTTTACCATAAGAATCGGAGCGAACTGCAGAGAAGTAAATTGTTTTTCCGTCTTCGGTAATGGATGCTCCGGTAGTAAGTTTATTGCCTAATGTACTAAAAATGGTATTCAGTTGATCGAATTTAAATTGTTTGTTTTTCTGAGTAGCAATGTTAATGTCACTATATGAATTGGCAAAGTGTCCGCATACATACAACGTTTTTCCGTCTGAGCTTAAGCCAACTGCTTTCTCGGGGTCGAACGTATTTAAATAGCTTAAGGGTTTGGATAAAGTCCATCCGTTTTTTTCGGGATATGATATATAAATGTTTTCATCGAATGTTTGCGAAGCTTCATCAAATCGCTTGTCGGAGGTGAAAATTAAAAAATCTTCGTTTTCCGGTACAAGTGGTAAAAAATCGTTGGCTGTTGAATTGATATTGGGTCCAAGATTTTCGAATGCAATGTTGATAGGTTTATTTAATAGTTGGATAGCAGACAGACACATATTAATATTTTTTTGTGCTTCGCTAATTTGATCTTGACTAATGCCGCTTCCGGCAATAAATGTATTGAACATGTCAATGGCATCATTGAATTGGTAATTTGCCATATACATTTTACCAATCCAAAAAGGAATATCGGTTGGAACTTTTTCTTTACCCATTAGTGGTTCTAAATATTTAAGCGATTTATCAACTTTAAAACCCGCAATAAAATTTGATACAGCGAATCGGTAAGCGTAGTTAACATCTTGTGGGTCTAAGGATAAAAGTTTTTCGTATTGTTCGGAGGCTAATTTATAGTTTAAGTTATTCCAATTTTTTTCTGCTTGCTTTTCAATTTCTTTTTTTGCTAAGTCTTGTCCAATTGCCAAAAAAGAAAATGACGACGTAAAAAATAGAATGAAGATAATACGGTGCACTTTCATGATTAAAAATTTGAAGCTAAGTTAATAAAAAAAGGTGGTTTGAACCACCTTTTTTTATTATAAATAATATTTTTATTAGTCGGCATTTATTTTCATGGGCATAATGAGCATGAGTGTATCTTCAATTGAATGATCTTCTTCGACAGCAAGAACAAGACCTGCTCTGGTTGGATCGGAGAGTTCTAAAATAACAGTAGGAGTTGTATGGTTTGCAAGAATTTCCATCAAGAAGAGCGATTTAAAGCCAATTTCCATAGGTTCGCCTTCGTATGAGCAAACGAGTTGTTCAACTCCCGAAGTCGCTAAATCGTAATCTTGAGCATCAATGATGATATGATTAGGGTTAATTTGCAAACGAATTAAATTCGTAGCCGGATTTGAGAAAATGCTTACGCGTTTTATACTATTCATAAGTTCAACCCGGTCTATTGTAAGCTTGTTTGGATTTTCAGCCGGAATAACCGAATTGTAAGCAGGATATACACCTTCTGTTAATCGGCAAACTAAATGACTGCCGTTTGAAAATTTAAAATGAACATTTTGTTTGTCAAAAGATAAGGTAATGTTGTTGTCGGTTTTATCTACCATCGATTTGAGTAGGTTTGCCGATTTTTGTCCTAAAATAAAAGATTCGGTAAAATCTACTTTAATATCAAATCTTTTGTAGCGAACTAATTTATGTGCATCGGTAGATACAAAGCAAAATTCGGTGGGCGACATGTCGAAGCAAATTCCGTTCATAATTGGACGAAGTGGGTCGTTGGCTACCGCAAAAATAGTTTTTTGAATTCCTGTCAGTAACGCTTCACCGGAAATGGTTAAGCTGTTTGAGGCTTTGTTTAAAACGGGTATTTGAGGGAAGTCTTCGGCATTATAACCGGCTAATGAGAATTTACCATTTTGAGTAACTAATTCAACAATAAGTGTTTCGGTGTTGATGTTAAAAGTGATGGGTTGTTCGCCAAATTCTTTTAAAATATCAAGAAGTCTTTTAGCATCGATGCAAATACTTCCATTTCCTTCTACATTGTTTAATGGCAGTAAGGTAGATATGGTATTGGCAGTGTCGGAAGCAGTAAGTTTTAATATATTGTCTTCTACATTAAAAAGGAAATTACCAAGAATTGGTAACGTGCTTTTAGAAGGCACAACTTTATTAAGTTGTTGTAAATGAGAATATAATTCTGTACTCGATACAATGAATGTCAACATAACTTTAACGTTTAAAATATAAGTTGCAAATTTAAGAAAAGGTTTTATTTATTTTTTCAATTCAAAAATAAATTTTCAACAAAGCAAGTATTTTATCAACAAGAAAAGGAAGATATTGTACTAAAAAGCCGTGTGATATTTATTTATTGGAAATAATTTCGCTTAATTTTTCGAAGAATTCACGATATTTTTTATCCATTTCGGTGCGAATGTTTCTAAAATAGGGTTTTGTTTCGCTTTTTTTTCTACCGGTAGGAGCACTGTTTATTTTTTCGTAGGTTTGATTGTGAAAATCAACAACTTCTTCGAGCAAAGCACTTACTTTTTCTTCTACTTTTTCGCCATGAAAACCCAATGCTAAGAATGCATCGCTAATTACATCATTTGTTAAAAAATCAACATCTTTTTTTAGATTACGGATATTTGCCATAATATTATTTATTTTTGTGCAAAAGTAATAAGGCTGTGTATATTTTCCAAATTGTATTGCAATGATTTTCTTTTTCATCATTTTACTTCTACTAGAATGGCTTAGTGCTAAGAGTTTGCATTTTTTCTTTTTTGAGAAATTTTCGAAGAAAAAAATTTTAATATGGACGTTATTTCCTTTAATCGTTTCTGTTGTTTTTGGACTATTGGTTTTATTCGTTTTTGAATTCGATTCTCTGTATTTACGATATACGCTCATTTTTTATACCATAACATTCTATTTTTTATTTTTGGTTCCCAAGTTCATCGTGCTGTTTTTTTATCCTTGGTTTTATTTGTTAAAAAAACTGAGAAAGTATTTTTATCAAACAGCTTTTACAAAAGCGTTTTTAATTTTATTGTCTAGTGGTGTTTTTTTGATAATGCTTTACGGTATTATGATAGGTAAAGAAAAATTGACAATAACTAAAATTGATTTAAAAGTTGATAAATTGCCCGAATCGTTTGAAAATTTTAAAATTATTCAGTTATCAGACCTTCATTTGGGTAGTTTTTGGGGACAACGTTCGTTTTTAGAAGAATTAGTCGATTCGTGCAATAACCAAAAGCCTGATTTGGTTATATTTTCGGGTGATATGGTCAATCAGTTTTCGGATGAAATATTATTTATAGATTCCTTGTTTAAAAATATTAAGGCAAGTTATGGTAAGTATGCTGTGTTGGGTAATCATGATTTTGGTGATTATACTATTTGGAAAAGCCCGTCTGAAAAAGAAAAAAATACCAATGATATCATTCGTTTGATGGGTAAAAATGATTTTCGTTATTTGCGAAACGAGCATGTGTTTATTCACAAAAATTTGGATTCCATCGCATTGGTGGGTGTGGACAATTGGGGAGTAAAGCCTTTTAAGCAATATGGCGATTTAAAAAAAGCAATGGTTGGTTTGCCGCTTAATTGTTTTTCGTTGATTATAAGCCACGACCCAACTCACTGGGACGAACAAACTAAAAAAACATTTTCTTCGTCTCTTACATTTTCGGGACACACCCATGCTTTTCAGTTAGGATTTGATTGTGGCGATTTTAAGTGGAGCCCCTCAAGTTTGAAGTATAAGAAATGGTGGGGAATGTATTCGGAAAAAAATAATTATCTTTACGTGAGCAAAGGGATAGGAGCAATAGGATTTATGGGTAGAATAGGAATGTATCCGGAAATGGTCGTAATAACGTTGAAACGTAAATGAACAATTTTTGGCACATAGTATGGTCAGGTTGGCAAGTCTTAGTAGTTGTATTAATTATTATTAGTATCATAGTTTTATTGATACAACGTAGGGATCCTGTAAAAACCATCGCTTGGATTGCCATTTTTTTATTGATTCCTTTTGCGGGTTTAGTCTTATTTTTCTTTTTTGGCAGGAGTTATAGACGAAAAAAGTTGTTTTTTCGCAAAGAGTTGTCGGACTTTCGCCAAATAGAAAAGCATATTTCATGGCAGAATAAGCATTTGATTCACAATATATTTCAAAATGATGAAGACCTTGTTAGCAAAGCCGGTGTAGTAAAGTTATTGTTTAATAATAGCAAGGCTCAGTTGACCATGCACAACGAGGTGCAAATTTTAATAAATGGTGAAGAAACGTTTCCCGCCATTTTTGATGCCATAGAAAATGCAAAACATCATATTCATTTAGAATATTATATTTTTGAAGAAGGTGTATTGGGCAATAAGCTAAAAGAATTATTGATTAAAAAAGCCGTTGAAGGAATTGAAATCCGAATGATTTACGATGATGTGGGTTCATGGGGGCTTTCGAAAGAGTATTTGAATCAACTTAAAGAAGTTGGCATTGAGGTTTGTGCATTTTTACCGGTTCGTTTTCCTCGATTGGCTCAACGCTTAAATTTTAGAAATCATAGAAAAATTGTAATTGTTGATGGTGAAATTGGCTTTATAGGAGGTCTTAATATTGCTGACCGTTATTTGTTTGGCAAGGCCGATTTTGGTATTTGGCGTGATACTCATTTGAAAATTATAGGTAATGCTGTCAATTCATTGCAATTGGTGTTTCTAACCGATTGGCATTTTGCTACTGAAAAATTAGTAACCGACGATCTATATTTTCCCGATATTAAAATTAAAAATCGTTGCATGGTTCAGGTTGTAACCAGCGGTCCCGACTCAGATTGGAATAGTATCATGCAGGCATATTTTTATTTAATCAGTACGGCGAAAAGATACATTTACATTTCGAGTCCTTATTTTATTCCCAACGAAAGTATTTTAACTGCTATTAAGACTGTTTCATTAAGTGGTGTGGATGTTCGTATTATTTTACCTGATAAGTCAGACTCTAAGTTGACGTATTATGGTTCATTATCTTATTTGCCGGAATTGTTGGAAGCAGATGTTTCCATTTATAGTTATAAAAAAGGTTTTACACACAGCAAGGTATTAATTGTAGATGATATTGTTTCGTCGGTTGGAACAGCCAATATGGACTTGCGAAGTTTCGATCAAAATTTTGAAGTGAACGCTTTGGTTTACAATAAAGATGTTGCTTTAAAATTAAAAGAAATATTTATCGAAGATTTAAAACATTGTGATAAGGTTATTCTTGAAGAATATCTGGCAAAGCCATTTGTAAATCATTTAGCTCAGGGAATAGCCAGAATTTTTAGTCCTTTACTTTAAATCGTTCAATTTTTTCATCAGTTCATCGAATTCTTTTTTTGTTTGATCATTTTTTTGTGCAAGTTTTTCAGATTTATTTAATAATTCCAATGCTTTTTCTTTTTGGTTAAGATAAATATAGATTTTAGCCATTTTTAAGTTCGAATTAAGCGAAAACAGAGTGGAGTAGGGTAAAATTATTTTTGTGAATTCATTTAAAAGTTTTGTGTCATTTATATGCTCGCTAACAAAATTAACTACTATTGTGATGGATTTTCCTAAAAATGCTGGGTTATCGGTTTTTGCTGAGTTTAAAAACAGGTTACTTTGCTGTATGTATTCCGGGTATTTTTTTACTTTATAAAAACCATAATAATCGAGCAAAAATGCATTTTTCCAATAATTTTTTGCTGCAACCTCCAGTGGATTAATGTATTCATCTATTTGTTTAGAAGCATCAAATTGTTTTTGGTTAGACATGGTATAAAGTGTTCTGCTCATGGTACTTGCGGTTAAATTGTAAATTTTTTCAAATCCGTACAATTCAATAAAACGCTCAATATTTTGCATTACATATTTAAATTCTCTTGACAATACAGAGGGGCGATAGGTTTCCATTAACCGCACATTGATTTCAGAAAAAAGTTATGTGTCGTTTTGTGTTTTAAAATATTCTTCAATGTTATATGGATAATAAACCGAAGCACAGACCATCGCATATTTTGCCAAAAATTCGGGTTCTCTGTTTCCGTTTTGATATTTTCTTAGTAAACTTCCAAAATTATTTATCGTATCTAATGCTTGTTTGCCGACTCCAATAAAAGTTGAAGTGTCGCATGCACCAACATATCGGTGTTGAATATTCCCTTTGGAATCTATAAAAAGTAGAGTCGGATAGGCGCTTATCCCAAATTGTTTCTGCAAATCTTTGCCTTCGCCTTTTTCCATATCTAAACTATAGTTTATAAAATTTTGGTTATAAAAGTTACCGACTTCTTTATTGGTAAAAACATTTTTTGCCAACCATTTACACGGTCCGCACCAAGTAGTATAGCAATCAATAAAAATAAATTTATTTTGTTTAGCTGCCTCTTTTTTTAATGATTCAAAACTGCCTTCGAAAAAGCTAATTCCCTGACTATACGATATATATGGGAAAAATAATAATAATAAAATTTTTTTTATCATAATAGTTTGTCACATTTTTTTGCAAATGTATCAAAAAAAAGCTATGTTTTTAAAAAAATTGACAACAAAGCGTATTCAATCTCAATATATTTTTATAGATTTGCGACAAATTTAAAGCATTTTTTATGGTTGAAAAAATTCGCAAATCGTTAAGAGAAAGTAAAACAGCACGTTGGGCTGCATTGGCTATCGTTGCTTTTACTATGTTGTGTGGTTACTATTTAACGGATGTTATGGCTCCGTTAAAAGGATTACTGGAAAATCAGTTAGGATGGAATAGTAATGAGTATGGATTTTTTACAAGTGCATACGGCTGGTTTAATGTATTTTTATTTATGCTCATTATTGGTGGTATTATCCTCGATAAAATGGGTATTCGTTTTACCGGAATCATGGCCACTTCGATTATGGTAATTGGTGCAAGCTTAAAATATTATGCGATTTCAACCCATTCATTAGATGGAATAACTTGGCATATTTTATGGTTCGACGCTAAAGCACAGGTTATGTTAGCTGCATTGGGTTATGCTATTTTTGGTGTGGGCGTAGAAGTAGCCGGTATCACGGTATCAAAAACGATTGTAAAATGGTTTAAAGGAAAAGAAATGGCATTGGCAATGGGGCTTGAAATGGCAACTGCCCGTATCGGTACAGCTCTTGCTTTAGCAACGTCTGTTCCAATAGCAAATAGCTTGGGTCATGTTTCAAAACCGATATTAATGGCTTTAATTATGCTTTGCATCGGCCTTATTGGTTTTATCGTTTATGTTTTCATGGATGTTAAATTAGATAAAGAAAATGCAGAGTTTAATAAAGAAAATAATATTGTTGACGAAGAAGAAGCTTTCCGCATTTCCGATATTTTCAAAATCATTACTAACAAAGGTTGGTGGTACATTGCTCTTTTATGCGTTCTGTTTTATTCAGCAGTATTTCCCTTCTTAAAATATGCAACCGATTTAATGGTTCAAAAATTTAATGTTGACCAGGAATGGGCAGGTATTATTCCGGCTATGCTTCCTTTTGGAACCATACTGTTAACTCCATTCTTTGGTAATTTATATGACAGAAAAGGCAAAGGTGCTACAATTATGATGATTGGCTCCATTTTGTTGATTTTTGTTCACAGTATGTTTGCCATTCCGTTTATTAATCATTGGTTGATTGCTATTGTTTTAATCATTATTTTGGGTATTGGTTTTTCATTAGTTCCTTCGGCTATGTGGCCTTCGGTTCCGAAAATTATCCCTGAAAATCAATTAGGCTCTGCATATTCTCTTATATTCTGGGTTCAAAATTGGGGATTGATGGGTGTTCCTGCACTTATCGGTTGGGTACTCGATAAATATTGTGTTATAGGATATCGTGCATTACCCGATGGTAAAGCAGTGGCAATGTACGATTATACTCTTCCCATGGTTATTTTTACAAGCTTTAGTGTTTTAGCTTTGATTTATGCTTTCCTTTTAAAAGCTGAAGACAAGAAAAAAGGATATGGATTAGAATTGCCAAATATTAAAAAGTAAAGATAAGATTTTAAAATAAGGTTAAGGCTACTCAATCGGGTAGCCTTAATTTTTTATATACTTCTAATGTTCTTTTTCGCGCTTCTTCGTGCTTGATAATAGGTTGAAAATAGTTAGTAGGATTGAAATCTGGTATCCACTTTTTGACATAATCTGCGTTTTTGTCAAACTTTTCGAGTTGTGTATTTGGATTAAATATTCTAAAATAAGGAACAGCATCACAGCCGGTACTGGCTGCCCATTGCCAGTTTCCATTGTTTGAGCTTAGCTCGTAATCGAGAAGATGTTGAGCAAAATAAGCTTCGCCCCAACGCCAGTCAATAAGCAAGTGCTTGGTTAAAAACGAAGCTACTACCATACGAACGCGATTGTGCATATAACCGGTTTCATTAAGTTCACGCATGCCGGCATCAACAAGTGGATAACCTGTTTGACCCTTACACCATAGTTCGAAATGATGTTCGTTGTTTTGCCAATCAAGATTATTGTATTGCGATTTGAAATTAGCATGTTCCACATAAGGAAAATGATACAATATTTGCATGAAAAACTCACGCCAAATGAGCTCGTTTACATATGAGCGGTTTATTTTAATAGCTTTAGTCAATAAGCTGCGAATACTAATAAATCCAAAACGTAAGTGAACAGATGCATTACTGGTTCGGTCTAACGCAGGTAAGTCGCGGTATTTTTCGTAATCAAATATATTATTTATTTGTAGCGGCTTTAATAGGTATGTATTGCTTTTTATTCCCAATTGTTCTTTGGTTGGAAATGAGTTTTGAAACTGATAGAGCTTTGGAAGTTGTGTTTCAGAAGAAAAGTGTAGTAGTTTATCTTCTTTGAAAAGGGAAAGCCATTTGTTTTTGTATGGAGTATATACTGTGTAAGGTTTACCATCGTCTTTTAATACTTCGTTCTTATGAAATATAACTTGGTCTTTATGTGCTGAAAATACGATTCCATTTTGGTTGAGCCATAATTTTAGTTCATTGTCTCGTTTGATGGTATAGGGTTCGTAATCTTCGTTACAATAAACAGCTGCAATATCAAACTTTCTGGAAAGTTCCCGAAAAACATCTAAAACCTTGCCTTTTAAAACTAAAATACCGGAACCGGAATTTGCTAGTTGATGATGGATATGATTTAGCCGGTCATAAATAAGGTTAAAACGCTTATCGTTGCTTGGAAATTGTATGTAAAAATGCTCATCAAAGATAAATATGGGTAAAACCGGGAATTTTGATTGTGTTGCTTGCCATAGAGCATGGTTATCGTCTAAACGCAAATCGCGGCGAAACCAATAAATGCAAATACGTTTTTTATTCATTTCGAATGATGAGCGGACTTTTATGCACGATTTTATTGTTTTTAAATACAGTCAGTATATATTCGCCTTGTTTTAAGTTTTGAGGTATTTTTATTTGATTATTTTGAACAGAAATATGTTGCGATATCTTGCCATCGATAGTTGTTATTGAAACAGCATCGGCAGGGAATGAAAGACTGCAGTTTTCACCTGCTTTAACGGGATTAGGATAAAGATGGCCATGTTCTTTAATAGTAATAGGTTCTACATGGTTGAGATCTTCGTAATTTAAATATTCGATAGCAGTACAAGCTAATGTTTGTGGGTTATAATACGCTGTGAGTAGTGCATTTACTTTATTCTCGCTCCATACATGAACCGTAAGCATAGTATCTGTTTGTGCAAGTGTTTTATATAAGGTCATGGTACCATATTTAACATAAATGGTATCGTAAAAACGTAGGTATTCTTCCACAGCTAAACAATTATTAAACGTGCCATAGGGTGTGATGAGCGTCCCATAACCTTTTGCTACCAATGTTTTAAAATTATATCGTTTGTATAGTGTGTCGTAATCGGTGGGTATAGCGTTATAATTAATTTCCCAGCTTGATTCCTGATAAACGGAATCGTTGTAGGCAAATGGAACTTTCATAAGCAATTCGTTGGGCTGAACCAATACATTTGTCATGCCGAACCCAAAATCGCTACGAAAACCAACAGTGTAAAAGCCGGTATTGTTTGAAGCAAAAAGCATATGTCCAAAATTGTTGTAGTAAGGAGCAGCACCGCCTAAACCTCCATATAGAATGCCCGGACCGTATGTGTATAGATTGGAATTTGGAAAGTTTGATGCAAAAGGTAATTGCGAAGTAATGCCGTATGAAGCATATTTTACTGTATCGTTTTGCAATGCAGTAAAATTCCATGTTGCATTTGTTTGGATATAGTTAAATGCAATGGAGGGATTTTGGTCAACAATGTAGGCAAACGTATCGCCGGGAGCGGGAAGTGATGATTGCTGAATGGTAACTTGTGCATTTAATATGGTAAATAAATTGAAAAATAATAAAAAAGCGATGTAGAATGTTTTCATATTCAATGTTTTTTGTTTAAGCAAAGATAAATATTTTTTTGATTTGAATTATAATGATGAATCATTATTTTCTAAAACCAATTGTATTTTCCTGAGCTAAATTGTAAAGATCTGAAACATTTGGAATATCATCGGGTTCAATGGTTGTTATTAACTCATGTGTTCGTTGATTACCCGGAATTTCGGCAACTCGTAAATGTTGTTTTTTGATTATTAAATCGGTTATTTTTCTTATTTCACGGGCATTGCCAAAGTTGCTTTTTTCGCGTGGAATTTGTTGAATAAATGCGGATAGTTTCTCTTTGGTTCTTTCGTTCATTATTAAATTTTCTTCCATTAAGATCATTTCGGCAATTTGAATAAGTTCTGCATTTGAATAATCTTCAAAAATCAACGTTTTATCAAAGCGACTTCGTAACCCGGGATTTGCATTAATAAAATCGACCATGGGTTTAGGATAGCCGGCTACGATAACTGAAAGTTTGTTTCGGTGGTCTTCCATTTCTTTTAATAATACTTCGATTGCTTCCTTACCGAAATCATTGCCATCTTTATTAAAAGCGAGTGAATAGGCTTCGTCAATAAAAAGAATTCCTCCTAATGCCGATAATATAACTTTTTCGGCTTTAATTGCGGTTTGACCAACGTAACCTGCCACCATTTCGCTTCGGTCAACTTCAACCACATGCCCTTTTTCGAGTAGTCCCAGTGCTCTGAAAATATCGCCCAAGATTCGGGCTACTGTGGTTTTACCGGTTCCCGGATTTCCCGTAAAAATATAATGAAGAGAAAACGCTTTATTGACAGGTTTTCCGATTTCGTGGTAGTAACGAACCAGTTTTACCATTTCGTTTATTTCTTTTTTTACGGATGAAAGGCCTATCAGACGATTCATTTTTTCTAAACTAAGTTGTAAAAGAGGTTCGTCAATGTTTAGGTTGACTTCTTGTTGGTTTTGACTAGGATAAATTTCTAATACGTCAATTTTTTCAATGGTAGATAAGGCTTCGTTGGCTAACTTTTCAGGGTGTGGATGGGTCATAATTCTTCGAGCCATGTTGATTTTAGCTTCGTTTAATAAGCCCACAGCAAAACGAGCGTTTCCAAATGTTTTATCACGATTTCGATATTGATTTACGATAATTTTATCGAACTCAACCAGCGAATCGCTTGTAATGGTTAAGTTTAATTCCTGAGCCTTTTGTACCAATATTTGTTTCAATTGTTCGGGAGTGTAATCAGGGAAACGGAAATAATAGCTAAAACGACTCTTTAATCCCGGATTAGAATTAAGAAAATTTTCCATTTCGACCGGATAACCGGCTACCATTATTGCTATATCACCATTCCCATCTGACATCTCTTTAAGCAGTACTTCTATCACTTCTTTTCCAAAATCTTTGCTGTCATCTTCTCTGAAAAGGCTGTATGCCTCATCAATAAATAGAATGCCACCTCGAGCTTTATCAATGGCTTCTTTTACTTTGGGGGCTGTTTGTCCGATATACTCGGCTACCAGTTCAGTCCTGCCTACTTCAATAACATGCCCCTTGCTGAGCAACCCTAAGGAATGATAAATTTCGCCAAGCAGTTTTACAACAGTTGTTTTCCCTGTACCCGGATTGCCTGTAAATACACAATGTAAACTTAATTTCTCATTTTCATTAAATCCCTTTTCTTTTCGTAACTTTATATATTTAATGTATAAAATATGTTCCTGAATTTGTGCTTTTATTTCATTTAATCCTATTAATGAATTAAGTTCTGCAATTATTTCTTCAACACTTTTTGATGATTGATCCGAATTGTTCGCATTGCTATTCTCTATATTTGCAGTATTGGGATTTAAAAACGGGTTGCCAATCCAGAAAGGAGCATTGCCTTCTTCTTCGTAGTTGGAAATATCAATTTGAGCCCGAGCTATTAATTGCCCCATAAATAAAATATCGACAAAATATAATGCTTGAGGAAAAGAATTGTTGGGTTCGTTTTTGCCCCAACCGGTATAAAAATGGAATTTTTGTCCTACATCCACATTAACAAAATCAATGATGGATGCTTCACCTTTTGTGTAACCGTTGATATGTAAAAACCGAAAAACGACCTCGGCATAGTAAGGTGTTTTAGATTTATTTTTAATAATAACATCGGCGTATATATATCGAATATTGTCTTTATTGAAAACTTTTATCGGTTTTATTTTTTCGATATCGGGGACCGTGTTCCCTTCGTTAAATAATTTTACATCAGTTATTTCAAAAAAAGGATTTTCGGTTGCCGTAACTTTTCCAACATCTTCTACATAGAAATCGCAGGTACCTAATTTATTGTTGTTTAAATATACTTCCCAATAATAGTTTCCTAATGTCCAATATTTGCCTTGCTCTTTTGAGCCCCAACCCTCGCGAATATAGGCAATGTGTTCCTCTTTTGTTATGGTATATTCTTCTTCAAAATTACAAAGTTCTTTATCGTCTTTTGTGTTTGTTTTAAATAAACATCGATAACGAAGTTTGATTTTTTGATCTTTTTCATTATAAAATTTATTAAGTAATCCGACTTCGCAGCTTATATATGTCGTTTCACTTCGATCGAAAACTTTTCTATATTTTTTCTCGTTATTAAACCATTCGCTGTCACCATAAACTTTCAGCGAAACAAATTCAACCTTGGCGTTTTCTTCTTTAGATGAATTCCCAAAAAACATAAATATTCTTTTTTTTACAAAAGTAAGATTAAATTCTTAAAATCAAAAGATGAACTTCTTTCTATTTGTTTTTTATCATGGCTCTTTGTTTTAATTCTGCAGGCATTTTTTCTATTGCATATCTTAGTGCAGTTCTGGGCATTTTGTCTTTTCGTTGCATGATAAAATCAATTACTTCTTTTTGGTGTACTTGTGAAGCAACTTTTAGCATCCAACCGTATCCTTTTTGAACCATGTCGTCTTTATCTAATAAAAGTATGTCGGCAATTTCAAAAATATCGGGTAAAAACATCCCTTTTTTTGCCGGAATAATTAGAGAAACGGCCGACGCTCTTTTTACCCAACGGTTTTCAGAATAAGTAAATTTTTTAAGCCTATTGATATAGTCTGGATACATTTCAATAAATTCTCCGACAGTATGGTTACAAAATGTATCGCACGTTGCCCAGTTGTTTATATATTTTTTTATCCAGCTTTCAAATACGTCGAAATCTGTCGGCTTATATTTTTTATGAACCTTATACGACCAGTTACAAGCAATGAATGATGCTTCCAGATAGCCCGATTTGAATAATTCTTCGCACAGATTAAAAATGGTTTCTTTATCGAACTCTTTTATTTCTTTAAATAACTCTTTGCTTATTTTGCTGGTGTCAGCTGCTTTTACTCCATACGGATGAATGGTTTCCTTAAAATATCTATAGCTGCCTTCTTTTACTTTAGGGTTGCTATGTTTTAACAACTCCTGATGAACTTTTTTTAATATATCGATCATATGAAAAAATTATTTTCAAACCTACATAATAATTAAATCCCAACCAAATGTCGTGACAAAAACCAATGAATATTATGTAGGTTCCCTCTGACCTTAAATAAATGAAGTTAATAATTTACAGAGGAAAAAAATAAAAAGTAAAATAGGTTGGTTCAGAATAAAAATGTAGTTTTGTCGTTATTTAAACCGTGAAAGAATTACAGGTCATTGCGTTTAATGTTCCATATCCTCCCGATTACGGTGGAGTGATAGATGTTTATTATAAGTTAAAAGCGCTTAAAGAAGCCGGAATAGCAATAACGTTGCATTGTTTCGATTATGGGAGAGGGGAGGCTGTTGAATTGGAACAATGGTGCCAAAAAGTTTTTTATTATCCACGCTCCAGATCCTTAATTAAACAGTTCTCAAGCTTACCCTTTATCGTTAAAACCAGAGATAATAAGCTGTTGATTGAAAACTTAAGCTGGTTGACTCATGTCCCAATATTGGCTGAGGGCTTACATTGTACATTTCCGCTATACTACGGAAAATGCAACAACGATATTTTTTATGTGCGTACTCATAATATTGAACATGCTTATTATAAAGGCTTGAAAATAACGGAGAACAATTATTTCAAAAAAATCTATTACTCTATTGAATCAAAGAAGTTAAAACAATACGAACCGATATTAAAAAATGCGAAGGGTATTTGTTCTATTTCTCAAAAGGAAACAGAATATTTTTCAGACCTAAATGCTAATACGATATTAATTTCACCTTTTCATCCTTTTCAAAAAGTTGAAATAAGAGAAGGGATAGGGGATTATATTCTTGTTCACGGCGATTTGTCTGTAGCTGAAAATATTAATTCTGCTCAATGGCTTATAAATAAAGTTTTTTCACAGATAAAATATAACGTAATCATTGCAGGCAAAAACCCGCATAGCTCTATTGTTTCAGCTATTAAAAAATTTGAACATATTCGGTTGGTTGCAAATCCTTCATTTGACAAAATGCAAGAATTAATTGCCAATGCTCAGATTCATATTGTACATTCTTTTACTCCTCAAGGAATGAAGCTCAAGCTTTTAAATATAATGTATAATGGGCGACATTGTATTTGCAATAATAGCATTGTAGTAAAAACCGGATTTGAAAATCTTTGTGAAATTGCCAATAATGAAAATGAAATGCTAATTTCTATAAATAAGCTGATAAAAATTCCGTTTGAAAAAAGAACCATAAAGCTTCGCGAAGAAGTATTATCTTTGTATTCAAATTCAGTTCAAGCTTTAAATCTTATAGAATTTTTAAAATTAAAATAGCGTGGGAATCATTCGTAAACAAACCATTTTAGGAACTATTTATACATATTTGGGTGCTGGTTTAGGTGTTTTTACGAATCTCATTTTATTGGCATGGTTTTTTACTCCTGAGCAAATCGGTTTATTAAATGTATTGGTAGCATATTCTTTGTTGTTTTCACAATTAGCCAACTTGGGTTTTGATAATGTAACCATTCGATTGTTTCCCTATTTTCGCGATGCAAATAGCCATCACCATGGCTTTTTTATGATAATGTTAAAGGTTTTAACGCTGGGCTTGACAATCTCCATTGTATTGTACTTGTTTTTATTTCCTTATTTGTCTAAAAATGAGCAAGGTAGTTCGTTGTTTGCCGATTTAGGATTCTTGGTAATTCCTTTAATCGTTTTTACATTATTTTTCAATTCGTTAGATACATATTCGAGGGTTTTATACAAAAGTGTTCGAGGAACTTTTCTTAAAGAAGTGTTACAGCGAGTGTTTATTATTATTTCGATCGGATTATACATTTTTTTTAGTTTTTCTTTCCATTTGTTTACTTATTTATACGTTATTTCATTGTCCGTTCCTACTCTCTTTTTATTTTACTTATTGTATCGGGAAAAGGAAATTTCTTTCCGGTTTGAAAAAGGATTTGTATTCCCAAAACTTAAAAAAGAAATGTGGTCGGTTAGTGTTTTTGGCATTATTACTGTTTTTTCGAGCACCATTGTTTCGAACATCGATAAAATTATGATTCAGCAATACCTCGATTTAACACAAACCGGTATTTACGCTATTGCATTTTTCTTTGGTGTAATAATTACCATGCCATCGCGTGCTCTAAGCAAAATATCTTCTACGGTAGTTGCTGAAGCATGGAAGAGCAACGAAATAAATACCATTAAAACCATATATTATAAAAGTTGTATAAACCAAATGGTTTTTTCGTTGATATTATTTGTAGGCATTTGGGCAAATATGGACAGCTTATTGCATTTGCTTCCTGCCAAATATGCTTCAATTCAGTGGGTTGTTTTTTGGATTTGCTTGGGAAGTTTTATAGATATGGCAACGGGCATAAACAATACCATTATTGGAACATCGCCTTATTACAAGGCTCAGAGCGTTTTTATGTTAGTTTTTGTAGCTATTATAATTGTATCCAACGCTATTTTTATTCCTATTTATGGAATAACAGGTGCTGCATTTGCCAGTGCATTTTCTTTATTTTTATTCAATTTTATTCGTTGGCTTTTTTTATTGATAAAATATAAAATGCAACCTTTTGACTTAAAATATCTTTTAACCATTATTATTGGTCTTTTGGCTTATTTTATTTCACTTTTGATTCCTAAAATAAATCCTTTTTATATTGATATTTTAGTAAGAAGTGCAGTTATTTTGATAATCTATGCTTCTTTGATTTATTTGTTTAATGTTTCCGAAGATATTAACAATCGAGCAACGGTTTATATTCAATGGATCAAGCATTTTGCGGGTAATCTTCGTAAATAGCTTGTAAAACTTCTAAGGTAGTAAAATTTAATTTTATATCAAGGTGAAGTGTGTAATAATTCATAATGCTCTTAATAAAGTGATTTTTGTTGTTTCTTGATACTTTTTTCAGCAGAGCGTTTTCGTAATGAGAAGAAAGGAAAAAGCTCCAAAGTTCAGAAATATTCTTTTGTTCAATGTAATCTGAAGGTAAATGTTCAGTAAAGCAAGCTTGTTTTAGGTCGAAATATGGTAGTTTTTGCGAAAAATTGTTTTCTGGTTCAATACCTAAAAAAGTAAGTAACTTAATAAGAGCAAAAATATGAATATTAGAACAAAGTTCAATGGGAGTTGTGTCTAATTTTAAAATCCATTCTTTAAGAAACAAATATAAATTTTGATCGGTATGGGGATATTTGAGAATTTGATACAAAAATTCGCTTAAAAACTGGGCGATATTCATTTTATCGTAGCTTTCGCGAAGAGAAAGTAAATAGTATTCGCTGTTTATTTTTGAGATAGATTGAATGTCGCGTGTATGGTTGAGTTTTATTTCGGTTTGAATAATGCCCATCGGAATGATAAAAGCAGCATGGTTGTTTTTGGATGAGTTGCTTTTTCTGACTATAACAGGCAAAAAACCATAATTTTGGGTATAAAGATAAACGATACTTGATTTGTCGTTATATGGAATTCTTTTCAGTATAATTCCTTCGATGGTTTCGTGCATGGCCTGCGTTTTTTTTGTCAAAAAACAAAGGTAAAGCAAATCGCTTTACCTTTATATGATTCGTTACTGTTTTTTTAACGTTTGTTGGTTAATTAAAATAATTTATTTTTTAAACATGGATTGAAAAATGTAGGGTAAAATGCCAATAAATAGAATTATAGCAATGGGCCATAAACCGAAGAAATTGGGAATGTGTTGTTGTTTAAAAGCAAAATAAAGGTAAAATGTGAAGATGAAGGTCGAAAAAATGATACCCATTACAATGGTTAATAAAGCAAAAAGCTTACTTGAAGAAGGATAAAAGGAAATTTGTCCGTCGGGGGTTGTTTTTTTAGAAGAAAGAGCTTCGCGTAAGCTAAAACCGGCTCTTTTAAGGAAATACAAAGCAACAACATCATTAAAAAAACGGTAAACAACGGGCTTAACACAAGTATTTTATGCGATAAAGGCAATTGTTTTATTACATTGTTGCGAATTTCCTTATTTTTAATGATTTTTATTTGTTTGGTTGCTTTTCCTTGTAAATTTTGAATTAAAACGTCTTCGTCCGAAAAATTAGGTACTGTTTTCAATACTTTTAATTCCATCTCGACCACGTTAAGACGTTTTTCCAAACTATCAATGGGAATAGTTGGCAGAGACCATGAATTAAAAAACAAAAATAGCATAGCAAATGAAAGTAATAATGTTTTCATAGGTTAAAATTTTAGTTTTACGAAAGTTACGTCAAAGAAATGAAAAAACAAAATTATTTCAAATTTTATTCGCCCATGTCCATATCCATATTCATTTCTTGTTGGCGTTGACGCTCTTTTTGTTTTATTCCTTCGTTGATTTTGTATGTAAATGTAACGTACAATATTCTGGTTTCGCGTTTAAATTCCATAAGGGCTTTTAAGTTGGGATCGTCTGTTTTTACCTGGAACTTCATGGTGTTGAAAATGTCGCTGAGTCTTAGCGATAAGGAAGCTTTTCTATCCCAAAGTTCTTTTCTGAGTCCTGCATCTACGGTATAGAAACCTGTTCTTGTAGCTTGAGCCATTACCGATGGACCATTAAACATGCCATTGATTTGTGCGGAGAAGTTTTTAGGTAAAAAGAACGAAGCATTAAATTTAGCATCATACGACATTGTTGAATTAGTCAAGTCGTTATCTCCATCACTCCCAATTACTTTGGTTTTGTAATAAGAAAATGTCCCCATGAGTCGCATAAATTTAGCAGGTTGAGTGCTTACAATAAATTCTAATCCATACGATTCTGCTTTGCTCATATTAATCGGATAAACTGTAACTACACCATTTGTATCCACATTTCTATACCTGCTAACTACGTTATCGGTTGTTTTATAAAATATTTGCGAAGTAAGAGAAAGCTTTTTCCAATCTTTAATATGTCCGAACTCATAAGAATTGATGTATTCCGGTTTAAGGTTTGGGTTACCCATATGCCAGGTTAGCGGGTCTGATTTGTCAATGAATGGATTGATAGAATGTGGGTCTGGACGATTGATTCTACGGCTGTAGCTTATTTGTAGCTTATTGTCGTGTGGTAAGCTATAGCTAATATGTGTACTTGGAAAGAGGCTAAAGTAGTCGCGTTTAAATACGTAGTTACTGGTTTTTTGATCACCATTTTGTACCGTTTCTTCTGCTCTTAAACCAAGTTGAATGCTGAATTTTTTCCATTCCTGTGAAAGTGTGGAGTATGCTGCATATACATAATCACTGTAAACAAAGTGATTGGATAGGTTAGTGTCTTGTTTGAAATCGGTTGCAAGTGTGTCAAAATTGTAAAAGAAATAATTATTGTCGCTTGTTCGCATCATAGCTTTAATGCCTGCATCTAAACGAGTTTTTTCAGAAATGGGATGTACATAGTCGCTTTGAAAAGTTAGGTTTGTAAAAGTATTGTCGCTGTTCGATTTTTGCGATGGTGTTGTATAGATTGGAACAAAATTATATTGATGATAGCTTTCGTCATCGTTAAAAATTCCTTTTGAAAAATACAAATCACTTGTAAATTCTCGCATGGGTTCATTAAATTTCTTTTTATAGCCGAGTGATAGATCAATGTTGTTTGAGGGATTGGTCGATTTTTCGTCTCGTTGATAGTATTGACTTGTAGTACCTACTGACGATACTACTTTATTAATGGAGTAATCGTTGCCATTTCTTTCTCCTGTTCTATAAGTAGCAGTAAAGTTTAGGCTGTTTAATGGATTAAAGTTATAGTCAAAACCACCTTTAAAATTATGAGAAAAGTTTTGATTGGTTCGTTTCGAATTAATAACTGTATGAGAAAGTAATGTGTCGTTGTAATACATGTATCGGTCATGATTACGATAGCCATTTCTATCGTCGTTGCGATAGTCATAACTGAAAAATAAATTTGTTTTATTCACCCTGCGATTTATGCTTAATGTGCCTCCAAATTTTTTCATTGTTCCATAATTCAGTGTTACAAGTCCGTTAATCCCTTGTCTTTTTTCTTGTTTGGTTACAATGTTTAAAATTCCAGCCATGCCTTCGGGGTCATATTTTGCCGAAGGATTTGTAATGATTTCAATACGTTCGATAGTACTTGCCGGTATTTGTTCAAGAATGGCTGCTTTGTCGCCTGCACTTAATGTAGAAGGTTTGCCATCTACTAAAATATTAACATTGGTGCTACCGCGTAAACTAACGTTTCCATCCATATCGACTTGAACCGATGGAGTGTTTCGCAAAATATCGGTAGCATTGCCACCGCTTGTAACAATATTTTTATCTACGTTTATTACTTTTTTATCTAGTTTAAACTCTACCATTGGTTTATCGCTTTTTACTTCTACTTCTCCCAATTGAGTTACGGCCGGTTTTAAGAGTATATTGCCAATATTTACGGATGGAGTTTGAGGAGTTATTTTTGCTGTTGTGGTATATCGGTCGTAACCAATAAAGTCGATTTTTATTTTATAAAATCCGGGCTTTAATTTTTCTATTTTAAAAAATCCTTTTTCATCGGTAATACCTCCACCTGCTAATGTAGAGTCTTTCATTCGAAAAACACTTATATTTGCATAGGGCATGGGCTTTTTACTTTGTTCGTCCAATATTTTACCCGAAATATCCCCTTCAAAATTTTGAAAATTAGGACGTTCTTGTGAAAATGAATTTAACACATTCAATAACAATACAATAAAAACAATATACCTCATAAAAGATTCTTTTTAATTTTGCTTAGACGTATAGTTATAGCGAAAGTTTAATGAATTGTTGAAAAAATTAGCAATATCTTAATTATCAATATGTTTAAAATTAAGTTATTCACTTACTATTTTTTTTAAATTTCATGTTAAGAAAATGTTATATCTTTGGCACTTCATTAAAAACCTGAAAAATATTTAAGTAAATGAAAAACAGTTTGTTGCAAAAAAAGATGGCAGCTTATACCGCACCTCAAGAGGTGATGAAAGCAGGTTTGTATCCCTATTTTAAAACGATAGAATCCGGTCAAGATCCCGAGGTGGTATATATGGGTAAACGCATGTTGATGTTTGGTTCAAACAGTTATTTAGGTTTAACAAGTCACCCGAGAATTAAAGAAGCCGCAATAAAAGCGATAGAAAAATATGGAACAGGGTGTGCCGGTTCTCGATTTCTGAACGGTACTATAGATTTGCATCTTGAATTGGAGCGAAGATTGGCTGATTTTGTTCATATGGAAGACGCATTGGTTTTTGCAACCGGTTTTTTAACCAATCAAGGAGTTATTTCATCCTTAACCGGACGTCATGATTATTTGATTATAGATGATTCTGATCATGCTTCCATTATTGAAGGGACACGCTTAAGTTTTTCTAAAGTATTGAAATATAAGCATAACAATACCGAATCGTTGGAAGATGTATTGTCAGATTTGCCGAACGATAAAATAAAAGTAGTAATTACGGATGGTGTGTTTAGTATGGAAGGAGATATCGCACCATTACCGAAAATTGTAGAGATAGCCAATAAATATGGTGCAACTGTTATGGTAGATGATGCACATGGGTTGGGTGTTCTTGGAAAAAACGGATGTGGTACAGTTAATCATTTTGGCTTAGAAGGCGAAGTGGAGTTAATTATGGGTACTTTCAGCAAGTCGTTGGCAACGGTAGGAGGATTTATTGCCGGTTCCAAGGAGTTAATTAATTATATAAAGCATAATTCAAGAGCATTAATATTTACGGCAAGTCTTACACCCGCATCGGTAGCTAGCGTAATTGAGGCGTTAAATATTATTCGCGATGAACCTCAACGAATAGACAAGCTTTGGAAGAATACAAATTATGCTAAAAAAGTTTTATCTGAAGCTGGTTTTGACACCGGGCATAGCCAAACACCCGTAATTCCTTTGTATATTCGCGACGATCAAAAAACGTTTATTTTTACTCAAATGCTTGCCGACGATGGAGTTTTTGTAAACCCTGTTATAAGCCCGGCTGTAAAGCCTGAAGATAGTTTAATTCGGTTCTCGCTTATGGCAACACACGAAAAACATCATATCGACGAAGCCGTTGAAAAATGTGTTATCGCTGCCAAAAAATTAGGAATATTGAAATAATGAATTGGAAAATTTTTTTTAAACACAATAAACTAAGTTTTTCTGTTTTATAAGTATTCTTTTTAATTACGTTAACCGTAATTTATTTTTTCCTAATCTATGTTGAAAAAAGAGAAGGAGTGGTACTAAATGATCCTTTTCTAAATTTATTTAATTCGTATGATGTTTCCATTCCTCTTTTTATTCTTACTTATGGAGGAACTGTTTTCGGGGTTGTTAATGCTCTTAAAAAACCTTCATTAGCTATATTAACAGCCATAACGTATATGCTCGTTTTATGGTTGCGTATGATATGCATGTACCTTACGCCATTGGGGCCACCCGAACATATCATTCCTCTCAGGGATTTTATTTTAGAAAGTACTTTTTATTCGGGAAATGTAAACTTAAAAGATTTATTCTTTTCGGGTCATACAGCTTCAATGTTTTTATTTTATATTACGAATGATAATAAAAAAATAAAATATATTTATTTGCTCGTTACTTTATTGGTGGCATCATTTGTGTTGGTTCAGCATGCTCATTATACTATTGATGTGTTGGTTGCTCCGGTTATGGTTTGGTTTGCATATAAAATAGCGAATAACTTGAAAGCTGTTTTTTTTAAATTTTAGCATGTGCTTTTATTGCCTTGTTGTATTAAATTTTGCTGAAAATAAAAAAATGAATTAAATTTGGCATAAAAAAATATGTTCACAAAAGAAGATATTCAGCAAATTGAAAATAAGGGAATCTCTGTAAGCGAACTAAATTATCAAATAAATCAATTTAAGGAAGGTTTTCCTTTTATTACCCTATCTAAGCCGGCAACCATTCATGACGGAATATTAAAGTTGGGATCGGATGATGAAAAAAAATATATTGATTTGTTCGATTCTTATGCTAAAGAACGTAAATTATTGAAATTTGTACCGGCTTCCGGAGCTGCAACACGAATGTTTAAAGATTTATTTTCGTTTATAGAAAGCGATCGAACTTTGGAGCAATTCCCTACAGTGAAAGAAGTAGTCGAAAATATTCATCAATTTGCTTTTTATGATTATTTGGCAGAGAAACTTAAGGAACAAGGATTTAATATTAAAAGCATTGACTCAAAATGCTTGATTGAAACTATCATCAACGAAAAGGGGTTAAATTACGGTTCTTTACCCAAAGCGCTGCTTTTATTTCATAAATATGGTAACAAAGCTCGAACATCATTAGAAGAGCATCTGGTTGAAGGTGCCTTATATTGCACTTCCGAAAACGATACCGTTTATTTGCATTTTACAGTATCGCCAGAACATAGAAAAGCATTTGAAAAAGTTGTAAGCGACAATTTGAATGAATATAGCTCAAAATATGGAATTAAATATCAGATTGATTACTCTGTTCAATTGCCTTCTACAGATACAATTGCAGTAGATTTGGAAAACATGCCTTTTAGAGATAAAAGTGGTAAGCTGGTATTTAGACCGGGTGGTCATGGAGCCTTGATACATAATTTAAATGCTATAGACGCAGACATTATTTTTATAAAAAATATTGATAATATAGTTCCGGATCGATTAAAAGATGAAACAATAAAATATAAAAAAATAATAGCCGGTTTTTTGGTTTTTCTTGAAAAAAATATATTTAGGTTTCAAGAGTCATTCGATAAAAACGAATTCAACGAAAAACTTTATAACGAGTTAATTGTTTTTTACAAAAAATATTTTCATAGGGATTTAGAGCTTTTATCCTTCGATGAAATAAGAAAAATTGTTTTCAGTCCGATACGTGTGTGCGGTATGGTTAAAAATGAAGGGGAGCCCGGTGGTGGTCCTTTTTGGACGAAGGGTAAAAATGGAAATATTTCGCTTCAAATTGTAGAATCTTCGCAAGTTGATTTTAAAAACGAAGAGCAAGCTCACCTTTTTAACCAAGCAACACATTTTAATCCGGTTGATTTGGTTTGTTCCGTCAAAAATTACAAAAAAGAGAAGTACGACCTTACTCAATATATTGATGCAAAAACAGGTTTTATTTCACAAAAATCTAAGGACGGTAAACCATTAAAAGCACTCGAATTACCCGGATTGTGGAATGGAGCAATGGCATATTGGAATACAATATTTGTAGAAGTACCCATAGAAACGTTTAATCCTGTAAAAACAATAAACGATTTATTACGCCCACAGCATTTGAATATGTAACTAAATGGTTCATTCGCTCGAATTTGACCAATCATAATTTATTTTTGATTAAAAGTTGCTAAATTCGATTTTTTTGCTATAATTTTATAAGCAAAATTTTATCACTATGAAAAAACAGCTATTTATTTGGTTATCAGCACTTATAGTGCAAGTTACAACATTACATGCCCAGGTTTCTGATATGATTTTTTCATATCAAATGGGAACCTACAATGAAATTTCGGGTGGAACCGTTTTAGGTGATGCTTCAACTGACGATCAACGATTTGTCGATCCAACAATTCCTTTAGGCGGAACTACCAATACAGGTATTGGCTTGCCTATTGGTTTTACTTTCCATTTTAATGGTTATGACTTTGATAGATTTGCAATCAATGCAAATGGATGGATAAGTCTTGGAACTTCGTCTTTAACTCCATCAGTCGATATTAATTCTACTTCTTCGTACACACCAATTAGCTCAACTGCAACAAATACTCCTTCATACTTACGCTCTCGTATTGCAGCATTAGGACGTAATTTGGGCGGACAAACTGGTTCAGAATTGAGTTATCTGACAATAGGAACGGCACCAAACAGAGTTTTAGTAGTTCAATGGAAAAATTATAGAAAATATGGTGCAGCGGGTGATAGTTATAATTTCCAGATTCGTTTATACGAAACCACCAATGTTGTTGAAATAGTTTATGGAACTATGACAAACAACACAACTTCAGGTACAACTCAAGTTGGTTTAGGTGGTTCTACTGCAACTGATTTCAATATTAGAACAACTACAACAGATTGGGCTGCTACTACTACAGGAACAACAAATGCTGCAACATGTACCATATCAAGTACTGTATTTCCGGCATCGGGTAGCATTTTTAGATGGACACCTTCTTCGTGTTCATCTCCAACCCTATTAACAGTTTCGAATGTAAGTTCAACATCGGCTCAACTTAATTGGACATCTACAAATTCAGAATTCCAACTAGAATATGGAACACAAGGTTTTACTTTAGGTACCGGAACACGCATAAGCAATATTAATACTACAACATATCAGTTAACCGGTTTAACACCAACAACAAATTATCAGGTATATGTTCGTGCCATTTGTGGAGTCGGCGATACCAGCACATGGGCATCCTTATCTTTTACAACACCTTGTAATGAAATAACAGCATTCCCTTGGTTAGAAGATTTTAGTGGTTCTACATTTCCTCCAAATTGTTGGATGAGAGGTCAAGGTCAATTGGCTGTTAATACGACATTTACATCTACTACAACATCAAGTTGGGTTGCCGATGGTTTTGCTAATAATAGTACTACCGGAGCAGCTCGTATTAATATATATAGTACAAATAAATTTGAATGGTTAATTGTTTAGTTTCACCACGTTGTTAATGGAAAAACGTCTCCCCCTTCCTTTGCGAAGTGGAGCGTAGCGG
>Ga0116186_1000980_pt1 | contig 30907 bp, 20 predicted proteins | sample AD_JPNNA4_MetaG_FD_89806 | JGI IMG/M metagenome (GOLD analysis project Ga0116186, IMG submission 89806) | Active sludge microbial communities of municipal wastewater-treating anaerobic digesters from Japan - AD_JPNNA4_MetaG | ecosystem: Engineered > Bioreactor > Anaerobic > Digestate | place...
GTATCTTTCCCTTGAGTCATGTGAACATCCTTTCCTTTTAATTAAGGGTTATTGACAAAGGGATGTAAGCATGACTCTTTTTATTTACAAGCTCTTTTTACACAAAATTACGGATTTAATCTTCTGAGTTTAAAAAATTCTCCATTTTAAGTTTACTTTTATAACTCAATGACTCTAAAGCCAGTTACACAAGGAGGTCGTTATGTATCCAAGATCTCTTTTCCAGCTCGTCTCGCTTCTGATGCTTTGTGCTCTTTTTGTGCCGATTTATTTTCTGTGGGCAACGGTTCCAGCTCCGCCTGTACAGGTCCAAATATCGATGGGACTAGAAAAGCCTGTCATCCTAAGAGCGATTGACCGTGAGTTTCCTGTGCAGGTCATGGTATTTTTTCTGCCTCATCTTGATGAAAAAGCCTTAAAAAAATTCGATCGAGGTCTGCTGCTGCGCGTGACCATGCAGCCGATTGATCCGACGCAACGAACAAAAGCTGAGCGACTGTTCGAGCGGCGGATCAGTTACAGCAAAGATACGCTGACTGTAGCGATTCCTTTGCCGTTATTCATGGCCGATAAAGCCGATTTGGAGGTGGAATTCTGGATCGGACCGGTCGACGGCGATGGAGCCATCGATCGTCAAATCCGCTATTTGATAAAGGGAAGTGACGGCACCCTGTTGTTTATGACGCCTAAACAATATCAAACCAAGCGCCACCAAGATCGCTATCTCAGGTTTGAAGAACAACGTCGACGCGAGCCCGATAACCCGGATATCCGATTATTATGGGATACTACAAGAAAGATAGACGACCGCCAAGTCATATCACCTTTCTCAACCGAACAGCAGTTGTTGGTTGATCCTGTTGGACCTGCCGATGCCTTGCGGCCGTACTATCGCTCCCATTCTACGGAGCGGAAAAAAACCGATCCATTGACCATTAAGGGTCGCGTGGTCTATACCGATTTTGAGGGCACGCAGCGGCCTTTACCGATTGTCAGCATCGATATTTATGACAGCGACTGGGGACTGGATGAACATCTCGGAACCGTGCTGACCAATTACAATGGCGATTGGAGTTTTTCCTGCGATAATGATGACGGCATTGGCGCAGACGGGCGCGATATTTACTACACCTTTAAATTGGAAAACAGCCGTATGCGGATTCAGGACTGCGGTCCGTGGCCGGATGTGACCTATACCTATGAATCAGCGACACACGATGATCTGGACGATGGTACGATTTTGGATTTCGGTACGGAAACCGGATCCGGTGATATGGGACCCATGATTGTTTGGGGATTTGAGGTCCGTGCATGGAATCATGCTGTCAAGACCGGCAAACAGGATCCGGGATTCGTCGATACTTGCTTTCCGGAGAACGGCACTCATTGGGATCGATATTGGGAAGAGATCGATTACGAGCAAGGTTATACGGACGGACCGGATATATATTTGCACGAATACGGCCATGCCATCATGTACTATGCCTATGGCGAAAACAGTCCCAGCCCTGGAGGCTACCACGATTTCACTCAGGTGACGCAGAATGAGGGATTGGCGTGGAGCGAAGGTTGGGGCACCGGGTGGATGCTTTCCTTATGGCCGGACGGCATCTATGATTGGCACGAAGGAACCACGGAATCGGCCGGTGAATATCCGACCGGCACCCTGCAATTGGATACCGGCGGCGAAAGCATCGAGTACTACTCATCAAGCAACCGTTCGGGATATTTGAATGAAGGGCGGGTCGCCGCTGCCATCAACGATATGCTAGATAGCCACAATGACAACAACGGCGGTGACACGGACATCGGCCGCTCTGACCGCAGCGACGCTAACTCGTCCTATCGCGTAACATTGGATCTTATGATGCATAATACACTGTGGGGTTCTTATCATAATAATTTTCTCGAATTCTATAACAGTCTGACCGGCGAACTCGGCAGTCTGGAATGGAATGAGGCGCTGCAGGCCTGTCAGTATAATTGGATGGCTCTAGCGGATCCGATCATACTGTGCGTGGCAACCCGCATCGTCACCGGCGATATGGCCGGTCGGGGTGAAATCTTTGACGGATTGAAAAAATTCCGCGATCTGGGACTCAAATCATATGACGGCGGCAGACAATTGGCCCAGTTGTATTATCGACACAGCCCGGAATTAGCCTTCATCTTTCTGCAAAATATGGCACTGAAAGAAGAAGCCTTGAAGGTGCTCGACCACTTTGCCCGTATCGGCCATGCTCTGGCGAACAACAAATCACAAAATGAATTGTTCCGCGTCGAAGCGCCGGTCATACCTGTTGACCTGGAAGCCGTCATTGATCACTTGTTGCAGGAAATTGAGAAAAATGCAGGTGAAAAGTTGAAAAGCGATCTCATCGATGTGAAATCTTACTACCGTAGCGTTCGTGGCTTGACGTTTCGACAACTCTCCCAAAGGATGGAGGATAAAGCGCAGTTTAAGGGTGACCGAAGCGGGCGCTCGATTAAGCCAATGGATATTTCCCCGGATAGTCAGGAACGTCTAAGATTATTGGATTTGCATTTGCCGAAAACAGAAATGGAAAAAAAGCAATGATTTTTATAAAGATTGATTGGTTGAATACCGCATGCTTGTTCTGATAAAGAGGTCTCTTGTTCAAATCCAAAATCTGTCTAACGGATGCATCATGATATTGTAAATCTCCAATTTTATTCAATATTTTTTTGATAGAGGTTATCAATATGAAAGCGAAGTTTTTGTTCGCCTCAATCTTTAACTTTTTGGCGACGATTTTTTCTAATTCTCCTGGTCAAATCCCTGCAAGCGTCCCGAAACGTCTTGCCGTGTTACCATTTGCCAGTCTGAGTACCGATGAGACTTCGGTGCTGACCGCTCAAGCCCTCTTACGGCAGGCACTTCTTGATTATATTGCTTTTTTTTACAGGCGAGCCGCGAAACCGGCCTATATGGGAAATGACGGAAATTTCGAGCCTGCTGTCGGAAAACTGATGATACAGGCGCCGCATCAGCTGGGCAGCAAGGATCACGATTAATTTATTTACATAGCTTTAACCGCCTACAAGGTGCAGGCACGCCCTTTGCAGCATGATTGATGATTGGATATGCATTTTAATGGAGGCCCCATGAAGAGATGGCATTGGCTGGGCATGATGGCGCTGCTGCTCCTAGCGGGCGCCGCTTCCCTTCCGGCCCAAATGATCGCCGAAATCAGCCGTCCGGTGGCGACTGAATTCGGCACCTATATCCCCTACCCGGTCACCATCACGCCGGCGGCGCCAGCCTGGACGGTTGCACCGGATCTCAGCAACGTCGTCAACAAGGCCGATTTCTCTTTCACTGCCCAAGAGAGCAGTCTCCTCGTCAACCAGGGCTTTTTTGTCACGCCCCATGATAACGGCTCGGGATACCGCGAGATCTATGACAGTTATAACGAGGCGCGGGAACAAAACATCCCCATCTTCGTCACCACCGACGCCCTCCTCCATACCTTTCACCTCGTCTTCGACCGCATGCTGATGGAGATCGAACTCGATCATTTTTACGGCGATCTCGACCGCCTCCTTACCGGACTGCTCGATATCACCCTGCACCGGCACTATCCGGCGCTGAGCGACGACTCGACGCGGGCGGCGCTGATGCGCACCATCGACTATCTGATTGTCGCCAAAAAACTGCTCGAGCCGAACTATGATCCCGGCATCAACGGCGGCAGGTGGCAGCTGGAGCTGCCGCTGATCGCCGCGCATCTCAAGCCGGAGAATTCGCCCATCTTTGGTTATGAAGAAGACTATACCCAGTACATCGTCCGCGGCCACTATACCCGCAGTGACTCGCTGCGCCGCTATTTTCAGGCGATGATGTGGCTCGGCCGCATGACCTTCGCCGCAGACCCCCGGCTCACCGCGGAAGTGAACCGCAGCGCCACGCTCAGCGCCCTGCTCCTGTTGCAGGCGCTGCAGCAGCTCGAGATCACCGGCCAGTCGGCCCTGTCTGTCTGGGAGCGCATCTACTCACCCACCGTCTTTTTCGTCGGCAAATCCGACGACACTACCCCCTCTACCTATAATGATCTCATCGGCCAGGCCTGGGGCGATAAATTTGCGGAAATGGAGATCAATACAATCCGGCTTGCTCCGGCTTATGACCAATTCATGCAGGCGGCCATGGCTCTGCCGGGCCCGTTGATAAAATATCCGGGACAACCGCAAGGCTTCCGTTTCATGGGACAACGCTTCATCCCCGACTCCTATGTGTTCGATCAGCTGGTTTACAGCAATATCCCCGGCCGTTTCATGCCCAAAGGATTTGATGTGATGACGGTTCTGGGCTCGCCGCGCGCCCGGGCCCATCTGCAGGCCATGGGCGAAATGGCCAACTCCGACTATAAAAAACGGCTGGATGAGCTGTGCGCCGAGTTCGCCGGCCTTCCCGATACCGCATGGGCGCAAAACCTCTACTGGAACTGGCTTTACAGCCTGATGCCGCTGCTCTTTCCCAAGGGCGCCGGTTATCCCCCTTTCATGCAGAATCCGGCCTGGGAGGATAAGGAGCTCTTCGCCGCCCTCGGCTCCTGGGCCGAGCTGCGCCACGACACCATCCTCTATGCCAAGCAGAGCGGCACCGAGAGGGGCATTGCCGAAAAAAATCTGCTGCAGCGCGGCTATGTCGAACCCAATCCCCATTTCTATGGCCGCATGGCCTCACTGGCGCAGTTTCTCATGACCGGGCTGGAGAACCGCGGACTGCTCACGGCGAAGTACAAGCTGCATCTCAGCGATTTTTCCGCGCTCTGCCTGCAGTTTAAAACCATCTCCGAAAAGGAGCTGCTCGGCGAGTCCCTCAGCTTTGCCGAGTACCGTGCCATCGTCGAATTCGGGCTGGCGCTGGAAAAACTGGCCGAATTCAGTGAAACCGGCGAGGTGACCGGACCGGGACCGATGCACGACCACAATATGCCGGTCATCGCCGACGTCCACAGCGATTTCAACAGCGGCAATTGCCTCGAGGAGGGTGTCGGTTATCCCTTCACCCTCTATGTCGTCTGCCGGATCGAAGGCCTGCTGGTGATCACCCGTGGCGCCGGCTTTTCCTGGTACGAGTTCGAGCACCCGATGAGCGACCGCCTCACCGATGAGGCGTGGCGTGAGATGCTGCAAAAAGGATCAGCACCGGCGCCACCGCCGTGGACCAGCAGTTTTGTCACCAACACACCGCACTCCCTTGTTCCGCAGTTCTATGAGCTCGATAAAATAGGGCTGGAGGCGCTGATCTTGGAGACCGGCCGGGATACCCTCCTGGCTGGCGAGGAGCAGAGCCTCTTCATCGCCTCGGCGGGTAGCGCCCTGACCGCAGCGCCAACCCTCTGGCTCATCGCCCCAAATGGCGATCAGTCGCCCATCACTAGTATCACCCCCAAAGGTGGCGGCTGGGGGGCGCAGATCATCACCGCGGCGCTGCTGCCCGGCCATTACTGGCTCAACGCCCAGGGCAAAATTCAGGATCCAATGGGAAACGTCACCCGCCTCGACGGCCGCACCGGCTTTGTGGTCCGCGGCGCGACCGGCGTGCATGAACGAAACGAGGAGGCCCGGCCGCACACGGCCAGGCTCATGGCCAGCTATCCCAATCCCTTTAACAATTCAACGCTGATCCACTTTACCCTGGCTCGAGCGGCGGCGGTTCGGATGACGATTTGCAATCACCTCGGACAGGAGGTCGCCTTGCTGGTCAGCGGCCGGCAGCCGGCCGGCGCGCAGGCGATCCGCTGGGACGGCCGCGACGCGGCGGGAAGGCTCCTGGCTTCCGGCCTCTATTTTGCCGTGCTCGAGGTGGAAGGCCAGCGCCTGGTGCGCAAGATGGTGATGGTGGAGTGAGAAGGGTATAATTCGAGCGTCCGAATACGGAGGTGAGGCAGCCGTGTGAAAGGCCTGCAGATCATGACGCTCTGGTGGCAGCTGCCAGGCCAAAATCGAAGGAATGAGCTGTGATGACAGAAGAGGCGGAACTGCAACTGAGACGATTTTAGCGCGCAAGGCGCGACTGCGGATGATACGGTGATGTTCCTGATCCATGCTCAGCCGGAAATCCTGGAGAACGTGCGTTCCGACTATGGGCTCGGAGCCGGCAGGGCCGAAGATAATATTGCCGGCGACCCTCTCACCGCCGAAATCGAAAAGGCAAAAGCCATAGGCCAGCTCACACGGGCATGAATCCGCCCGTTCGACGGAGATGGTCCCCTCGCGCAGAATGCCCAGCCGGTGGACGATATCCTCGGGCAGCCATGCGCGTGACGCTCCGGTGTCTACCAATAATGCATCTTCCTGGTGCATCTCCGGATCGTTAACATTGAGAACAGTCAGGTCGATATAAATATCACCCATACTGATCCAACAAAGAGTGACTGACAAGTCGCAATAAAGCCACATTATACTATTACAAGACCTTTCCGATCTGATATCGCAATGTGTCAATAGCTCTGCCTCTTTTCAAGGGGAAAAATCGCCATTCAGGCCTTCTGCTAATTTGCAGGTATTTCTACCACCCAACAGGCCGCCGGATTTAAGCTGTCTTCCTGCGGCGGGTCCTGGAAGGCAAGCCGCGGCCGATCAAACTCGTCGAGGGTGAAAGAGTGGAGGTCCATTCTGCCAACGGCCGCGTCACCTCGCTGCCGTATCTCGAGACCATACTCATCCCGGCGGCCGCTGAGGCGGTCACCTTTGTCAAGAGGGGGGAGCTGTCCTGCCGCCTCATACTCCTTTACGTCAAACCCGAGGCCGGCCTTTCCGTGACGGTCAACGATCCCAATGATTAGCAGCGAGGCCGCCGCACAATGGCCTGGTTCAGCAGCTCGGGATCTATTGCAATCGTCAAAGAATTCATTCAACCATCAACGATGCAGTACCATCACAGTTCGAAATCTCAAACCATGCGGCTTAACGTATGTCGCAATTTTCGGGGACAGACCAGGCCGACAGAATGCACATCAACTCCGCTGATTCCGCACAACGCAGCGGTTTTTCCTTTGAGCTGTTTTGGAATCTTTGCGGCGGGAGGTAAAATCAAGGCGGTTATTCAAACGAATAGAGGTATATTATTAAGATTCTTGCCCTCATCGCAACGTCATCTTGTGGCTCTTCTTTTGCATGGTCGTGGTGACGGATGGATTACCAGCGGGAGCTGACATTGGCATCGCACTGTTCTCCTTCCATATGCCGATACTCAATGTCGTGGTGATTCGGTTCTTCTTTTCCCCCGCCCGCAGCTTGAAAATTACTTTGTTGATCTGCAACCTTATCTGGATTGGTCTCGCTGGCTGGCTGATCGTCTCCCGATATCCCTCACATCCTCAATAGGCAGGATTGATTGAATATCTGATCATAAGGGCGGTGACACCAGTCATCATCGCAGTGGTGATCGGTCTTGGATTGCGGACACCTAAGGCTTGAGTTACGCCAATCCAACCAGAGGCAGCAAGACCCGCAAGCCCAGCCAAATCAGAATTCCCCCGAGAAGGTCGAAGAGGATCCCTGCCCGTATCATTTTGGTGATTGGCACCAGGCCGGATCCATAAACGATGGCGTTCGGCGGTGTGGAGACCGGCAGCATGAAGCCCCAACTCGCCGCCAGGGTCGCACCGAGCGCAGGTGGAACAGGATTGATATGAGCCGTCAGGCACAGGGAGAGCATGACAGGGACGACCATGTTGGCGGCCGCGGTATTGGAGGTGGTTTCGCTGACCATGATAGCGATGTAAATGGCCGCCAGGGTCACTCCCCAAGTGGAACTGGCCCCGCTCCACGACAGTAATTCCTTGCCGACCGCTTCGGCCAGCTTGGTTTCGAACATCAGCTGCCCTAACGCGATGCCGCCGCCGAAAAGCACCAGGGTGCCCCAGTCTATCCGGGTTGCTTGTTTCCAGGTGAGCGTGAATTTCCGCTTCGGCCAATCTATGGGCAAAACAAAGAGAAGGCCAGCGCCAATAAGGACTGCAGCTGCCTCGGGCAGTCGATCGTTGATGCTTTTAGCCAGAGGTGAATCCGCTCCCTGGAGGAGAGTTATAATCCCGGGCATGATCCAGAGCAGCACGGTGACGAGAAAGGCCCACAGCGCGTTGAACTCGCCGCGGGAGAGGGGGCGGATTTCTTTTTTAAAGCGGGTGAATTGGAGATTGCCCGCAGCGGGCCGGTGCGGACGGTGCAGCAGATAGAGCAGGGCAAAGAGCAGGGCGTACATGCAAATCAACAGCGGGATTGCAAAAAGCATCCACTGGAAGAACGAGATCCTGATCCCGGCAAACTTTTCAATCATAGCCAGACCGATTAGATTAGGAGGAGTCCCAACTGGTGTACCAATGCCTCCAGCCGATGCAGCATAGGCCGCCATCAGCAACATTCCGGTGCTGAAACGGGGCTGAGGTTGTTGCTCATCCAGGGCGCTGACGATGCCCAGACCGATTGGCAGCATCATAGCCGTTGTGGCTGTGTTACTGATCCACATCGATATCGCAGCGGCCGCTGCGCCATAAACCAGCAGGATGCGCGCTGGACTGTTACCGACCCAACGCATCGACATCAGGCTCCAGGCGATACGTTTATGCAGCCCGTGCACCGACATCCCTTCTGCCAGAATGAAACTGCCGAGAAACAGATAAATCGTCGGATCGGCAAAGGGGGCGAAAACCTGCCTGGCCGGAGCGATCCCGAACAATACGCACAAAACAGCGCCGAGCAAGGCGCTCATGGGAATGGGGATGGGCTCGGTGATCCACCAGATCACGATCCATCCGATGATCCCCGCGAGCTTGTGGGCAGCCGGGCTCAACTGCGGTATAGGCCAGAGCATCAGCAGCAGGGCAGCCAACGGGCCGATAAAAAGTCCCACTGTATGGCGACCCCGCTCGAAATGACGCTCTGCCGGTGTGAGCTTTTCCATTAGCGCACCAAAAGTATTTTGCGCATCTGCAAGGTGTCGGTTCCCTTCATTGTGCGGCAGTAAACGACTCCGCTTGGCAGAATGCTGGCATCAAGCCGGATGAAGTGGCGCCCCGATTGCTGCGCTTCCGCATGCAGGTTGTTCTCCTGTATTAACACACCCAATCGCCGTTCCATAATTTACGGCAGAAGCACCGAGTCAGTAATTGTGAATGGACTCATTGACAGAAGCTTCCCTGCTCACTCAACACCTTAGAGTTCTCATTTTTTTAATTCGAGGAGGAATACGTCACCGATCTCCGTACCGGCGGTGATGTAATTGCCAGCCTGGTCAAAACAGCTCACCGGCAGAGGGAAACGCCACATGGCTGGAGGGACGCCAATATCGCGAATCACCAGGGATCTCTCAACGCCGCCCATGATAATTCGTTGCCCCTCATTGCAGCACATGACGCGGACATTCTTAGATTTAGATCGTATAGAAAACAAGAGCGACCGACGGGATAGTTGTAAAATTTCTACAACTGTGCCATCCGGAATGTTGCGCACCACGGCTGCGATATCGCCAGATGCCGACACGGCCGCAATATGTCCATCACGAGCCCCGATGATGTCGATTTCGGCGAGTCTCGCCGGATCGAGCAACCGGAGGGAACCATCCGGCCATGCGCAGACAATTGTCCCATTCCCGGCCAGGCTGATTGCAGATAATGGATTCGCACTATTTCTTGCGGCACCGGGACCGCCACGCACAAGCAATCGTCCGCTAGCAATTTCCCACAAGATGACCTGGCCATCATCCCCGGAAGAAACCAGATTCCGGCCATCTGCTGTACAGAGGAACTGCCGCACCCGGGCTTGATGTCCGGCAAGCTTGAACAACGGCTTGAGTGTAGTCGCATCCCACGCTTTGATGATCGAATCCAAACTGTCGGCCGAAACCAGTATCTGATCGTGATTCACGAAACGGAGCGGTGCAATCGTCGGGCGTTGCAGTTCAAAGAGTAGCTGAGCAGCCAGATCATGGGCGGGAGCCTTACCGTGTTCCGTTGCGGCAATGGTGCGGCTTGCCAGTTCCACTCCTTCGAGCATATCCCAGATCTTGATGGTCGCCGATCGGTCCGCCGCAGCAATGCGGCGTTCATCAGAGCTCAGGGCCAGGGATGAGAGGCCATGTTTATGGCCTTCGAATACAAGTTCGGTGGTTCCTTTCTCGATTTTCCAACTCCGCACGGTATCGTCCAGGCTGCCCGTGACCGCTCGTTGCCCCGAACGCCCCATCTCGACACAGGTCACACTATTAAAATGCTTTCTGCTCCCGGACATGAGGTAAAGTAATCCTTCGAACAAGGCAGCAGAGCGAACGGGATCGCGATCATCGGCCGCAGTCCCATACTTTTCCCTCAGCTGTTTACGCGCATGTTCGATAAAGTCGCGATCGAAGTTGGGATCCCACACGCGGATCATCCCATCAGCGCAGCCGGAAACGAGACGCGCCCCATCCGGAGTGAAGGCAACGCAAGAGACCGGCCCAATGTGCCCACGCAAGATGGTTTGCATCTCCCCGCGGATCAAATCCCAGATGATGATCGATCCTTCGATTCCGGCGCCGGCCAATTCTGAACCATTCGGTGAAAACGTTAGATCCTGCACGACTCCTTGCCGGCTGTGTATAGTCCGCTCCACCTGCCAAGGCTCGCACTTCCAGAACTGGATATCGCCGCCCCATGAACTCGCCACAACCGTGCATTCATCTGGGGCAAAACGCAGCCATGAAATGTATTCGCCGCTCGTATGTGCAGTGCCTGTGACCGCCCGGTTGTTTGTATCTATGGTCTGCAACGCTGAACCTGACCCAGCGATCAGCAGACGCGCACCCCGGCTGAGAGCCAGCGCGTTCACAGGTGCCGTGAAGCTCCCGAAATCCACAGCTTTGCCGCTTTGCAGATCGTATAGGAGTATGGTGGTGACCTTCTCTTGCAGAGTCGCGGCTGGAAGCGTTGATGCTCCGGCGGCGAGGTAACGGCCACTTGCATCGACGGCGAGGGACGATGCCTTATATCCTGGAGCAGCCAGCTCGCCGGCTGGTTGCAGGTGTTCGTAATCCCAAAGCACGATTCGGCCGCCAGAACCGGTCACTGCCACAAGGCTGGATCCCGGGATCAGTGTCAGCCTGGTCTCGCTCGCAACGAAATCGCGAATAATCTCCATAGCACTCCCGGTGCGGAGATCCCAGACGCGAAGAGTATTATCGACTCCGGCCGAAATCAACCGCTCGCCGTTAGGTGTGACCGCCACGGCCGTTATCGCACCCTCATGACCGGCAAGCGTCATCAAACACGCGCCGGCGGTTGGCTCCGGATTGAGCCGTCTAATCCATGGCCGGGATTCCAGACCCATAAGCTGGCGGTAGATCGCCGCCTTGGCCGGAGCACTTTGACTGCCCTGTATTGCGACTGAGAGAATGGTATTGGCGGCCTGCTGAAAGGTTAATTCAGGCCAGCGCGCCAGAATGTGCGCTTGGTGTCGAACAAAATCAGCAAATTCTGTGAGAGGGATGGTACGCATCGACTCAGGGAGTTGTAGATAATCATCGACCAATTCATACATCTGGCCCGCCGCGGATTTGGCCTCGATGAATTCGAGATCGGTAAGCACTTTCTCCAACCTTTTACCCTCGCCTGCACGACTCAGATGGTAGGGGAGCTCTCCGGTCTTGCGTTCATTGGGGCTACGGCCATTGCCCGATGATACTATCCAGAGCGGGAGGGCATGGAAATAATTGCCCAATATCGTGTGCCAGGCCGGAGCAGGACGCGCTGCGGCAGTTGCGCCTTCGTTCCCGATGACATACCGGGTAGACGCCGCCTGCCGGAAGGTCTCATAGAAAAAATCAAACCGTCCCTGACGCCGGGCCAGAAAGGGGCGCACTTGCCGAAGAACCAGGTAAGTCGCATCTTTTGCTCTCTCCCATGCCGCCGGTTCCCTTGAATTCTCCCCTAGGGTTGTGCAGAGCATGGTCGCAAGCTCATCGCCAGAAAGGCCGCGGCGGGCATGCGCCATCAAGCCAAAGAGGAGTGGAACTGAAACTGAAGGATCGATTTCAGAGTAGGCTGGATCGGTTTCAAGTCGACGCAACACAGCGGTAAATGCGCTTGCAGGCGTCGTGCCGAAATCATTTTGGATTTTCGCCGCTAGATTGCCGAATGCACCAAAAATACGCAGCTCACTGAGTGCTACTTTCAGAAAAAGGGGATTCGAGGCGCCGGGCGATGTGATCAACGCCTCAAGATGTGGCGTATCGAGTTCCTTGAGATACTGGTCAAGATAGGCCTGGACGAGTTTTCGTCTGTCGTTCAGTTCCTGAAACGGCGGCACCTCTGCTAGATAAGCGCCTCCCTGCTGAAAATAGGCGATTGCATTTTCACCTCCCCGGGCGTCGCTGCGGAAACTGATGATAAACTTGACATCGGGGGGAAGAAGACGCGGCACCCAGGTGAGATCATCCAGGCCTGAGTTGAGTTGATCGAGCGAGTCGATGACGATAAACAAGGGTCCCTTTGAAGCTGCCTGCGCCAGCAATTCCGGCCAGGCTTGACGCAGATGGACCGGATCGTCAGGAAGATCGCCGCTGATCCTTCCGGCAGAATCCTTCAACTCGAGGAGAAGCGAATTGATCAGATTGATCACTGACGTGGACTGGTCGCTTGCGCCGATAAAGCGATAGAGCAGCGTCCTGTTCTTGCCTGCCGCTGGTTCAGCCCGGAGGCGATCAATCCAGCACGCCAGCAGCATGGACTTTCCCGCCCCGCCTGGCGCAGTAAGGACAAAGGGCCTGCAGGATTCGCCCAGCGCATAGGCATCGAGTACTGCAAAATCACCCTTCCGCTCGATGAAGCCTTCTGCTGCGGCAAACTGAAACTGCTCCTGCTGCGAAAGCTCGACCGCCAATGGGCTTTGGGGCAATACGACGGTCCGGCCTGGGAAGTGCGTCTCGATTGCCACCTGCAAATCAGTCAGCACACGTGCAGGAAAAGATTCATTCCCTGCCCTCAGGTCGCCAAGGCGGCCGGTGGTCAAACGCTCATTATAGCGGCGCGCTTTTTCCTCTTCCTCTGGTCGGTCCGCGACATCCAGCCCTTCCACAGTTACACCGGCCTTCTGCCATTGCCGGCGCCAGCGTTCGACGTTCTCGGGCAATACGGATGGACACCGCAGCGGCATTGCCAGTTCAGGAGAACGTGCTGCGCTGTCCCAGGTGCCGCGGTAAAGCACCACCGGGCGTTGGGTGGCCGGCAGTATCTTTTTTCGAAGCTGCCTTCTCCGGGTCAGAAGAAATCGGCGCGCAGCTGGCTCCGGTTCGGCTATGTCCGTGAAGGTGCGCCAAAGCTGTGTCGGTTCGTGTGGGAGGTGTCGTAAAGAGGCGGGGTGGCGTTGATAGAACAATGCTTGTCCGGAAATGACCTGTTCCGATTGTTCGCTAAAGGGCCGGACGATGGCATGGAGAATTTCAAGTTCAGTAACAGACCGCCCGTCATCAATCGCTTCGGCTAGACCCGGGAAGCTATCAAGGGTTTCGGCAGAGACTTCACGGTGGCTTGGCACCCAGCCGTAACGTTGCCCAAGCAAACAGAGGAAAAATGGCCGGCACTCGTCGATGCGCTGGAGGCAGACTTGAACTACATTCTGATTACGGGTGGCATCCTGTTCCGTCACACCCCAGCGTAAATCGATATCGACCATGCGCAGACGGCGAGCTTCGCACCAATCCGCCAGCTGCGGGAACACCTTCTTCACCAGGACGTCCCGCTCCGCATGCATATCATTGAACGTGCTGCTGATAAAAATATAGACCTTCTCCCACCGGAGGTTTTGAAAAACATCATCTGACCTGCTCTCGTCGATGGAATCCATCTCTACGGCCTAGCTATAGAGGTACATGACTTCATCAAAATGGCTGGCGCTAATCCCGGCGAGCTCAATGGGTGAGAGATTGAAAATATACTCCAGACTCGTTTTTGCTGTCCTGATATCTGTCTTGTTCCAGGGTCCCAGTGCATTGCCCGGCTGGCGTGAAAGCACCTCCTTCGGAGAGAAGAAACTTTGCAGTGTACATTTCCTGCAGTTGAGATGGAAAAAAACAGCATGAGCCGTAGGGTCGATAATAGCTTGTTTTAGAACTTCCAGCGTTTGATTGAGATCCCCCTTTTCAAGCGGAAGACCGCAATTCTTACAGAGAAATTGTCCATGTAAATCATAGATAGGGTAGGTTCCATCGAAGATGATTCCTGGAAATTGCTGTGCCATGTACATCCGGACCTCTTCGACAGGAATCGGGGGAAGAGATGGAATCTGCAAGTCAAAGCTGGCCACAGATCGATCTGAGCAAAATGAAGGTTCGGGTTTTGGCGTGCGCAGTCGTTTGTACCAGGGGAGGTTCTGCCACGCTGCCAGGCGCGGATTCATGGTACCGGCCGGAGCGACCGCAGGCGGCGGCGTGAAGGCTGACGGCTTCATCTGCAGATACCCGCTTTCTGAGATGTCGATGGCGGCTGGAGCAGCCGCCGGTGGTGGTGTGGAGGTTTCTTTTAGAGCCGTTGGAGCTAGGGAGGAGGCGGTCACATCAGAATTGGCGCCCAGCATCCCCATGACAGGGGCGATCATACCATCCACCAATGCTGTCAATCCATGGGCCCGCGCCAGTTGATCCGCTTCCTTCACGATAGGCACACCAGTACCGGGATCTCCCATCTGGCTGTGCAGCAAAGCCTGCATGGTGAGTGCTTTGGCCAGGCCTTCCACATCGCCCAACTCCCGGCAGATGCCGGCGGCTTCCTGCTGCAAAGAGAGGGAGACTGTGTACTCGCCGCGCTGCATTAGAACAATGGCGCGGCCACCAATAGTGTTGGCCAGTTGCTGGCGGTTCGAGCCTTTACGAAGCAGGCGTTCCGCTTCATCGAGCAGTCCTTGAGCTTGTTCAAGGTCATTCTGGGAGATCAGCAGCAACCCGCGATTGCTAAGTGTAATCGCCACGTTTTCTTCACCGCCGAGTTCCCGGGCGAGCGCTTCCGATTGTTCAGCCAACTCAGCCGCATGTTCGGAATCGCCAGCCCAATACAGCAATTTCCCTTGAATGGCGAGGCAGTTGAGTAAACCATTCTGATCGCCCATCTCGCGACAAATTTTCACGTGTTCGGCCACAAGCGGCAGCACGTGCTGGTTGTCACCAATCGCCATCAAAGCTTCGGTCGCACCGGAGAGGGCAGTTTGCAGCATTCGCTTATCATCGGCCTCGCGGAAGTACTGTGCAGCCTCCTCGTACCCTTGAGAGGCTGCCAGCTGATCACCTGAACGGCGTGCCACCCCGGCGAGTTGCATGATGATGACGCCCACTTGCCGCCTGCTATCCAATGGCAGGTTTTTCGCCGCAATGCGGTCGCGGAAAAGTTCGATCACGCCTTGCATGTCACCTGATTTGCCAGCGTTTATCGCCTGGTTTTTCAGAGACTGATAGAGAGCCTCCGTCGTTACTTCAGAATTATCATTCATTTGTCATCTCCTATCCGCCTGAGCGATTTAGAATAGCGGAATTTATTACCCAAACCGGCCTTGTTAAGCAACATAAGTAAAGGCTAAATGCCGAAGTTTGCGCCACTGGCAAGAGTTTTTTGAGATGTTGACGAAATAGGAGGTGGGCGCTCGGACAGAAGGGGCGTGCGTCAAATTATGAATTTCTTCAGGATGCCCTTAAATCAAAGTAGCGATTTAGCTGTCGAAATGCAAGCGCTAATAAAAAATTCTAGTCTAAGCCCCTTGTCTGTGAAGAATCGAGCCGTCACTCTGATCCTCGGCATCAAATCCCTCGAAGGCGTTTCTCGGGCGCAGCAGCGGGAAGGGAACAATTGGTCGATGGCCTCGATCTCCAGAAGCAAGGGAAGAGGAGCGGCGGGATGGCCCGCCTGCATTTCCCGCATAAAAATGCACGTGGGCAGGGACGATGCGTTGAAATCAACCTCATACTGGGAGGAACCCTGCCTTTATTCTACGGAGGTGACGGTGAACCGGGCTGCATGATGAAAATAGTGGGACGAAGATCATTGGGCACGGTGCCGGCCGTTTTTAATTCTCGCCAGTGCTCCATTGATAGCGAATAGGAATAAATCACAACACCGTTTGGTACACGGGCATCCAGAGGGCCTATCTGAATTTGCCAACTGGTTACATTCAGCTTTTCAATGCATCCAATGACCATAACCCCGATGGGGGGCACCTTTCGCGCAAAATAATGGTTCGCACCTGAAGATACCGCCTGATCTCCCTTGTACACCTGTGGCCAGGCCTTGAAGCTGTGCGCGTTTTTCTCGAGCAGCGTATCGGCAAGACGCCGGCATAGATTCTGGAGTATGCCGTTCCCGAGGTATCACCGTTAGGTGAAAGTGATGGCTCTACAATGCACTGGCTGCCAAATTCCGGGACCATCACTTCAACGGGCGAAAGCTCCAGGAAATGAATGCCCACGGCCGCCTCCGTCAACCTGGTTGAAGTATTCAAAATGGCATCTGTTTCATCCCGAACCATGACCGCAATTTTGCCGGCCTGTGCAGACTGGTGGAGATAGTCGATATGCACCTGCACGCTCACCCTGGATTGGGGCGCCCAGGAGGCGGATCGATGAACGTTCTTGGGCCTTCTCCGGGCGAGCGAATGTTCAGGTCTGAATCCGTTCGCACATAGAACAGTCGACGGCGATCTCCTTGTCAGAGGCGAATCAGCATCTCCTTAATCGCCATGATGATTTCATCGTATCAAATCCCTCCGAAAAAATCAATTCTGTGCCTGTTGTCATCCCAAGATTTTCTGAATTGAATTATCCAGCCAGATGGGCTATCTTAGGCGCCCAGAAAGAATTTCGGATGAATTCAGGAGTGTTCTATGTTTAATAATAACATTTATTTTAACCTCCTCCTTCTGATTATTTCTTCTGAGGTCTCCGCGCAGGACTTTTCTGCCGGCGGCATGGCCGGTTTCTCTCAGGGACCCGGTGCTGAAGCGCAAATCAGCGCCTCCGGTTTTGCTCAGGGATTCCCGTTTGTGCTTCGATTCACAATCGGCTTTTTCACGCTTGATCCCGGAAATCCGCAAGCGGCCCGCGAGATTTTCATCAACGACGCTACCAATGGTGTACCGGAAGAAAACGGCCATTTCTGGAGCTTTCGGCTTGATTTCATGTATCCCGTAAAATAGTTCGGCTGGAACCGATGCTATTTATATGGTGGACCGCGGCGCTCTTATTTCACCGGCAATTTTAAATTTGTCGGCGGCAACGAGGACTTGGACGTCAGATGCAAATCCTGGGGCGCCGGCTTGGAATTGGAGGAACTTTATGCCATCAATCCGGCGCTGGATTTATCGCTCACTGCCGGCCTGGCTTATTATCCCAAAAGCACCCTTTCAGGGCATGACACGGAGTTCTAGCCGGATGGAGAGAGCGCAAATGGCCGCAAAGGTTTTGGCTATCAGGATGCGGACAAAGCTGTCAATCAACCCTAGCGGGTGACACGCTTGCTCATCGGCGCGACGGTCAGGTTGTAGGGAACAATAAAAAGGAGCCGGCCGCCTCCAGTGACAAGTAGAGGTTCCGACGGCGAGATGGGTGCAACTTACAGCTATTCGAAGCGCGTCTGCATTTCGAGTCCTTTCCTGGTTTCTACGCAAGTTGATCCCGCAGCCATCTCACTTACTACCTGCTTTTAATACATCGGCTTTATTTGCAGAGCCGGACCGAAATTGATTTTCAGGGCGATATCTTTGACGCAGAAATCTGCACTTTGTTTGAACTGGCGCGGAGCGATCATTCTCTTCGCACCCTCCTCTTAGCTCTTCGCCGCCATAACGGCTACTCCGGGGAATTTGGAGGTCACCATCTCCGGAGGACACTGCAGTTCAAGAGATCTTTCAGTCATTCTCGCCAGCGAACCGGCACCCGTAAAATTGTCGTCATCATAGGGGACGCCCCTGTGCACGACTGTGACTTTTTGCCCCGGCTCTTATGGCGGTGATCCTGGACGGGATGAGGTGATGGGCACCGCCGATGATCTCGATTTTCAAACAATCGTCGCCGAACTGGCAGCAGTGGGAATCCAGGTGGTATCGATCGACAGCAGTCCACGGATTGAAGACGCCGTCAAGAACTTCACCTACATGGCAACGCAAACCAACGGCAAGTACTTCGTGGCTTCGGACGCCATTGAAATTCCTCCGGCGATTATCTCGCTGATCGGGGAGATTTTCGCCATCATCGCTTGGCTGGATCTCGAGGTCTATGATACAGCCACGGCATCCATCTCTTCAACGCCAATCCGGTCACAGAATACTGGATCCCGGGCAAACACGACGTATAGCTGGGCGTCACGAACTGCGGCGATGCGGACGTCCTGTTGCGCTGGAATTGTGACCGGTTATTCGTTCTGGTCTATGGACCCACTGGATACACCCTGTTGGAAGTGAAAGAGGCCTCCACCGCCTATGTGGATGAACCCTGGACGAACGGCATCGACGGGGATATCTGGGGATGGAAAGGCACAGATACCGTAAGCACCACCCTTACGCCCTATGCCGAAGAAACGGATCTTGTCGCAGCTGTCCCTAAGGGTTATCTCCTTAACCAGAATCATCCCTATCCCTTCAATCCGGTCACCACAATCAGTTATCAACTTCCTGAAGAATCACGGGTGAGTATAAAAATCTACAACGCCCTGGGGCGGAAGGGGCCAAGCTTATCGAAGGCTTGATGGAAGCGGGGATGCACTCGGTGACCTAGAATACCGCGGAGGCGCCTGCTGGTGTCTACCTCTGCCGGCTGACGTCAGGATCCTTCAGCAAGATGACCCGTATGCTGCTGCTCAAATAAACCCAAATAGCTTGCAGTGTTAGCGGGGCAAACGGGCATTCTCTCCACACCGCTCTCACTCAAAGGGGCTGAGTGGATTCGCTCGGCCCCTTTCTTCTCAGTCCTGGCGGATTCTGCTCTGCTACTTCACCATGGTGCCTGGGGATGCTGTTGCGAGGCCCGAATCCGCCACCCACGCCTCTCACAGGTGTCGGCGGCGGGAAAGCCAGTTCGCCGTGAAGAGGGCCGCAACGAGAAATAACGGTCCGGAAATAGCTAGCCAGGCGCTCCACCAGAATTTACGCCAGGTCATGCCTATATAAAGGATGCCCAACAGGGCAAATAAGACAGAGCCGATCCATTCCCAGCGCCAGGCGAGTACGAGAAGCAAGGCGACAATCAGGACCGGGATCTGATGAATGAAAAAAACCAGCAGGTTCTCGAACCAAGGCCGCCCCGGCTGAAACGCGTCGAAACTGAACAAGCTGAGGAAAAGGGCCATGGCGATACCCGCAATTCTTGGAGCCCAATAGAGCAGACGCAGAATGTTGTTTTGCATCTTCATCTCGTTTGACTGATGCATACCGTATCCAGCCCCAACCCGGTTCGCTCTGGGCATCAGGCCTGGCGCGACCTCCTATTGCGCCCTCTGAACCTCTTCAATAAAACGCTCCATTTTACGAATATCCAGATGGCCATCGGTTCTCACCCCGCTGCAGACGTCAACCGCAAAGGGTTCGACGGTCTCAATGGCCTCCCGCACATTCTCCGGCGTCAATCCCCCGGCAAGAAAAACCGGACAGTGAACTTGCATCCGGATTTGCCGACTGAGCCGCCAGTCATGTACTCGCCCGGTGCCCCCCAATTCTTTAACCCGCAGGCCGGGATTCCCGCTGTCGAGCAGCAAAGCATCGACTGATTCCGAAATCTTAATCGCCTCTGCCACAGAGGCCGCGTCCATCACATGAATGACCTGGACGATCTTGATGGCCGGTAACGCCATCTTCAGCCCGGCATGAGTTCCCTTGATCAGGGTATCGACGATCTGGATGGTAGTAGTTTGCGTCCGTTGATGATGCCGGATGATGGCATCTGTTGCGCTCTCACTCGTTAACAGGAAAGTGGCAATCGGCGGGGGCAAAGCCGCCGCGATCTCACGAATCAGATCATCCTCGATAGGGCCCGGTCCGCTGGGCATTTTGCCAACTAGGCCAATAGCGGAAGCGCCAGAGCCGATGGCCATTCGGGCTTCGGCTATACTTTGAATGCAGCAGATCTTGATCCGGGTCATTCCTCTCCTCCGCTTGCGGCTGGCTCCTGCAGCTTGCTTATGTCTCAACATAGCCTATTTCGCCTTGAATAAAAAGAAAAATAGCCAAGATCACTGTATTCAAAAGTATGGCAGGCGGAGGAGAAACCATCATACAGTTTGCCACCCGGCGTGGAGTGAAATTTGCGGCATTAGCGGGCAATATCCTATGGCTTGCTTGTGGTCTGGCTGATTGTGACCCGCTATCCCTCGCATCCAAAGTAGGAAGGCCTGGTTGCCTACCTTATTGTGATGGTAGTAATACCCCTTATCAATGCGGTGGCCATCTATTCCGGCTGGCGATCGGCAAAAGCCTGGTTCAAATCCGTCCCACCATGTGGTGGTGACTTGGCAATACCGCAATACCCGGCAGAAACTTTTTTGCCGATTGCAGATTAATTTGTGTATGGAAAACGGAAAAATGCTACTTTTCCAATGAGGTTCCGCCGGTGTAGAAAAGTTTATTTTTGCAGTACGACTTTTTGTGTTTGTATCCTATCCTCTAGATGTAACCGGATCACATACTCCCCGCTTGCGAGCCCTGTCGTCTCCCACCGCACCGTATGTTCGCCTGCATTGCGATAGCCGTCGGCCAGGGTAGCGACCTTTTGGCCGCGTATATTGAAAACCTCCATAGTGACCGAACCTGCCTTAGGCAGCTCAAACCGCACCGTCGTGATTGCATTGAAGGGATTGGGGTAAGCGGGGTAGAGGATGAAGCGATCGGGTTGATCGCTCCGCGCCGCTATTCCCGTATTGACCTCGGTCAGATAGGCCGTATAAATGCCGTTACCGTGGCTAGCTACAGCGATATAACCGTCCGATTGGCGGACGTCGATCATATCTATCACGATGTTACCGATACTCCCGGCGCCTTCCTGCACCCAGACGGTATTCATGCCATCGAGCTTGATAGTGGAGAACAGGCCGACACTGGTGCCGGCCAGATAGACCGGCTGCTCCTTGACATAGAGTGTCGCCAGCCAGCGTACAGACGGACCGCTGCCAGACCCGTCAGGTTTTTCCTCGAGGTTACCGGCGACCGGGATCCAGTTGTCGCCGCCGTCCTCAGAGTAGTAGATGCTCATCGTCTCATAATTGGGGAATACAGCCAATACTTTATCGATATTCCTCGGATCGACAGCCAGGCAATGTACATAACGGTGGCCATACCACTGGATGCCATTGCCAGCCACCTCGACAGGGATGGGCTGGCCATCGTGGGGATTATCCAGGCGATAAATTCGTCCGACAAACGTGCCATAGTACAGCCGCCGCGGCTCCGCCGGTGACATCCCCAGAGCGGAGATATGGAATTCAGGCTGAACATTCTCTAGTTTGTTCCAGTTGATGGTGGTGGGCGTCCCCGGGAACACCTCGGGGATGGCGGTCAGATCAGAGTTGCGCCACAGTTCTCGTTGGGAGGGAAGATACATGATCCGGGTGTCGTGGGGATCGAGGAGAAAAGGATTCATCCACAAGCCCATCCCGATGGCCGAGGCTGGCGTGATTACCGTCCAATGATGGATGCCGTCAATGAATTCGTTGCGGTAAAATCCGAACGAGGCCGCCTCGCCGGTATACAAGTACTGTCCCCCATCGCTGATGGCGCAGAAACCGCCATCCATCGCCCCCGGGAAGATCCCCGTCCACGGCAGAGATGAGTCGGTCGCCGCGGTGAAGAGGAAGGAGTTGTCCTGGGTTCCCCCCAGAACCAGTTCACTGTATGGTGTAGCATGATCGATGGCGACGCTGTAGAACTGGGCGGTTACATAGCCGTTATTCAGGGAACGCCATGAGATACGATCGTCGCCATAGACGGGATCCTGGACCGTCACGGCAGTATTATCATCGGTACGAAAAAGCCCGCCGTCATTCCCAACGATCATCGCCTTGGGATTGCCAGGGAGGAATGCGATCGTGTGCTGATCGACGTGGAAATCACTGAAACTGCCGATCACCTCCCAGGTCGATCCACCATCCCGGCTGCGGTACAGGCCAACCGTGCCCATAAAAAGGGTCTTTTCATCATCCGGTTTGACGTGCAACATCATCATATTGGCGCCATAGGTTGTCATCTGGGCATGATGGGGCAGATTCCCGGTTAGATCGCTCCAGCCCTCCCTTTCCGTATATTTTTTTAAGGTTTGCTTCAGATTCGCGACTTCAGTGAGGAAATAGACTGTTTTTTCGTTGGATGAAGGTATAGCGATCACCGTCCGGGTGGTTGTGTCTGGCCAGTCCGGCGGTGAAAAATCCTCCCAAGTCAGGCCATCGGCCGACCGGTAGAGGCCAGTGCTCGGCCCTGCGCCATCGATAGCAGCATAGAAAAAGCCCTGACTGGTTATGGCGGCATCGCTGCTGGGATAATTGGGACCGAAATCGAGAACATGTTGCCAGGATGCCCCGCCGTCGCTGCTGACAAAGATGCCGCTTGAAGTGGCTGCTAGCACGCCCTCTTCATTGAAGGTAAGCACCTTGTAGATAAAATCAAAGTTGTCGGTCTTTTGCGCCGTGCCGGAGACCGTGGCAGGCAACAGCGACCATGTGGAACCGCTGTCTGTGGATTTGAATATCCCGTCTCCGCGATCGAACGCGGTCGTTCCCAAAGGCCCTGCAGCGCTGCTTCCTCTACCGCCGGAATACTCGCCTGTTCCATAGTACCAGATATTTTCTTTGCCCGGTCTTTTATTTTGCGCGATACAGGAGACACTTTGCAGCTGGTCCGGTGCGGTGGTCTTGCGCCAGGTTTTTCCGGCATCGATGGATTTCCACATGCCGCTGGAGGTGCAGCCGGCGAGAATGAGATTCTCGTTCTTGATATCAATGGCCAGCGCTTTGGTACGCCCGCCGATGTTGGCAGGTCCGCGGTTGGACCAATGCAGCACCTGGGACAAACGCCCCAGCCGGCGATTTTCTTCTGCCAACCGATGGATGAAGGCATTCTGCCGAATGCCGATATCCTTCGGGATGGTGTTGGTCTGCGGACTGCTCAACAGCATCCACTCATAGCGGCTGCGTGCGGAGGGGTCCTCCTCGCTCCCCTCGGCAGCGGCTCTTTTCCCGACAGCCGGCTGGCTGCTGATATGATGATCCCGCCGGGTGAGAAAGAAACCTGCAAGCAGGATCAGGATCATTCCAATCAGCACAACAGTTCTTTTCATGACAGCGCTCCTTTCAAAAAGTCACCCAGCGTTAAGCATCGTTTGAAATCTTTTTTAAATGACCTAGCAATTCATTACTTTCTCTATTAAGAAAATAATGTAAATGAAGAGAAAAAACAAGATGCCGCAAGGAAATACTTCAGCTGCATTGGCAAAATATATCGCAAAACGCCAGCAACCTCTGATGCAACGGGCATTCCGGTTCGCTCCTTCACGTTCCAGGATGAATGCCTGCATACCATTCCGGATCTGTATTGCCGTGTTTTTATTGTTCCTCTCCGCACCGGCGCAAATACTTACGATTCGCGATCATGTTTCAGGATACCCGCTGGAGCGCGCGTTGGTGGCAAGCATCCACGGCCATACCGCCACCACGACCGATGCGGAGGGACGAGCGGATCTTACCGCGTTCGACCATTCCGACACCATCCGCGTGGAGCTCATCGGATACCATCCGGCAAGACTTGCCTATCTCCAGCTGGAACGATTGCGCTTTGCCCTTTATCTGGAGAGGATGCCCCTCCACATCGGCGATGTGGTAGTCTCTGCCACGCGCTGGCTCTTGCGGGAGCGGGATATACCACATCGATCCGTTCAGATCCGCGCTGAACAGATTCAGCTTATAAATCCCCAAACTGCAGCGGATCTCGTCGCGTTCTCCTCTGAGGTATCTGTGCAGAAAAGCCAGCTGGCTGGCGGCAGTCCGATGTTGCGCGGCTTCGCCACCAACCGCGTGCTCATAGCCGTGGACGGCATTCGCATGAATACGGCTATTTTCCGCACCGGCAACGTCCAGAATATCATCTCTCTCGATCCTCTCACGACTGAGCGTACCGAAGTATTATTCGGTCCCGGTGCAGTGATGTACGGCAGCGATGCCATTGGCGGAGTGATGTGTTTCCAGACACTCGTGCCTCGTCTGTCTCATGACGCCCGCCCCCTTTTCTCCGGCCATGCCGTTGTCCGCACTTCTTCCGCGAATCGCGAGAAAACCGGGCATCTCGATCTCTATCGAGGATGGCAAAAGTGGGGATGGGTATCCAGTGCGACCTGGTCGGATTACGGCGACCTCACCATGGGCAGCCATGGCCCCGCGGCTTTTCTGCGCACACGCTACGTACAGCGCATCGACGGCCTCGACAGCCTAATCACGAATCCCGATCCAAAAAAGCAGGTCCCCAGCGGTTACAGCCAGCTGAACCTGTTGCAGAAAATCCGCTGGCGTCCCGGCGATGCCTGGGATGCCACCTATGCCTTTCACTATTCGGCCACCTCGGATTATCCGCGCTATGACCGTTTGCTGCGTCCGCGCGGCAAACTCCTCCGTTCCGCGCAGTGGTATTATGGCCCTCAGATCTGGATGCAGCAGGCCTTGGTTGTTGCGAATAGGCGCGGAAATGCCTTATGGGATGAAGCGAAATTGATCCTGGCCTATCAATATTTCAGGGAGAGCCGGAATGACCGCGACTATCGCAGCCCGCTTCTGCTCCACCGCACAGAACGGGTGGATGCTTTCTCTGCCAATATCGACCTGATCAAAGCGCTCCTGCCGGTGCACAGCATATCCGGCGGCGCTGAACTGCTGTACAACCGCATCGGATCGACCGGCGAAAACGAGAATATCATCACGGCAATCCGAACTCCAGGTCCCAGCCGCTATCCCGACGGCGCCAGTTGGAGCGCCCTCGCGCTCTATGCCCATTACCGCTGGATTCCCGACAGCACCTTTACCGTCCAGGCCGGACTGCGCTGCTCCCTGGTCGGACTTGATGCCCGCTTTGATACCACGTTTTACAAATTCCCCTTCACTTCAACCAGCATGCTCAATGCCGCAGTGAACGGCAGCCTTGGCGGCGTCTATTCCCCTGCATCCGCACTGCAGATCAAAGTGGCGTTGTCGACTGGTTTCCGGGCGCCCAATATCGATGATGTGGGTAAAGTTTTCGACTCATCCCCCGGTTATGTCGTCGTGCCGAATCCCGCTTTGAAACCCGAGTATGCCTGGAATGCCGAGTTGGGGGCGACGCTCACCTGTTCGGAGGCGATCAAACTGGATGCAACCGCTTTTTATACTGTTCTACAAGATGCCATGGTAAGGAGAAACTTTACCCTGAACGGCCGCGACAGCGTGATGTATGACGGCGAAATGAGCAGGATTCAAGCCATCCAGAATGCTGCTGAGGCAAATGTGCGCGGCATGCAGGCCAGCGTGGAAGTGCAACTGCCGGCCGGATTCGGGCTCAACGCACATCTCACCATCATGCGCGGCACCGAGGAGATGGACGATGGCAATCTGGGCACGCTGCGCCATGCTCCCCCGCCTTTCGGCGCCCTGCATTTGACCTGCAAACGGCATCGCCTGGAGATGGATGGCTATATGGATTACAGCGACGGAGTGAATGCGGCGGACCTGGCACCGGGATTGGAGGGGATGGATTATCTTTTCGCACGCGATGCAAGGGGTAGACCGTATGTTCCTTCATGGTATACATTTAACCTCAAGGTGCGACTGATGATTTCGCATGTTTTCAGCATCATGACGGGGGTGGAGAATATTACCGATCAGCGGTACCGGACCTACGCTTCAGGAATAACCGCCTCGGGCCGCAACTATACCGTTGCGATAAGCGCAGCCTTTTGAAAACAGCACCAGTTGGAGATGAGGCGATAATTCCCCTGATGCTGTCTGAAATACCGAGGCGATAAGGAACTTCCGGTTCGTTCACTTGATCAACAGCATCTTGAGCGTCCAGGTCTTGGTACCGGCACTCAGTCGCATAAAATTGACAGCGTTTGAGATCTCCTGCGCGTTCCAGATCAGCTGGTGGATACCAGCATTCTGCATTTTCTTGTCCAGAATGACCACCTCGCGTTCGCGCAGATCATAGATAGCCAGTTTTCCCTGGCACTCTTCCGGGAGGGCATAGCGGATGAACATTGCGTTGTGGGAGGGATTGGGACACTTCTGCTCAAGTGTATACTCCTCCGGCAGAACGGCCACCTCAACGGCCGTCTCACCCGCCAGTCTGGCGCCCTGGTGGTTCCGCTCGTTCACCTTGAACTCCAACGGCTGACGCCAGCCACCCCAGTTAGGCTCATTTCACCAAAGTGGATATGGATCGATGTACAGAGGCATGGCGTGAGATGGTATTTGATCTGCTGCTGCGTGAGGAAAAGATCGATATGGAGGTGGTGCGATCGACGCGGGGATGGTTGCACTCGGGATTCAGCATCGATAATTTGGTACAGATTGGGTCAGAGGATGAAGAAGGCATGAAGCGTCTGGTCTCCTATGTATCGCGCTGTCCCTTTTCGCTGGTGCGGATGATCAAGGTCACGAGAGATGGTCAGGTGATTTACCGGGCGGGGAAGAGTGGGTGCGTACGGTTTCCGCGGCCCGGAGATGAGCGGCTGCGGGAAGGGGTATCGCGCAATTTTCAGGTATTTGAACATATTAATCTTTATCTTGCATAACTCCATAATTTAATTATATTGCCAATAGGCCCGCTTCACTTCCTACTACTCTAACGCCGCCTTTGAACACTTCTACCCCCGATCATTCCAGATCGACAAAAAAAGAAACGATATTTTTAGGTAAATAGCAGAAAACCGCATAATCAATTGTTCCGCTTTCACTTACATTCCGGCGGAATCGTGGCGCTGAGCATCGAGTGCCTGCGCCTTCTCAAGCCCGGGCGGAACCAGGCACTTGAGCAGATACGCCGCCTTCGGGGGCTACTGCTCAGCGCCGCGATTGGTCTCATAGAAATAAAGTACTTTGTAAAAACAAACAGTTAATTGGGGAGGTTTGTTATGAAAACTAAAATGAAATTAGTGACGTCTCATTATTATTTGCATCGTCTTTAATTTGGGCTGCAAATTCGTTTTCGCACAAACCGACTTTTGGCAACAAACAAACGGACCATATGGGGGTTCAATTTGGTCTCTTGCCGTCAATTCGAGCGGGTAAATCTTCGCCGCGACTTATGGCGATGGGATTTTTCGAAGTGTGCAATCAACGACGTATGTGAAAAAAAACACACAAAGGTGCCGTTAGCTTTTGAGCTGAAACAAAATTATCCGAATCCATTTAATCCAATAACCACTATTGAATATCGACTGCCTAAAAAAACTCATGTCATAATAATAGTCCTGAATATAAAGGGCGAGTTAATTTTAATCTTAATAAACGAGGAACAATCATCCGGGCTTTATCAGGTAAACTGGTATGCCTGTGACAAGCACAACAATCCTGTTGCAAGAGGGATATATTTTTATTGCTTGCAAACTTCAGGCTTTTCGTATTCAAAAACAATGGTTTTCGTCAAGTAATCGGCTGACGATTATGCGTTCACACCCGACGCGCTAGTGTGGGTGTGCAACGCGGGGCTTGACTAGGCAACCGAGAAGCGGCATTCTTCGGACAGCACTTGTTCGCTCGCGCAAGCGCTTGTGAAATTAAGAGTTCAGTGCGAAATTTTCGTGGCGATTTTGTCCCTCGATAGCATTTGATAGAATGCTTTTATTCCAAATGTGGCATAGGGGCCACTGCTTTTGAATACCGCACCTTTCTGGAAAGGCGCAACCGAGCGCCTGATCAATCCTTCTCACCTATCGGGCGCTTTTTATTCCCGTCGGTAACTTCCCAGTTATCAATTTTACTGCATCCGCTTCGACAATCAGCAGTTCCCACATTTTTCCGACGTCCATCTAATACCCCTTATTTCTATTCATTTCATTTTCATCGATGATTGCCAACTGGTAGTCCATGGGAAAATATCTGGATATAGTGAGTCGAAAACGTCCACTTCAATTCTCTATTTGACATGATTGGTTTGAACAGTTAATGGACAAATTCAATGGCAGATCACTGCTACTCGTGTGCGGGCGCTAGCCACTTTGCTGCGGTTCAACAGAACAGGCAGTGATCGAAAGAATTGAGTTTTTTCTTGTTTCGTGTTGTTTTTTACTGTATACTTAATTGAATATCATATAGCTTATCTGTATATAGCTATAAATGGTCCGCAAAGGCATGGTGCATTTATCCACTGGATAAATGCATAATGCCTTTTTTATTTTCTTTTCCACTGGAATCGTATGGAAGATCAAATCATTATTTCATGGAAGGAGTGTTCTAATGAAACGACTGTCCCTGATGAAATGGATGACCATACTGTTATTCACTTCAAACCACCTGCTGGCACAGTGGATTCAAACCGCCGGTCCTAAAGGCGGTGAAGTAAAATGTCTCGCTTCTGTTGATTCGATTCTTTTTGCAGGAACTGAAGATGGTGTTTTCCGCTCTATAGATAACGGTGCAAGCTGGAACCCGACCGGCCTAGAGAACATTGTATATTCTCTGGCTGTCAAATCCGACGACGAATCCAGCTTGAACCTCTTTGCAGGCACTTATAATGGTGGCGTGTTTCTATCGACCGATAATGGCGACAATTGGAATCAAATGAATTTCGGACTTTTAAACCATTACGTCAATTGTCTTGCCGCGAGTGACTCCAATATTTTTGCAGGAACAAAAGATGGCGTTTTCCGCTCGCCGAGTAACGGCACCTACTGGATTCCAGCCAGTAGTGGACTTGGCAGCAAATCCATTAGATCACTCAATATTTATGGAAAAAATCTGTATGCCGGTACGGATTCGGGATTATTCATTTCTACCGATAATGGCGCCAACTGGACTTCAGCCGGGCTGAAAGGCGAGGCCGTCAATGCTTTTACCATCAATGGCTCATATTTCTTTGCTGGTACGGATACCAGCGGCGTTTTGATTTCAGCGGATAACGGGGTAAATTGGCAAATGATCAGTATTCCTGATATGAGCAAAAGAGTCTTTTCCCTTGCGGTTATGAATAATTCGCTCTATGCGGGAACAGGTATGGGGATATATCGTACGCCCAGCAACGGTGCCTACTGGATTCCCTCCAACACTGGACTGGGCAATCAACCTGCTTATACGCTTTATATCAGAGGAACCGACCTGTTTGCAGGAACAATGGGTGGTGTGTTTCGCTCTACAAATAGTGGAGATAACTGGACTGATATTAATACCGGTCTGATAACGACTAAAGTTCACTCTCTCATCAGTAGTGGCACAGATCTTTATGCCGGCGTATGGGGCGGAATATTTCAATCACATGACAACGGCAATACCTGGACGGCTCTCAGCAGGGGCAGCGCTTGTTTTTCCCTTCTCCTGAGCGAAACTAAACTCTATGCAGGAGGCGGAAATCATGTGGGGTGTTATGATCTGGTCAAAGGCAACTGGGAATGGGTCCCGGTAGGTATGGGATGGATCAGGGCACTGGCGACCAACGGAACAACATTATTTGCTGGATCGGAAGGCTCTGGAGTATTTCGTATCATACATCACGCGCCTGGCTGGTGGACTATAACCAAAACCAATATGCAGGATACCATGGTTTTTGCGCTCGCTGTCAAGGATTCGTTTATTTTTGCGGGGACTGGAGGGGGTGTGTTTCGTTCATCAAATAATGGTGCTACCTGGAGTGATGTAAATAACGGTCTAACAAACCTTTCAGTTGCTGCTCTGGCTGTCAATGGCGCCAAGCTTTTTGCAGGAACAGCTGGTGGAGGTGTGTTTCTAACAACCAATGATGGAGCTAGCTGGACTCCTGTAAATGATGGCCTATCGGGACTGGCTCTGGATATCTTGTCTTTTGTATTTAGCGAAAACAATCTTTTTATCGGAACCTGGCAAGGAGGCGTCTATGTTTTAAAAGAAAATGCAACCAGTTGGACTGCCATAAATACTGGTTTGATGCATTCGATGACACAACCATCCTCAGTAGTTCATGGTTTGGCCATTGCAGGTACTGACCTTTATGCCGGGACCCGTGGTGCTGGGGTTTGGCATCGGCCTCTTTCTGAAACAATCACTTCAGGTGGCAGCATTTCAAGAGAACAGTTAATGATTTATTCTTTAGAGCAGAACTATCCCAATCCCTTCAATCCCAGCACTACTATCGAATTTGTACTCCCCAAATCAGATTTCGTCATGCTCAAGGTCTTTAACTTGTTGGGCGAAGAAGTCGCCACGCTGGTTTCTGAACAACGGGCAGCGGGAATTCATCGCCATAACTGGGATGCCAGTGGACTGGCAAACGGGATCTACCTGTACAGGCTGGAAGCAGGGGAGTTTGTGCAAAGCAAAAAGCTCGTTCTAATGCGATAAATATCAGGCTTGCTTTGCCTACAAAACTGCTCAACGAACCAGATACTTGAGTTTCGTGGCGCTTTTCTCCCTTGACAGGATCTGTTTAAATGCTTTTTCCCCTAATGTGGAATAGGGCCACTGCTTTCTAATACCGCTCCTTTCTGGAAAGGTGCCCATATGCGCTCGATCACACCCTTCCGATCGGGCGCTTTTAAATTGGTCGCCGCTGAAAAACCCTTAATTGTAAGAAAAATGTAGATTCGAAGTTGATATGCCCAAAAATGAGAGATATATTGCGGCCAGTCGTTGGACCAGCTGCCAGATTTTTTCTGGCAAAAAGAAAACTGCCAGCAGTTTTCTCAAGTTGTATCCACAGGCGCACATGACAGCGTTGATCTGGTCGCCGTCTCTACCCTTGA
>Ga0116186_1000986_pt1 | contig 30870 bp, 32 predicted proteins | sample AD_JPNNA4_MetaG_FD_89806 | JGI IMG/M metagenome (GOLD analysis project Ga0116186, IMG submission 89806) | Active sludge microbial communities of municipal wastewater-treating anaerobic digesters from Japan - AD_JPNNA4_MetaG | ecosystem: Engineered > Bioreactor > Anaerobic > Digestate | place...
AGTCCGAACACGAACGCCGCAATGACTGCCGCCAGGATGACGGTGATTGCGACCATCAGAATCACACCGATGACCGGTGACACAGCGTCTTCTGTTGACACGGTCTTACCGGGTGATACTGCCTCATCATTCTTGATGATCTTCATAGATAACACCTTGATGCATTCTCGCGCATTGCCCAATCAGCATGGGCAAGACACTGTAATTACGAAGTCAGACCGGAAGATATTTAAAGGTTATTATAGGTGTACTCTCGTAAGAGGCTTATTACTCTCCCTTTTCCCACTCATTTTCGCATTTCAACGAGCAATAATGAGAAGCCCGCAACCCTGATGATGCATGACGAAGCAGATATGGTGAATGATACGCGTTCCGGACCGCAGGCTTCTCCTCTTCCCTGTCCTGGTCCTCTTTGCAATTCCGCTCAACATTTACGTCATAGGCGATTGGATTGGCACAGGTGTCCAGTGGGCACTCTTCCGATATCAGGAAACTTCATACGGGACATCCTTCATCACGATTGACAGGGAATTGTGGTATATCACTTCTGGCCTCATTACGGGAAGATCAGCGGTCGCGATCTCGCTCTGGGTCGCAGGAGCGGTCCTGCTCGTCGTTTCGTGTATCGTGCTTGCCGTGATAATCGCAGAAAAGATGGATACGCACATCCGCATCCCCGGCATCCTGGTCATCGCATCCGGCGTCCTCCTCCTCCTCTCCTGCATGATGCAGTACGGCCCGCTCCTCTCCGGCCCGGCAGGGTTCTCGGTCCCCGTCGGTATCCCACTGGTGTGGGCGGTGGGGTGGCTCGTGTATATTCAGGCTGAAGACGACGAAAGAGGGGACGAAGAAGAGGGAGCGGAGGATCTTCGTGACAAGTGAAGACACATGCGGTTTTTTTCCACGGATTTTGTCCAGGGAAGCAGATTGTTGCACCCCGCGCAACAAATTGTTTCCCAATAGGAAACATTGATGCATGGATACGATATCGGCAGAGGAGATCCTGTCAGACCTCTGTAAGACTCCTGCCCGTGTTGCCTTGCTGAGATCTGTCCTCGATCGCCCAACCGTCAGTGTGACTCAGCTTTCAGAGCAGAAAAGGGTGACCAAAGGGACCGTCTCCCGCACTATCTCTGTCATTCCTGGGAAGAGCGGGCGTTCTTGTCCGGAAAGGACAGAGATACCGGCTGGTGGACTCACCCCTCATTGTTGCGCTCCGGAAACTCCTCAATATTCTCGCCCTCCAGATTTCCCTGCCCTTGCCGGTGTGGGCAGACGGTATCGGGGCATATGGGAGCTGGGGGATGGGTACAAATATGGAAGGGAGCGACCTCGACCTCTGGGTATATTCGAAAAAAGTCCCCCCTGCAGAACTGTCAGGAAGGCTCAGAAGATCTTTTAGAGATTCGTTATCTGTTGATGTCCAGATACTCCTCCTTACTCCTGAAAGAATCCAGGACCTACACATGAATGATCCGCCATTTTACTCTTCACTTATACAATCCATGATCCTCATCCGGGGGGAGCAGAGTGTTCACGCTTGGTGCAGAACCATTCCCAGGTGAGATCAAATCAATTCCTGAAGATGTCCCGCAATTTATTGAGATTATTGAGAATATACTTGGACCACAATAAGATGTCAGTGTTACTTCCTGCCAATCAACGTTGGAGGTGAGCCGCGGGAGTCCGTGAGTCTCATCCCACCTGTGAATAAGGATGTATTGCGGGGGATACCGGGATCCATTGAGGGTCTCCCCAACCCCCCTCACTCCACACTCCTCTCGTACCGGATCGCCGCCTCGCTCCCCTTCATACAGAAGTCTTTTCCCGAGAGCCCGAGCGTCGAGTAAATGGGGCACTCCCTGCAGATGCAGTGCCGGTCCTCCCTGATGCACTCGTTGCTCATCCCGAGCACACAGTAGAGGAGTTCGCGGCCTCCTGATGCGCATTCATTGTAACTTGGGCATTCCGGGCAGCAGCAGGACTTCTTCCAGGCCTCGTATTGTTTCCACCGCTCCTCCTTCCGTTTGGCCTTCAGTTCGCGGGTCACTCCCTCGAATGTATCGCCCATAGTCTCCACACTGGTAGGAGGGGTCCGCGAGGTGATGAAGGGTGCGGACGGGGAAGGGGGCCTCCCCTCGGTGGTGAGGTTTATCATCGATGCAGGGCGACCCTTTCAGCAGATGGGCTCGTACGAACGGAGGCTCCAGGCGTATATCGTCCTCCTCTTCTCAGTCGTGGTCATCGGCGTCGCCGGGTTCTCGCTGCTGGAAGGGTTCACCCCCCTCGACTCGTTCTACCTCACCATTGTGACCATCGCGACAGTGGGGTACGGGGACCTCCACCCGGCAACAGATGCAGGCAAGGTGCTTGCAGTCGTCGTGATCATCGCAGGTGTGGGCTGCTTCGTCGGCCTCGTCGCAAACGTGGTCGAGCACATCTCTTTCCGGAAGGAGCGGGCCCGGCGGCGCCAGAAGACCTTGATGCTGATCGGGATCTTCTTCACGCAGGTGGGCACCTCGCTTCTCGCGACCTGCGCACGGGCTGACCCTGGCCGCCAGGATCTCTCCCAGATCGTGTCGGGGCCGGCATTCGAGGACTCCCCGGCGTCTCCCCGAGTCACCGCCGCGCTCGCGTCCAGACCTCCCCACCTCGACTGCCGGGCTCTCGACCTCGCGGCCCTCCGGGACACCCTCGGGGAGAAGATCGGCGTCCTGACCGGTCTCCTCCAGAACCCTGATCTCGACGAGCACTCGCGTTTCACCGAACTGCTCCAGGCGCTGCTCCACCTCTGGCAGGAGCTCTCGCACCGGGATGAGTTCTCCTGCCTGCCCGAGTCTGACACGGCCCACCTTTCCGGCGACCTGAACCGCGTCTATGGTCTCCTGGTCAGCGAGTGGGCCGTCTACCTGGCGCACCTGAAGCGCCACTACCCCTACCTCTACTCTCTCGCGCTCCGTACCAATCCATTCGATGAGAAAGCCTCGGTGGTCATCAGGGACTAATCCCCCCACGTGAGATGCAGTTGCCCGGAAGGATGGGCCCGGTCGCATGTTCCGCCGCCATCGTGATCGAGATACCCATCGCAAATTGCTATAAAGGGTAAGGGGGCATTATTCCTGCAGCACGATCCGGGGGCAAGAATCGCGACCGTGAATACCTCCTGGAAGAATGCCCGAAACTACGGAACATGTACATGAAAACCATCTCATTCGTTGATCTTGACCTCCCTGAACCGCTCATGCGGGCTGTCCTCGATATGGGGTTCGAGGAGCCTACCCCCATCCAGTCGCTTGCCATCCCTGTCATGCGCGAACGCCACGACATGGTGGGGCAGGCCCATACCGGGACCGGGAAGACGGCCGCCTTCGGCATCCCGCTCCTTGAACACATCGACGCATCCCGGCAGGAAGTGCAGGCCATCGTCCTCTGCCCCACGCGGGAACTTGCAATCCAGGTCTCAGAGGAACTCCGCAAACTGGCGAAGTACCTGCAGGGGATCACCATCCTCCCCGTCTACGGCGGCCAGCCCATCGAGCGCCAGATATCGGTGCTCAAAAAAGGTGTCCAGATCATCATCGCCACGCCAGGCCGGCTGATCGATCACCTCGACCGCCGGACCATCAGCCTCTCCGGAATCCGCCTCGCCGTGCTCGACGAAGCTGACGAGATGCTTGACATGGGATTCCGCGACGACATCGAGATCATCCTGAAGCGTACTCCCGCCGAACGCCAGACCGTCCTCTTCTCTGCGACCATGTCAAAGGAGATCCTCTCCCTCACTCAGAAGTACCTGAAAGCCCCCCGCATGGTCAAGGTTGTCCACGGAAGGCTCGAGGTCCCAGCCCTCATCGAACAGCGCTACTTCGAAGTGCGGGAGTCCGACAAAGTCGAGGTCCTCTCCCGCCTCATTGACTTCTACAACCCGAAACTCTCGCTCGTCTTCTGCAACACCAAGCGCAAAGTTGACGAGGTCTGCACCCAGCTCCAGGCCCGCGGGTACCTCGCGGAGGCACTCCACGGCGACATGGACCAGAAGGAACGGGAGCGGGTAATGTCACGGTTCCGTGCATGCACATCCGACATCCTGGTTGCAACCGATGTCGCCGCCCGCGGCATCGATGTCGAGGAGGTCGGGGTGGTCTTCAACTATGATGTCCCCCAGGACCCCGAGTATTACATTCACCGCATCGGGCGGACCGGCAGGGCAGGCAAGTCCGGCAAAGCTTTCACTTTCGTATCCGGGAAAGAGATGTGGAAACTGCGGGACATCCAGAAGTTTGCGAAGATCCGGATCGCACGCCATGCCGTTCCCGCCGAGGAAGACCTCCGCGAGAGGCGGATCGTTCACATGATGGAGAGGATCCGGGAGCAGATCGCAAGCGGAAACCTCGAGCCCTACATCGCCAGGGTAGAGCAGGTGATGGGGGACGAGCACACCTCGCTTGAAGTCGCCGCGGCCCTCTTCAGGATGCAGGCCGGCATGCTGCCCGGCAGCAGTGCGAAGGGAAAGGGAAGATAAGGCAATTCCCAAAAATTGCGCTGTCTGCAAGGCTCAATCCGGGATTGCTCACCAATAATTATTAAATTCTGGCATCTCCTACCTTTCCCCATACCTCTGTTATGATACCCCGGAGCGGCCACCAGCCATGATCACTGTCCTTCTCGTGCACGACAACAGCGATGCCATCGAGAGCACCAGGGCCTACCTGGAGCGGATGGGGGAGATCCGGGTGGACACCGTGCACTCCACGAAGCAGGCCCTGGAGATGGCGAGGCGGAGGAGATACGACATCATCATCTCGTACTTCCGCCTCCCCGAGGTGAACGGGATCGAGTTTTTGGCCGACATGACCGGTGCAGAACTCCTGCGGGACCTCAAGGCGACCCATGGGAGCCTCCCGTTCATTCTCTACCACCGGACCGACAGGGACACCCTCCTCATCGAGGACGTCCACCACGCGACAGAAGCCCGCGGGAATGGCGGAGGAACGGGTGCGCCAGTCGCAGAGATGCGGGACATTATCTACCAGGCAGTGCTCAGGAAGAAGGCCGAGCGCGACCAGGTCCTGCGATCCGACATGCTCTCCGCCATCCTCTCGGTCTCCCCCCTCTGGATCTGCCAGGTGCGTGGCGGAGTCTTCGAATGGGTCAATTCAACAATGGCACGCGGCCTTGGGCTTGACGCGGGGGCACTCACCGGCCAGGGAGTCCAGAAGATCTTCCCCGCGCCCGATGAATTCGAGCGGGCCTTCCATGAGCTCGGGCACAGGACTGACGACCAGGGATGGGGGCACGCGCACTCGGTGCTGAAGAGAAAAGACGGGACGCTTATCCCCTGCCGCTTGAGCCTTCGGGCCATGGACCCCTCGGACCCCTCCCGGGGCCATGTGATGGTGTGCGAGGACCGGACCGAGCAGGAGAGACTCGTCGAGGCCCAGAAGGAGAGCGACCTCCGGTACCGCGAGTTCCTCCGGAACGCCTCGAGCCTTATCGTCAAGCTCGACCCGGAGGGGGTCATCACCTTCTTCAACAAGCACGCACAGGCCTTCTTCGGGTACTCCGAGGCCGAGATCCTCGGGAAGAATATCCGCGACACCCTCCTCCCCCGCAAGGGGGGAAAAGCTTCCCCGGCATTCGTCGCAGACTCAGGCGTGACCCACGAGGGAGGGGGACTTCGGATTTACGAGATGCAGGTCCGTGGAGGGGAACCTGCCTGGGTCGCCTGGCACACCCGGGCCATCCGCAACGCGGACGGGCACCTTGACGAGGTCGTCTGCATCGGCCACGATATCACCGACCACGAGCACAGGGAACGCCGGCGGATCAGCACGGCGATGTGGAGGGACACCGTGATTGAAGGCACCGATGTCCGCGAGGAGGTCTTTGACTCGGTCCTCCACATCTGCATCGAGATCGCCAAGGAGGGCAGGGAAGGCAAGCAGGTGGGGACCGCATTTGTCATTGGCGACTCTGACGCGGTGCTGCTCAAGTCAAAGCAGCTGATCCTCAACCCATTCGAGGGCCACCCGGCAGCGGACCGGATGATCACGAACCACGACATCAAGGAGAACATCAAGGAACTTGCACAGCTCGACGGCGCGTTTGTCGTCAGGGGCGACGGGAGGATAGAGGCTGCCGCCCGCTACATCACCATCGACACGAGCAAGGTGGGGATCCAGAAAGGGCTTGGGACGAGGCACTCATCGGTGGCGGGGATCACCCTCGTCACGAGGGCCATCGGCATCGTCCTCTCGCAGAGCGGGGGGAAGATCTCCATCTTCAAGGGAGGGCGGATGGTCCAGGAGATTGCCTGATCAGCGGGACCTGCCGTCACGCCACATCCCCTGGGGGATGCGGATCTCGAACCTTGCCCCGCCGCCCATTCTTCCGGCCTCCCGGATCGAGGCCCCCGTGATGGAGAGGATCTCCCCTGCAAGCCAGAGTCCGTATCCCCTGTTCCTGCCGTGTCCACGGTCAAAGAGTGTCTTTCTCTCGGCCTCCGGGATACCGGGGCCGTCATCTTCGCAGGCCACCACAAGGTCGCGTTCTCCCTTCTCCGCGGAGATGGCGATGCGGGTCAGCCCGTGGGCATGGTCCAGGGCATTCTTGATCAGCGTCAGGAAGACGTGCCGGATGAGGGGGCTTGCGTAGACCTCTGTCGCGCCGAGATCGGTAACAATGGAGACTCCTCTTGCGTCCACTCTCTCCCTCGCAGACGCCACAATCGAATCGAGGGCCATCCAGCGCGGGTCTTCGACCGCCAAATCCTGGAAGTCGCGGGTGAACTCGATAAGGGCCTGGATGACCTGTCCTGCAGCCTCCTCCTTTGCAAGGAACTCCCGTACCTGGGGGTTGTCGATGAAGTCCTCGGAGAACTGGAGGAACCCGATAAGGATGGTCAGCTGGTTGAGAATATCGTGCCTGACCACCGAGAGGAGGTCCTTTGTCTTCTTCCGGGAGGCCTCTATGGCCAGGCCTTCCTGATCAGGAGCCTCCGCAGGACGGACCGAGGCAGTCCAGGCCGCGGCAGCCAGAGGTCCCTTCCCTGGGAGGGAGATGGGAAACGCGATGCTTTCAAGGATTACCGGTCCCTTCTCCCTCTCACTCCAGGTGATGCAGGAGCTCACCTGCGATCCCGTCCGGAGCACTGAATGGAGTGCCCTCTGCACTTCGAACGGGAGGGGCGCGAGCACCTCGTCCGCAGGTCTCCCGGTGAATCCCGCCGCATCGTCACGATTGCAGAAATCGGCCATGGCAGGGTTTACGTAGAGTACCTTTCTTTCGGCGTTGACTACAATGACCAAACCGGGCATCGCCTCGAGTACATTCCGCCAGAGGGCCTCCATGGCACCGCCCTCCCCGTTCGATCCTGCCCCTTCTTTCACAGTCTCTCCAGTGAAGATGATCTTGTCCCGGTCTTACCTTGAACCTAGCGGAACCATTGCCGTAAAAGAGAGCCTCTGCATGGAACTCTCAAGGGCCGGGGAAGATGACGTGCACGCCCGACGGTGCCCTGACAGACGACCGGATCAGGCGGTCGATGTACCCCTTCGAGAGAGAGAAGGCCTCCCTGACAGGGCACCCCCTGGCCAGATGGGCGCAGAGTGCCGCCGAGTAGCAGCACCCAGCCCCGTGCACGGTCACAGGAAGCCGCGGGGTGGCGATCACCCATTCCCTGCCTGAAGAGAGGAGGATGTCGGCCGCTTCCTCTCCCGGGAAGTGCCCGCCCTTGATGAGCACGAACGCCGGCCCGAGGTCGAGGATTCGCAGCCCGGCCTCGCGTGCCTCTTCGAGTGTCCGGATGGGCCGAAGTCCCGAGAGCGCCATTGCCTCGTCAAGGTTCGGGGTCACGACTGTTGCCCTCGGGAGCAGGCACTCGACGAGGATGTCCCGCGCACCTGCCTCCATCAGTTCGTGACGGCTGGTGGAGACCATGACCGGGTCTACCACGAGGGGGACATGTTCGGGGAGTTCCCTGTCGACTGCCCGGATCGTCTCTGCAGCGCCAAGCATCCCGGTCTTGAATGAACGGATGTCAAACTCTGACAGCAACGCCTGCATCTGCAGGGTTACCATCGCGGGTTCGACCTGGAAGATCCCCCTCACTTCGCGGGTGTTCTGGGCGGTCACGGCTGTTACCACCGAGAGCCCCCATATGCCAAGAGACTGGAAGACTTTGAGGTCTGCCTGGATGCCTGCGCCGCCGCCCGAATCAGACCCTGCGATGGTGCAGGCCGATGTTGGGATCTCCCTTTCCATCTGCAGGCATAGGGTCAGGGAGAGAGATATACCTTTCCGGACGGGATACGATTATCGCCAGCGCTGGTATAACGTTGGATACAGGGTGCTGCAAAAGATGCCGCCAAAAGATGAACCTCTTATCATTGCCCGGGGTGCCAGACCACTTGGCATACTGCCGGGAATGGCCAACCGCCACGGGCTTATCGCGGGAGCTACGGGGACCGGAAAGACCGTCAGTCTCCGCGTCCTCGCGGAGCAGTTCTCTGCGATCGGCGTGCCGGTCTTCCTGGCCGATGTCAAGGGCGACCTCTCGGGGATTGCAAAGCCGGGGGGGGACCATGCGAAGGTTGCCGAACGGGTCCAGGAACTCGGGCTCTCCGGGTTTTCGTTCCAGGGCTTCCCGGTCGTCTTCTGGGACCTCTTCTCGGAGCAGGGCCACCCGGTGCGGACCACCGTGTCGGAGATGGGGCCGCTCCTCCTCTCGCGCATCCTCGACCTCTCCGATACCCAGGCAGACGTCCTCACGCTGGTCTTCCGGGTCGCCGACGAACAGGGCCTCCTTCTCCTTGACTTAAAAGACCTCCAGGCCATGGTCAGGTACGCGGGGGAGCATGCAAAGGAGCTGAAGACCGCGTATGGCAACATCTCCCCAGCCACCATCGGGGCTATCCAGAGGAGCCTGCTCGCGCTCGAGGACCAGGGCGGATCGAGGTTCTTCGGCGAGCCTGCACTCGATCCTTCCGCTTTCATACGGCATTCGGGGGAGAGGGGCGTCATCAACATCCTCGCCGCCGACCGGCTCCTCCAGTCGCCGCGGCTCTATTCGACGTTCCTCCTCTGGCTCCTCTCAGAGATCTACGAGCAGCTCCCCGAGGTGGGGGACCCCGAGAAGCCCGCCCTTGTCTTCTTCTTCGATGAGGCACACCTCCTCTTTTCCGATGCGCCGAAAGTCCTGCTCGAGAAGATTGTCCTCGTCGTCCGGCTGATCAGGTCGAAGGGGGTGGGAGTCTACTTCGTGACGCAGAACCCGCTCGACCTTCCCGACGACGTGCTCGGGCAGCTTGGAAACCGTGTCCAGCACGCGCTCCGGGCGTTCACCCCGAAGGACCAGAAGGCGGTGAGGGCTGCCTCCGAGACCATGCGGCAGAACCCGGACCTCGACACAAAGACTGCGATTACGGAACTGCGGACAGGCGAGGCGCTCGTCTCCTTCCTTGACCACAAGGGCGCTCCCGGGGTGACCGAGCGGGCATTCATCTACCCGCCAAAAAGCCGCCTTGCGCCCCTCACCCCTGACGAGCGGAGGGAGGTCATCCAGTCATCGCCGTTCTCTGGCACTTACGATAAAACCCTCGACCGCGCCTCCGCGTACGAGATGCTCGCGTCAAGGACAGAGACCGTGACCACGCCAAAGGAGGCGCCAGGAAGATCTGCGCAACCAAGGGTGCGGCAGCCCGCATCCACCCCCCGGAAAGCAGGGGCCGATGTCCTGACAAAGATGGCAGGGAGCGCAGCCCGGGCCGCGGGGAGCCAGGTGGGAAGGGAGATCATCCGGGGGATCCTCGGGTCGCTTGCGAAGAAGTGATCCTGCCGGTGCCTGGGTTTGAATACCCTTGCACCGACTTGCAGGGATAGTGCCGGGTCACATCCCCACGGACACGTCGCGGGGGAAGGGGGCATTCCGTCATGAATGTATTTATCCAACATGGTCGGGGTATACAATAGTGGGACAAAGTTACTCAGAGACGGGAATGGCAGGGACACAGGACCAGGGGAAGAGTGACCGTTCGGTCGCCGACTATCCGGCGGCGGGAGGAGAATCGGGGCCAGAAGGCCTCACCAGGGAAGGAATGAGGCTCTCCCGACATGGCCGGCATGCCGAGGCGCTTGAGCTGTTTGGGAGGGCGCTTAACGAGGACCCCACATACACCCCTGCATGGGTCGCATCCGGGTTCGCGCTGGGGAAACTGGGGAGGTATAAAGAGGAGATCAAGGCATGCGACCAGGCGCTTGCACTCGACCCGACCCTTGTCGAGGCATGGATCAACCGGGGCTTTGCGCTCGGAAAGCTCTCCCGTTTCTCCGAGAAACTGGTCTGCTGCGAGCGCGCCATCGTCCTTGACCCCTCTTCTGCGCAGGCCTGGAACGCGAGGGGTCACACGCTCGGGGAACTTGGCAGGTTCGAGGAGGAACTGACCTGTACAGAGATTGCCACATCGCTTCGCCCGCGGTACGTCGGTGCATGGGTCAACCGTGGATACGCGCTGATGAAACTCAGGCGGTTTAGGGAGGCAGTCTCGGCCTACACGCGGGCGCTCGAGGTATATCCCGGGTTCGCTTCGGCATGGGTCAACATGGGCATCGCCTGCTGCCACATGGGCGAGTATGCACGGGCGGTGTCCTGCTTCGAGTCGGCCGAACGGATAAGACCTCTCTTGAACGTGCGCAGCCTCTACTGGAAGGGCGTGGCCCTCTCCCGTTCGGGACGCCGGAAGGATGCAATCGGAATCCTCGCAAAGGTGGTCAGGGAAGATCCGCGCCACGCGGAGACATGGATCGAACTCTCCAACTGCCACTTCATGATTGGGGAGATCGAGGAGTCGGTCCGCTGCTTCATGGTTGCGTACGGGATCGACAAGCAGGACATCCGCGACTCACTCTCCCGTGCGGTCACCCTCCTCCGGGAAGGAAAGAAGGAAGAAGGGGTGCGATGCCTCTCCCAGGCCCTCGGCATCCTGCTCAGGTAACGCCCCGCTTGTCGTCCCCACCTGCACCCTCCCTGCCCAGCGCTCCCTACGCATGGCTGACCAACACCGGCACGGGCGGTGAGCTGCCATCTGTTTCTGATTCTGCGGGGAACAGGTTTAAATATCAACAAATAATCCTTTTTTTGTCCATTCCATCAAGAAAAAGTCCCCGAGCGCATGGTTTATGTGATGGAGGTACAAATAGAAGAGGCAATTTACCTGGAGATCGCACCTGTGGTGCACAGGAACTGTCAGATGCATTCAATCCAGGCGTGCGGTGAATAGAAGGTACCGTTATGCGGACCAGCTCACTATAGCACGATGAACTGCGAATATCCCCTCACTGAATAATACCGGACCGAACTTTCAACCATGACATCCCGGACACACGCCGCCCATACCACCTGCCCAGGCTGCCAGGAGGAGGTCTACCTCGACGAGCTTGTAAAGGGCCGCTGCCCGCTCTGCGGCTGCACGCTCGAAGACATGGAGGAAGTGGAGAGCGAGGTGGAAGAACTCCTCGACAGGGGAGACTTCTCCTGGCTGATCTTCAATTACTTCCTCTTCAAGCAGTTTACCGACCTTGGCGCAAGCCCGCTCAAGGTGATGCAGCTCGTCTCGCTCTACGAGGACTCCTGTATGACTGATTCGGTGACAAGGCCCGACACCCGGTTCGAGCTCGAGATCAACCCCGGGCGGTTCGACCACCTGGTTCCCCGCCGTTGCGACCGCTGCGGGAAGGTCTTCCTCCGGGGGGGAAAGAAGATCCTCTCCGGCGACCTGGCCCTGCCCGGGTACCGGATCACCCACCGCTGCGGCCCGTGCACGGAGGGAACGTAGACCCTTTTTCCCTGTTTTTTTGCCAGAAAGGTTTTTTCTTCTGCATTCAGCCGCACCATCACCATAAAGGGGATATGGTCTGCATAACCCCTTCATTACCTCCGCAGGTGGGGCTCTCGCCCCAACTGCTCCGTCATCGTGCCAGGACCAGAGTCTTTTTTCAACAGAATGAGAGTGTACCGAGACCTTTGCCCAGAGGGGGTTCCCCCATCCGGCGCCTCCCCCGTACTCCCCCCGCTGTTGGGGCTTTCGCCCCAACTGCTCCTCAATACGACCTTCCCACCAGCGCGGTGATCCCCTGCTTCCCGCACGCAACGCACGGGCCGGAGGCGTCCACGAGATACATTGACCGGACGTCTGTCCCGAGGACAGCGGCACGGGTCTTCTCCTCGATGAGGTCAGCGCATTCGCGGCTTCCGCACCAGGGGACGAGGGTGACGCCGTCCTCGACTGCGGCCAGAACCTCGTCCATGCTCCGCGAGACCCTGATGCGGGTGCGGACGTGGGCCTCTGCACGTTCCTTGAGGGTTGCAGCAAAGGAGGCGAGACGCTCGGTGACCCCCGCAACAAGGGCATTTCTTGGGACCTGGGACTTCTCGCCGAGGCGGGTCACCACGGTGACCTGCCCTGCATCGATGTCCCGTGGTCCGACCTCGAGACGGAGCGGGACTCCCCGCATCTCCCAGTAATAGTACTTGGCACCCGGACGAATGTCGCGGGAGTCGACCTTCACCCTGAACCCTGCTGCGGCAAGCTCTTTCTCAATTCCCGCCACCTCAGCGCTCACCTCGTCCTTGCGCTTCCCAATCGTGATGGGGACGACGACGACCTGGACGGGTGCCGGGTCGGGAGGGAGGATGAGCCCCCGATCGTCGCCATGCATGCTGATGAGGGCTGCAATGGATCGCTCCGAGATGCCGTAGCACGTCTGGTGGGCAAACCGCTGCTCGCCTGCGACATCCTCGTAGGTAATCTGGAAGGTCTTTGAGAAGTGGTCACCCAGGTGATGCACCGTCCCGATCTGGAGCGTCCGCCCGTCAGGCATGACGGTGTCAACCGCCATCGTGTAGTCGGCTCCGGGGAACTTGTCCCACTCGGGGCGCCGCGAGACGATCACCGGGACGCAGAGCCGTCCGTAGAACTCCCGGTAAAGGGCAATCGCCTCCTCGACCTGCCGCTCGGCGTCCTCCCAGGTGGTGTGCACCGTGTGGGCCTCCTTGAACGAGGTGATCTCCCTGAGGCGGATCAGCGGCCTCGTGTGCTTTGTCTCGTACCGGAAGGTGTTGACGATCTGGTAGATCTTCAGCGGGAGGTCTGCATGGGACCGGACCCAGAGGGCGTACATGGGATAGATGGCGCATTCGCTCGTCGGGCGAAGCGCAAGCTTCACTTCAAGAGGAGAGAGGCCGCCGTGGGTGACCCAGTAGACCTCGTCCTCGAAGCCCTTGATATGCTCGGCCTCTTTCGCAAGCTCGTGCTCGGGGATGAGGAGCGGGAAGAGGGCCTCCTGGTGGTCCCGGTCGAGGAGCAGGCGGAGCAGGTCGTAGACGTTTCGCCGGAGCGAGAACCCGAACGGGTACCAGACGTAGAGGCCCTTGACCGGGTAACGGACGTCCATGATCTCCGCCCGCCACAGGAGCTCGTTGTACCATGCAGAGAAGTCACCCTTGGAGGGGAGGGCACCCTGATCTTCCTCGGCCAAAAAACACACCTCAAATTATCACACGTAGGATTTCCGGCGTAATAAATGCCTCCACGCATGCAGCCACCGCAACGAGGGGGACGACTGCAAGGAGAAAGATGCGCCCGTAGGAGAGCGCCAGGGCAGATGCATCTTCCTTTCCTTCCCACTCCCTCCAGAGCGCCTTTGCAAGCATGAGCCCGAGTGCCCCCGAGACGATGAACGCAGGGATCTCGAAGAGACCGTGCGGGACGATTGCGGCCACCACGTAGAGGACGCTGTGATCCTTTCGTACCATCTCAAGGACCGACCCGATCACAAAGCCGTTCGTGCTGATGATAAAGACCGTGAGGAGGCCAAGCGACGCACCCCCGACGAACATGAGGACGCATGCCTGGAGGTTGTTGAAAAAGAGCATAACCGCCATCATTGGCCCCGAGGAATCGAGCGCCTCTCCCATGATCGATTCCTTGAGGAGCGAGATAAGCTGCTCTCCCACCGTTGGATCCTGCATCGTGGTCCAGGCCCCAAAACCAACCGAGACCGCGAGGAGCACGACGACGACGCCGGCATTCCTCGCAAAATCAGACATAGAGCACCATCCTCATCATGTCCCTGACCCCGGGCGCCAGCCCGACTGTGATCATCGCAAGGAGGATGAGGTGCCAGAGTGCCCCGGGACCATCGTGGCGAAACCGTTCAAGGACATAGATTCCGGGAAAGAGGACCAGGAGCTTCAGGGGGAACATCGAAAACGCGGTCCCGGTCCACTCGATGAGGTGCGAGCCGACCACGTGCACCTCCACGTAATGGAGGGGGTGCAGGTCGATCCCGTAGCTCGTGGCGCTTGCGTCAAGGAGCTGGCCGAAGAGAAGGGAGAGGTAGAGGGGGTCCGCCGCGTAGCGCCACCGGAGGAGGAAGCGCATGACCCCGTACACAGCTGCACTTGACGCAACCGCCATCGCGATGATGATGACCAGCACATCCCAGGCGATGATCCCGTTCACTTCCCCAAACCAGAGGAGGACAAGCCCTGTCGCAACTGCCCCTGCAAGCCCGGCCGCGACGTATCCTCTGTGGTAGTCCCGGATAATCCCACGTGTCTGAAGAGTCGCAGAGATCACCAGGGCTCCCGCCGTATAGATGAACATCACGAAGTAGATGAGCGGGGTGACGAGGAGGAATTGCCAGTCCGATTCAATCATCCCCGTGTCCTGGACCACCCGGAGCATCCCCCCCATCACGACGAAGGGAAGGGTGCACAGGATGAAGTCCCGGTCGATGCGGATGATCTCGGACCGGGAGAGCCAGCGATAAATGATATATATGGCGAGGATCAGTACCAGAGCGTAGGTAACCGTGTCCACCACGTTGTAGGGCTGGCCGTAGCGTATTGGATCGATGTAATATTTCTCTATGAAATCCCAGATCATTTCCTGATTTATATGAGCGCAGACCCAATAAAAGTACTCAAAACCAAGGTCTTTGACAAATCCCGGTGGATGCAGCTGCCCCGGGACGTAGTCATCGGCCATGATGTGCTCCCCCAGATCCCCGCGGTCTGCGCAGACCTCGGTCTCAAGGGCCCGGCCATCGTCTTCTCAGGGACCCGCACCCGCGATTGTGCAGGCAACCGCGTGGCATCCCTCCTCTCCGAGCGCTATGAGGTCTCCACCTTCGCGGTCAGGGAGATCAGCATGGATACCATACGGGAGGCAGAGGAGTTCTCTGGGGGCGCCGGTTTCCTTGCAGGAGTGGGTGGGGGCAGGGTCATCGACTGCGCAAAGATCGTCTCCTACAACCTGGACCGGCAGTTCGTCAGTGTCCCCACTGCCGCATCCCATGATGGGATCGCATCAGCCAGGGCATCAGTCCCCATGGAGAGTGGCAGCGTCTCGCTCGAGGCCCACCCCCCCATCGCCATCGTTGCCGACACGGGCCTCATCGCCGCGGCACCCCACCGGCTCCTTGCCGCGGGCTGCGCCGACGTGATCGCCAACTCGACTGCCGTCCTCGACTGGGAGCTTGCGCACCGGCTGAAGCACGAAGAGGTGAGCGAGTATGCGGTGGCCCTCTCGAGGATGACTGCGGAGCTCCTGATGAAGAATGCAGGGAGCATCAAGCCCCACCACGAGGAGTCCGCCTGGATGGTCACAAAAGCGCTCGTATCATCGGGGGTCGCCATGAGCATCGCGGGCTCCTCGCGGCCAGGCTCAGGGAGCGAGCACAAGTTCGGACACGCCCTGGAGAGGCTTGCGCCGGGGGCGGCCCTCCACGGAGAGGCCTGCGGGATAGGCACCATCATCGCGATGTACCTTCACGGGGGAGACTGGAAGGCGATCAGGGAGGCCCTCCGGTCGATAGGGGCCCCCGTCACTCCTGCCGACCTCGGCATCAATGACGACCTGGCCATCGAGGCACTCCTTGCCGCAAAGGACATCCGCCCCGAACGGCTCACCATCATGGACATGGGGCTGACAAGGGAGTCGGCGACTGAGCTCGTGAAGATGCTCTACAGGGAGTGATGTGATTGTCAGACGTCAAGCCAAAGGTCACCCTCATCGGCACCACCCTTGCGAGGGTCGACCTCGAGTTCATCTATGAGGGCGAGTCCACCGAGTGCGAGGGCTGCACGGTGATGAAAGCCTGCCATAACCTGAAGCCCGGGCGGAGATATCGTATCGTGGGGGTGAGGAAGACGCGCCATGCATGCCCCCTGCACCTTGAAGGGGCGACGGCAGTCGAGGTGGTGGAGTCGTCTGTCCCCGCGCTGATCAGCGCGGACATGGCCATCAGGAACACCCGCATCTCTTTTGAGCCTTCCTGCACCAGGGAGTCGTGCGAGCACTTCCCCCTCTGCCACCCCGAAGGTCTTGTCCCCGGGGAGAAGTACGTGGTCGTGCAGGTGCTCGGCAACGCGCCTCCGGGGTGTGCGAAGGGGCGAAACCTCCAGCGGGTGGAGCTCCGGGCAGTCTAGGGGCCGGGTCAGACGCGGGACGCCAGCCACAGCGCATGCGCCGCTTCGAGGACGCGGGACCTGTCCGCGATCCCAAGGACCCATTCATCGGGGATTGCCTGCGCCCCGTACGCCGCACCGGCCAGCGCACCCGCGATTGCACCCACCGTGTCGCTGTCACCGCCCATGCTCACCGCGGCAGGTATCGCCTCTTCGAACGTGCCGGTCTCCATGAAGACCGAGACTGCGGCGTGGGTGGCTTCCAGGGCGTCAAGGCCGGGAACAGGGGGATGCGCCCGCCATCCACCCAGCATGGAGGCAACTTCGGGGTCCCGGCACCGCTGAAGGGCCCGGCCATGCGCCCTTGACGCCTGAATGCCTCGGCACATGTCGCTTACCATCCGGTTGACGAATGCAGAGCAGGCCCCTGCCACAGGGTCCCTGTGCGTGAGCGCCGAGCATGCAAGCGAGACCGCCTCGACCTCGGGGCCGCCGTAGAACACCCCGATCGGGGGGCCCCGCATCACGCTGCCGTTGCTCCTGCTCCCCCCGTGCCTTGCGTGAACGAGGCGGGCTGCCAGAGAGAGCGGCACCCCCTCCATCACCAGTGAGAAGACTGCCCCTGATGTAGGGCCATACCATTCGCGATGCATGAGGTAGTCGCGGATGAGCCGGGTCATGAAGTCCGCAGGAGAGAAGGCACGGCATGCCGCGAGCGACTCGGCAAGCGCGAGCGCCTGGTACGTATCATCCGTGAAGGCACCGGCATGCCGCGGGAGCCTGCCCCCGGCATAGAGCCTCCTGACGGGGGCCGACGGGTGCTCCGCCCCCTCCAGGGGCGCACCCATCGCGTCGCCAATCGCGAGCCCCAGCAGGACACCGGTTACGCGACTGAAGTCGGATATAAAGTTCACCAATAAACTATATCTGATCAGGAAAATAGTGTTGATTCTCAGAAGGTGATAGTGTGCAAAAGGAAGAACTGCTCCATCTCCACATGTTGATGATCCACATCAAGAAGTACTACGAAACCATCACCAGCGAAGAAATTCCCACCAAACGCTACAACTCCCTTCACATCTCTCCTGTTCATATTCATAAAAATAAGAAATGCCACAAGGACGCGATCCTTGCCCTTGGCGACGAGATCGTCACTCACCTGCGGAGCACCCAGATGGTGCCGGTAGGGTACTCCTCCGAGACCACGTCGGAGACGGTCGCAGCCGAACACTAACCTTTCATGGCACGCCCCGATATCTCCCGGGAGATACTCGAGGCCCTCTTTTCCCGGGACGTTTCCCCGGGAGACATCACGCGGATAAAGATCGAGATCTGCAGGAAGCACGGGGCGCCGGGCGTGCCGAAGAACTCGGCCCTCCTTGCCGCCGCCCTTCCCCATGAACGGGATCGTATCAGGGCGCTCCTGCTCGTCAAGCCCACCCGGACCCTCTCGGGAGTCGCACCAGTGGCAGTGATGACGTCCCCGTTCCCCTGCCCACATGGCAGGTGCCTCCCCTGCCCGGGCGGCCCGGACCATCCGTTCCGGTCGCCTCAGAGCTATACCGGGGAGGAGCCGGCGGCGCTGCGTGCCCGTGAACACGGCTACGACCCATATGACCAGGTAAGGGCCCGTCTCGAGCAGTTCGAACTGCTGGGCCACCATGTGGACAAGGTTGAACTTATAGTCATGGGAGGGACGATGACCGCGAGGGAACCTTCGTACCAGGAATGGTTCGTTGCTTCCTGTGTCCGGGCAATGAACGAGTACCGGGGACCTCCGCCTGCACTTGCACCCGACACGGCGTCGGTCTTCCTCCAGAACGAGATGTCTCCTGTACGGTGCGTGGCCACGACTTTCGAGACCCGCCCTGACTGGTGCGGTAAGGAGCAGATCGACCGGATGCTTTCGCTTGGCGTCACCAAGGTCGAGCTTGGCGTCCAGCACCTCGACGACCGCATCCTTGCATTCAACCGCAGGGGATGCACCGTCAGGGACACGGTCACCGCCAACCGGCTGCTGCGGGATGCCGGGATAAAAGTCGGGTTCCACATCATGCCAAACCTTCCCGGCAGCAGCATCGGGCAGGACCGGTGGATGTTTGCCGAGCTCTTCGAGAACCCGGACTTCAGGCCGGATTTTTTGAAGATCTACCCGACCCTTGTCACCCCGGGTTCCGAGATCGAATCGCTCTGGACCAGGGGAGAGTACGCCCCTTACGACGAGGACGCGCTGATCGACCTTGTTGCATACGGAAAATCCCTCCTCCCCGAGTACGTCCGGCTCCAGCGTATCCAGCGCGACATCCCCGCGAAACTGATCGTTGCCGGCTCCCGTCACAGCAACTTCCGCCAGCTCTGCCAGCAGCGCCTGGCTGCAGCGGGCGGGCGCTGCCGTTGCATCCGCTGCCGCGAGGCGGGGCGGCGCCCGGGGGGGAGAGATGCGGAACTCCGGACCCTCACATACGAATGCACGGGGGGGACTGAGCACTTCATATCCGTCGTCTCTGGCGATGCTCTCGTCGGCTTTGCCCGCCTGCGGTGCGGAGGCGATCGCTGGCGAGGTGAACTCGCGGACGCAGCGCTCCTCCGCGAGCTGCACGTCTATGGGAGCATTGTTCCCATCGGAAGCTCCCCCGCGCCTGACCAGCGCCAGCACCGGAGGTTCGGCCGGCTCCTCCTCACGACGGCGGAAAATACGGCGCAATCTGCGGGATACCGCGAGATCGCGGTGATGAGCGGGGTCGGGGTGAGGCCCTATTACCGGCGTCATGGATATGAGCGTCGGGGCCCATACATGCACAAGAGGCTCGCATGAAGGCCGCCACCCTCGAGTTCCTGCGCCAGCGTTTCTCTGCGTACTATGCAAAAGAGCCGCTCCTCTCCCCTTCGTCTGTCCCGCAGAGGGAATGGGCTTTTGTCTTCTTCGACCCCGATTACCCCGATATCCGGATGCGCAGGCACCTGGGCTTCGAGACGAAGGAGGGGGCCTTCTCCTACATCCGGGCGATGGCCCCCGCACATATCTATTACTCCACCGCCTACTATGCACGCCCGGGTGCAGGCACCATGCAGGAGAAGGAGTGGCTCGGGGCAGACCTCATCTTCGACCTGGACGCAGACCACCTCATGCGCGGGCCTTACGATCGCATGCTCTCGAGGGTCAAGGAAGAGACAGAGAAGCTCCTTGACATGCTGACCATGGAGATCGGGTTCTCCCCAAGGGAGATCGAGCTCGTCTTTTCAGGGGGACGGGGCTACCACGTCCACGTCCACGACCTGGCAGTCCGGAACTGGGGCAGCAGCGAGCGGCGTGAGCTCATAGACTACGTCTGCGGGATAGGCCTTGACCCGGGCCGCGTGCTCTCCCACCGCACACCTTCACCCCGCGGATGGCATCACCGCTATATATCTGCACTTGCCGAGTACCTGCTATGGCTGGAGAGCCTCGGAGAGAAGGAGCGCCTGGCTGCCATAGCCGGCCTGGAGGGGGTGGGGAAGATGACCGCTGAGGAGTTCTCACGGCGACTCAGCGAAGTCATCTCCCTCGTCAAATCGGACCCATCATCCCTCAACTTAAAAGACGCAGTCCTCGCAAAGGTGATCCGCGGCCTCTCCGCGCAGAAGGAGGGGGAGTTTGCCTCCATGCTCAGGAAAAGGGCCGCGCTCGCGGACGAACCCGTGACGACCGACACGAAGCGCCTGATCCGCCTTCCCTCATCCCTCCACGGAGGGAGCGGATTTCGGGTCACCCCGCTCGCACCGGCCGATCTCGGCGACTTCGACCCCCTGGTGGACGCGGTCGTCTTCGGGGAGCGGGACGTAAAAGTGGACCTCGCCTTTCCTCTCTCGATGCCGCTGCTGGGCACGACCTTCCGGCTGGAGAAAGGGGTATGCGCGGTCCCTGAGGCGCTCGCGGTCTTCCTCTGCTGCAGGGGCGCAGCAGAGATTGCAGGGGGTGGCTCGCGTGCACCTGGATGAACTGCGGATCCTCCTCCTCTCGGAACGCGAGTCGGGGCGGCTTGTGCAGATCCAGAAAGACCTCTTTGCCTCGGTGGGCAGGAACCTTGAGACGCAGTATGCCTGCCTGTATGCCTGCGAGGACCCGTTCTCTGACGAGGCAAGGGTCCTCATTGAGCGGATTGCCGCAATAAGGGAGACGATGCTTGACCTCTACCGCATCAGGGCCGAGAAGATCCTCTCCCTCGCACGCTCCCAGGAGGACGGGCAATACATAGACCGCGAAGAGCTGAAGAAGCTCCTCCCCGAGGAGAAGGACATGTTTGACCAGGTGGTCATGGCGCTCGCGCAGGCCCGCTGCCGGCTCGTTGAAGGGTCGATCCCGCGGGCCCCTGCACACCCCCCCGGGGTCGATCGGGAGAGTGATCGCTGCGCAGCGGTGCTGGCGGCCGTCGCCGCCGAGCAGCCGGCGTTCGTCGTCTCCAGGGTCCTCCAGGACATGGAGCCGTTCATGGGAGTGGACGGCCGCATCTACCACCTCCAGCGGGAAGACCTGGTGACCATCCCCGAGCGGAACGCCGAGGTCCTCTGTGAGCGCAACATAGTCTTAAATATCAACCCTGGCAAATAATACTGATATTCGATATCCTGAATACGAGGCCATATCTATGAAAATGCCAGTCAAATTCAAGACATACTGCCCGTTCTGCCGCACCCACCAGGTCCACGAGGTGGAGAAGGTCAAGAAAAGCAGGACCTCCGGACTGCACTGGATCGACAGGCAGAAGGCGAGGAGGAGCACGGTGGGCAGCATGGGGAAGTTCTCCAAGGTGCCTGGAGGGGACAAGCCTACCAAGAAGATCAACGTACGCTACCGTTGCGTTACCTGCAAGAAGGCCCACCTCCGCTGCGGGTTCCGTGCGGGAAAGTTCGAGTTGACGGAGTGAAGGGCAATGGTCAGACAACTTCGTGAAAACCGCAGCAGGTTCTTTAAAGTCAAGTGCCCGGACTGCGAGAACGAGCAGATGGTCTTTGAGAAGGCCAGCACGACAGTCGAGTGCGTGGTCTGCGGCAAAGTCCTTGCCGAGCCTTCCGGCGGAAAGGCACAGCTCAGGGCAGAAGTCCTGGCGACGCTCGAGTGAATGGTCCGATGAGCGAGAGAGAGTGGCCCGAACAGGCAGAACTCGTGGTCTGCACGGTCAAGGACGTGAAAGACTTTGCCGCGTTTGTCAGCCTTGACGAGTATCCCGGGAGGGTGGGCCTGATCCCCATCTCGGAAGTGGCAACAGGGTGGATCAAGTACATCCGTGACCACATCCGCGAGGGGCAGAAGGTGGTCTGCAAGGTCCTCCATGTCGATACCCAGAGGGGCCACATCGATCTCTCCTTAAAGGACGTGAACGAACACCAGCGCCGGGAGAAGATCCGGGAATGGAAGAACGAGTCCAAGGCCCGGAAATGGATCGGGTTCGCCGCGCAGGCCTCGGGGGAAAAGCCCGAGGAGATCGAGGCTGCGATCTACTCCCGCTACGGCGACCTCTACTCTGTGTTCGAGGACATCGTCAGCGGTGATCACTCCCTCGATTCGCTCGGCATTTCACCCGCAGCAGTCTCTGCTCTCCAGCAGGTGGCGCGGGAGAACGTCAAGATGCCGCGTGTCACCGTGGGCGGCAATATCATCCTCACTTCCACGAAGCCCGATGGTGTGAACATCATCCGGAGGGCGCTCCGGAGCGCCGAGCCGAAGATCCCCGGCGTGGAGATCGAGCTCTCCTACCTCGGGGCTCCTGCCTACCGCATCAAGGTCACCGCGCGGGACTACAAGACCGCAGAGAAGGCGATCGAGAAGGCCGCCGCTGCGGCGATCGGCGTCGTTGAGCGGGCGGGGGGAGAGGGAAAATTCATCAAGAAGCCCAAGTCAGGGAAGACTGCATGAGCGGCCGGCTGAGGCGGTGCCCCCGTGACCGGACATACACGCTGCAGGATAATTGCCCTGCCTGCGGAGGGCCCACGGTATCCGCCCACCCGGCACGTTTCTCTCCTGATGACCGCTATGGCAAGTACCGAAGGGAGATGAAGGGATGGACGAGATAACCGTCCGCTCCCTTGTCAAAGATCCCGGGGATGTCTCTGCCCCCGTCCTCATCGAGGGGCTCCCCGGCATAGGCCACGTGGGCAAACTCGTTGCCGAGCACATGATCCACGAGCTTGGCGCGAGGAAGATCGCGGAGATCGAGTCGATATTCTTCCCGCCCCAGGTGATCATCGGGGAGAACGGCATTGTCAGGCTTGCGAACAACGAGATCTATTACTACGAGGGGGAGGATCAGAGGATCCTCTTTTTAGTCGGGGACTTCCAGAGCACGTCGGCAGAGGGGCACTACCTGCTTGCGGACACGTTCCTCTCCCTCGCGGAGGGCTTCGGCGTCTCCCGCATCTACACCCTCGGCGGATACGGTGTCGGGCACCTGGTGGACGTCCCGCGGGTGCTCGGGGCAGTCAACGACGAGGCACTCAGGGAAGAGATCGAGGCCGCAGGTGCAGTCATCAGCCCTGACGAGCCTGGCGGCGGGATCATCGGGGCCGCGGGGCTCCTGCTCGGCCTCGGTCGGGCGAGGGGGATCGAGGGGATATGCCTCATGGGCGAGACCTCGGGGTACCTGGTGGACCCGAAAAGCGCTTCCCGCGTCCTCGAGGTGCTCTGCAACCTCCTCGACCTTCGTGTCGACGCCACGACCCTCCAGGAGCGGGGGATGGAGATGGAGCACATGATCCAGAAGCTCGTGGACACCGAGCGTACAACCGAGAGCGATGAGCTCAGGTATATCGTCTGACCGCAGGCACATATCCTGCGATCTCCACCTCCATTCGCGTTTCTCCATCGCTTCCTCTCCCCGGATGACCCCCCACGCCATGGTGGTGGCCGCGGTGAGAAAGGGCCTTCGCGCGATCGGGACCGGGGATGCACTCCATCCCCTGTGGCGCCGCGAATGGGAGGAGTTCTTATCCCGCCATGACTCTGCGGGGGTCATCGTCGTTCCCTCCGCAGAGGTCGAGGACCGGGACCGCGTGCATCACCTCCTCCTGATGGATGGTTTTTCCGGGTTCTTCGATCTGCAAAAGACGTTCTCCCTTGCGGGCAAGGACATCTCCACGACAGGCCGGCCGCGCCTCCGCCTCTCCGGCGAGGAGATCGCACGTGCCGTCCACGACGCCGGCGGACTCGTCGGCCCTGCCCACGCGTTCACTCCCTGGACATCCATGTATTCGAGCCACGATCATGTCGGAGAGTGTTACGGGAGCGAGCCGATCGACTTCCTCGAGCTTGGGCTCTCGGCTGACAACTCCTACGCCGCAGCCATCCCGGACCTGTACGGGGTTCCCTTGATCTCCAGTTCCGACGCCCACGGCCCTGACCCCTGGAGGATGGGGAGGGAGTGCGTGGTGCTTGAGGTGGGGGAGGCGACCCCGGCAGGAGTGCTCGAGTCTGTCTCCAAAGGGCGTATCATGCAGAACATCGGGCTCTTCCCGGAGGAGGGAAAGTACAACCGCACCGCCTGCTCGCGCTGTTTCCGGCAGTTCACTCACGACGAGGCGGTAGCGCATGCCTGGAGGTGCCCGGGTGACGGGGGGCGGATCAAGAAAGGAGTCTTCGACCGGTCGAGGGAACTCTCTTATGGGGAGCCCCGATCCCGTCCTCCCTACCTGCACATGATCCCGCTGTCGGAGATCCTGCAGCGTGTCCTTGGCAGCTCATCGCCGCAGGCACGGCGCGTGGAACTCCTTTACAACCGGTTCATCGAACGGTTCGGAGACGAGATCCGGGTGCTGACCGAAGTCCCCGTACAGGACCTCGCCACGGTGCACGGTGGCGCCGCATCGGCCATAGATGCGCTGCGGTGCGGGAGGGTGAAGCTCTCTCCCGGTGGCGGCGGGCGGTACGGCACCTTCTCGTTCCTCTGATAATCCTCCCGGTTTTCCAGAATCAGGGGATTCTCCAGGGGCATGAGCAAAAGTTTTAGGGTGCTGTGCGCCGATTGTACCCGGATGTTGCAGGTTCACCGTGAGATATGCGGGTACTGCGGGTGTTGTGTCTCGGTCTGTCCCGAGGGTGCGCTTGAGCTGATCGATGCCTACCTCGAGGTGGGGGACTCCTGCACCGGTTGTGGTATCTGTGCAAAGGTCTGTCCCCTGGGTGCACTGGAGGTGACGGATGAAGTCCAGGTATGACGTGGTTGTCGTGGGGGGCGGTCCGGGTGGGGCCATCGCCGCCCGCACCGCGGCGGAAAAGGGGCTCTCCGTATTTCTCGCCGAGAAGCGCCCGGCCGTCGGGGCACCGGTCCGGTGCGCAGAGGGGATTGGAAAGGAAGCGCTGGCCGAGTTCATCGATCCCGACCCGAGATGGATCTCCGCGGAGCTCAAAGGGGCCGAGATCGTTGCCCCCGACGGCACCTCGATGAAACTTGCCTCGGAGCAGGCAGGGAGCAAGGTAGGATATATCCTGGACCGGAAGTTCTTCGACCGGGAGCTCGTCTGGCGGGCCGCCGAGGCCGGCGCCGATGTCGCGGTAAAGACGAGGGCAGTCGCACCGGTCCTCGAGGGGGGCGCGGTGAAGGGGGCGGTCTTCGAATATTGTGGAGAAAGGCAACGTGTCAGCGCTGACGTTGTGATCGCCGCCGACGGGGTGGAGTCCAAGTTCTCGCGATGGTGCGGCATCGACACCACGGTCCCCGTCAGGGAGATCATGACCTCGGCCCAGTACCTGATGACCGACATCGACATCGACCCCTACACCACGGTCTTCCTCCTCGGAAACGAGGTGGCGCCGGAGGGGTACCTCTGGATATTCCCAAAGGGCGAACGCACCGCGAACGTCGGGATCGGGATCAGCGGGAAGAAGAGCGGTGCCGGGCACCGGGCGCGGGACTACCTGGACAAGTTCGTCTCCTCCCGGTTCCCGGAAGGAAAGACCATCGAGCACATCGTCGGCGGGGTCTCGGTCTGCAGGCCGCTGCCCTACACGGTGGCAGACGGGCTGATGATCGTCGGGGACGCTGCACGGGTGGTGGATCCTCTCACCGGGGGCGGCATCTACAACGCAATGTTCACGGGGAGACTGGCGGCCGGGACTGCCGCGGCAGCGATATCGAAAGGAGACTGCTCGAAGGCCGCACTCATGCCATACGATACCGCGTGGCGTGATTCGCCGATGGGAAAGACGATCGCCCGGAACTGGCAGATCAAGGAGTACCTGATCAAGCTCCCTGACGAGAAACTGAACGCCATCATACAGTCGGCCGCATCGCTCAACTTGAAGGAGTTCAGCACCCTGAGCCTTATCAGGGAGCTGATGAAGCGCAACCCCAAGCTCGTGGTGGAACTGGCTGCGCTCAAGGCCTCACTCGGGTGAGCGGCGCAGCTGCCGGTTGAGGATGGCGAGGCAGTCATCCTCTGCCTCTTTTTTGGTAAATACCGTGATCGTGTCTCCGGGCCGGATCTTCACCGTCCCGCTCGGGATGATCAGTTCCCCCCCTGCACGCCGTATGGCGATGAAGACAAAGTCCTTGACCTTCAGCTCCCGTATCTCGTGGTCAACGATGGGCGCACCCTTCTCCGCAACGACCTCGAAGATCGTGCCGCCCGGGATCGAGGCGAGCTGCTGCATCTGGGGGTTCTCGGCCCAGTAATAAAGCCGCTGCGCCACCAGCTCGTCGGGGTTCTCGGAGATCTTCACCCCTACCTCTGCGAAGAGGTCCGAGTGCTCTTTCTGGTTCACGATGGAGACGACGTTTGGAACCTTGAAGCGCTTGGCGAGCCAGCAGGTCATCAGGTTGACCGAGTCGTCGCTTGTCGTTGCGACGAGCGCGTCCGCCCGGTCTATCCCGGCATCCTCGAGAATAGACTTGTCGGTCGCGTTGCCGGTGATCGCAAGCACATCGTGATGCTCAAGTATCTCGCTGCATCGCTGCTCGTCGCGATCGATGATCACCACGTTGTTGCCATGCTCCACCGCAAGCTGGGTGAGGTTTCTCCCTATCCCGCCGAGCCCCACGATGATGATGTACATTGGGTAAGGGTTCAATCATCGCCCTTCAAATATTTTGCGGGCTGCATTGTACCGATGATCCTCTGCGGGGTTGACGAGGCGGGGAAAGGCGCGGTGCTCGGCCCCCTGGTGGTGGCTGCTGTCGCCTGCGAGAGGCAGCAGGACCTTGCGGAACTCGGAGTGAAAGACTCAAAAGCCCTCACTCCGGCGAGAAGGAAAGTCCTCTCCGACGAGATACGGGCATCCTTCCCGGTGGAGGTCCTGGTGATCTCTCCTGGAGAGATCGACGCCCGCGGCATGACGATGAACGCCCTCATGGCCAGGTCGCATGCACACGTCATTGCGGCGCTTCGTCCCACTCTCGCGGTGGTGGACGCATGCGACGTCGTGGCTGCCCGCTACGGCGCCATGGTCTCCTCGCACCTTGATATCCCCTGCAGGGTGATCGCCCGGCACCATGCCGACCGGGACCATCCGGCTGTCTCCGCGGCAAGTATCGTCGCCAAGGTGGAGCGGGACCGTGCAATCGATGCTCTCAGGGAGGAGTTCGGGGAGATCGGCAGCGGCTATCCATCGGATTTCTCCACAGTCCGTTTCCTGGAGCAGTATTTCAGTATCCACCAGGGGCCCCCGCCGATTGCGCGGAGGAGCTGGGAGACCGTAAGGGCCCTCGCTGCACGGCACGAACAGTCAAGCCTTCTTGACTTTTCGGGCAGAGGCGCGGAATAAAGGCGTGATTCCTGTCATTTCGCACAGGTTTATGTAGATTTCCCGCGAAATGTACAGGAATGCACTGGCTCTTTTACGTGCTCCTGGCGGTCGCGGCGTATGCTCTTGTAGCCGGTTATATCTACACCAGGAAGGCCACCTGGGAGCGTGAGAGAGCTGACCGGATCGCGTTTCCGGATTCTGGAGAGGGGAGTCCTGATCGATCCTTCTGGGACGCGGTTGTCTTTTATGGTCCGATCCTTGCCATTAAAACCGAGCGTGTAGGGTTCTTCGACAGGTTCACCCGGTTCTCCACGCTCCTCAGGCTCTACGCCTCGTTCGGGGTGGTCATGGTGGTGATCATCTCAGTCGGGATCGCACTCATCCTCTTTGTCTCGGTCCAGTTCACCCTCCTCCTGCGGCCCGAGCCCACGGGGATATACGCGCCGCAGAACATCCTCCTGATCCCCGGGATCAACGAGTACGTCCCCTCCACCCTGGCCGTCTGGTTCGCCTTTGTCCTGACTATCGCGATCCACGAGTTCGGGCACGGGATCCTCTGCAGGGTGGAAAAGATTGGGGTCCGGAGCATGGGGGCACTCATCGCGGTGATCCCGATCGGGTTCTTCGTCGAGCCCGACGAGCAGGAGCTCGAGAAGAGCCAGGGGTTGCCGAAGGTCCGGATGTTCGGCGCGGGTATCACGAACAACATCGTGGTCGGCGCAATCTGTTTCGTGGCGCTCTTCCTTCTCGCGGGGATGGCGGTCCCCCCTTCGGGCCCGGTGCTTGCGGGAGTATACCAGAACTACTCTGCCTGGGATGCCGGCGTCCCTACCCCTTCACTCATCACCGCCATCAATGGGGTACCGGTGGAGACCCGCGAGGACGTCTCGGGCCTCCTGAACGCGACACGGCCCGGGGACGCCCTTACGCTTACCGTAGACCATGAGGGAGAGCAATCGAGTTACGCGCTCACCCTCTCGAGGTGGCCCGAAGAGCTCGGCACCAGGGACTCGGGGTTCATGGGGGTGCATTACTATGACGGCCCCATGATCATGGAGCAGGTCCAGGCCGGGGTCTCTGTCCCGGGGTTCTTCCGGTTCCTGACGATCCCCTTCGACCCATCAACGGGCGGCCAGGCCCTCCGGATGCTGGCCTTCGAGACCCCCGAATCGCGGTTCTACCAGGAGCCGTTCCCGGGGTTCTGGGGAGTAGTGCACCTCCTCTTCTGGTGCGCATGGATCAACATCAATGTCGGCATCTTCAACGCCATCCCGATGGTCCCCCTCGACGGGGGCTATATCCTGAAGGAAGGGGTAGAGAGGCTCTTTGAGAGGAAAGGAATTTCGCGATATGCGCTTCCTGTAGTCTCCTTCATCTCTTCCCTGATGCTGGTGATGCTCTTCTCAATCATATTCCTCCCCTACTTCCTCCACGGCTGACCCCAGCCCCCTGCGGTGCCCTGCTCCAAGGAACCTATATGTGAGGTTCTCCCAAACCTAGAACCTGCAAAGGACGCATGCCATGATCCTCTCGCCATGCAAGAAGGCCTACAGGAACGAGACCCAGCGCACCACTTCGCCAGATGAGACCCTCGCCCGGGTGGAGAAGGCACTCCCCGCGGCCGGGATCACGCGGGTCGCGGATATCACGAGCCTCGACCGGATCGGGATCCCCGTCTTCTCCAGCATCCGGCCGACTGCGGGGAGGGGGGCGGTCTCTGTCTACAACGGAAAGGGTGCCACCCCCACCGAGGCGAAGGTCTCAGCGATCATGGAGGGGATCGAGCGGTATTCTGCGGAGGTCCCAGAAGGTATCGAGCTTCGGGTCGACCGCTACGAGGCAATGAAGAAGGAGGGACCGGCGCTCGACCCCTCGCTCCTCGTCCTGCCCCGCAACGCCGACCCCGGGATGCCGGTTCCCTGGGCGCGGGGGTACGACATCATACACAATGAGGAAATTATGGTCCCTGCAAGCGCCGTCTTCCACCCCCTCCCGCCGCAGTATCCCCAGCTCTTCAGGACCTCCACGAACGGCCTTGCCTCGGGAAATACCCTGGAAGAGGCGGTCTTCCACGCGATGATGGAGGTGATCGAGCGGGACGCGTGGTCCCTCGCCGAGGCGAGCAGGAGGACCGGCCCCATGGTGACGGGGATAGACGGGGCACTTCCCGGTGACCTCCTCTCCCGGTTCGAGTCGGCGGAAGTGGAAGTCCGGGTCAAGGACATCACGAGCGACCTTCGCATCCCCACCTTCGCCGCGGTCTCCGACGACCTCCGGCTGCGGGACCCGACACTTCTCACCATCGGGATGGGGACCCACACGAATGCCGGTATCGCGCTCCTCCGTGCGCTGACGGAGGTGGCCCAGAGCCGGCTGACCCAGATCCACGGCGCAAGGGAGGACACTCCCACCGCGGACATGCGGAAGATCATGGGGTACGAGCGGGCGAGAAGGATGAACCGATACTGGTTCGACTCGCCCTGCGAGGAGCTGTTTGCAGACGTCCCCTCCTTTGACAGCGACGATTTCCTGACCGACATCAGGATGACCATCGACCGTCTGGAGGGCGCCGGGATTGACCGGGTGATCGTCGTGGACCTGACCCGTCCCGAGATCAACGTCCCGGTGGTCAGGGTGATCGTGCCGGGACTCGAGGTCTATGCCATGGACCAGGAACGCATGGGGGCACGCTGCCATGCCGCGCGCAATCGCGGTATATCTGGGCCCAAGTTGTGAGCGGGAGGTCGCGCGGACGATCCTCCCGGAGGAGTTTCTCCTCCCCCCCGCGGCACGGGGCGACCTGACTGCTGCCTCTGAAGACGGCGCTCGCATCATCACCCTCATTGACGGGGTCTTCTTCCAGGAGAGTGCCGTTGGCCACCGCGAGATCCTTGCGGCGCTCAAGTCCGGCATCCGGGTAATCGGTGCCTCCAGCATGGGAGCGCTCCGCGCTGCGGAACTCGACACGCTTGGCATGGAGGGGGTGGGACTCATTTACCGGCTGTACCGGGACGGGGTCCTCGTTTCAGATGATGAGGTAGCCCTCGTCTACGACCCCGCGGACTACGCGCCCCTCTCCGAGCCCCTTGTCAACATCCGCTGCACCCTCAGGAAGGCGAGGGAGGAGGGTATCCTCACCTCTGCCGACGCTGCAGCGCTGCTCTCCACAGCCCGCTCTATCTACTTCCCGGACCGGACCTACCCCCATATCTGCGAGCGGGCGGAAGGCTCGGTTTCTCCCGCTGCCTTGCGGTCGTTCCTCGATTTCGCCCGCTTCAACGCAATAGACCAGAAGAGGGAAGATGCGCTCGAGGCCCTGCAAAGGACAAGGGAGATCGCAAGGGAGCAGTTGGGGCTATAGGCCCAACTGCGGGGAGCAGGAGTGTCCAAAGGCACTCCTGCGGGGAGTATGCTGGAACAGGCCCGGTGCATTTTGTTCCTCGGGTTGAAACACGCATCACAAGATGCCCCTCTTCGATTGAGAGCCCTAACTGCGGGAGGACTGTAAATCACAGCCCCCGGTGCAGCCTGTTCCGTAAATTGAACCCAAATGCACTCCTTACGCAAGCCTTTGAGGGGCTTATGCCCCACTGTTCTGACGTCCCCCAAAATACGAAAGGACATATGCAGGGGGTGCGGGAAGTGCCCATTACTGGAAACGGAGCATCGCGACCTTGCTCCCCCTGGG